>Ga0247825_10000803_pt1 | contig 20319 bp, 14 predicted proteins | sample 13C_Vanillin_Day_FD_194413 | JGI IMG/M metagenome (GOLD analysis project Ga0247825, IMG submission 194413) | Soil microbial communities from agricultural site in Penn Yan, New York, United States - 13C_Vanillin_Day48 | ecosystem: Environmental > Terrestrial > Soil > Agricultural land | place...
GGGGTCGGCGCGCCCGCGGCTCGTGACCCCGGGCAGTGGTACCGCCCGACCGATCTGCCACTGCGCGGTGGCGTTGTCGAGGAACGCCTGATCGACCTCGGTGATCTCCTCAATGCCGTCGATGAATGCCCGGACGGCGGCGACGACCTCCGGGTCGTCGGTGATGACCGCGGCCTCCTCGGCGAGGGTGGAGCTGTGAGAGGCGTTGGCGGAGCCGATGACCGCCCGCCGGTCGGTGGCGATGACATTGGCGTGCAGGTTCGGTGACGACAGCACCCGCACCCCGGCGTCCACGTAGTACGCGAGCGCGACCGGGGAGGTCGCGTGGGCGCGCACCGCGGCGCGGGAGGCGTTGACGACAAGGACATCCCCGGCGCGCAGCGGCAGCAGGGTAGGGGCGTCCTGGCCGAGGTGCGCGACCGCGGCACGGCGGGGCCCGCGCGTGCGGATCGCGCGGGTGATGTGCGGCCACGGACTCGGCCCATGGAACGTGGTCCCCATACCCGGAAACGGTAGCGGGTGCGAACACCCGGTTGGGCGGATCCGCGATCGGCGGCTCACAGACAGTACAGTGGATTCAGGCCGCTGACCTGTGAAGATGACACGTCCCCTTTCCCGCGGGGACCGATTCGCACAGCCCGCTACTGGTGTGAGGCGGTTGCCGTCACGGGCGCGGCCATCGGTCGATTCGGCTCGGCTGCTCGGTACCACCCACGCATGCCGAGGCCGAATACGTCGAGGTTGACCTGTGTCAGGGGTGGGGTGCGTCCACGCCTGGGGTGGGTGAACGGGCCCCCTGGGGTTGCTTCAGTTCGGGCGCTGGAGTGGGCAGAGTTGTCTCTGTCACCGACGCACCTCCCCGACATCCTCAGGAGCGAATGAATGATCAACGCCCGCCGAACCTTTACCGCCATCGCCTTCACTGCCTTTACGGTCCTGAGTGCGGCCGGGGCAGCGTCCGTCGCTCAGGCCGAGCCGATCGGCCCGAACGGTCCCACCGGTGGTCCGTGCCCGATCGTGAACACGGACTCCCAAGGCAACGAGACGGTGACGTACGGCAAGCCCGGCGACCGCAATGGCGCCCTGGTGTGCGGTGCGGACGGCGAATGGACGGTCGGCAAGACCAAGGCCAACCCCGGGCAGATCCAGATCCAGCCCGGACTCTCCCGCGGGTAACCGACAGCAGCCTCCGCCATCACCTCTCGAGGGTGAGTGCCCCGCATCGATGCCGATGCGGGGCACGACCGGTTCCGGGCCGGTGCGTCAACAGTCTCGAACGATCACCGTGGGATGCGAGATGACTCCGCACGCGCACGGCCCAGCGGCCCGCGGCGGATCGTGCACGGTGGGTTCACGGTGGGTTAAGGGCTGTATTCCGACTTGCTTAGGTGGCATGAGCGACTGCTGTACGTGCTCGGGTGACGAAGTTAGGGCTTGATCCACGACTCAAGCCAACGGAACCCGTGCTGCGGATCAAGGACCACAGTCCAGTCCCCCGATCCTTCCGTCAGCCCCGTCGTCCTCCACAAGCGCGGCAGCCTTGGCGAACTGCTGCTTGATCGCATCATGTACCAGGTTCTCGTGGGTTGTCAGAAAGATCACCACACCTGATGTACTTCGTCGAGCACCACGACAATCTGTGGAATGAGCAACGTCTCACAGCGGATCAGCTGATTCCGATGGCCCTGCGGCTCTTCGTTCTTCTGTTCCTGTCTGCTGTCGGCTACGTGGTAGTCACTGCGATGTCGCCATCGGCATCACGTCGCTAGGAGAGGGCAGTATCAGGCCGTCGTCGGAATGGTGAATAGTGCGGGCAGGAGACGACCTGTCGAGGCACGGGATACTTCGCGTGCCGAGTCCTGTCCGATCCGTCATTCACCAGCGTTCCTCAGCCGGTCTCACGGCAACACCTCGAGACCCAGGGCCTGGGGCGGGCCTTCATCGACTACCTCGAAAACGACTGGGACGACTTCGTCGCTTGATTACACCCCGAGCCGCGGTGCCGGGCTGTCGATGCGGCCGGCCACCGTGGCCGAGGACGCCCGGACCACCAGGACGGGTTCGAGCGCGACACTCGAAACGTCCTCTCCTTCGATCAACGACACCAGCCGCTGTGCGGCGGTCCGACCCATCAACCCGAGGTCTGTCCGGACGCTGCTGAGGGGTGGCTCGAGATATGCAGCCTGCGGAATGTCGTTGTATCCCACCAACGCAACGTCGTGTCCGACTCGCATGCCGTGATCGCCGAGGGCGCGGCCCGCGCCTATCGCAGTGTGGTCGTTGGCGCAGAACAGGGCCGAAGGGCGTTCGCGCTGAGCGAGCAGGGACGTGACGTACCGGTGCCCGTCCTCAACGCCGAACCCCCCGGCTTCGGGGCTCGACAGCACGGTGACCTGCGGGTGCCCTGCCATGACCTCCATGAATCCGGCTACTCGATCGATCGAGGTACTTGCCGCCGCCGGACCCGGCACCACGGCCACCCGCTCGTGTCCCATTGTGACGAAGTGCTCTGCCACCAGAGAGCCGCCGCGTCGGTCGTCGGCTGTCACCGATACCGCATCGTCGGACCGGCGCATCGCGAAGACGTACGGCACCGAGCTCGATTCGAGCTGGTGTGGAACCTCACGCCCCACCTCGGTGTCGCACAGTACGAATCCGTCGACTTTCCTGCTGAGGAGATGATCGATAGCCTCGGACCGCACCTCCGGATCGCCGTGGGTGGCGATGACCGCTGACAGGTATCCGAGTTCTCGCGACGCTTCCTCGATGGCGGTCGCCAGTATTGCCATCACGATGTCGCTGAGGACCGGAACGACGACACCGAGCATGCGCGAGCGCCCGCTCCGCAAGCTGGACGCAACCGGGTTGGGAACGTATCCCGCCTCGCGAGCCAACTCTTGGACCCGTTTGATCGTGGACGCGGCCACTCGTCGGTTGTCACCGCGCAACGCACGGGACACGGTCGAGACGTCGACGCCGGCAAGTTCCGCCAGTTGCTTCATGTTCATGGTGGACAATCTTGTTCCCTCCCCGTAGACCCATCGTCGCGGCATATCGTTGCGAAGACGAAAGACCGATTGGGCCCATCGAGCCGGGCCCGCAGCACTGCCTGAACGGTCCATCCTACGCCAATCGATTGTTATGCCGCATCGCCCACGCCGCCGAGATCGAGGTCGAACCGCGTGGGCGCTGTCGGTCTCGGCGCCCCTGAGTGCGTCGATGAACTCGGGGCAGCAGACTGGCAGCAGATCGGGGCTCGTAGAGTCGGTGAGCCGATCTGTCTTAAATGGCGTCAGCGGTCATCGGCACGAAAATTGTCGCCTGGCTGTCTGGATTCCGGGTGCTGACATCAATGGGGAAACTAGAAACTAGGCATCGTGACGGGTAACGGCTCGAGTCGCCGATGATCAATGGCTCAGGCTGGAGGTTTCCGCCAGGCTCATATTGCGGGTCTCCGGCGCCCACATTGCCGAGATCACCAATCCGACGACAGTAATCGCGAAGGCCCCGTACATCGTCGTTGAGATGCCGAAATTCTCGAGGGAGATAGGCACCAGGAACGTGCCCACGGCCGCCCCGAATCGGCTCAGCGCGGTCACAATACCCATTGCAGATCCGCGTAGCTCGGTGGGAAAGAGTTCGTTGGGGTAGACAAACGACATGACTTCCATCCCCCCGCTGAACAGTGCATAGGCGGCGAAGAGGACAGCTGCCCAGATTGCGGGGGCATCCGAGAAGATAGCGAGGAGCAGCATTGGGATAGCCGCCCAAGCGAAGCTTTGAATCGTCATGGTACGGCGTCCCACGCGGTTGACCAGGAGGAGCGCGATGACGCAGCCAACCGCGAAGAAGAGCTCAATGGCGGCCGAGCCCAGAGTGCTCGCGCGTCCCTCCAAGTGCATTGCGCCCACCAACTGAGGTCCGAAGGCGAAGATCGCATACACCGGAATGATGAGACAGATCCATATCGCGGTGACGAACAGCAGCCGACCAACGTACCCGGCTTTCACGACTGCGAAGAGGCCCCCGCCTGCGCGCGCTTCTGCCGGCGATTCATCGACTCTGACGCCGGGTCCGAACACCTTGGCCATGACCGAGTTGGCCTCCTCGACTCGCCCATTCCGTGCCAGCCACAGGGGGGACTCCGGAGTGCCGATCCGCATGACGGCGATGATGGCAGCGGGGACGGCAGTACTTGCTAGCATCCATCGCCACGCTCCGTCCCCGATCGTGGACAACATGATTTCCCCTGTGACGTAGGCGGCCGCGCCTCCGACGAAGAAGAGAGAGATCAGTACACCCAGCAACGGGCCCCGCAAACGCTTGGGACTGAATTCGGTTAGCAGTGCCGGCGCGATCGGGTAATCGATGCCGACCGCCAAACCAACCAGCAACCTCATGATGATCAAACTGAATGCGCCCTCTACGAAGAACGAGGCGATCGACAACGCCGAGATAGCTGCGAGATCCCATTTGTAGATGCGCTGCCGTCCGAATCTATCTGTCAGGTAGCCGCCGATGAACCCGCCGAAGAAGACCCCGAGCAGCACCATCGCTGCAACGGCACCCTTGGCTGCGGCAGACAAAGCGAATTCGGGACCAATCTGCACCATCGCCACACCGAAGATCGCGAGAACGTATCCATCGATGAAGGCCCCCCCACTTGCACAGGCGGCAAGCCGGATATGGAACAGACTTATGGGTACGTCATCGAGGAGGCTTGGCATTGTGGTCTCCGCTAGGTCTGACGGCATACCGTCAGACTTCGTCGTTTCGATATTGATCATTACTCTCTCCTGCCGGACGAGCGCTCGCCACATATGCCAAACGTTTGGTAAGACGATACGAGCGACTTCCCTGCAACACAAGAGCGGGAACGGAAATATGCACATCTGGTTGCGGCCGCGGGAGAGCTGGACGGCAAGAGCAACAGATCTGCGGTTGCCAAACGATTGGCAGGCAGTCGATTTATTGCTACCGTGCTTGCAGTCACATCGGCTCTATTGGGCTCGGACACACGTCCTTGGTAGGGCCGGTGCGATGACGACTTCCGGCAACCCCTGCGGCAAAGCCGCCGACCCGTCTACTGATCCGATCCGACAGGACTTCCGTGCCTGACACCGCTGACGACTCAAGGAATCGCCATGAACGTGAACCACGCACCGCCGGCAGGTGGTCGGGTGACCTCCCATCCGACCACCGCAGACTCGGTGCGTCATGATGTGGACGCATACCGCACGCAGCGTCGCCGCCAGCTCAACGAACTGAATCGCCGCAACAACGCCCGCCAAGTTCGGACCGAAACAGACGTAATAGTCCACTTCGCCCGGATCTGGGCCCCGTACGGCGGAGCACCAACAGAGGAGGTCTTCCAAACATTCGGCATCTCCCGCCAGCAGTTCAACGACAAACTTTGGCAGACGGTTGAGGGTGTTGAATTCGACGCGTCGATCGTCCGCGAACTTGCACGCGTCTACACGCGACAGCACCCCTAACGGCCAAGTTGCCTCCAGAAAAAAATCTCCATTCAAGGAATGGAGATGCTCGAGACGGCCATGAGGCAGTTCATGGGTCCACGAGTCTCACCATATGAGGTCCGTCGACCGTGGGCCGACCAGTTCCTTCCGGCAAAGGTGCTCGAGTGGGTTGGACCGCGGATTCACTCGTACTTGCTGCGACATGCACCCACACCAAATTGAACCAATGCATCAGCATCTCGAAGGAGAGAGCGTAGTGACACGTGTGGAGAATCCAATGTCGTTGGAACGCGGCCCCGACTGGTCCAACCGGTTGGTCCTGGCACCCCTGACAAATCAACAGAGTCATGTAGATGGCAGTCTGCACGAAGACGAACTGCAGTGGCTGCGGACACGCGCCGCAGGCGGGTTCGGGATGGTGTTGACGTGCGCTGCGCACGTGTCGCGCGGAGGGCAGGGATTCCCCGGGCAGCTCGCAGTATGGAGTGACCGATTCTTGCCTGGTCTGGCCAGGCTCGCCACAGTACTGCGCGAGCAGGGAACTCCATCGGCGGTCCAGCTGCACCACGGTGGCATGCGTGCGCGGCCGGAGCTTTCGGGAGTCCCTCCGATTGCCCCGTGGGATGATCCCTCCAGGGGAGTTCGTGCGATGACGACGGACGAGATCCACTGCTTGATCGACGATTTCGCCAGTGCTGCTCGACGGGTCGAGCGAGCCGGTTTCGCAGGCGTGGAGGTCCACGGTGCTCACGGTTACCTGCTGTGCCAATTCCTGGACGCGCGCCGCAACAACCGTACCGATGGCTACGGCGGTACGTTCGACAATCGGTCACGAGTGATCTTTGAGGTACTGGAGGCCGTACGAGCAGCGACGGGGCCGTCGTTTCAGGTGGGTGTGCGCCTGAGTCCCGAGCGTTACGGCATAACGATTTCCGAGAGCCGTCTTTTGGCTGAAGAGGTGATGACGTCGGGGCTCGTCGACTACCTCGATATGTCACTGTGGGACGTGTCAAAACGGCCACATGGGGACGATTCCGGCAGCACGCTCATCGACGCCTTCGCTTCCCTGTCGAGAGGAAAGGCAAAGCTCGGGGTCGCTGGCAAGATACTGTCGGGAACCGTTGCGCAGTCGTGCCTTGACCGTGGTGCCGATTTCGTACTCATCGGCACTGCGGCCATCCTTCACCACGACTTCGCGGCCAGAGTGCTGGCCGACCCCGCGTTCACTAGCCTTTGCCAACCCGTTTCGCGGCGGCACCTGGAGACACAGCATTTGGGGGGCGCCTTCATTGATTACCTCGCGACCGACTGGGATGATTTTGTCGCGTGACAGACCCGATGCGCGATGGCGGGCTGTCGACCGAGTCGCCCGACTCAGAGGATGCCCGGACCGCAAGCGCTGGGCCCAACGCGACACCCGGGACGTCTCGTCCTTCCAGCACGGACACCAACCGTGTAGCTGCAACTTCGCCCATCGAATCGACTGCGAGATGCCGAGGAACCCAGCCAACCCAACATAATGTCCGACACCCAACTAACAGGAACTGGCCGCCGGTGTCCTTGAACAGCTCGAACTTCGCAGTTATCGCCACTCCCCAGCCATCGGCGGTGGCACACACTATTCCAGTGACTCTGTTCGATTGCGTGCACGGGCGTCTCTACCTACAAAGAGGTCCGAGTGCGGGCAGCAAGGTTCGACGTCGACGCCCTGATCAGGCTCGACTTCATTCTCGACGTCGACCTTCCCGACCCGCCCGACGTCACCACCGTGTAGCAAAGGATTGCCTGGTCGAACGGTCGGTCCCGTTATCTCCCGGCCCACCGTCGGGGCGCTCGTGGTCTCTCCCCTGGAAGTTATGAATGTTGTTGCTGCTCTGCGATCCATGCGGCGATCTGCGCCCGCGTATGGAACCCGAGTTTGGTGAGAATGTGCTCGACGTGTCCCTGGGCGGTGCGAGGGGAAATCACCAACTGGTCAGCGATTGCTTTATTGGTCAGGCCCTCGGCTATCAGTTCAGCGACCTGCCGCTCTCTTTTGGTCAGTGTGACTGTTGTGTCGCCGGTTGACGGCGACGGAGCCGCCGGGACTCGCTCGCCGACAGCGTAGGCGACGGCAGCCTCGAGCCCGAGTTGCCTACCTTCCTCAACGGCAGTCATGAAGGTCTTGTCGGTTAGCGTCCGCCGACAGGTTTGCACGCACTCTTCATGGTGCACGAGGAGGCCTGGAAGCAAGACCGGCGACGTTCCGACGACATGAGCGAGGGACTCGGCGGCTCCCATCAGGACAGCGGCGCGGTGTGCCTCGCGGGCATCACCGGCGATCCATGCGAGCGCGTCGAGGCACGCCGCTGAACCCACCGGGTCCTGCACACGTCTCGCGATCCGTATTAGTGCTTGCTGAAGAAGGTCCGTGGCCCGTGCGCGATCACCTTGCTGCCACACCGCAACGGCCATGCCCCATCGCGCAAAAGCCGAGTTGACGGATTCACCTTGTGTGTCGGTGATGTCGAGGGCTTCCTGATAATAGGCCATCGACTGTGCGGTCTCTCCGCATAATACGTTCGAGAGCCCCAACATGATCAAGGCCTCGACTTGAAAGTAGATGCGGTTCTGTTCGCGAAACACTTCGAGGGCCTCCGCCAGAAGCGTGGGGGCACGGGTGTAGTCACCAGCGAAGACTTTGAGGACTCCGTCGGCGTGGACGGCCAGTGCACGCGGCAGCGGATCGGTCATCTGCTCGGCGAGCACGCGTGCCTCCGCTACGGCCGCTGCTGCAGAGCTGAGGTCGCCCTGCCAGTCAGCGAGGGCACTGACAGAATAGAGTGCTTTGACCCGATCGATGGTTGGTTGCCCGCTCTGGCGGGCCAGAAAGTGATCGAGCCAATACCGCCCTTCGCTGCACAGTCCTCGGGAGCTCCAGAAGAGGTGCATGGCGTTGGAGATTCGGAGGCCGGTGTCCGGATCTTCGGACAGGTAGTAGTTCAGTGTCTCCCGCAGGTTGGATTGCTCCCGCTCGAGGCGTGCGATCCATTCGAGCTGCCGCGGGCCGATCCATTCGGCCTCGGCGTTCAGCGCCAACTGCAGATACCAGTCACTGTGCCGACGAATCAGTTCCGGTAGTTCCTCGGTTTGCTCAGACCTCGTCCGGCCGTACTCGCGCAGGGTCTCCAGCAGTCGGAAGCGCACGACGTCGTCGCGTTCCTCGCGGATCAGAATCGATTTCTCGACGAGAGAGGTGATCGCGTCGAGGAGGGCTTCCGCTGTCAGGTTCATCCCGCAGACGGATTCTGCGGCGTCGAGTTCGACTCCGCCAGCAAACACCGAGAGACGTGCCCACACAAGTTGTTCCAGTGGTGTGCACAGTTCGTGGCTCCAATCGATACACAATCGCAGCGTCTGTTGCCGTGTCGGTGCAGTTCTGCTACCACGGGTAAGCAATGCGTAGCGGTCGGTGAGCCGCTGCAGAATCTGTTCCGGTGACATGGCCTGCAGTCGAGCCGCGGCCAGTTCGAGAGGGAGAGGTAACCCGTCCAGGTGCTGACAGATTCGGGTGACCGCCATTCGATTGTCGTCGGTGAGCTCGAAACCTGGTAGCGCAGTCGCGGCGCGGTCAGCGAACAATGTCACCGCGTCGTAGCTGGGCAGACCTTGAAGAGACGGATCACGGTCGGGATCGGGGACGCTGAGCGGGGGAACACGTAGTGCAACTTCGCCGCCGATGCCGAGCGGCTCACGGCTCGTGGTGAGAATTCGGACCCCGGGGCAGGTTCGAAGCAGCGACTCAGCTAACTCGGCCACCCCACCCACCAACTGCTCGCAGTTATCGAGCACGAGCATCAACTCGCGCGAGGAGAGGAACTCAATCAAGGCTTCCTGGCGTGGAATCGCCATCTGATCTCGAATACCCAGCGCCCCTGATACCACATCGACCAGTAGGGATTCTTCGCGGAGTTCTCCCAACTCGACGAACCAGACACCATCGGCAAACGCACGGTGCACGTTGTTGGCAACCTTCAGCGCGAGGCGCGTCTTACCGACACCGCCGATGCCCGTCAATGTGACCAGGCGAGAGGATCGCAGAAGGGTTTTTGCTTCGGTTAGCTCTCTTCGTCGCCCGACGAAACTGGTCAGCTCGAGGGGGATGTTCCCTTTGGTGCCCCGGCCGGATTGCGCGGAATGTGCGTGCGACATCGGCACCGGGCCGTGCGGCTCGGAAACTGGTTCGGCACGAAGTGCCATGTCGTCGACCTGGTGCCCGTGGCGGAGCTGGGTGCCACGAAGCTCGTTACCGAGTTGCTTCGCCGATGGGCGTTCGTGCGGATCACGGGACATGGCCCGCGCGATCGTTTTCGATATGTCGTCGGAGATGCCGTGGCCGCTCAAATCAGGGATGGGGTTGGTCGCGATGCGTAGGAACTGCGCGACGATTTGCTCGCCGCTGCGGCGTTCGAACGCGGCATGGCCGGTAAGTACGCAGAACAAAGTGGCGCCGACGGAATAGACATCCGACGACGGGGTCGGCGGATCTCCCCGGAGAACCTCGGGGGCTGTAAAGGCGGGTGACCCGGTGACCGAGCCGGTGGCGGTCTCGAACCCTCCCGAGATATGAGCGATCCCGAAATCTGACAGTGCCGGCTCCTGATAGTCGGTGAGCAGAATGTTCCCGGGTTTGATATCCCGATGAAGAATGCCCAGCCGGTGTGCGGACTCCACAGCACCTGCGATCTTCACTCCGAGGCGCAATGCTTCGTTCAATGCCAGTGGGCCTTGGCGGCGGATCCGCGCCTCGAGAGAGCCTTGCGGGTGATATGGCATCACAATGTATGGGCGACCGTTGTCGGTGGACCCGACCTGAAGGACTGTGACGATGTTCGGGTGCCCCGTCAACCTGGCCATTGCGCGCTGCTCGCGGAAGAATCTCGCCCGGTTCTCTGCATCCAGGTCGGCGGTCAGAATTTTCACAGCGACCGTGCGGTCGAGCTCGTTTTGTACGCATCGGTACACGACACCGAAACCGCCTCGCCCAATTTCTTGGGCGTTCCCGAATCCGGCAGCTTCCAGCTCGAACGTGATTGTCGACCCCATGCTGCGCTGGGTCCGCAGAGGATCATCTTCGGACATCGGGCACCCGCGATTCATCTGGTTTCGGCACCAATGCGATGCCGCACCCTACTCAACCTGCCAATGCTGTGCCTCAAGAGTAACTTGTGCGCATTACCAGCCTCGGCTGCGAGGCTTCGGAGCGGGCACGGTTGTTGTCGCACGCAGGGCGCGACGGTCGTGGAGGCGTCGTGCGCCGCCGAGGTGACCGCGCCCACCGCGCGCCGGGGATCTCGACTCCGGCGATCATGGGCGAAGTCAACCGGTCGGTATCGGCACCCACGTCGAACGCAGGCTGCACCTGCCCGACGGGCACTCCGCGGAGAACGTGCGCGAGATCCTCACACGCAACCGTCTCGCTGCGTGGCCGGGATGTTTGTGGGGCCTCCAGTGCCCGAGCGGTCTAGTCGCACCAAGCCCATTCTGCAACGTATCTCGTTCGGCCGTAATTAGTTCCAGCTCTGACGGTGTCGATCCAAGATCATCACATGACGATGAATGAATCCAAGCCCGGGGACATTAGGGCAGGCCGGTTCCTATCCTGCGGGCTGCCTCACCGACGGACGCCCCGAAGTCGGCGCCGAGATCGTCGTTCAGTCGACTGATCGGTAGGGCCAAGGTAACGGCACCTACGACGCCGTCGTTTCGGTGCACGACGGCGGCGGCGATGCCGACGGAGCCGTCCCCTGATTCTTCTCGATTGAACGCATACCCGTTGCGCCGGATCTGATCGAGTTCTTCTTCGAGTTCGAGGCGGGTTTGAACCGATCGCGGCGTCACGGCCGGCAAGGTTTCACTGGGATACAAACGGCGGAAATCGAACGGGTTCAACGCAGCAAGTATGGCCTTGCCCGCCGCTGTGAGGTGCGCAGGAGCTCGGTCTCCGAGTCGCTCGACCACCCGCAACCGATGGCTTCCCGGAACGAAGTCGACAACGACGACGTCACGCCCCTCGAGTACAAGCAATCCGCTCGATTCCGACGTCACGTCGCTCAAGCGCTCGAGCTGCGGCCGAGCGACCGACTTCAGATCGAGATCCGCGAGGACCCTCAGTCCTACTTCGAGGAGAACGGGCCCCGCCTCGTATGCCTTGCTCTTGACCTGTTGCGTCACGAAGCGGTGATGCTCCAGCGTCGCGAGCAGTCGGTGTGCCGTGGATCGAGCGACCCCGAGCTCACGAGCAACATCGGCGACTCGCACAGCCGGAACAGTGCCGAACATCAGCAAGATCTTCAACGCATTGCCGACCGAACCGGTCACTCCTGAACCGCTGGTGTTCTCTCCTGCCGGGGAGTCGCCAAGACTACTATCGCGCATCCGCCGAACCACTCCCTTGCTGCAAAGCGAACCTGATTCCGCCACGCGGAATCTAGTAGCACCTTACAGCCCTTCGTTAAGGCGAACGGAAGGGCAAACCCTGCTAACCATCCCTTCCCTCAGCATTCGTGTTCTGCTAGGTTGAATGTCATTCCTATCAACGGAACGGTCGAAAGCCGCTCTTTACAGATTGCTCGCGGCAGCGCCTATTGGCTCCTATACAGAGGAGGCCGCGGCCGGCAGCTCAGGAGACAACATGTCAGAAAAGCCCGAATCCACGATTGGTGAACTCGGCAAACAGGGGATGGGTCGCTTCACGGGCGTGCAGACGTTCATGCGCGCCCCTTACCAACCCGATCTCGAGGGTGTGGACATCGCACTCGCGGGAATCCCGTTCGACTTCCAGGGCGGACGAGGCTCCGCGAAGCAGGGGCCGTCGCAGGTACGGCAGATGTCCGGCCTCATCCGACGGGTGAGCTTCGACGGCGTCTCGCCTTTCGATCTATGTCGAGTCGCCGATATCGGTGACGCCGTCCTCAATCCCATGAGCCCTCGCGTAAGCCAAGACCTCGCTGCAGAGTTCGTGGGCAGGGTGGCGGACCGCGGTGGAGCCCTCGTGGCTGTTGGAGGTGACCACGGGACCACCTATCCGATCCTCAAGGGCCTCGTCCGGAACGGCCCGGTCGGCCTGATCCACTTCGATGCCCACCCGGACACCTACGACGATCCGTACGGTGGCTACATCCATCACGGCAACGCGATCCGGGCCGCGATCGAAGAAGGATTGGTCGACCCGAAACGCACCATCAGCCTGGGCATTCGTGGAACTCGCTTCATGTCCACCGACCGTGATTACCACGCACAACATGGAATGCGCCTGCTCACGATCAACGACGTGATCGAACTCGGAATCACAGAAACCGTCGCCGAGATTCGCCGTGTGGTCGGTGACGGCCCGACATACATCACCTTCGACATCGACGCGCTGGATCCGCCCTATGCCATCGGTACGGGGGCACCCGAACCCGATGGGTTGTCGATGCGCGAGGCATTGGCAATCCTGCGAGGACTGAAGGGGTTGGACATTATCGGCGGAGACGTCATGGAGGTGGCGCCGCCACTCGACCCGAGCGGTCACACGGCGCTGAATGCCGCAAACATCATGTTCGAGATCATTTGCGCTATCGCGCTCGCTCGCGTCTCCAAGTGCGGAATCGCAGGCAACGGAGCGCGACATGAAGTATGAGGAATTCGAGAACCTGAGCTTCGAGCGCCGCCCCAACGGTGTGCTCCTGGTCCACATCGATCGTATCGCGGCCGACGCGCGAACTCATGACGAGTTCGCGGAGGTGTGGCGCACGATCGGGCGCGACGATGACACGCGAGTCGCGGTTATCACCGGACGGGGGAAGGTGTTCTCGGCCGGCGGGGATCTCAAGGAGCACGGCACCCCTGCGGCTAGCTTGCGCTCCGACCGAGTACTGAGGTCGGGCAAGGTCGCCCTCGACATCGTCTACAACATGCTGGACCTCGACAAACCCATTATCTCCGCGATCAATGGGGTCGCGGTCGGGGCCGGACTTGCCGTCGCACTGACCGCAGATATCAGCATCATCGCCGAGGACGTGCGGATCACCGACGGTCACAGCAGGATCGGCGTGGCGTCCGGTGACCATGCCGTAATGCTCTGGCCGTGGATGTGCGGGATGGCCAAAGCCAAGTACTACCTCCTCACCGCTGACTTCCTGACTGGGGCAGAGGCGGAGCGCATTGGTCTCGTCAGCAAGGCGGCGCCGGCGGAAGCGGTGCTGGATGAAGCGCTCGCCGTTGCCGACCGACTCGGGCGAGGGCCGCAGCGGGCACTGCGATCAACCAAGCGTTCACTCAACCATGTGTTGCGCAGCGCTGCGCCGGCCTTTGAACTATCGGTGGCGCTCGAAACCATCGATTTCTACCAGGAGGACGCACTGGAAGGACTCACCGCCTTCCAGGAGAAGCGGGAACCGCAATTCCCTTCGGCCTCGGGTAGCGCGACTGCCTAGGGCAGGGCGAGAGGGTCCCCGGCTTCTAGGACAACGGCGTTCTGCTGCCAGCGACCCTCAGGATGACGACGAGTCCCATCCGGACTCGTCGTCATCCGCATTCTCGATTGATCGTCGTAGTCATCAGGCAGTCTCCTGGTGGGGGCGTGCGCCTGTCTCGCAATCCCGCTGTTCTCGTGAGGTAGTCGCGTACGGTGCGCTAGCTCGCAGGAAGTCGGATTCTGCTTGACCAGTGAGCTTCCGGAGGAAGTGCGTTGACGACGCGCAGGCGGGAGATCGTGAACGATCGCGCTGAGAGTTGCGTGCGCTCGATCAGGTTCCCCGGAACGATTGCACCCACACCGCACCATTCCTCTCACGCAATTCGATCAGCATCTCTTGTGCTGCAGTATCGAACAAACGTAGAGTACGACCGGTTACCAAACGATTGGCAACCGGCAGGACGTGCTGGCGCTGCTGCTGCCGGTGTTCAGTCTCGTGAACGAGCTCCGAGGCGATGCCACGGCTGACGCCGGCTCTCGGTAGGGCCGCAGTCGACGACGAGGGCCACGAGCGCCACCCTGGATGCCAAACGTTTGGCATATTGGATGGTGCCTCCACAACGGAATCGGACACACCGAAGGACTTGTCATGACGACCGACCTGAACGCCGGGAGATCCCCTCTCGACCTCGAATCGCCACATTCGATCCCTGTCACTGCCACCGCAACCCCCGGCGGGGACGCTCCCGATGTTGACACTGGCCCACTGGCGTACGCCAGGGCGCAACTTTCGGACGCGATCGCGGTACTCGACCTGGATCAGGGCGTCTACTCCATGCTCGCCAATCCGAGGCGCGAAATGACCGTCAGTATTCCACTGCGGCGAGACAACGGAGATGTCGAGGTGCTGACCGGTCACAGGGTGCAGCACAACGTCTCTCGCGGCCCCGGCAAGGGCGGGCTGAGGTACAGCAAGGATGTCACTCTCGACGAGGTCCGCGCCCTTGCCATGTGGATGACGTGGAAATGCGCGCTCGTCGACGTGCCCTACGGCGGGGCGAAGGGTGGGGTTCGCTTCGACCCGAAGCGGTACTCCCGAGAGGAGGTCCAACGAGTCACACGCCGGTACACCAGCGAGATCATTCCCATCATCGGACCCACCCAGGACATTCCGGCGCCGGACATCGGCACCGATGAGCAGGTCATGGCATGGATGATGGACACCTACTCCGCCAGCCAGGGGTACACGGTGCTGGGCGTCACCACCGGAAAGCCGCTCGCGCTCGGCGGATCCCTCGGTAGGCCCACCGCGACCTCGCTGGGAGTGGCACACGTGGCCTTGGCGGCCCTGAGCCATCTCCGGAGGCGACCGACCGCGACAGCCGCCGCAGTTCAGGGCTTCGGAAAGGTCGGACGGGGCGCCGCGCGGTACCTCTGGGAAGCCGGAGTCAAGGTGGTCGCCGTCAGTGACGAATACGGTGCCATCTTCAATGCCGGCGGTCTCTCCGTACCGGATCTCGAAGCATACGTAGCGACATCCGGCACGGTTCTCGGGTTCGATGATTCCGAGGATCTCAACGACAGAGACGCACTGCTGTACCTCGAGGTGGACCTGCTCATCCCGGCGGCGATCGAAGGGGTTCTACACGGCGAGAATGCCGACCGCGTCCACGCTTCACTCATCGTGGAGGGCGCGAACGGCCCGACGACACCGGCCGCCGACGAGATCTTCCGTGCGAATGGGCAACTGGTGGTTCCCGACATCCTCGCCAACGCGGGGGGCGTCATCGTGTCCTACTTCGAATGGGTGCAGGCGAACCAGGCCTATTGGTGGAGTCAAACCGATGTCGAAAATCGCCTTCGCGAACGAATGGAGCGGGCATGGCATCGCGTCCTCGAATATGCTGCGACCCATCGTGTCTCGCTTCGCCTGGCAGCTACCGTGCTTGCTGTGGACACGGTGACAACCGCACATCTGACCCGTGGTCTTTATCCGTGACGACCCGTCGACCACGAATCCTGACGGGCAGGGTCGTACTCGCTGCTGCCGCTGCCGTTGGGACGACCGGCCGATTCACCGCACATGATGCTGAGACGAAAACGAATGGGGCAACAGACCATGGATGACAAGCGGGTCAGTGTCGACATCGACAGCGCCGGAGTCGCGACTGTGACCATGACACGAGGAACGCAGCACAACGCCCTCGACGGTCCCATGATCGCCGCACTGCTGGCGAGCGCGGAGCAGCTTCATCGAGATTCACGGGTCCGCGCGGTTGTTCTCCGTGGGGACGGCGAAAGCTTCTGCGCTGGGTTGGATGTGAAGCACTTCCTTCAGAAGCCGGACAATATCGACGATCTGCTGGTTCGCGCGCCCGGGGAAGTTGCGAACCTGGCTCAGCGTGTGTCCTACGACTGGCACCGACTTCCGGTGCCGGTCATCGCTGCGATCACCGGCAATTGCTTCGGCGGGGGATTGCAGATAGCGCTCGGAGCTGACATCCGAGTCGCCGCACCGGATGCCCGCCTGTCGATCATGGAGGTTCAATGGGGTCTTGTACCTGACATGGGAATTACCCAGTCGATATCAAAGGTGGTCGGCATCGACGTGGCCAAGGAGCTGACCTTCACGGGCCGCATCCTGTCCGGCAGCGAGGCCAAGGATCTGCACTTGATCACCCACGCTGTCGACGACCCATACGCTTACGCGCAGCAGCTTGCGCACGACATCGCGAGTCGCCCGCCGAAGGCCGTGCGCGCCGCGAAAAGGCTCTTCAATGAGGCGTGGACCGCCGATCCTGCCACCGGGCTAGCCATGGAGACCGATCTTCAACGGGATCTCCTGGTCGACCTCGAGTCCCGATGAAGAGCGCAGTGAGCCTGGCGCCCTTGTGCGGCAGGAAGGCCCACCGTATGGTGTGTGCCAAACGTTTGGCAGACCACGTTGTGCTCCGACACCACTAGAGAGGTTGCGGGCTCAGCAGCGGATCAGCTGATTTCGGCAGACCGTGCATCGAAAGCTAGAGGGGATTACCGACCAAGATGGCGCATTACAAGAGCAACGTCCGTGACCTGGAGTTCAACCTGTTCGAGGTCCTGGAACTCGGCAGGGTGCTCGACACGGGCGTCTACGGGGACCTCGATCGTGAACTCGTCACCGACATTCTGCAGGAAGTCAGCCGCTTGGCCGAAGGACCGGTTGCGGAGTCGTTCGAGGTAGCGGATCGCGCACCGACGACGTTCGACGTGGACAGCAATTCTGTGGTCGTACCGGATGCGCTGGCGAAGACCGTTCGCATCGTCGCGGAGTCAGGGTGGGCACAGCTGGGGCTCCCCGCCGACATGGGCGGCTCGGCGGCCCCGTCCGTCCTGGTCTGGGCGGTCAACGAGATGTTGTCTTCGGCAAATGCGCCACTGACGTTCTTCAACTTCTCGTCGACCATCGCTCGGGTCGTGTTCGAGTTCGGGACCGCACAGCAAAAGCAGTGGGCGAAAGCCGGCTTGGAGAGGGGCTGGGCGGGAACCATGGTGTTGACCGAGCCCGATGCCGGTTCCGATGTCGGCGCGGGGCGGACCAAAGCGATCGCTCAGCCGGATGGAACCTGGCACCTACAGGGTGTCAAGCGTTTCATCACGAACGGCGACGTCGGCGACACGGCGGAGAACATCTTCCACCTCGTCCTGGCCCGACCTGAGGGTGCGCAGCAGGGAACCAAAGGTCTGAGCCTGTTCTATGTACCCAAATGGCACTTCGATCCGGTGACCATGGAGCTCGGGGCGCGTAACGGCGTTTTCGTCACCGGCCTCGAGAAGAAGATGGGCATCAAGTCCTCGCCGACGTGTGAGCTGACCTTCGGGGGTACCGACGTTCCCGCAGTGGGGTGGCTCGTCGGCGACGTGCACGACGGCATCGCCCAGATGTTCCGGGTCATCGAAAGCGCGCGGATGACAGTGGGCACCAAAGCCATCGGCACTCTCTCCACCGGCTACCTCAATGCCCGCGACTACGCGAAAGAACGCATTCAGGGTGTCGACATGACCGAGATGAGAAACCCGGCCGCGCCGCGGGTTCCGATCGGCCACCACCCGGCCGTCCGCCACAGCCTCGTCTTGCAGAAGGCGTACGCCGAGGGTCTGCGCGCCGTCTACCTCTATACCGCGGCGCATCAGGATCGCGAGGTCGCACTCGAGGTGTCCGGTGCGAACGCGGACTTGGCGCAGCGAGTCAACGATCTCCTCCTGCCGATCGTCAAGGGCGTCGGTTCGGAACGTGCATGCGAGCTGCTCACCCGTAGCCTCCAAATCTTCGGCGGCTCGGGATACCTTCAGGACTACCCGCTAGAGCAGTACCTCCGCGACAGCATCATCGACACGCTCTACGAAGGCACCACAGCGATTCAGGCCCAAGACTTTCTGTTCCGCAAGGTACTGCGCGACAACGGTGTCGCCCTCTCGCACGTCACGGAGCAGATCGAGCGGTTCATCGGATCGGCACCTGCTGAGTTGAGAGCCGAGTGCACACTGCTTCACGTGGCACTCGGCGACATCGGTGAGATGGTCGCAGCTTTCGGATGCTATGCGGCAGGCACGAACGACGGGCGAGAGATTTACAAGGCAGGCCTCGGGGCCGTTCGGCTGCTCGAAGCGGTGGGAGATCTGCTCATCGGATGGCGGCTCCTCGTGCAGGCGACTGTCTCACTGACTGCCTTGGCCAGTGACCCGGAAGTCAAGGATGCGCCCTTCTATAAGGGAAAGATCACGACGGCGTCCTACTTCGCAAAGACCGTACTCCCCGGCATCACGGCAACGAAGCAATCCGTCCTCGACCTCGATCTCGCGATCATGGAGCTCGACGAGAACGCCTTCTGACTCGGTGAGAAAGATGCAACACGTCGTGGCCTCGCCCGACTTCGGCGAGGTCCACGACGCACGGCCGGCGGGGCCGATTCCACCCGTGTTCATGGCGCCCACCGAAAATGTATAGTCATCCATCGTGGGCAACTTGGACTCGACGGCGACGGTCGAATCACCGCGCGGGGGTTCCCCCTCCTACCCGATCGGATCGGTCGGCAATGCACTGCAGATGCTTCTTATGCTCCGGAAATCACCAGCACTTCGTGTGACCGAGGTATCGCACGACTTGAACATTGCGCCTTCCAGCGCGCATCGGATACTTGCTGTGCTGCAGCAGTTCGACTTCGTCGAGCAAGACGTGACGACCCGCGCATACGCCCAAGGTCCGGCGCTGCTCGATATCGGATTGGCCGCCGTCAGTCATCTGCCTGTCCGCCAAGCCGCTCACCAGTTGATCCGGAACCTGCGCGACGTCACAGGTGAGACGACCGAGCTGTGTATTCTCGACGGGCCCGACGTCATCGTCGTCGACGTCGCCGAAGGATTGCTACCGCTGCGAGTAGTCGATGATCTCGGCGACCGGATGCCGGCCCACCTCACAGCAGCGGGAAAAGCAATGCTTTCCCACATGACCACCGCTGACCTTCGAGAACTCTTCCCAGACCCGGAGGAGAAGCTCCACACCGTGACTGAACGATCCATCGGCACCCGTGCCCTACTCGACCAGCACCTGGCCACCGCCCGCGAACTGGGCTATACGACCAATCTCGGGGAGGCAGGCCCGGAATTCGTCGGCGTGGCCGCCGCCATCGTCGACGAGACCGGGACAGTCCACGGCGCCGTCACGCTGGCACTGCCGTGGGCGCGAGCTGCCGACGGCTTTGCCAGCCACCTCGGCCCCCAAGTCAGACGCACCGCAGAGACCATCGGCACAGTCCTGTAACCGGTTCACACCTTCCCATCGTTGGTCGCGTTGACATGACCGGAAGATCGCCGGCCTTATCGCGAGCGGGATACAGCACGGCGCTCGACGGTATTGAGTGCTGGGTCCTCGCTCACATGTGAACGAGTGTTTGCCGACAGCAAATGTCGTCTCGGCCGGTAAGTCACGAGATGCGGGAGACCACACTGATTAGTCAGTGTAAGAATGTCGAGTTCGACGTGAGCGGTGATTTGACGGCCTCGGCGGCCAGAAAGTGACTTCGAAGCACTCGTGATGCCGGGCACGCAACCGCTCCACCTCGACGGCGATCTTCGACATGGGCCAGAAGTGCCCCGGAGCAACATCCGGGGCACTTCTGCGTATCTGCTCTTGAGCCGCTCACCCTGGCAGCGCACTGGTCCCTGACCACCCATTGTTCAGGCGACGGGTGGTCGCCGAATTCGGCCTCAGGTCCGCTACACGCTTCAGTGGTGCGTTTCAAACCAGCGGCGACGGACTCAGCCGTACTGGGACCGCGTCGGTCCTCGCCGCCCACAGTAACGTCCTTGAATCCGACTCGGCCGCAGTCGGGTCGGTAAAAGGCTGTTGCACAACAGTTATGAACT
>Ga0247825_10000804_pt1 | contig 20307 bp, 24 predicted proteins | sample 13C_Vanillin_Day_FD_194413 | JGI IMG/M metagenome (GOLD analysis project Ga0247825, IMG submission 194413) | Soil microbial communities from agricultural site in Penn Yan, New York, United States - 13C_Vanillin_Day48 | ecosystem: Environmental > Terrestrial > Soil > Agricultural land | place...
GCGGAATAGCGCTGCCAAGAAGATTGGGCCGGACGCTGACGCCAACCGGACATTCCGAATGGCGACATTCCGAATCGCATAGTCTGGTGCATCCCCACGCAAGCGGAGAATGCGTTGCACTCCAGTGCTCGAGGCGTCAGCATGACCATCCACGACGGCGAATTCTCCGACCTCTCGGACGACAACCACCGCATCTGGGATGCGAACGCCCTCTGGTGGGACGACACGATCGGCGACGGCAACGAGTTCCAGACGCTCCTGATCGAGCCCGCCACCGAACGCCTCCTCCGCCCACAGGCGGGCGACACGATCCTCGACATCGCCTGCGGTGCCGGCCGGTTCGCCCGGCGCATGGCCGACCTCGGCGCGCAGGTGCTGGCGTTCGATCAGAGCGAACCGTTCATCACCCGTGCCCGCGAACGGACCACGGCGTCCGCCGCTGTCGACTATCGCGTGGCGACGATTGACGCCATGGCCACGGCGCTTGCCGGCGCCAGCCGCGTCGACAAGGCGGTCTGCACGATGGCCCTCATGGACATGCCGGAAGTGAAGCCGGTCTTCGCCGCGCTCCGGACGATCCTTTCACCGGGCGGCATCTTCGTGTTCTCGATCACGCACCCCTGCTTCCACTCGGCGAGCATCCAGCGATTTGCCGAGATCGGCGAGGAGATCGACGGACGCCACGTGACGCGCACCGGCGTGAAGGTGTCGTCGTACTTGTCGGCGTCGGCGAGGAAGACCGAGGGGATCATCGGCCAACCCGAGCCGCAATGGTTCTTTCATCGGCCGCTGAGCGTGCTGCTCGGTCATGGCTTCGACGCCGGATTCAGTGTCGATGGCATCGAAGAACCGCGCCTGCCGCCGGCAGATGGCAAGCCGGGAGTGCGATGGAGCCACATGACGGACATCCCGCCGATCATGGCCGTACGCATGCGCCTGGGATAAAGGCGCAATTCCCCGCCCACGCCGCCTACGTCGCCAGGTTCCCGCGATCGTCGTGCACGATATGCACGAGCGCACCCGGTGCCGCCCTGAGCACATCGCAAAGGAAGGTCGGCCGAATCGGCACCTCCTCCAGGCGCACCAGCGGACACCACCAGAAGGTAAGGTTCACCGCGCCCTCGACCCCATCGAAGCGCTGGCCCGCCAGCACTGACGCCGGCGGCACGTCCATCTCGAAACACATCAGGATCTCGTGGTACGACATCGTCCGGTACGTGAAGAAGTTCTCCACGACGCACATCGCACGCCTCACGTGAACTTTAAGGCCGGTCTCCTCGAGCATCTCGCGCCGCAGCGCTGCCGCGGCGGTCTCCATGACCCCGGGCCGTCCACCTGGCAGCGTCCAGAAGTCGTCGCCGGCCATCTGGTGCAGCAGGACGCAGTCAGCAGCGATCGCCACACCGGCCACCCGGACGTTGAACTGTGCGCCTTCGGACTGAAACGTCAGCATCCCCGCGTACTACCATCCTCGCGCGCACAACGCCAATGAGACAATTGCCCGGTGCCCATCCGTACGATTCGAGTGACCCGTTATGTCAGCCCCCTGCGGGAGGGCGGATCGCTGCCGGCCCTCGTCGAGGCAGACGATGACGGCATGTATGTCGTGAAGTTCCGGGAGGCCGGACAGGGGCCGAAGTCGCTGATCGCGGAACTCGTGTGCGGTGAACTGGCCCGAGCGCTCGGCCTGCGCGTACCGGAAGTGGTCTTCGCCGATGTGCATCCGGACCTGGCCCGGACAGAACCTGATCCTGAAATCTCGGCCCTGATTCGGCGGAGTGCGGGATTGAACCTGGCGCTGGACTACCTGCCGGGTTCCATCATGTTCGATCCGATCGTCGTCAAGCCGGACGCCGACCTGGCGTCGAGGATCGTCTGGTTCGACGCCTTCGTCAGCAACGTCGACCGCACGCCCCGTAATCCCAACATGCTGATGTGGCACAGGCAGCTGTGGCTGATCGACCATGGGGCCGCGCTGTACTTCCAGCATGCGTCCGGGTGGGAGACCGATGCAAACCGGCCGCGGGACGCGTTTGCGCTGATCAAGAATCACATTCTTCGCCACCGGGCGACGCGGCTGGAGACGATCGATGCGGCGATGGCCGGCGCGCTGGCGGGACCGCTCGTCGCCGAGATCGTCGCGCTCATTCCGGATGGGTGGCTGACGCCCGACGCCGCCGACCCCGTCGCCGCGGCCACGAGCCGCACGGCTTACCGCGACTACCTGGAGCAGCGGCTGCAGGCGCCCCGCCCGTTCATCGAGGAGGCGGTGCGTGTCCGCTGAATACACCTACGACTACGCGGTCATCAAGGTGATGCCCCGGGTCGACCGGGGCGAGGTGATCAATGTCGGCGTGATCCTCAACTGCCCCGAGCTGAACTACCTCGACGTGCGCGTCGACGTGGACGAGACACGCCTGCGCATGCTCGACCCCCGCATTGACATCGACGACGTGCGGGCGAATCTCGCGGCGTTTGCCGCCGTCAGCCAGGGTGGAGAGGGCGCCGGCGTGATCGGCGAACTGCCGCAGCGGAACCGCTACTACTGGCTGGTGTCGGTCCGCAGCACAATCATCCAGGTCTCCTCATCGCACACCGGCCGCACTGCCGATCCGGCGCGCACGCTGGAGCATCTCTTCAACGTGATGGTCCGGCCCTAAGTGCCTCGTCGAGACGTGATTCGCCAGCTGTTCTTCGCGCCAGGAGACAGGCCTGCCGGAGCGCCCGCCGGCCAGGTGCCCTTTCAGGCCCATGTCGAACTCCTTCACCTCTTCCTCGCCCATCGCGACGGCATCGTCAATCGCCTCGAGGGGGTGCTGAACGCCCAACGAAAGCCGGCCCAGTACCTGCGGGACCGCCCGCTGCTGTCGCGTCAGGTCGAGGACTGCTTCTTCACCGGGGTCACGGAGAGCCAGTCACGCCTTCGCGGTCAACTGGAGGACGCGCATTGGTCCAGTGGATTCAGGCCGCGCGAGATGCCAGGAGTCCATAACGGCCTGGCCGATCCGGCGGAGATGATGACGCGCGGCTTTCACCTGTGGCAGCAGACGCGCTGGCCGGGCCGCAATGGCCGCGTCCGGTATGCGCACACGCTGTTCAACCTGTACGTCATCCGGTGCCTCGAGCTGTTGAGCATGCGGATCTGGGATGCCGGATCGAGCGGCGCCGGCGATCGATTCTGGCAGGTGCGCGATGTGCTCGATCGGCTCTGGTCGATCAGAATGGCCGACCAACCGAGGCTGGTTGGCGACGCGCGCTGGCTGCTCCCGCTGGCGCAGAGCCCCGCGACCGATGACCTGGGTGCCTACTTCGACGTCGCGGCACGGATAGAGGCGCTTCCCGTCGAGGATCGGCTCGAGATCCACAAAGCCGGCGTGTGCATGACGGCCGGGCACCTGCGTTCGCAGATCCGCTACTACGCCAACAAGAAGGGCGTGGCCTTCGATGACGCCGGCGTGATTCTCATCACGCGCACGTCCAACGCGCTCGATTTCGCCCTGCTCGTTCAGGACCTCGTGCCGCTGCTCGAGGCGTACGAGAAGGCCTGGAGCGGTGGCGATGACCCGAAGCGGCTCGAACTGGCAGACGTCATCGGCCAGGCTGTTTCGCCGGATCCGGAGCTGTTCCTGAATCGCGTCGAGTTGCTGGCTGCATACAGCATGATCGAGCACCTCTTCATCACGACCGAGCAGGATGGGCACGCGGCCTATACGCCGATGGGACAGCGGCACGTTCGGCTGCTCGAGGAATACGGCACGCGGATCCGTCGCGTCTTGAAACCGTTGCATGACGACTGCTCTGGCTTCCGCCCGGTCGCCGGCCGCTACTCTCCGTACGGTCTGCTATACGGGTTTTCATCCCATCTCGTCGAGCACATGGTGCTCAAGGCCCTGCAGCCCGATGCCGCAACAGATTTCCGGCTGGAAGATGTCTTCTCCGCCGGCGACGCCGACAAGCTGGCCTGGGTGGCCGGGTGGCGGAAGCTGCCCCACATCAGGCCCGAAGTCGAACGCCTGTTCGAGTATCCGCAGCAGTTTGCCGACGGCGTGTTCGATCGCCTCGAGCGCGAACTCGCGAGGCATGCGTCCGGCAGCGACACGACCGCTGTCGCCGGGCGCCTGTTCATCCTGACCGCGGAGCAGGCCGCCGATCCGAAGATGTCGCAGGTTCCGGATCTGCCGGCGCGCTACATCGGATCCTCAGACACTCAGGTCGTGGCCGCGCAATTCGCGGAGTTCTGTGACGAGCCGCGTCTCCAGAGTGACCGGCAGGAGGCGCGGTGCATCCTCAGTTACAGGACGGCCGGCGGATGGGTCGCGATCACGAAGGCCATCCTCACGGAAGTCTCAGGCACGGGCCAGGACGTGAAGATCGTGGGCCTGCCACCGGCAGCCGCGGAGGTGCTCTCGCTGATGTGTCCTGCTCTCGTCGTTCCTCCGGGCGCCACGCAAGACGTCTCGTAGCACGCTCCCACGTCGATCCGACACCTCGCGAGGGTGGCCTGGCGACAAAGCCGCTTTCTACCTTGCCTGCTGGAGCGGAATTGAGTGCCGACAGCCTCACGCCGCTCCTCGACCACGTTGCCGGCGTGTCGAGCGTGGCGGCGGAACCTCCGTGCGTCGGTCGAGTCGGACACGGGCCGGCTGCCCGCATGTGAGGCCCCGCAAGAGCCGTGTTTGTACTGCGACCCCTCGGGCGCCGCAGGCGCGCACGGGAATGCCGCTCCGAAGCGGCCTCACGTGCGGGCAGTTGGCCGTCCGGCGCGTCGTGCATGGCCACGAGGCGGCGAAGCGGTAACGGGGCTTCACGACGTCCTCGAAACACACGAGCCCCGTTCCGCTGACTCAGAGCGTCCCCGATGTTTCGGGCGCGACCGGTGGAAAGGCGGGCAATCGTTGCGTGATGCATCGGCTGTCATCACCGCTCGATCGCCCAGGCGTGTTTCGTCCTGTCAGCTGACTTCGGCGGACGCGATCAACTCCTCGAGGGCATCAGGATCCGCGGGTTTGGTGAGATGCGTATCGAAGCCGGCCTCGCGCGCACGGCGCTTGTCCTCGTCCTGTCCCCAGCCGCTGACGGCGACGAGCATCACGCGGTCGCCGAGCGCGTCGCGGATCTGCCGCGCGGCCTCGAAGCCGTCCATTCGAGGCATGCCCAGATCGAGCAGGGCGATCTCCGGCTTGAAATCCCTGGCGATGGCGACCGCCTGCACCCCGTCGGCGGCCACCCGGACATCATGCTGCATCGACTCGAGCATGAGCCGCATCATCTCCGCCGCGTCGGGAATATCTTCCGCCACGAGCACGCGCCGCGAGCGCCTCTGGCGTCGCTCGATAACGACGGGTACGACTTCGGCGATCTCCGCGGGCGCGTGCGGAAGCGATGTCACGAAGGTCGTCCCGCTGCTGCCGCTGCTGACGTCGATCGTGCCGTCGTGCAGTTCGATCAACCGTTTGGCGAGTGTCAGCCCGATGCCGAGTCCGCCACGGTGTTCGGACGTCTGTTCGCCCTGGAAGAACATGTCGAAGATGTTCGGCAACAGATCCGGCGGAATCCCGATCCCGGTATCGGCGACCGTGACGACGACGCGATCCCCGCGCAACTCCGCGCGCAGCCACACGCGCCCGCCGCGATCGGTGTACTTCGCGGCGTTGTTGAGCAGGTTCCCGAAGGCCTGCGACAGGCGTGTGGTGTCGGCCACGACCCACAGCGGCTCGACGGGCAGCGAGACCTCCAGCGCATGGCCGGCCGCGTCGATCAGCGGCTGCGCAGTCTCGATCGACGCCAGCAGCGCGGCCCGCAGGTCGACCCGCTCGCGCCTCAAGTCGACACGGTTGCGTGAAATCCGCGCCATGTCGAGCAGATCGTCCGTCAGCCGGACGAGCTGATTGAGCTGGCGCTCCATGATCTCGCGGCCGCGCTGCGCGAGCGCGGGATCGTCGGGCGCGCGACGCATCAGCTCCAGTCCGTTGCGCAGCGGTGCAAGCGGATTCCGCAGTTCGTGCGACAGCGTCGCGAGGAACTCGTCCTTCCGCTGACCGGTCTCGCGCAACAGATCCTCGACACGCTTGCGCGCCGTGAAGTCGACGATGACGCTGATGCACCCGATGACACGGCCCACCGCGTCGTAGAGCGGCTCGACATCGTTCTGCACGAACATGACGACGCCGTCGCGTCGCACGATCTCGATGTCGTTGCGGACGTGCCGGCGGTGCCGCATCGCATACTGCATCGGCAGCTCGTCCGGCGGAATCGGCACGCCGTTCCTGGTAATGAGATAGGCCGGTGATTCCCCCGGAGGCGGCGTCATGGACACGTTCGAACCGGCGGGCACGCCGAGCAGCTGTTCCAGCGCCGCGTTGGCGGAGATGTAGCGGCAATCCTGATCGTGCGCCACCGCGATCGGGACCGGCGCGCAGGCGATCAACGTTTCGAGCGCAGCGAGCCGTCCGCGCAGTTCTTCGGCCGATGCCGACGCAGGCAGATGAAACAGCGAGAACGACAAATCCACGAGGTGCTCCGGTCCCGGGATTATCACTCAACACACTCCGCCTCACGCCATGTGGCGTGAAGGTACGAGCGTTGCACTCCACGCACGTGCCTGACGAGCGGCCGCGCATCCCGCACGTCCTGTGAATAAGTGAAGCCGCGTCCCCGCACGCGCAACCCGGAACCTGTCAAATTTGACAGGTATCGTTGCTGCGCACGCCGCATCAGGCTCGTGAATCGACCGGCGCTCGCGCGGTTGTGCTTCGCGGCGCTCCCACTCTGAAGAAGACTCGTGCCAGCGGGTTCAGGGACGCGCTGCTATAACCGCGGCCGCGCCGGTACAGCCCGAGGTCGGCGTCATTCAGGCGCTGGCCGCATCACCTGAAGAGCGATCGTGCCACCCGCAGGACGCGCCACTACAACGGGGGACGCGGGATTCCAACCCGCGATCGAGCCACTATGACTCGCGGCGCGCTGATACAACCGAAAGCCGTTTCGCTGTGAGCTGCGTTGCGCTACGACAACTGGAGACAGCTCGGTTGGTGGCCGGTAGCTGGGAGCCTGCTGAAACACTCGTGGATCGACAGAGCGTCGTTCGCGTACCACCCTGACGCGCGTGCGAGACGCGCACGAGCCGGCGCAGATTCTTTCGTGAGCCCGCCCCCGGCTTCAGTCCTCGCATCGGCGTGAGCCTCCACACTATCCTCCGGCCCGCTCCGGTTTCGACGCGGCTTCAGGCGGCGGAACCTGCCCGCTTGGCGCGTGCGCGCCGAACCGGCTTCTCCGGGGCAGCTGTCGATGCCGTGCTCAGGACGACGCGTGGTGAGGAAAACGTTCGCCGGCCGTGGGCGTCGAAGTCGATCACCGTGTGATATTCGTTCGTGCTCACGACCGTGCCGTCGCCGTACTGGGCGTGCGTCACGCGATCAGCGGATGCGTAGGTCATTACTCTGTCCTCGAGATGCGACGCGCGCACGCATGCGGTGCGGCGCGGCGAGATGGCGCGGTACGGCTGCAGATGTCGGGGGTGCAGTTCGCAACGGGTCCCTCCGGCAACGGGCCTTGTGAGGAACCCGTCAGCATTGGCGGGAAGCTCAGGAAAGCCCCTTGAGCGTACGGCAGTCGGCGCGCGTTTGCAACGGCGCCGCGCGACCAGGCGCGCGATACGCTCGAGCCAACATGGCCCCCGTGGCGATCGCATGCCGGCAGACGTCAGTGCGCGGCAAATGGAACCAGCGCCCAGTCCTGCTCCTCTCCCACCAGCAGGACCGCTCGCGTCCGGTCGGGGGCCTCGCTCGGTTCACCACCGTACTTCGCGAGCAAGCGGGGGACGAATGAGATCGACGCGGGCGAGAAGAACACAACGCCAGCGTCGACCGCACCCTGGTCGGCGACGTCAGCGCCGGGAGGCGCGGTGGTTCCCTCCTGCATGAGGAACAGACACACCCCTGCACAACTCTCAGCCTTGCCGGTGGCGCGAATGAAGCGCTGACGAATGATCTCGATGTGACCGGCGACAATCTGATCGGGCCACAACCGCACTCGATACCAGAGGCAAGAGGTCATGCACTTCCTCGCAATCGCAATCTTCGATGAGTGCCCATGCGACATCAGACGATTCAGGAAGCCTTCGATGGTTACGGTGCCTGATCGGCATTGACCCTCATCCGCATGCGACGCGTGTCAATTCAACCCGTCAGCAGCGCCCTCGCAGTATACTGTTGGCTTACTGCTTTCCTGAGCCCTGCGGCCATCCCGCCACCAGCCCTCACCAAAGCACAAAGCGAGGGCGTATGAGCACCTACAACTTTCCGGGCTTGCCTGATCCCAAGCCATCCGATGCGGGCACTCGCGCGCCGAATGCGTGCCCGACCTGCAGATCGGCAACGATCGTTACGACGAGCAAGAATCCAGACGAGAACAGCTACTGGCGGTGTCGTGACTGCGGCGAAATATGGAATGTGGCCAGGCGGCACGAACACACAGGGCGCCGTCGATGGTGACGACGAGGGCAGAGCTGATTGCCGCCTTGAACGAGCTGATCGCCGCGCTCGACCGGCGGTTGCCGGGCCGGCATGAGAGCGAGGCGATCATCGTCAGCGAGTCCGCGGTGCTTCGAAACCGCGCGGTCGCCCGTCTGGCCCAACTCTCCGTCGCGACCAGCACCGGTCGCCGTAGTGACCCGCACGTCAGCTGTATCGTGGTCGAGCGGACAGAGGCTGGCGACACGAACACGCATCCCTCCTCCTAGAAACCCGAGTCGCACCCCGGCCGACCCGGCGTTCCAGGTCGCTCGTACGGTCCCCCCATTCGCCGCCGTGCCCCACCAGAGGCAGGTTACGCGCCAGACGTCGACCGCGCTGTACCGGATGACGCAGGTCACTCGTCTCCAGACGGGCCAGGGCCTGCAGCCGGACCGGCGAGCCGATGGCCAGGTCAGCCGGGCGAAGCTCGGATTACGATAAAGCATTCCGTTGACGCGACACCTCGTCGGGATCAACCCGGAGCCAGAAAGGCCGCCTTGGCGAAATTGCCCGCACGCGGGACCGTGAGACGCAAGTCCAAACCGGTGGGAGGGCCCCTATCGATAGCGCCGATCGACTGGACTGGCGTGCGCGTCGAGCGGACGACCTGCAAGGCTGGAACGCGAGTGTTTGCTCAAGGCGATCTCGCGGCCAGTGTGATGTTCATCGAACAGGGCACCGTCCGGCTGTCGGTTGTCTCGCATGCCGGAAAGGAGGCGGTGGTGGCCATCCTCGAGGCGGGGCATTTCCTGGGCGAAGGCTGCATGGCCGGCCAGCCGCGCCGGATGGCTACTGCCCGGACGCTCTCACCGTCCACCATCGTCATCGTCCAGAAGGACGAGATGGTGCGTCACCTGCACGACGAGCCCGTCTTCGCCGATCGGTTCCTGAAGCACATGCTGACGCGGAACATCCGGATCGAAGAGGACCTGATCGATCAGCTCTTCAACTCCAGTGAGAAGCGCCTCGCGCGGACGCTGCTGCTGCTCGCACGGTACGGGGAGCCGGACGTGTCGCACCGCACGCTGCCGAAGGTCTCGCAGGAAACGCTGGCGGAGATGATCGGCACCACGAGGTCACGGGTGAACTTCTTCATGAACAAGTTCCGGAAGCTCGGATTCATCGAGTACAACGGCGGGCTGAAGATCAACAACTCGTTGCTCAGCGTCGTCATCCGCGACTGAGCCGTCGATCGAGGACCCATCCAGTGCCGCCGGTCATTCGTCCTCGAGCGGGCCTCGCTGTTTCGGCACGACGCGTTCTGTTCAATCTGGAACAGCCGACGCTGGCCCGGATCGGTAGCATGTTGCTTCTGCGTGCACGGCGGCGCCAACGCGTACTCGCCCAGGGGCAGCTGACGCGATAGGCGCGTGCACAGAGGGAGGACACGTGAAGGGACAGATTCGGACGATTCGGGCGGACAAAGGGTTTGGATTCATCAAGGACGAGGCGGGCAAGGAATACTTCTTCCACAGCAGTGCGGTGGAAGGCGCGGGCTTCAATGCGCTGCGCGAAGGCGAGGACGTGGATTTCAGCGTCGGCCAGGGACCAAAGGGACCACGGGCCGAGCGCGTGACATCGACGTCCGCATAGCCCACGTCAGCTCGCTGCGCGGGCACATCCAGCCCACGCGCAGCGGGCGCAAGGCCGTGGCCCCCTCTCGTCAGCGCGCGTGGGTGCCGCGGGAGCGCAGACGCCTGAACACGCGGGTACGACGGCTACTCGCGAGCGTCGTGGATACTCTCGGACATCGTCGGCTCGGGAATGCGCCAGAGGCTACGAGCCACCGTGACCGGCACGATGGCGACGAAGGCTGCGATAACCCAATGGGTCAGAGACGTCGCCAGCGCCATCGTCGCAACGCTCACGGCCACGACCCAGCCAGCGAACAGCACCGCTTTCACATTCTCGGGCTTCATATTCTCGAACATCATGCGTCGAGTGTAGCGGTCACGACCCATGGCCGGCTGTACCGAATTGCACGCTCGGCCGCGCGCGGGCGCGGCGACGATGGTGCGGTACTCGATCGGTGATCAATTCGCGACGCGCAGGCAGCGATAGCCTGTTCCGCACGAGTCCGCCGCGCCGATCTCGATCTCCTTCATCCCGGCCAGCGTGTTGATGATGACGCGTCCGTCGTCGCTGAGCACCAGGCGGTCCAGCGGGCTGCCGTCGTTTCCCAGCGGCGTGGTCGCCAGGTGCAGGCTGCCAGCGCGCGATGAACCCGTCTGGTCGCCGGCGCTGCGCGAGTAGATGAGCGCCGTGCGTCCATTGCCGCCGCAGCCGCTCCAGTACCCGTACTGCCCAGGCTCACACCGTCCTCCCCACGCCTGCCAGTAGAGCCCGCCCAGGTATGTGCCCGCGGGCACCGGCTCGGGTGCGGCGTTGTAGTTGGCGTTGTCGGGGCCGGCGCGGCGGAGCACCAGGTCGGGCGCATCGCCGATATCTCCCAGCACCATGCTTCTTGCGTAGCACTTCGGAGAGCCGTCCGCGAGCGGATGGTTCACCGGGCTGGCGGTCGTCGACTGGCGGCAGAAGAAATCGGGCGCGCCAGGCCACGCATCCGGCCTGCCGACCAGAAGCTGGCCGGTGAACACCGTGCCGAGTTTGATCTCGGCGTCAGGCGGAACGAACGGTCGAAGCGCATCCTGCTGCGCATGCGCCGAGAACGACATGAACAGCACACCCACGAGCGATATGAACCGCTTCATTGGAACTCACCTCGTCAAGCCGAAGCCCGCGCCTTGCCGCCGGGACAGTGAGCGCGGCCGGCGTGCCCGCCGGCGACGAGCTACTTCACCACCGCCGTGAAGTACGCCGGGAGGCCGGGTTTGGTATCCCTGAGAATTTCCACGACCGCCCGACGATCCGCCAGCGACAACGAACGGTAGCGCGGCTCACGCACCTCGCCGCCGAGCACCTGCCACATGCGTCTGTAGATCGGCTCCTTCGCCAGTGGCGGCAGCGCGTCGAAGGCCGGCGAGTAGATCAGGTAGCTACAGGGATACTTCATCAGCCGCCGCGTCAGATCGAGCTCGTAGAGCGACCGTCCGCGACGGTCGCGCGGGCCGCGTGCCGACATGCGCTCGGAAAATCCGGATCGGCCGGCCGCCGGATTGGCCAGCGGCGCTTCATCGACGAACAACAGATAGTCGACAACCTCCTCGGCGATCCCTCGCATGAACGCCTCGACCAGCTGGGTCTGGTCGGGCGCTGCGGGCACGCCAGGATGAAGGGCCGGATCGGCGGCGCGGGCCTCCCATGACGCCCGCGTCAGCAGGTTGATCATGTGGGTCTGGTGCGAGAAGGTGAGGAGCGCCGCGATGTCGCTCGAGGTGCCGCGATACCCGTCCGCATCGAAGAGTCCCGCCACTGACGCAAGGGCTCCGCGCGGATGTCCACCGAGCGCCGGTACCTGATTACCGAGATGCTGCGGCCGGCCCGTGTCTCCCGTTACGAACCAGCCGCCCCAGCGCTCCGCCAGCGGACTCCGTTGATCCGTCGCCGCGACCCGCATCGGACGATCGACGGTTGCGGCCGTGGTGCTGAACATGAGCAGACCGGGGACGCCCAGCGTGTCTCCGGCCATATGACAGCCAAGGCACCTGAACTCGCGCTTGAACGTGGGACGTTCCGCGGGCCGCTGCTCCAGCGCGTAGAAGACGATGCCCTGTTTGTCGTCGTGTGCGGCCGCTTCGAGAAGCTCGCCGTCACGCACCCACGCCAGCACCACGCGATCGTTGAAGAACAGCGCCCTCGGGCTCGCCGGGTTGACGAGCCGTCCCTGGAGACTCGCGTTGGAGAACACCAGCAGCTGTGAATCGATCTCGAGCCGCAGCGCGTCGAGCGCCGACTGCAGGTATCCGCTACGCCCCTGGAAGGCGAGTCTTTCCGAGCCCGCCTGGAGCCGCCGGTTCAGCTGCTCGACGACGTTGTCCACCGGAGCGCTGGAATAGGCAATGGCCGGGTCCTCGGCGGCTCCCCGGAACATGCCGCTGCCGCGCTGGGCGTCCAGTCGCGATGCCGGCCATCCCCCCGCGCACAGGAGGCCGGCGACGATGAGCGTAGGCACACAGCGGCCGAGTCGCATCTTGGGAAGAGGCTTCATTCTCACATTCGCAGGCGCCTGATACTGCCCGCCCCACTGGCGCGCGTCAAGGCAACCCTGCTCCGGCTCGTCCGCGTCGATCGCAGGGCCGCCGGTTGGCGGCACTCGCCGCCTGCGATATCCTCACGCCGGCTGTTTGGCCTGGCAGGGCCGCACCCGTGCGACCTCGCGCAGAATCGCTCCGACAGTCAGACGGAAAGTGAGAGCGCCATGCCGAAGCAACGACTGGCCGTCGGGATCATCATCGGACTCGCCCTCTTCGCCGCGCTGGTAAGCGGCACACGCGCTGCGCAGAACTCCGCCGACACCATCGCGATCGACAGCGACGACCTGGCCGGAACCGTGACCGGCCCATCCGGACCGGAGGCTGGCGTCTGGGTCATCGCTGAAACAAAGGACCTCGCAACACCATTCGTGAAGATCGTCGTCACCGACGATCGGGGCCGCTATCTCCTGCCGGACCTGCCGAAAGCCAGTTACGCGGTCTGGGTCCGCGGATATGGACTGGTGGACTCGCCGAAAACGCAAACGGCTCCAGGAAGGAACCTGGCGCTTCGTGCCGTGCCGGCCAACTCCGCGGCGGCCGCGGCGGAATACTACCCCGCTGCGCACTGGCTCTCGCTGATGGAGGTCCCGGGAAAGAACGAATTTCCTGGCACCGGCGATTCCGGTAACGGCATTTCACCGAACGTCAGGAGCCAGGCTGACTGGATCCAGCGGGTGAAGTCGGGCGGCTGCACCGCGTGCCACGCGCTCGGCACCAAGGCGACGCGGGAGATCCCCACTGCGCTCGGCCCGTTTGCCAGCACCACGGCCGCCTGGGATCGCCGCGTGAAGTCCGGACAGGCTGGCGGCCAGATGAGCAATGGGTTGAATCAGTTCGGCCGGGCCCGCGTGCTGAAGATGTTCGCGGACTGGACCGATCGGATTCGCGCCGGCGAGCTTCCGCCGGCGCCGCAGCGGCCGCAGGGCCTCGAGCGCAACGTCGTCATCACGCAGTGGGACTGGGCGGATCCCAGGGTCTACCTGCACGACGTGGTCTCGACGGACCGAAGAAATCCGCGGGTCAATGCCGGCGGTCCTGTCTACGGATCACTCGAATTGAGCGCCGACTACGTCCCCGTGCTGAATCCGGTCACGCACACGGCGAGCCAGGTGCCGTTGACGGTCCGGGATGCGAACACTCCCCCGACGAACGCGGCGATGCCGGAGCCTTCGCCGTACTGGGCCGACGAAGTGATCTGGACGAGCAGGAACAACGTGCACAATCCGATGCTCGACCATCGGGGCCGCGTCTGGCTCACGTCAGCGATCCGCCCGGCAGCCAATCCGCCCGAATGCAAGGAGGGTTCGAGCCACCCGTCGGCGAAGCTGTTCCCGATCGCCAACGCGGGCCGGCATCTCGCCGTCTACGATCCTGCGACGAAGAAGCTGACCCACATCGGCACCTGCTTCGGAACGCACCACCTGATGTTCGCTGAGGACGCGAACCACACCTTGTGGACGAGCGGTGGCGGGCAGGTGATCGGCTGGCTCAACACCAAGGTATTCGACGAAACGCAGGACGAGATGAAGTCGCAAGGGTGGACGGCGCTGATCAGAGACGCCAACGGCAATGGCAAACGCGACGCGTACGTCGAACCCAACGAAGCGCTCGAGCCGAGTAAGGATCAGCGGATCGGCGGTGCGCTTTATGCGGTCGCGCCGGCGCCCGACGGCTCCGTCTGGGGGACGCAGCTCGGTTATCCAGGAGCCGTCATCAGGCTGGCACCGGGGTCGAATCCTCCTGAGACGGCGCTCGTCGAGATCTATCAGCCTCCCGCCGACAATCCGAACGTGCCGATCCGAGGCTTTTCACCGCGTGGCGGTGACGTCGATCGCGACGGCGTGTACTGGGCGGCACTGGCGAGCGGCCACCTCGCCAGTTTCGATCGACGCAAGTGCAAAGGTCCGCTGAACGGACCCGCCGCCACCGGCCAGCATTGTCCCGAAGGCTGGACGCTATACACCGAGCCGGCGCCACAGCTCAAGGGCGCTACGGATGGCGGAAGCGCCGAGGCGAGCTACTACACGTGGGTCGATCAGTTCGACACACTCGGACTCGGGCGCAACGTGCCCATCAATACCGGCAACGCCAGCGAGGCGCTGCTGGCTCTGAAGGACGGAAAGTTCGTCACGCTGCGAGTGCCGTATCCGCTGGGTTTCTATACCAAGTGGATGGACGGGCGCATCGACGATCCCAATGTCGGCTGGAAGGGCCGCGGCGTCTGGTCGACCGTGTCGACCAGGGCGCCGTTCCATATGGAAACGGGCAAGGGAACGACGAGCAAGGTCATGAAGTTCCAGGTCCGACCAGACCCGCTCGCGAAGTAGTCGCGCCCACTCGGGATGCGGGCCATCGTGCAGCGGCCGACGCGGTGGCCCTGCATCCCGGAGATTCCGGCTACTCGTCGACCCGGTGGGGAGTTGTCAGCAGGAGTCCGATCGATCGCTGACCTGACACGCACGGCTCACCGCCCGCGTTCGAGCCTTCGCTTCAGCGCATCGCGGTCGTCCCTCGCCTTCCGTTCCGCGTTGGTCTGGTGCGTGTCTGGATAGCGATGTTCGCCGCGCGTCGACGATTCATGGGACGTGTCGAACGCCGCACGGTGTGCGGATCGCTCAACGCTCTCCTCTTGTTTGGTCTCGTTCTTCAGCCCACGGTCCGACGAGACGGCTCCTCCGTCGTCGTCCCACCCGCCCAATCCAGATCGCACTTCGTCCTGCGCTTTCGTCGGCTGATCTTTCCTATTCATGTCTTCCCCCTGAATCCCGAAGCGACCCGTACGCGTAGTTCCTATCAGTGTACGGCGAGGGCTCGCCGATCGCTGGGGTCCGCGCTCAGCGCTGAAGGCCAGCGAGAGAAACGGCACAGATGATGCGGGTGTGAAGAGTGGCCGGATGGGCGGCCCTGGAAAGAACATGACCAAACACGACGACCTTCGGAACCGGCAGGACGAACTCGAGAAACATAGCCTTCCCGGCACCAACCAGGCCGGAAAGGGACCTGCAGGCGGCGAGGCTGACCACGAAGATACAGATGCTCCAAGGGGGCCGGCGCAGGATCACCTCGAGAAGCACAGTCTTCCCGGAACCAATCAAGCTGGCAAGGGGCCCGGTCAACGGGCCCGACCTTAACCGCGGCACCGCAGCCGCTCACGCGACGCGTTCGCCATCTCACTCTCGCGTGGGGCCGCCATCGTCGGTCATGATCGCGTCGACGAGTTCCTGATTGAACCGTGTTCCTCGCGGCCGACGGCGCCTGAGAGAGTCGATGCGCGCCACGGCTGCGCCGCGAAGCCTGGCGGACTCTCGAGCAATGCGGTGCTCATCCGGCCGCTCGGCGTGCGGGACGCGGCGATCGAGCGCGCGGACGAGTTCCCTGAGCGCGGCCACGATCCGCGCCGTGATGGATTCGTTGCTCAACAACTTGTCACCCACGCGGGTGAGGCTCCTCTCTCACGCAATCACCCCGTCTGTTTGCACCCGGGTCGAACGTTCGAGGGGATCCGCACAGAGCTCGGGAGGTCGTCGTTCACCTATTCCCGTGCTCAAGGAGGATTCACCGCCACGACCGCGGTCGCGGGTGCTGCCTCGAGCGGCGGGTGGTGGCGAAGCCACCGGCCCATACGCGCGACGACCGATGCCCATCTCGACGTGCGAATCGGCTGTCGTTCCCTCAGCGCACCACCGCCCTCCCGCTGCCGCTCGGTTCTGACGGCCGCATCCACGGTGACATCCACGATCGTCTGGACCATCGCAGGCCTGTCGGCGAACCGTGTCAGTGAACCCGGCTCCCGTTGCCCCACCATCATTGCCGGGAGACTCGTGGGGGTGGTCCCGCTGTTCGTTGTCAACATCTCAGCATGCCTTTCAGCCGCACGTACGGTGACCATGGCTCATGAACCGTGAGCGGTACCACACGGGTCGTCGGCTCACCCGTCACTCGGCACCGCGATCGGAGCGCTGGCCCCCACGACTGGCGGGCGGCACTGTCTCCGAGGCACTGGCATCGTCGGATTTCCTGGTCCCGGCGTCGCGCGCGTGAGGTATCTCGGCTGAGCGGCCTGGGCCCTGAGGCAACTCCGGACCGACGACCTCGTCCACCGGCAGGTTGTCCTTGCGATACGGGGCGTTCTCCTTCAAGCCGATCTCGAGTTTGTCCCGCCACGTCATGTCACGCCTCCGTTCCGGCCCTGATCGGCCGTACTCCCCGACCGTCTGAGGTTCTGCCTAGAGGCTACGCCTCACCACCGCTTTGATCTGTTCGCTTCGAGACAGGCCAGCGGCAGGCGGAGAGCAAGGCCAGGCCCGCCGCCGGCTCGATCGCGCACGCGAGCACAACGGGCTGAACAGCCTGGTCGCTCTAGAATGACGCCACTCGCACGTCACGCACGCGCGCTACCGCTGGCCGGCCATCGATACTTGGAACGATCCGAAGTTCGAGGGCCGACACCCCTTCCAGCCGCAGGGCGTACTCCTCGACTTCTTCCCTCGCCCCATTCGGCCTGAAATTGAATTGCTGGCGCAGGACCTCTCGATGCTGCTCTCCACGACGCCGGGCGGCCGATATCGTCATCTCCTGCGTACGGGATTGTTCGGCCTCCCACGACACGATCCGGAGCCGTCCGACAGAGGTCGGGTGATGAAACCGAATGTCGATGAGTTGCTCGCCCGGACTATCCGCCGACCATACGCCACGGCTGCGCGCCACTCGCCGTCGATCGACGACAAGCGTCACGTCAGCGACCGCCTCGAGGTCGAGCCACGGCACTTCGGCGCTCTTCTGTCGCACGGCACCGCGGTGATGGCGCCGCAGTGGTGAGATCACAGTCTGTGCCCCGGGCGCAACGAGCCCATGAGCACGGGACGCTGCTCGTTCCAGAGCCACATCAACATCAACGGCGGGATGATGCCCGAGACGATGAGCAGCAGCCAGCTGCGAGCGGTCATGCTGTCGACCGCCCAAAAGCCGACGCAGCAGGTGGCGAGCCAGACACCGATAACGGACCAGCGTAGTTGTGGTGCGGACATTTCAGCTCCTTGCAAATGAATGAGCAGGTCACGCGCTCATGAAATATGTCAAATCTGGAGTGGCCTGCGGCTGTTCACGGAATCCAGGCCGCGCTGCCGGATACCAGCCGCGCCTCTGCTGCTTGCGCGGACCGGCGTGACACACGGACGGTGTCTATCACGCAGGCATGCTTACACGAGGTGCAGAACAGCACGTGGAGGTCTATGGCACGAGACAGCCTCGGTCGAATGACTCGACGCTTTGATGGCGACTGTCCGGCTGGGCAGGGACGTCAGGAAAGCTGTCAGCAGTCTACGTCACACCAGGCTGGGCCGCGGCAAATTCCGCTCAGCGTTATCGCCCGATGCCGATGCGCGTCTGAGTTGCGCTCGGTCAGTGAATGCACCGGTGACCGGTCACTGCTGCCGAATGCTCCATCGCGAGCAACGACCGAGTCATCCAGGCATGCGTGAACGCCCGTTTCCCGAGCGGCTGAGGCGCACCGATGCCGGCACTCCGACACTGCTAGTATGGGCGTCTCACGAGCGAGCCGGCCGAACGTGATCTCGAGGAGTTGGCCGTCGCCAGCTTCCGACCACACCCGTCATGCGACCGGCGGCTTTCCGGACTGCGATGGCCCACGGTCACACACCATCTCGCCGACGTACGCACGAGCCACGCGGGGAACAGCGGGACGCGCTCGCAGAATCTCGACCCCACGCGTATCCAACGGACCTCGGACGGCTCGTCCAGTCGCGCTGGCAGGAGATGCACACCGACACGCATCTTCGCTGGCCGCTGCCGGAGCCGGCGCAGCTCGAAGAGATTCTCTCCGTCTGTTACCAGGCGAGTCTCCTGCGCGAAGAGGGCCGTCCCGTGACGTTTCGCGTCGCCTTCGGCGCTCCGGACCTGTTCGCCACGGCCGGGGGACCTCCGGCCGGTTTGCGCCGGCTCGTCTTCCAGGAGTCGCGCCCTTTCGACCAGCACGAGCTGCGGCGACTGGCGCCGGCGGCCTCCTTCTCCCGATCGCTCATCGGTGCGATCGTCAAGCCGAATGACGCCCGGATCTGGGGAGTGATTCATTCGGGCGCCCAGTGGCTGCAGTCGGTGAGGGGCGGACGCGAAACGGAACAAGCGATTCCGCCCGTCTTGATCGTCGCCGTGGCCGGACCGGGACGGGTCCTGGTAAGCTTCGGCACGACGACCATCGCCGGGCTGACGCACGGCACACTCGTCAGCCGGGGGATGGATGTGTTTCAGGCACCATGGTTGGAAGACTTTCTCGCACCGGCAGCCCAGGTCAGTTCCGTTCACGGGGACGGCCACCAGCAGTCTCACGAGGCGATAGCGGCTGTTGATGCGAGATTCGCGTCGGTCCTGGCATCCCACGTCCTGCGTCGGATCCTCGCGACCGTCCGCGGCGCGCAGCATGGCGGCATGCTGATCATCGTGCCGGAGCATCGCGCCAAGGAAGTGCTCGGCGACAGGCGCTACATCCGGCTGAAATACCCCTTCATGGACGAAGAGCCGCGGCGTCGCATCGGGACGCTCGCGACCGCAATCATGACCGAGCTCGCCACGTTGTCTTGCGGCAAGGCCGTCGGCTGGCACGAGTATCAGTCCAGCGACTCCGCGCAACTGATTGCCCGCGACGAGGCACTGTTCGAAGCAGCACAGTTGATCGCCGACCTCACCCGTGTGGACGGCGCCGCGGTGATGACCACGCGACTCGACGTGCTCGGATTCGGCGGGGAGATCGCCGGGAATCTCCCAGAGGTCCCGCGCGTCGCTCGCGCGCGCGACCTTGCGGGACGAGACCGGGAATCGGTACGCACCGACCGCGTTGGTACTCGCCACCGCTCGGCATATCGGCTGTGTCACGTGCTTCGCGATGCGCTCGCCATCGTCGTGTCGCAGGATGGTGGACTCCGATTCGTCCGCTGGCACGAGGACGCCGTCACGTACTGGGAGCAGGTCGCGACCGGCCCCTGGGAAGTGTAGTCGCTTACACCAGCTCGACAGCCTGGCGTTCGCTCAGCAGCATCGCTGTGACTCGAGCGCACGCACCGCCCACCTGTGCGTTCCGGGACAGCGCCGTTTCACGATGGCTCCTACACTTCAACCTGCCACGACCAGCATGCACCCTGTCGACATCATGGTGGCGGTGGACCCGACGCCGCTCCTGCCGCGCCCGGGCAGCGACTGAGCTACTCGCGGCGACGCGTTTCAGAGATCAACCAGGAGGCACGCCGATGACGAATGTGATTGCGGCCGCGTTAGATGTGGACCATGACGCTCGCTGGCGCCAGTGGCAGGCGAAGGGGGCGGCACAGGACAGGCGCACGGCCAGGAGAATGCGCCTGGTGCTGCTGCTCATCATCATCACCCTGATGGTGTGGTCCTACGTCCAACTCACTTGAAGACCACCAGCCCGTAGTACCGGCGAATCGGAGAGAGCCACCGCAAGCGAGATGACGCGACCCGCTGCGATGCGGCGACGACTCGGGACGTGACGCGACCGGCTGGGGCAAAGTCCTACTGCACTTTGTGATCTTCCCCCTTCGCCTCCTCGATCCCTTCCGGCTCCAACTCCTCGACCGCCCGATTCAGCCGGACGAACACCCCCCAGGCGG
>Ga0247825_10000805_pt1 | contig 20300 bp, 15 predicted proteins | sample 13C_Vanillin_Day_FD_194413 | JGI IMG/M metagenome (GOLD analysis project Ga0247825, IMG submission 194413) | Soil microbial communities from agricultural site in Penn Yan, New York, United States - 13C_Vanillin_Day48 | ecosystem: Environmental > Terrestrial > Soil > Agricultural land | place...
GTCGATGTAAAACTGCTGGGTGTTCTCCATGGTGGTCCTTTTGGTTGGTTGCTGCAGAAGGTGAGAAGGTTGGTGACCCTTCGGGGTGAGCCGCGATGGCGTCTCTGTTGCGCAGTCCTGTCATCCCGGGTTGCGTCGGAGTGTTTCCGGCGTCTGAATAACAATGACTCGTCACAGCTCAGACGTCTGTCCGCCAGCCGGGCCCCACTGGGGGATGAATGCGTTGTCCCCCAATCGGAGGACAACCGCGATTTCGGGTCGCGATTATGGAATGAAGCCGGATTCCGCCGGTCAGCGCCATGCGCTCATCGGCTCCCGCAGTCCCGGGCCGCCCATGAACCGGACGCCACGACGGCGACGACGACTGCACCACAGATACGCCCACCCCGACCGCAAGACTCCCCGGACTTTGAGCTATCTACAGGTCACGGTGATCTCGCCGTAAAGAGTCGGCCACTGCCGCGGTCCGCAATTCAACGGTTGTCTACGGCCGGCTGCACTCGTCCTGCCTCGGTCCCTGACACTCCCCGATGCAGCCCTGACCCGATAGGCGTCGGTGGTCCGCGCGGTCAAAGCGTCGGCGACCCGAACCGGTTCGCGGAGAAGGCAACCGGACCTTCGACTCCGCCCTTGCGCACCTCAGCTACCGACATGACGTGCTCGACGTGTTTCCTGACGGATCTACAGGCCGGTTCGGTCAAGGCCGGTGTGTCCTGTAGGGGGCGTCGAGTGGCTGCCTCGTCGCGGAGCTGCACCTGTTGGCGGACTCATGGGGAATACGATGAGCGAGTCCGAGTCGGTCCGAGTGCAACATCGGCTCGAGTTTGAGGGCGCACAACTCGTCGAGGCGGCGTCGGACGCACTCGTTCACCCCGGGGTGGCGGAGGAGACGTTGCAGTCGCTGGTAGAACTCCGTGGGGAAGACACCGAACTCGGGCAGGATATGTTCGTCTCCGCCTCCGAAAGGTGCCCACTTGACCGCGAAGTCGAGCATGACGAGTTCGTCTTCAGTCACGTCGTCTCCGTTCTTTCCAGTCCAGATGTAGAGGTGGCAGGAATGGCCGCGCGACGTCTCGCGCGGCCACTCCGGTCATCGCACCTCGAATAGTTGCTCTTCCAGCGCATGCACCCCACCGGCCCGGTCGTGCGGCCGACCTCCGGGATGCCGAGGGCCACTGGCTGGGCGCCCCTGAGGCGCTGCTCCCCGGGTCAATGGCGAACGCCCAGGGCCGTCAGCGGCAGACCGCGGTGGGCAACCAGGACGGCGTCAATGTGGGCACGAGGAGGCGCTCCGTGCCGGCGCTACAGGTCGAGGACCAGTCGTGGGCCGATGGCTCGGGAGACGCAGATCAGCATCGACGTGCCTGCCTCCCGCTCGTCGTCGCCGAGGAGCAGGTCGCGGTGGTCGGGTACCCCGTCGAGCACTTTCGTCTCGCAGGTGCCGCACAGGCCCTCTCCGCAGGAGGTGGGGACGACGACGCCGACGTCGGCTAGCGCGTCAACGATCGACTGGCCCGGCGCCACGGAGCAGACCACGCCACTGCGTTCGGCGACGACGGTGAACGCGTCGGTCGGCCCGTCGGTGATTGCGCCGGAGAACCTCTCCAGGTGCAATGCCCCCGCGGGCCACGGTTTGCACAACCGCTGCACGGCGTCGAGTAGACCGGTGGGGCCGCAGCAGTAGACCTCGGTGTCCGGCCGAGGTGTGCCCAGCAGCGCGGGCAGGTCCAGAAGGCCGAGCTCATCCTCCGGGACCAGCTGCACCCGGTCCCCGTAGCGCTGCAGCTCGGTGGCGAAGGCCATCGAGTCGCGGGTCCGCCCGCCGTAGAGGAGCGTCCACTCGCTCCCGTCCTGCTCGGCTTGTCTGATCATGGCGCGGATCGGCGTGATTCCGATTCCGCCGGCGATGAACAGAGCCCGGTGCCGGGCAGCAAAGGTGAAGTTGTTCCGTGGCTCCCGCACAGGGACCATGTCGCCGACACGCAAGCGGGTGTGCACGTGCTCGGAGCCACCGCGGCTCTGCGGCGCGCGCAGCACCGCGATCTCGTAGGCCGCATCGTCCCGGGGGTCACCGCAGAGCGAGTACTGGCGCACCAACCCGTTCGGCAGCAGCAAGTCGATGTGTGCTCCGGGCTCCCAACCAGGCAGCGGGGTGCGGTTGCGACGCTCCAAGCGCACCTGCCGCACACCCTCTGCCAGAGCGACGACGGCGGTGACCTCGAGTGAAAACTCGGCGTCACTGGTCATCGAGACCGCCGAAGGTGATGGCTTGCGCGATGTCCCAGCGGCCGGTGAGGTAGGCGGAGGCGAGCTGGGCTTGAAAGGCGCGGACGCCGTCCTCGCGCGCGTCGAAGGGACCGGGCCGGTACCCGTTGCTCAGCAGGCCCTGGTACACGGACTCGCAGGCCGCGAAGTCCTGGCGGTTGGTGATGTCCCAGAACCCGGCGGCGTAGGACGGGTCGAAACCCGGACGCTCGGCCACGTGGCGGGGGAACAGCCAGGAGCACTCCACGAAAGTCTCGCCGGGAGAGAGCGGCACCAGGCGGTGGGTCATCACGTAGTCCGGCTGCAGGGTGAGCAGCAGATTGGGTGCGAGCATGAAGTAGATCGTCCGACGGGCCTGCTCGTCGCTGATCCCGGCGATGCGCTCGCCTCCGCTGCGGCCGTCGAGGCTCATGGTTTCCGCATTCTCGCGCAACTCCAACGGCCCGCCCAGCCACATGCCGGTGTGTCGCAGGCCCATTGCCGTCTCCGGAGGGCTGACCCGGCAGAGCTCCGGGTGGATCGAGGGGCAGTGGTAGCACTCGAGGTAGTTCTCGATCACCAATTTCCAATTGGTCTGGAGGGTGTAGCTGTGAGACTCTCCGACGACCATGTCGGTGGGATCCCAGGGGGCGACGACATCGGTCAGATTGCCGACCCACTCGCTGAAGTCGGGGGCGTCGTCGGAGGCGTTGACGAAGATCCATCCGAACCACTCGACTGCGCGCAATCCGACAAGCGGCCATTCCTCTTTGGAGAAGTTCTCCGTGCCGGTGAACTGCGTCGCGGAGCGGAGCTCGCCGTCGAGTTCGTAGACCCACGCGTGGTAGGGGCAGTGCACCACCCTCTTGTTGGTGCACGAGTCCACCGCCAACAGTTCGTGCCCTCGGTGCCGGCACGCGTTGTAGAAGGCGTGGAGAGTGCCGGCGGCATCGCGGGTCAGCAGGATGCCCTGAGTCCCGACCCGGACGGCGCGCTGGTCACCGGACCTGCCGACGTCACTGCTGCGCCCCACGCAGACCCAGGCGGCCTCCAGTAGGTGCTTACGCTCCCAATCGAGGACATCGGGGGACAGGTAGGCATCCGCTGGAAGGGTTCGTGCATCGGAGAGTTGTTCCTGGAGCACGGAGTCCAGCGCAGCAGGGGTGAGGGGTGCGGGCGGAAGGGCGGTGGTCATGTCGTCGTCTCCATCGTGGGGGAGTGCTGGATCAAGTGACAATGAACTTAATCACTAATTCAGCCCGTCAACATATGCCCATGCACAGTTCAAGGAGTGGGAACTGTGCACGCCCACACTCGCGCTCGCATTTACGTCCAGATTGAGGCGTACTGCGTGAGGAGGTCGTCGGAGGCCGGCGTCTGGATTCCGAAGGTGACCCCGAATGGATCGGCGAGCACGGCGAAGGGGCCCATCGCTGATTCGGTGGCTGGGACCCGGACACGAGCGCCGAGGTCGCTCAGGCGGGCGACCTCCGCTTCCAGGTCGAGGACTCGTAGGAAGGGGATCCAGTGTGGCGGAACGGCAGAGGGCAGGACGTCCAACATGTCGACCACGCCGGCCAGTGGTCGGTCCGCGGACACCAGCAGGCGGTAGTTGCCCGGGCCAGGTGCTGGCTCGTCGATCACCTGACAGGACAGCGCGTGGGCGTAGTAGGTTGCTGCTTCTCGAGCCAGTGGCGTGTACAAATCGACGAAGGCCACGTCCCCCAGTCGCTGACTGGGTGATCGGGGGGCGGTGTCGGTCAGTCCGAACAGTGCCCCGTCGGGCGCGGAGTACACGGGCTGGGGTCGGCCGTCGACGGGCACCGTGCCGGCCGGCCGGGCGCCGAGGTCGAGCGCTCGGCGGCCGGTGGCGGTCATGTCGTCGGTGTCGAAGCAGGGCACCCAACACCCGGACGGTGGGGTGGGAACGTCACCCGCCGGCACGAACGAGATGCGATGTCCGGAGTCCTCTCCGGCCGTTTCATGGTTCATAGCCAGGGTGTAGAATGCGCGACTGGCCGGTGCGTCGCCGCCCACGAAGAGGACGGTGTCGAGGGCGACCCGGGCGCGGGCGGTCACTGTGGACCTCGCCCGTCGAGCAGCGACGACAGATCGGTGGCGGAGCCCATTTCCCAGCCGGTCGTGGCGAGCCAGAAGTGTGTGCGGCTGCTCGGCGAGTCGATATCGCGCCCGGTGAGCTCCTCGATCAGTCGCAGCCGATTGCGTAAGGTGTTGCGGTGCACGAACAGTGCGGTCGCCGTGGCTGCCGGTGCGCAGTCCTCGGCCAGGTAACAGCGGAGTGTGGTCACGAGTGAGGTGCCGTTCTTCCGGTCGTACTCGAGGAGTGGGGCCAGTGCCTCGGCCGCGAGATCGCGTAGCGGCATCCCGGCCTCGATGCTGGCGATCAGCAGGGCTGTGGCCAGGTCCTGGATCCGGTGCACGTGCACACCGTGGCCCTCGGCCAAGGCGTTGCGCGCCTCGAAATAGCCCAGCCGAAGACCGCGCACCCCGACGCGCGCCTTGCTCACGCCCACGCGAGCGTCCGGCCCCAGGCTGGTGAGGTGCTCGTGGCACAGTTTGGCCACGAACAGTCCGGCTCCCTCCGGGACGACCAGGACGACGCGGTCGTGCACGATGGCCCGCAGGTGCGGGTCCTGGTGCTGGCTGAGCAGGGTGTGCAAGTTCCACGGGTAGGAACGGAGCCGCCGAGGTGGACAAGCCACGGACCCGACGACTACCTCGTGCGCCTTGCCGGCGTCCAAGCCGTGCTCGCCGAGCCGCCGCGCGGCCTCCTGCTCACTGGACTGCCCGGCGATGACGTCCTCGAGTACCTGGCCGAGCAGCTCCCGTCGCCCGCTCAAGACGGCGTGTCGGCGGGACAGCTCGATGCCGGCCAGCGTCGCGGCGAAGGCGAGCAGCGCCGGTGGGATGTCCTGTCCCCGCGCGCACAGCACCGCGACCTGCTCGCCCTCCAACTCCACCGGCCGGAGCATGCAGCCGGCCACGAGGTCCCCGGGCGGGGGCGAGGCCGCGACCAGTTCTTCGGCCGACCACTCGGCCGCGCCGGCACGCTGACCAACACCCCACCGCGCAGGTCGATCACGGCCACCGGCGCGGCCGAGAGCCCGTGAAGCGCGGTTACCAGCGCGTATAGCGGCCGCTCAGCGGTCAGCGCGTCGGCCAGGACCCGGTGGTCGGCGAGATCAGGGTCGGCCGACGTCATAGCGTGCATCCTACGCACGGTGCGGCCGGGCGATGTGGGAGACGCCAGTCGATGTTGCCGCGGAGCCGGTAGGCGATGTCCTCCCCGACCTGCGGAGCCGGGAATGCGGGAAAGTGCGGGCTCCTCGACGTCGACGCGATCATCGCTGCTGGGTATCGGTCCAGGTCAGGCTGGTCTCGGGGTCGTGTGTGTCCACGCGGCCCGCGCGCGACCCGGACGGTGCCGGTGCTGTGCGAATACGTCGGCGAACTGTCCGTAGCAGGCCCGCTCCGTCGGAACCCACGGTGGCACAGGGTGTTCGAGCACTGCGACGAAGCACCGTCGGCGTCTCGGGCCACATGCTGTCGTCACGCAGGTGGCGAACAACGCCACACGCATCCCGTGAGTGGGGAGGCCGTCGGTGTCACGCCATTCACGAAAGCGGGGTGGGCTGCAGGCCGACAAGGGGGGCGCAGGGCAAGCATCAGGGCGATACTCCAGCCGGCGACGCCGGAGGTGTTGTGCGCCAATAGAAGGGGCGAGCCCTGCCTCCGCCGAGCACGACGGCTACCTTTCACTCGCTCAACGTGGCTCCCGTTCCGAGGGGCGGGGCGAGACCGGCGTCGAGGACGGCTTCGCGCAGAAACCGCAGGACCTTCCGGGTGATTTCCCAGCGCAGCTGTGCGGCCGGCAGAACCGTCCAGTAGTGCCCTGAGTACGTGACCTCCTCGGGGAGGACCCGGACCAGGGAGGGGCGCCGACGTGCAATGTAGGAGGGCATGACGGCAATTCCCACCCCGGCCAGTGCGGCTTCCTCGTGTACAAGGAGATTGTTGGACTGTAGTCGGATGATGTTGGGCAGCATCGGTCTGAGAGTCACAAAGTCGGGCACGGCTGCAATGGGGTCCTCTGCGTACCAGCACAGGACGTGCTGTTGCAGGTCCTCAACCCGTTTGATCTCGGCGTGTTCGCGCAGATAGTCCTCGGTAGCGTAGAGCCCGATCTCATAGGTAACGAGTTCTTGAATCCTGACCCGGGGGGACGTGGGCTTGGTACGGACCACTGCCGCGTCGTAAGACACGCCGTCACGGCTCGCGAGGGAGTCCGCCGTCACGATACGCAGGATGACCCCGCTCTCGGCGACCAGGCGCCCGCAGCGCGGTGCCAGAACTGTCGCCGCGAACCCGTCCGGGGCAAGAATGGTCCATTCCTCCGGGCCGGACACGATCGGGTCGCCGTCCGCGAACACATCGACACCGAGGGAGACCATGCGCGCTGCCGGCAGGAGACCTTCGCCCGTCGGTGTCAGCTTCCACCCAGTCCCACTTCGGCTGAAGAGTCGAGTGCCGAGCGCTTTCTCCAGCCGGCTTATCCGGCGGCTGACGGTTGTGTAGTCAACCCCCAGCTCCTGGCTGGCGCGGACCAGAGTCTTGGCTTCGGCCACGACGTGGAAGTACTTCACATCTTCCGCATCCACTCTCATCCGATCCCTCCTGCTGATCTCATTTCGATGCGTTCCCGACTGTCCGCGCCGCGGGACCGTGGCCGGCCCCAGAAGCCCGACTGGTACCGGCCACCCGAGGCGTGTCGCCGTCCGTTCCTCGCCGCGATCGGGGGACCTACCCCGATGGCGAGGAGATCGTCATCTACGAGCCGTTGGCACACTCGCGTCCGATCCCGAGGCTGCATGGTGACCAGCGTGGTGTCGGCGGTGAACCTGCCGGTCATCGAGCTCGCATGGTCCTCACAGAGGGTCCTTCTCGAGTTCGGTTGGCGTCATCGGGTCACGGTTCGCCAGGTGGGTGGGCGAGGAATGCATCTGCCGCATCTCGTGCTCGAGGGCGACAGCGTCGGCACCGTGAGGCATGGCAGGCGCAGGAAGTCGCCAGAGCATGGGAAGTTTGTCCTGGACCACGCGTCGATAGGCGTAGAGCACGACTGAGAACAGCAGAACGGCCACCGCGACCAGAGACTCTCGGGCGCCGCCGTAACCCAGTAGGGAGGGATTCAGAACACCGACCACGGTGATGAAGATGTTGAACGCAACCAAAATTGCCACGACGGGAATCCAGCCATTGCTCCTCCGGATTGGCCGCGGCCAGTTCGGGCGATCCCTGCGCAGCAACAGGAATGCCGACAGTCCCAGGATGATCGACAGCAGGTAGCCGAGGTTGCTTGCCAGCAAGATACTCACAGGGTGGCCCACCAGGACCATGACGGTCGCGTTGAGGAGCACGTCCAAGGTCAGGGACCGGCCAGGTACACCCCAACGGTTGACCCAGTCGAGTTGTTTGATGGTCATGCCTTCCTGCGCGAGCCCGAAGAGGGCGCGGCCCCCGTCGGCGGTCGTGGAGATGATAGAGATCAGCAGGGCCGACGCGATCACGATCGTTCCGATCCAGGCCGCGCCACCGAACGCCTGGTCGAATGCCACAGCGACATAGTTCACCGGGTTGTCCCGGACCACGCCCTCTCCAAGACCACCCGCGAGGGCGGTCGGGACGACGACGAACAATACGATCATGAACAACGAAATTCGCGACATGGCCTTGGAAGTGTCGCGGGCCGTGTCTTTGTACTCGGGTGCGAACGAAGCAACGATCTCGCCCGCGTAGATCGTCCACGCGGTCACGTAGAACACGACAGCAACCGTTCGCCAGTCGCCGGCGACCGACCAGGACAAGTTGGCCGTCGACCAATGGATCGACGGGCTGACCAGGCACGCCACCGTTATTACGGCTAGACCTGCGACAACCAGCAATCCGAGCACCTTGTTGACCGTGGCACCGAACTTCAAGCCGAAGTAGTTGAAGGCCCAGGCGAACAGCATGGCCTTGAGAGCGAAGAGGTGTTCGAGGCCCAGCTGGTTGCCGAAGATGCCGAAGGCGAGAGTGTTGTCCTGGAACCAGGTCGCCTCGATCAATTCTCCGAAGACGACCGAGGCCATCGAGATGGACAGTGACCAACCGAGCCAGTAGCCGAACGCGGCGATGGCTCCAAGCGGGGCGAAGTATTTCTTCCAGCCCTCGATTGCGTAGCGTGCGACCCCTCCGGAGTCGCGGGGGAACATTGCCGCCATCTCGGCAAAGACTTGGCATTGCAGGAAGCTGATCACGGCTCCGATGAACCAGACCGTAATTGCGGTCCACGCGCCGACTACGCCGAGAAGGTACCCGAATGTCACGAACAACCCAACTGGCAGGGTCAGCGCCATGGCCATGCCATCGCGCCAGGTGAGCTTCTTGGCGAGTCTTCGATGGTCGATGCTGTTTTCGGTCATGTCTCGTCCTTCGTTTTATTGTCCCCCGGTTGTTAGGTCGACGCGATCCCGGATCGGCACGATCTGGTGATCTGTGTGGGCAGCAGAGCCGGGACGCCAGGCCGCCGCTGCTGGCGTCCCGGCCCTGCATGGCTAGGCCTTCACCCCGCCTTCGCGCGCATCCGAGTCGCGCAAAGGGTGCAACCTGCGACAGGGCTCAGCTAGGATTCTCAGAGATCCGCGCGTGAATCTCTCGATCAGCCCGGATTCCGGATTCGATTGCGCCATCGATAAACCCGTTCCATCCGTTGGCGAGATCGGAACCAGCGAAGAAGACCCTGCCTTCGGGCTTTTGCAGCTCCGCGAGCAACCTCGTTGTCTGGCCCGGTCTGAACATGCACCACGTGCCGCGCGAAAACTCGTCACTCGCCCAGTCGTGTCCAGTGGTGGCGACGACTTCCAGATCCCCAAATAGCTTGTGGAGTTCCGCACTGACTTGGTCGACGTCACTAGCGTTCAAATCAGCCCCCTCGGGGCCGAATGCGATAAGCAACTGACCGTCATCGAGGACCTTGTCTGTAACGACATAGTTGATCAAGTGGTTCTCCGGGGCAACAGCGAAGAACGGCTTGGGCAAGTCGCCTCGAACGTGCACCCACGCTTTCGAACCACGGCCGGGCTGGCCCTCGGAGATCCCCGCTTGTTTCGCGGCGGATAGTGCAGGGCTGAAATCAATGGCGCCGAAGGTATTCAATGGTGCCGCGACGACCACGTACTCAGCCCGCAAGGTATCCCCTTGTCGAGTGGTCACGACCACACCTTCATCCGATTGTTCCACCGCGGCAACCGGAGTGCTCAGCCGAATTTCGGCTGTGGAGTCGTCCGCGATGGCCTGGATCAGAGAGCGCGTTCCGTTCGCGAGTTTGTAGCGCCCGACCGTATCGAAGACTGCATTGATATCGAAGCCGCTGAGCGCATACCAACGCAGCGCGGCAACCAGACCAACGTCTCCGCAGGGAGCCGAGCCCATGGCTGTCCACAAGCCATTGGCAAGGTCTTTCTCTTCTGGAGTCAGGTCAAGTCCGTCGATCCGATCTTGGATCGACAGCTTGTCGATCACCTCTAACGCGTCCTTTCGGTAGAAGGGCTCGAAAGGTCGCTCGAGAACCTCGCGAGCGTCCTGAACGACCATCTCCATGAGGGACTCGATAGCCGACGCGGCCTCCTCGTAGGGAACGCTTTTTCGCTGGCCTCCGGTCACGGTGGCCGCGATCTCGGGCGCGGACACTCCGATGGTTTCGACGAGCTCGAGGTTGTAGCGCGAGATTTCCGCGAACGCATGTGGCTGGAACCAATGGACCCACGTGCCTCCCAGCTCCAGTGAGTGGCCCGGCAGAGCGTCGTCCTTGTACCAGGTTCTGCCGCCAATGCGATCCCTGCCTTCCAGTACCACCACGTCGTACCCCCGGCGACTGAGTTCCCGAGAAGCGGTAATGCCGGCGAAGCCGGCTCCAATGATCACAACATCACACGACTGATTGTTTCCCATGTCCTCATCCACTAATCACAATGAATTTCGTCGGTGACAAACCGACTTGGTCCTCTTCGGACCGAAGTGACGTCCCCTGGTTGGGGAGCCACCGTCCTCCAGTTATCTGCGCGGTCACGCGGCCGTCGAATAAGCACTCCTTCTTTCCATGAAAGCTTCAGTCGCTTTTCTTGACGATGTGAATGACGCTCGTGTCGGTGAACTCCAAGAGCCCCTCCATGCCGAACTCGACGCCGATGCCCGATTGCTTGCGTCCGCCGAAGGGAATGTCGGGCAATACCGCGCAATGCGTGTTCACCCAGACGGTTCCACTCTCGAGGCGCTGAGCGACAGCGGTGGCGCGTTCTACGTCGGTACCCCACACCGAATTGCCCAAGCCGTATTCGGTCCCGTTGACTCGCTCGATCACCTCGTCGAGGTCGTCGTACTTCAAGATGGCGCGGACCGGAGCGAAGGTCTCCTCGGCGACGAGCGGACTGGTCTCGTCGATGTCGCGGACTACAGTGAGCTGTACGAAGTAGCCGGGGGCGTCGAACACGTCCCCACCGGCGATGACGTTCCCATCACGCGCCGCGAGGGCGAGCGCTGTCTTGGCGGCTTCCATTTGCTTGGCGTTCTGAACCGGCCCGTATTCGGTGTCCGGGTCGAGCCCGTGGCCGACCTTGGCGTCAATGGCCAACCGAGCGAATTCATCGCAGAACTCGTCGTATTGCGAAGCGTGCACAAAGATCCGCTTGATGTTGATGCAGACCTGACCGGAGTTCCAGAACGCCCACTGGAAGATTTCCTTGGCGACCTTCGGTACGTCCGCGTCGTCGAGCACGACCGCTCCGTCGTTTCCGCCCAACTCCAGGACGACTCGTTTGAGGGTCTCGGCGCTGCTGGCCATCACCTTGCGACCCGCGGCGCTGGAACCGGTGAAGGAGATCTTGTCGACCTCTATGTGGGCGGTCAGGTAGGGGCCCAGATCGCCGCCGTCGCCCACCACGTTGACCACTCCGGCTGGCACCAAGTCCTGGAGCAGCTCACCGATCAACATCGCGTTGAGTGGCGTGGTCGGTGCCGGTTTGATCACGATCGTGTTGCCCGCGAGCAACGCCGGCGCCACCTTGTAGATGGTCTGGAAGAAGGGGAAGTTCCACGGGATGATCCCGAGCACCACGCCGATGGGTTTGCGGTGGATCTCGATCCGTGACTCCTCGTCGTCACGCACCACCTCGGGGTCGAGGCGCAAGTCGGCGATGTGGCGCATCCACACGAGGGCCGAGTCGACGTCACCGTCGGCAGAGGCGGTCGGCTTGCCGGTTTCCAAGGTGATAATCCTCGAGATCTCCGCCCGCCGCTCCTCGATGCGGAGCGCAAGCTGGTGCAGTAACCGTGATCGCTCTTCCACGGTGGTGTTCTGCCAGTCCCCGAAGGCACGTGCCGCCGACCGGTATGCCTCGTCGGCCTGCTTCTCATCAGCGACCGGCGCCGTCGCGATGGGCTCACCGGTTGCCGGATCGAGGACCGGCTGGCTCGATGCCCCTTCGACTAGTTTCCCGTCGATCAACTGCTTGAAGGTCCGATTCGAGAGGTCGACGTGGGCAATCGAGGTGTCCAAATCGAGGGGTGCGGGCGGTGGGGCAGTCGTCATGTCGTCGTCTCCATTGTCGGGAGGTATCTGTCATTCAGGGGCATCGTCGGTCGCACTTTGCCTCGTCCGATGCGGGGTGGGCAGCACCGGCTGACTGTCGATGGGTGAAGGTGATCCGCTCGGTTGGATCAAGTGACAATGAACTTAATCACTAATCAGACGCGCCAACATATGCACGCGCACAGTTCGAGGCGAACATTCTGTGCACGGCCACACTCGCGTCCAGGTCGAGGCCTACTGCGTGAGGAGGTCGTTGGGCCGGCGTCGGTATTCCGAACGTGACCCCGGATGGGGTCATGTCGTCGGTGCCGGCTCCACAGGATCACGAGTGCTCTATTCAGTGCTGGAGAATTCTGCGCATGCGGGGGAGAAGAGCGGCCCGCGGGCACATCTGGAATGTGGAGGGCAAGGGAGTGTGCTGGCGCCACGGTTGAACGACGCCTACGTGCGAAGTGGCACAAGGCGATAGTTCGCGCCGACGCCAGCTTCGAGCGAGGCGGACTCGCCGCGCTCGACCTCCGAGAACACGACGGAGGCTGCCTGATCGCAGTTCCTCCTCCACAAATCCGGGCAACCATTCTGCCTCGGACCGTGCGCCGGCCCGGCCGGACGCACTGGCCCGGAACCTATCTGATCTGCGATCTCTGCACGAATGCATATCGCCTTGCAGGACTGTCCCTTGTCCGTCGAGCGCACTCGTTCCTACCGTCCTTCTCACCGCATCAGAAAGGGGACATCATGGTCCAGAGCGACGCAGTCTCATCAGTTCGGGGTCTCATTCCAGCCCACCTCACTCCAATGTCGAGGGGCGGAGCGATTCACTGGGATGCACTCACCACTCACCTCCGGTGGCTTGCGGCAATACCAGGAGTCGAGTGGATCACCACCACCGCCCACGCCTCGGAGGTCGCGACCCTGACCACCGAGGAACGGCAGCGCATGATCGAGCACGCCGTCTCGGTGGTTCCGGAATCCATCGGCGTGGTTGCCGGCGTCTACGACGACGGCAGCGCCCGGGCCGCTGCCGAGGCGCGACGTTCGGTCGAGTCCGGAGCGAAGGCGCTCTTGGTGTTCCCCTCGGGAGTCTTTGCCGGAGGGTCGCAGCGGCGCTCGGAATCCCAGCGCTCCCACTACGAAGCGGTCGCTGAGGCCGTGGACGTGCCCCTGATCATCTTCAAGTATCCGGTCGGCAACCCTCTCACGCTGCCGCTCGAGACCACGCTGGAAATCTGCCAGACCATCCCGACCGTGGCGGCCATCAAGGAGTGGTCCTACGACATCGTCGAGTACGAGGACACGTGGCGAGCGATCAAAGCCGATGCTCCCCACGTCTCGGTCCTGAGCAGCTTCAGCCGCGCTCTCTTTGCATCCCTTCTGGTGGGCAGCGACGGCGTGCTGAGCGGTCACGGCAGTATCGTCGCGGACCTGCAGAGTGAACTCCTTGCCGCAATGCAGGACGGGGACCTGAATGGGGCGAGGAAGGCCTGGGATCGCATCTACCCCCTCGCCGTTGCCTGCTACGCCGATCCCTTCTTCGACCAGCACAATCGAATGAAGGCGGCCCTGGGCATCCTGGGTCGAATCCCGCGCGACGCCACGTATGTGCGGCGCCCATTGGTGGAGGTCGACGACGCTGAGCTCGACACTCTCGAGGCCGCCTGCATCAGTGCCGGGCTCGTGTAACGCGTATGTCCTACGTCCACCTCTTCAGTCCGAGCACAATCGGCGGCGTCGAGATTCGTAACCGGGTCGTGTTGCCCAGCATGACCACTCGGCTGGCCACCCCCTCCGGAGAGATCACGCCGGAGCTCGTGAGCTACTACCAGGAGCGGGCCAGGGGTGGCTGCGGTCTTGTGATCGTGGAGATGGCCTCGCCGCAGCGTCGTGGTCGGCACCGAGGGCGAGAGCTGGGCATCGACTCGGACGAGTACATACCCGGGTTGCGCTCCCTCGTCGCAGCCATCCACGAGCAGGGGGCTCGGGCGGGCATCCAACTTGGTCACGGCGGAGCGCGGGCGCTCCCGACGGAACTCGGCGGGCGCCCCCTGGCCGCGACAGCGGGGCCGATCCCGGTGTTCGAGACGGCACGCTTCGTGAATTTTCCCGAGCTCTTCGACGAGGACTCTCTGGAGCAGCTCGTGGTGGATCACGTCGACGCGGCCAGACGGGCCGAGGAGGCGGGGTTCGACGTGATCGAGCTTCACGGTGCCCATGGGTACCTTCTGGCGCAGCTGATCAGCGCCGACGAGAATCGGGTGCTGCCGGACTTCGCGGCCCGGTACGATTTCCTCGCGTCATTGGTGCGCCGCATCGTTGAGGCTGTCGGAATTCCCCTGAGCTATCGCCTCAGCGGTCAGGACTTCTACTCCGCCGGGCAAACCTTGGACGACTCGCTCGCGTTCCTTCCCTACCTGGAGGACGCCGGAGTCTCCGCGATCTCGGTGACCGGGGGGCACTACAAGTCCGTCGACCCCGAGATCATGATTCCGCCGATGCCGTACGAGGACGGCGTATTCCTCGACGCGGCCCGGGTGGTCAAGGCACGCACGCGCCTGCCCGTCATCGCGGTCGGGCGGGTGAACGCCCCGGCTGTGGCCGAGGACGCTCTCGCACAGGGGTGGGCGGACTTCGTCGCGGTGGGGCGCGGCCAGATCGCCGATCCCCACTGGGCGCGCAAGACGCAGCAACAGCAGCAGGTGCGAGAGTGCTTGGCGTGCAATCACTGTGTGCGGACCATGCGATCCGGTAAACAGCTGGCCTGCGCGGTGAACCCCACCGTCACGACCACCGACCGGCCTGCCGCTGGAACCGCTGCGCAGCGTCGACTCGTGTTCGGTGCCGGGCCGGCAGGCCTGACCTACGCAGTGGAATCGGCACGAGCAGGACACGAGGTGTACGTCATCGCACGGGACCGCACCTGGAAGGCGGCGGCAGCACCCACCTTCAACGGCTACCGGCCGGATCGACAGCGGATGCACCGCTACTTCGACGGACTGTGGAAGGAGGCCGTCGAGGCCGGCGTTCGCATCTCGCCGGCGGGAGAGCTGGAACCGCCGCCCGAATGGCGTACCGACGTCGACGTCGTCGCTGACGCCAGAGGCGCCACGTACGTGGGCAACCTCGGCCCCCTCGTCCGCATCCTCATCCGAGTCCTGTCCCGCGTACCCCTGCCGAAGCGGCTGATGAAAAGCGACCGGCTCCACCACATATTGCTCTACGACCTGCGCAACCCCCGGAGGAGGGAGCCGACCCGAATTCCGGGAGCTCGCACCATCAAGATCGGCGACGCGGCACAGCCGGGCGACTTGGCCGCCGCCGTGCACGACGCATACATCCAAGCTTGGAAGGAACACAGTGATGACCAGTAACCCGATGCGATGCATCGTCACCGGGGGCAGCCAAGGCATCGGCGAGGCCATCGTCGAGAAACTCCTGTCAGATGGAGCCGCTGTCGCCGTAATCGACCGGCAGGAACCCAATCTCCGGCTGAAGGGCCGGGTAGCTTTCGCCGAGTGCGACGTGAGCGATTCCGCTGCCATGGAGAACGCAGCGCTGGCCCTGACAGATGCGCTGGGAGGGCCGCCCAACACGGTGGTCGCCAACGCCGGAAGGTGCGTATCCGGTCGCTTGGCGAGCGACCCCGTCGACAACCTCGTGAACCACTTTCAGATCAACACCTTGGGGGTACTCAACACCTTCCGCCCCCACATCTCCCATATGCGTGCGAACGGGGGTGGGTCACTGATCGCGATCACCTCCAACTGCGCGCACAAGCCCCGCCTCGACCTCGGCGCCTACTGCGCCACCAAGGCCGCCACCAAAATGATGGTCGAATGCCTCGCACTCGAGCTCTCGACAGAGGGAATCCGTGTCAACGCCGTCGCTCCGGGATCCTGCGACACCGAGATGCAGCGTCGTCAGTGGGAGGAACTCGGTGTCCCGAAGGACCGACAGGTCGTCGGCGACCTGACGTCCTATCGATCCGGCATCCCGGCAGGCAGGCTGGCGATGCCGAACGACATCGCACAGGCGGTCGGCTTCCTGGCCTCACCGGCTGCGGAGTTCATGCGAGGTGTGACCTTGGTCGTCGACGGTGCGCAGTCACTCTGATCTAACAACACGTCGTCCTCGCATCCACAATCACGCCCACCGGCCGGAACCGACCGCAAGCAACTCACGTCTCCACGAGGGGGATTGCCCATCCCCGCCGGGAACTCCGCGCCCAGGGAACCACCGCGTGCACCCAGAAACGGGTCCCCCTACATCCCCGGAGAGTTCGTCATGACCGACACCCCGGACCCCACGGCGAACTCCGTGGAGGCACCGCCACGCGGAAAAGCCTCCCCGCCGGCCACCCGCAGGGCGATGCTCGGCCTCGGTCTGGGCAACACCCTCGAGTGGTACGACTGGATGATCTTCGGCCTCCTCGCCGCGTTCATCGGGCCGCAGTTCTTCCCGTCGCAGGACCCGGTATCGTCCACGCTCGACGCGCTGGCCGTATTCGCGGTCGGGTTCTGCGTCCGGCCGTTGGGCGGAGTCCTGCTCGGCAACGTCGCCGACCGCATCGGCCGGCGCCGGGTGATGCTTTGGTCGGTCGGCATCATGGCGGCCACCACCTCGAGCATTGCGCTACTGCCGTCCTACCACTCGATCGGCGTCTGGGCCGGGATCCTGCTGCTGGCATGCCGGCTGCTACAGGGCCTGTCCACCGGCATCGAGGCGCCACTGTCCACGGCGTACGCCGTGGAACTGATGCCGGCCGGACACGAGGGTAGGGCGGCCGGCTACATCAGCTTCTTCCAGAACTTCGGCATCCTGCTCGCCTCGCTGGTCAGCTTCGCGACCAGCTACATCATCGGCGGCGACGCCATGTCGACGTGGGGCTGGCGGGTCCCGATGCTGGCCGGCGCCGCGATGAGCTTCTTCGTGCTCTACCTGCGGCGCGCTCTCCCCGAGACGCTGTCGGAGGAGGAAAAGACCGAACGCACGTCGGGCACCTGGGAGGGCGTCCGACGACATTGGCTGGGCTTGGCCGCGATCATCTTCGTCGTCGGCGCCGCGCAGGCCTACAACTACGCGTGGAACGTCGGTTTGCCCAGCCTGGCCCGCGGCACCTACGGCGAGAACCCGACCACGATCTTCGCCATCACCAGCATCCTCGGCGTGATCATGCTGGTCGGGTCGATCATCACGGGCCGGATCGCCGACCGGGTACGCCTGTCCCGGGCATTCGTTGCCACCCGCCTCGCGGTCGTCCCCGGGATCTTCCTGATGCTGTGGTACGCCGGCCCTGGCTTGCGCACCTTCACGGTGGTCCTGCTGCTCGGTGGAGTACTGCTGGCGGCGAACATGACGCTCTACAACGTCGTGTCCACGTCGCTGATGCCCAAGTACTGCCGGGCAACCGGCACCGGGCTGGGCTACGGCGTCGCCGTCGCAGCCTTCGGTGGCACCGCGTCCTATCTGATCGTCTGGCTGCAGAGCCGTAACTTGTTGTGGACCTTCCCTGTCTACACCGCTGTTCTGTCGGTCATCAGCGTTGTCTTGTATGTCGCGGCCCGTCGCCACAGCGGCACATTCGCTGGAGAGTGAGCACCAACGCGATGAACATGGGGACCCTCAGCCATCCGGGCTCCTGTCGGGTCAGTGCACCGTTGCCAGTCTCGAGAATGCAGTGACCAAACATGAAGGAGCACAACGATGAACGACAGCGTCGACCATCATCGACTCGCCAAGACCCTGACCTGGCGCGATGGAATGGCCCTTGCGCTTGCCCTACCCACTGGGTTGTTCGTGACATTCGGCTACCTGCTCGGGGTTGTCGGCGCGTGGACCGCAATTACGGTCTGGTTCATCGGAGCCGTGATCAGCTTCCTGCAATGCCAAGTCTTTGCCGAGATGGCGGCAATGTTCCCCCGCGACTCCGGAGGGGTCGCACGCTATGCAATCGAGGGTTGGAAGAAGTACTTCGCCCCGCTTGGAGCCGTAGCCGCGTTCGGCTACTGGCTCGGTTGGTCCCTGACCATCTCGATGGCGGCGGTCGTCTTCGGTGAATTGATCGAGGCGACCTGGTTCCAGGACAACACTCTCGCCTTCGACATCTTCGGCAACCACCTCGGGCTCGAGCACCTCTTCGCCCTCGGTGCCATGCTGTTCGCCTGGGCGTTCAACTACTTCGGCTTGAAGTTCGGTGCCACGGTCAACAAGGTGCTCGGCCTGCTGGTTGTCGCAGGTCTAGCCGTCATAACGGTGGCGTGCCTGGTCAGCCCGTCAATTCAGTGGTCGACTAGCAACCTGTCGTGGTCGGTCGCCGGCGACTGGAAAACCGTGGTCGTCGTGTTCTACGTGACCGCGTGGGCGGTCTACGCGGGCGAGATCGTTGCTTCGTTCGCTCCCGAGTACAAGGACACATCCCGCGATACATCCAAGGCCATGTCGCGAATTTCGCTGTTCATGATCGTGCTGTTCGTCGTTGTGCCGACTGCTCTTTCGGGTGGTCTCGGTGAGGGAACGATCCGGGACAACCCGGTGACCTATGTCGCCGTGGCATTCGGCCAAGCCTTCGGCGGTGCGTCGTGGATCGGAACCCTCGTGATTGCGTTCTCGTTGCTGGTCGGGATCATCTCCACGACCGCCGACGGGGGCCGCGCCCTCTTCGGGCTTGCGCAGGAAGGCATGACCATCAAACAACTCGACTGGGTCAACCGTTGGGGTGTGCCTGGCCGGTCCCTGACCTTGGACGTGCTCCTCAACGCGACCGTCATGGTCCTGGTGGGCCATCCTGTGAGTATCTTGCTGGCAAGCAACCTCGGCTACCTGCTGTCGATCATCCTGGGACTTTCGGCATTCCTGTTGCTGCGCAGGGATCGCCCGAACTGGCCGCGGCCAATCCGGAGGAGCAATGGCTGGATTCCCGTCGTGGCAATTTTGGTTGCGTTCAACATCTTCATCACCGTGGTCGGTGTTCTCAATCCCTCCCTACTGGGCTACGGCGGCACCCGAGAGTCTGTGATCGCCGTGTGCATCCTGCTGGTGTCCGTTGCGCTCTATGCCTATCGACGCGTCGTCCAGGACAAGGTTCCACTGGTGTGGAGGCTTCCCGCTCCGGCGATGCCCCAGGGTGCCGACGCTCTCGCCCTCGAACACGAGATGCGCGCGACAACGGGTGCTACGACCGTCTACGACGGGATAGTCGACAACGCTGCCGACCGTTCCAACGCTCGACAGGAACAGGCATCGATCGTGCGGCCGGTACAGGCATTCACCGACCGCGACACCTGATCCGGCGCAGCGTATTTCGCGGCTGGCCGCGTGTACGGAAGAACGATGCGGCCCGCGCCGGCGGTTGTCAAATTCATCCAAGCGAGGAGTGGAAAGTGACTGTGAACAACTCGGAAACCAGTGTGGACCGCCGCGCTGTCATCACCGGAGGTACCAAGGGGATCGGTTACGCTTGCGCAGAGTTATTTGCACGGCGGGGCTACCGGGTGCTGATCTGCTCACGCCATACAGACCAGGTCAATGCGGTGGCTGCGAAGCTGAACCAGCACAAGGGTCACGTTGCCGGAATGGCTGCCGATCTGGCGGATCCGGACGTAGGCAACAACATTGTCGGTCGGTGCCTCGATCTGTTCGGCGGGGTCGATTATCTCGTCAATAATGCCGGAATCTACGAGCCGATCGCCATGGTTGACATGACGGCCGAGCGATGGGACACCACTTTGCACAACAACTTGCGCGGTGCGGCACTCACCTCTGCCGCGGCTGCGCGTTCGATGCGGTCCACCGGCGGCGGTTCGATCGTCAACGTCGCCTCGGTCAACGCGCTGGCGGCCGAAGCCGACTTCGCACCCTACAACGCCTCGAAAGCCGGGCTGATATCTCTGACGCAGACCAGCGCCATTGAGTGGGCCGATGAAAACATCAGGGTCAACTGCGTTGCGCCCGGATGCATACGAACACCGATGGTTGATCCGTTGGTCGCCGACCTATCCGATGAGGTCATCGCACGATACGTACCGATGCGACGACTCGGCATGCCGGAGGAGATCGCATCAGTGGTGGCCTTCCTTATCTCCGAGGATGCCAGTTACATCACGGGGCAAACCATCACTGTCGATGGCGGCACACTGACCCGCCAGCCGATGCTTTAAAGAGAATTGGGCCGCCTGACGCAGCGCGCGAAGCACAGAAGGCATCGTGCGCCGCTACCGAAAATGCAGGACGAACGCCATGTCGACGTGATGTGATGTGTCACGTCTACTTCAGTGCTGCGAGCTCGGACCGGATATCTTGTGGCGCAGCCAAGCGCAGCCCCCGCCAACGATCGGTGTCAGCTGGCAGGGGCGCTACACGGACAAACCGCGCGTAGTAACGAGCGGCGCATTAGTGATCTTCGTGAGCCGGGGCA
>Ga0247825_10000806_pt1 | contig 20299 bp, 19 predicted proteins | sample 13C_Vanillin_Day_FD_194413 | JGI IMG/M metagenome (GOLD analysis project Ga0247825, IMG submission 194413) | Soil microbial communities from agricultural site in Penn Yan, New York, United States - 13C_Vanillin_Day48 | ecosystem: Environmental > Terrestrial > Soil > Agricultural land | place...
GTCCAAGTCTAACTTCTGCCCGGTTTCGGCGCTCACTTGTTAGACGCCGATACGCGGGGCGCGCGCGCCGGGCGCGCGTTGGTCGGGGAGTGCCTTCAATGGCGGAACCGAAAGCACCGAAAGAGATTGTGACAACTCTCGCTCTTGTCCATCTGATCCAACTGCTTGCGGCGGAACTCGTGGCCGGGGAGCATCGCGACGATGTCGAGCGTATCATTCGCGCCCTGGATCGAAAGATCGGTGCGACGCCGTTGCCGCGGGGCATCGATGTCAACGATGCCCGCGCCGGCTTTGCGGAGGTAAGGGACCTGCTGCGGCCGGTGGCGCAGCGTGTGCGGGCACAGGCCGAAGCGGTCAAGATCACCGACCGCGCGGCAGCCGCGGGGCCGAAGACGTTCCGCTACTTGCAGTAACCGCCGCGCTCACGCCGTGGTCGGCTCGTGGGCTTCCTGGTGCCAGATCAGGAGCCGGCGCCGCAGGATCGACATCGCCTTGATCAGCACATAGCCGACGATGGCGATCTCGACGATGCCGGCGAATACGCCACGCGAATCGGCGAACCGCGAGGCGGTCATCATCGCGCCGCCGAGGCCGTAGCCGCCCATCAGCATCTCGGCCACCACCGCGACGATCATCGACAGCGGCAGCGCCACCTGCAGCCCGGTCAGGATTTGCGGCAGCGCGGCCGGAAAGACGATCTGCCACATTACTTCGCGGTCGCTGGCGCCCATGTTGCGTGCCGACCAGATCAACTCGCGCTCCACGCCCTTGATGGCGATGATGGTCGCGGCGATCACCGGGAAGATCGCGTCGATGACGATGATGGTGATCTTCGAGACGTCGTAGACGCCGAGCCAGAGGATCACGACGGGAAGGAACGCGATCTTCGGCATCGGAAAGCCGACCGAGACGATCGGGTCGAAGAACCAGTTGGCGATGACGTTGCGCGACATCGCGGCGCCGATCAGGATGCCGCCGACCATGGAAATCAGGAAGCCGACCATCGCGCGATAGACGGTGAGGGCGGTGTTGATGAACAGGTCGCCCGACACCGCGTCGGCAAAGATGCGCTCGATCACGGAGGTGAGCGAGGGCAGGACGAACGGCGTGAACATGCCGCTGCGCGCCAACGCCTCCCAGGCGATGACGAGCGCCAGCACCGAGAAGATCCGCGCGAAGCCCCAAAGCAGGCGATAGGCCAGCGGCGGCGTGGGCGCTTCGAGCGCTACCGGACTCAATGTTCCTGTTCGCGCCATTGCAGCATCCGGTTCATCAGCATCTGGTAGCTGCGGTCGGCGGCAAAGCCGAGAAACGCGACCGTGAGCACCACGGCATACATCGCGTCATAGGCGCCGTTGGCGCCGAGGAAGCCGATCAGGTGGCCGAAGCCCTCGCGCGCTACGATCAGCTCCGACGACACCAGCAGGATGAACGACAGCGCCAGCGCCGTGCGGATGCCGTTGAGCAGTTCGGGCATCGCGCTCGGCAGCACCACGTCCCACAGCATGCGAAGGCGATTGGCGCCCATGCTGCGCGCCGACCAGACCAGCGTCTGCTCGCTCGACCGCGCGCCGTTGTAGGCCCCGATGGTGATGGGGATCATGCAGCCGAGGAAGATCAGCAGGATCTTCGAGCCGTCGCCGAGGCCGAGCCAGATCACCGTCACCGGGATCAGCGCCGATTTGGGCAGAGGATAGAAAATCTCGACCAGGGGGCTGAGCAGCACGTTGATCGGTTTCCACCACGCCATGAAGATGCCGAGCGCTGCTCCGATCACGATCGACAGAGCGAGGCCAACGCCGGCACGATAGAGCGACGCGCCGCCGTTCTTGGTCAGGTCGCCCGTCTTCACGAGATCGATCCAGCTGACGACGACTTCGCTCAGCGGCGGCAATGCCGAGGTGGAGACGAGCCCAAGCCGCGCCACGACCTCCCACAGCACGGCGAGGAGAACCAGCGGCAGATAGCGGAACCAGACCGATTTCATCGCGGCGCCTGTCTCATGGCTTGTGCCGCTCCGCCTTGATCGCCTCGTCGCGCACCAGGTTCCAGAGCTCGTCGACCTTGTCGACAAAGCCCTTGGTCTTGAACACGGCGGGATCGTTCTTGTCGAACTTGGTGTCGACGATGGTCTTGATGCGGCCGGGCCGCGCCGACATCACGGCGACGCGGTCGGCGAGATAGACCGCCTCCTGCACGTCGTGGGTGACGAAGATCACCGTCTTGGGCGTGCGCTGCCAGATGCTGAGCAGTTCCGCCTGCATCAGGTGCCGGGTCTGCGCGTCGAGCGCGCCGAACGGCTCGTCCATCAAGAGGATGCTCGGGTCGAAGGCGAGCGTGCGGGCGAGCGCCGTGCGCTGCTTCATGCCGCCGGAAAGCTGCGAGGGGTAGCTGTCCTCGAAGCCGGTCAGCCCCACGAGATCGATGTAGTGCTGCGCCCGGTTGAGCCGCTCGGCCTTCGGCATGGCCTGGCGTTCCAGGCCGTAGAGGATGTTGTCGCGCACGGACTTCCACGGAAACAACGCGAAATGCTGGAACACGATGCCGCGGTCCGGGCCCGGCGCCTTCACCGGCTCGCCGTTCACCGCGATCGTGCCGGTCTCAATCGGCAGGAAACCGCCGATCAGGTAGAGCAGCGTGGACTTGCCGCAGCCGGACGGCCCAAGCAGCGCCAGGAACTCGCGCGGCTGCACGCTGAGCGAAACCTCCTCGAGCGCCAGCACCGGCCGGCCGCGCGGCGGCCGATAGACATGGCTGACCTTGTCGATAGCGATCTGCGGCTCACTCATGCACACACTTGCGGATTATCGGCGGGAACTTCACCGGGGAGGAACCTTGTCGACGAAGGCCTCGGTGTAGGTGGCAGCCAGATCGATATTGGCGCTGCGAACCGCGGGATCGAATTCGCGCAGCACCTTGAGCGCGGTTTCCGCGCCCTCGCGGCTGAACCGCCCGTCCGGCGAATACATCGGAATGCTGCTGCGGATCGAGCGGACGAACAGGTCCATGTTGCCGAGCGCATGCTCCGGCGGCATGACCCTGGCGATATCCTCCGCGGAGTGGCCGGCGATCCATTTCAGGCCGCGGACGAAGGCGTTGGCCAGCGACTGCACGGTTGCCGGATTTTTCTGGGCATAGGCCGGGGACAGATAGAGCGCCGCGGCCGGATAAAGGCCGCCATAGACCTGCCGCGTGCCCTCGACCGTGCGGGTGTCGGCAACGATGCGGATCGCCTTCTCGTTGTCGAGCAGGTTGATCACCGGGTCGACGCTGACCAGCGCGTCGATCTCGCCGCGACGCGCCGCCGCAATCGCGGTCTGGCCCGCGCCGACGCTGACATAGGACGCATCGTCCGGCTTGAGCCCGGCCTGCGCCATCATGTGCAGCACCATGAAGTGCGTGCTGGAGCCCGGCGCGGTGACGCCGATCTTCATGCCCTTGAGGTCGGCCGGACCGCGCCAGGACGCAGCCTTCGGTCCGACCAGCGCCAGCACGAATCCCGGAAAGCGGCCGAGCTGCACCACCGCCGTCAGCGGCTGGCTCTTTGCGTGCATCTGGATGGTGTGGTCGAACGAGCCGGTGACGACGTCGGCGCTGCCGCCCATCAGCGCCTGCAGAGCGCGTGCGCCGCCCGCGAGATCGGAAATCGTGACGTCCAGACCCTCGTCCTTGAAATAGCCGAGCCGGTCGGTGACCGTCAGCGGCAGGTAGAACAGCGCCGTCTGACCGCCGACCGCGAGCCTGACCTTGGTTTGCGCGGAAGCGGTCGTGCATGCGGCCGCGAGCGCCAGCAGCAGAGCTGCAATCGTTGCCGTTAGCCGCATCATGCGGTTCCCCCTTCCGGACTTGCGTATTTGTCCTCGATGGCCGCCCATTTGTCGTAGCCGGTGATCGCCTTGAAGCCGTCGAAGTCGACGCTGTCGCCGGATGCGCCCGGCCGTCCCGCTTTGATGTCGTCAAGTGCGCGCTCGATCGTTCGCGCGACGCGAAAGATGAGTGTGGTCGGATAGGCCGCCATGGCGAAGCCCATCGCCTTGAGTTCGATCGGCGGCAGCACCGGCGTCCGGCCGCCGCCTTCGAGCATGTTGGCGATCTGCGGCACGCCCTGGAAGGCGCGGCCGACCTGCTTCAACTCCTCGATCGTCTGCGGCGCTTCGATGAAGATGCCGTCGGCGCCGGCCGCGAGATACTTTTCGCCGCGGCGCAGCGCCTCGTCGAGACCGTGCGTGGCCCGCGCATCGGTGCGCGCGATCAGGAAGAAGTCCTTGCTGCGCCGCGCGCCCGCCGCCGCCCTGATCTTGTCGATCATCTGCCCGGCCGGGATCACGTCCTTGCCGGCCATGTGGCCGCAGCGTTTGGGGGCGACCTGGTCCTCGATGAAGATGGCGGACGCGCCCAGCGCCTCGTAGCCCTCGACGGTGTGCGTGACGTTCTTCACGTCGCCATAGCCGGTGTCGCCGTCGACCAGCACCGGCAGCGGCGCGGCCGCCATGATGTCGCGGATGCCTGCGCTGATCTCGCTGAACGCGGCAAGTCCGATGTCGGGAATGCCATAGCGCGATCCGACCAGCGCGAAGCCACCGATCGAATAGGCGGCAAATCCCGCGCGCTCGATCAGCCGCGCCGACAGCGCGTCGTGCGCGCACGGCAGCAGCAGCGGCTGCTCCTGCGCGAGCAGGTCCTTCCAGGTCGGTCGCTTGGTCATTCCGGCATCCCCTTGCGAGCGTACCAAGCCTGTTCGGCGAACGTCTACGCGGCCAGCTCCCGCATGATGCGGTAGAGCGCGTCCTGCCCCTCGAAGCCGATGCCGGGACGGTCGGGCAGCTTGAGGTAGCCGTTCTCCAGCTTCGCGTCGTCGGCAAAGCCCGCGAACGCGCCGAACACGCCGGGATAGGATTCCGCGCCGCCCAGCCCGAAGCCGCCGGCGATGTGCAGCGACATCTGGTTGCCGCCGTGCGGGAACAGGCCGGAGCGCGGCCAGTTGTGGCGGTCGAGCATGTCGAGCGTGCGGGCGTATTGCACGATGCCGTAAGCCTGCGGCGGATCGACCTGGATGATGTCGCCTCGGTTGGCCTTGAGGCCGCCGAAGCGGACCAGGTTCTCCACGTCCTGGGTCGAGAACAGGTTTTCGCCGGTGGACAGCGCGCCGTCATAGACGCCGGAAACTTCCGAAAGCGTCGCGTAGTCCAGCGGATCGCACGGCTCCTCGAACCAGCGCAGCTTGTAGGGCGACAGCGCCTTCGCGTAGGTCAGCGCCTCTTCGCGGTTGAACTTGCAGTTGGCGTCGACCGCAAGCTCGCCGCGGTTGCCGACCACGGTCTGCACGGCTTCGACGCGGGCGCAATCCTCGGCGACCGTCATGCCGCCGACCTTCATTTTCACCATGGTGTAGCCGGAATCGAGATGACGCCGCATCTCGTCCTGCAGGTCCGCGGTGGTCTTGCCCGGCGCGTACCAGCCGCCGCCGACATAGCAGAACACCTTGTCCATCACCTTGCCGCCGTTGAAGCGTTCGGCCAGCACCCGATGCAGCGGCTTGCCCTCGATCTTGGCGACCGCGTCCCACACCGCGACCTCGATGGTGCCGATGCCGACCGAGCGCTCGCTGTGGCCGCCGGCCTTCTCGTTGCGCATCATCACGGCGAGGATTTTCTCAGGGTCGAGATTATCACCGGCCTCGTTGAGCAGCGATTTCGGATCGGCTTTGAGAACGCGCGGGATGAAGCGCGCGCGCATCTGCGCGCCGCAGGCATAGCGGCCGGTGGAGTTGAAGGCGAAGCCCGCGACCGGCTTGCCCTCGCGGATCACGTCGGTGATGACGGCCACCACTGAGGTGGTCATCTCGGAGAAATCGAAGCCGGAGTTCCGCAGGTCCGACTTCAGCGGGATCGCGGTTTCGCGAATGTCAACGATGCGCATTTCCAAATGTCATGTTGCCAAGTGTCATATTGCCAAGCGCCGTATTGCCGGATGCCGTCAGGAGCCGATCTTCTTGATGTTGGCGGCTTCGATCACGCCTTTCCATTTCGCAACTTCGGCCTTGACGTAGTTGGCGAAGTCCGCCGAAGAATTGCCTTCGGGGACGATGCCGAGTTCGAGCAGCCGGGCCGAGATGTCCGGCGACTTCACGATCGCCGAAATTTCCTGCTGGAGCTTGTCGACGATCGCCTTGGGCGTGCCGGCCGGCACGAATACGCCGGTCATGGTTTCGGCCTCCTGGTCCTTGATGCCGACCTCGTTGAGCGTCGGCAGGTCGGGGAACACCGACAGGCGCCGGTTGAATGCGATCGCCAGCGCCCGGACTTTGCCGTCCTTGATCAGCGCCGACGTGTTGCCGATGGCGCCGCAGGTGATCGGAGTATGGCCGCCGAGCAGCGATTGAATCATCGGCCCGCCGCCCGCGAAGGGCACCGTGACGAAATCGAGCTTCAACCGGATTCGGAGCATTTCGATCGACAGCGACGGCGTGGTGCCGGCCCCCGGCGATGCAACGCTGTGCTTGCCGGGCTCGCGCTTGATCACGTCCACCAGCTCGGTCATAGTTTTTGCCGGGAATGCCGGATTGATAATCCAGGCGTTTGGCGACGCGCCGGCCTTGGTGACGGCGATGAAGTCCTTGTCGAGATCGTACGGCGCTTTGACGTAGAGGCTTGGATTCACCACGATGCTGGATGAAGCGAACAGCACCGTGTAGCCGTCGCCGGGCGAGCGCGCGACTTGCGACATGCCGATGTTGCCGCCCGCGCCGGCGACGTTCTCGATGTAGAACTGTTGGCCGAGCTTCTCGGACAGGCGCTGTGCAATAAGCCGTCCGGCGATGTCGGTCACGCCGCCCGCCGGAAACGGAATGATGATCTTGACCGGCTTGTCCGGATATTGTTGCGCGAAAGCCGGGCTCAGTCCGGCGAGCGCCGCAAGACACGCGATGCCGATCAAAGCGGTGCGATGAACGGTGATGAAGAAAGCCATGACGTTTGCTCCCAAAGGTTTCGTGTTTTTGCCGTTGGCGCCCGTCTCGACGCTGTCGTCCGGCCTTGAGCCCGGATCGGGGCGGCAAGCCTGAGGGATAATCGTGCGGAATGCAAATTTATCGTCGTTATCGTCAGCCTGACCGCGGCTGATGCGGGGCGGCAACCGGTAGCGTCGCCCGTGCTGGGTGCACGGGCGGCGCTGCGAGTGTTCCTTCGTCGCTCAGATCCTGGGAATCTTGGCGTCGGTGATGACCTTCCGCCACTTGGCGATCTCTTGATCGCAGGAGGCCTTGAATGCAGCCGCGTCCATTCCACCCGGCTCGACTCCGAGCGCCGACAGCTTGGCCTTGAATTCCGGCTGCTGCACGATCGCAGCGATCTCCCGTTGCAGCAGATCGACGACGGCCTTCGGAGTGCCGGCGGGTGCGAAAGCCGCCGTCATGGTCTCGGCCTCCTGGCCCTTGGTGCCGAGCTCGTCGAAAGTCGGCACATCAGGCAGCGCGGAGACACGCTTGGCAGCCGTCACCGCGAGTGCGACGAGCTTGCCTTCCTTGATCAAGGCCGTGGCGGGCGGGATCGCCTGGAAAGACATCGGCGTGTGCTGGCCGAGCACCGACTGCACCGCGAGGCCGCCGCTCTTGAATTGGGTTACGGCGAAGTCGAGTCCAAAGGTCTGGCGGAACAGCTCGACCGACAGGCTTGGCGTGGTGCCCATGCCGGGCGACGCGAAGGTGTATTTGCCGGCGTTGGCCTTGAGGAAGGTCACCAGATCTTTCATCGATTTGATGTTGAGCGCAGGGTGAACGATGAGGGCGTTTGGCGCTGCGCCGATCTTGGTGATCGGGATGAAGTCCTTGTGGAAGTCGTACGGCACCTGTTGGTACAGACTCGGATTCACCACGATGCTGGAAGATGCGAACAACAGGGTGTAGCCGTCACCGGGCGATCGCGTGGCCAGCGCCATGCCCGTATTGCCGCCGGCGCCGGCAACGTTTTCGACATAGAAGGTTTGTTTGAGCCTTTCCGACAGCGCCTGTGCAACCATGCGTCCGACCACATCGGTCGGACCGCCGGCTGCGAACGGGACGATCACTTTGACGGTCTTGCTGGGATACTGGTCGGCGGCAGCGGCGCCGGAAACGAGCAGCGCCGCGATGAGCGCCAAGGAACGGAAAGCGACTTTCATTGCATTGCTCCCTCTGTGATCTTGTCTGGAGTTACGGTCGGCAGGAAACCGGGGCGAGGTCAGAGATGCCTGACAGGACACGGCAGACAATCCCGCTCTTAGCCGCCATGATGTTCTCTCCCGATCCGTTTGTATTATTGATCTTGGCGCCGCTGCCGGTGCTGACCTCCGGAATGGGCTCCGGACGACAGCGGAAAGCCTGAGGGACAATCGTGCGGAATGCAAAGTCCTCATCGTCGCAGCCGCGGCTTATGCAAGGCCCCAACCGCCTCAAGATCGGGCTGTTCGGCGCCAATTGCTCGTCGGGCCGGGCGGTAACGAAGGCGCCGGAGCGATGGTCCGGCACCTGGCCGGACAATCTGCGCCTGGTGCGCATGGCGGACGAGGCCGGCATCGACTTCATGCTGCCGATCGGCCGCTGGAAGGGCTACGGCGGCGAAACCGGCTATCAGGACGCCACGCTGGAAACCGTGACCTGGGCCTGCGGGCTGCTGGCGGCAACGAAACGCATCACCGTGTTCGGAACCGTGCACGCGCCGCTGTTCCATCCGATCATCGCGGCCAAGCAGATGGTGACCGCCGATCACATCGGCGAAGGTCGCTTCGGGCTGAACATCGTGGTCGGCTGGAACGAGGACGAATTCGAGATGTTCGGCGTGCAGCAGCGCGAGCACGCGCTGCGCTACGAATACGCGCAGGACTGGCTCGACGCGATCAAGACGATGTGGTCGGACCGTCCGGAGTTCGATTTCGACGGCAGGCACATCAAGCTGAAGAAGGTGCGCGCCAAGCCGAAGCCGTTCGGCGGCGGGCGGCCGGTGATCATGAACGCAGGGGCATCGCCGGTCGGCCGGGACTTTGCGATCCGCAACTGCGACGCCTTCTTCATGCAGTCATCGCGCGACTCGGTGGAGGAGACGGCGCAGCGCGTCACCGCCGCCAAGGCCGAGGCGGCGAAGCATGGCCGCGAGATCGGCGTGTTCACCGTCGGCGTCATCATCTGCCGGCCGACCATGAAGGAGGCCGAGGAGTATCAGCACTACGTCAATGTCGAGCAGGCCGACTGGTCCGCGGTCGATCATCTGCTGGCGATGCGCAACATCACGCCGGAGACGACCCCGCACGAGGAGTTCATGCGCCGCCGCAGCCACTACGCCCACGGCAACAGCGGCGTGCCGATCATCGGCGATCCGGATCACATCGCAGGCAAGCTGATCGAGCTGAGCGGCGCGGGACTCGCGGGCATTGGAGTGTCGCTGGTGAACTATGTCGACGAGCTTCCGTATTTCCGCGACGAGGTGCTGCCGCGGCTCGAGCGGGTGGGGCTGCGCGTTCCGGCCTAGGGCCTTTCAGTGCGACGCGCTCTATGACGTTACCCTGAGGTGCTCGGCGCGTAGCGCCGAGCCTCGAAGGGCGACGCCCGGCTGTTGCAACAGCTGGATGGTGCAACAGACGGGCCGTTCATCCTTCGAGGCTCGCTTAGCGCGTCGAAGACGCGCGTTAACGCGCTTACGGCGCGCACCTCAGGGTGACGGGGAGAGAGCGCGCGTAACCGCTACTGCAACGTGATCTTGCCGTCGCGGATCACCTTGCCCCACTTCTCGCTTTCGGCTTTCAGAAACGCCGTGAACTCCGCAGGGGTATCGCCGACCGGAACGAAGCCCACGGCCGCGAGACGCTGCTTCACGTCCGGCATGGCGATGATCTTCACCACGCTGCGGCGAAGGATTTCGCCGATCTCCTTGGGCGTTCCGGTCTGCACATAGATGCCGACCGGCGTCTCGCCGGTCTGGCCCGGATAGCCGGCCTCGATCATGGTCGGAACGTTCGGCAGGCTGTCGATGCGCTTTTCGCCGGTGACGGCGAGCGGGCGCAGCGTGCCCGCCTGGATCTGGCCCGCGGCCGGCGGCATCGACGAGAACGCGATCGGCGTGTGGCCCGCGACCACCGACTGGATCATCGGCCCGCCGCCGCCGAACGGGATCGACGGAAGATCGAGCTTCAAGGTCAGGCGGAACAGCTCGCCGGTCAGATGCGCCGAGGTGCCCAGGCCCGGCTGCGCGTAGCCGGTGTATTTGCCGGGCTCTTTCTTGATCAGCTCGACCAGCTCGGTGACGGTCTTGGCCGGCACCGAAGGGTGCACCACCAGCACGTTCGGCGAGGTGGCGATGCGCGTGACCGCGACGAAGTCCTTGTCCGGATCGTAGGGCACCGACTTGTAGAGATGCGGATTGATCACGGTGACCTGGCTGGTCAGCATGATGTTGTAGCCGTCGGCGGGGGCGCGCGCCGCGACCCCCGCGCCGATATTGCCGCCCGCGCCGGCATGGTTCTCGACATAGAACTGCTTGCCGAATTCCTCGGTCATCTTCTGCGCGACGAGACGCGCGATGATGTCGGCAGGTCCCCCGGGCGCGAACGGGATGATCATCCGCACCGGCTTGGCCGGATACGCTTCCTGCGCGCGGACGGGACTGGCGTTCAGCGCCACTGCGGCGGCGAGACAGAACACCGAACCAAGCAGACCCGAACGAACCACCACTCGCATGTTGCCTCCATCGCGCTCGCTGGTGCTATCATTGCTACCACGCGCGCGGCCGTAAACGCCAAAAATCAGGCTTCGCGCCCCGCCGGACGACCGTTCCAGAAGCACGAGGAAATGCCATGGCCAGGAAGTACACGCGTCAGGACCTTCGCGATGCCGCCGAGAAGTACAAGAACTGGGGCAAATGGGGTCCGAACGACGAGATCGGCACGCTCAACTACACGTCGGCGGAAGACATCGTCGCGGCGACGCGGCTGGTGAAGAAGGGCAAGGTGATCTCGCTCGCCCTCAACTTCGACTACACCGGGCCGCAGGGCGCCAAGAGCAAGTATCCGGCGATGGGACGCATCAACCCGGTGCACACCATGCTGCGCACCGGCACCGACGCCTATTCCGGCGTGCTCGACAAGCGCGGCATCCGCGCCGCCGACGACATGGTGGTGATGCCGCTTCAGTGCGGCACGCAATGGGACGGGCTCGGCCACATCTTCTATGAGAACTACATGTGGAACGGCTACGACTGCCGCGAGGTGACCAGCGCCGGCGCGCAGAAGTGCGGCATCGAAAAGACCAAGAGCAAGATGGTCGGCCGCGGCGTGTTCCTCGACGTTGCGCGCTTCAAGGGCGTCGACTCGCTGGAGGACGGCTACGGCATCACCTGCAAGGACCTCGACGATTGCGCGAAGGCGCAGAAGATCGAGATGAAGCGCGGCGACTACGTGATCGTCCGCACCGGGCAGATGGAGAAGTGCCAGAAGATCGGCAGCTGGGACGGCTATCCGGGTGGCGACGCGCCGGGTTTCGCGTTCGAGACGCTGGAGTGGATCAAGCGCACGGAACTGGCGGCGCTCGCCTCGGACACGTGGGGCTGCGAGGTGCGGCCGAACGAGAGCGAGGAGGGCATCAACCAGCCCTGGCACTGGATCACCATTCCGATCATGGGCATGACCATGGGCGAGATCTTCGAGCTGAAAGAACTGGGCGAAGACTGCGCCGCCGACAAGACCTACGAGTTCCTGTTCGTCGCGCCGGCGATTCCGATCACCGGCGGCGTGGGCTCGCCGGTCAATCCGCTGGCGATCAAATGACGGCGAAGCCGTCATCCCGGGGCGCCGCACACCAGCGCGTTCAAGCGCGTCTTCGACGCGCAATGGCGGCGAACCCGGGATCCAGCTAGAAAGAGATCCATGCGACTCGTCCGCAATCACTCCCACTTTGGTGCGTTTTTCGCCGAGGTCGAAGGCGGACGGGTGACCGGCGTCCGTCCGTTCGAGCAGGACCCCGATCCGTCGCACCTGATCAACGCGATCCCCGCGTCGGTGCATTCGCCGTCGCGGATCGCCCAGCCGATGGTGCGGGAAGGCTGGCTGAAGCACGGGCGTGGTCACGGCGAGGGCCGCGGCCGCGAGCCGTTCGTCGCGGTGTCGTGGGGCAAGGCGCTCGACCTGGTCGCCGGCGAGATCGCGCGCGTGCGACGCGATCACGGCAATGCCGCGATCATGGGCGGGTCGCAGGGCTGGTCGTCGGCCGGAATCTTCCACGAGGCGCGCGTCCAGCTGCATCGGTTTCTCGCGTCCACGGGCGGCTACACCGATCAGGTGATGAATTACAGCTTCGGCGCGGCGCTCGCGTTTCTGCCGCACATTCTCGGATCGCCGCAGGCGGTGGTCGGTCCGCTCACATCGTGGTCGTCGATCGCGCGGCACAGCCGGCTGATGGTGCTGTTCGGCGGCGCCAATCCGAAGAACACCCTGGTCAGCAAAGGCGGCTGCGCGTCGCACTCCACCGGGCCGTGGATTGCCGAACTGGCGCGGGCCGGCGTCGAAGTGGTCAACATCAGCCCGATCCGTGAAGACGGACCGGAAGCGGTTCGGCCGGAATGGATTCCGATCCGGCCCAACACCGACACCGCGGTGCTTCTTGCGCTGACGCATACGCTGGTCAGCGAGGGCCTGCACGACCGCGGGTTCCTCGAGATCCACTGCGCGGGCTTTGGCCGCCTGCTGCCTTATCTGATGGGACAGACAGACGGCCAGCCGAAAGACGCCGCGTGGGCCGCGCCGATCAGCGGCATCCCCGCCGGCACGATCCGCGCGCTGGCGCGGCGCATGGCCGCGACGCGAACCATGATCACTGCGTCGTGGTCGCTGCAGCGCGCGCATCACGGCGAGCAGCCCTACTGGGCCGTGGTGCTGCTGGCGTCCGCGCTCGGGCAGATCGGATTGCCGGGCGGCGGTTTCGGGTTCGGCTATGGCTCGGGCGCGGGGATTGCCGATGCGCCGCTGGCGTTCGGCGCGCCCGCGATGGACGGCATCAAGAATCCGGTCAACGTGACGATACCCGCCGCGCGCATATCCGACTGCCTGCTGCATCCCGGCGAGCCGTTCGACTTCAACGGCAAGCGCAGCACCTATCCCGATATCCGGCTGGTGTACTGGGCGGGCGGAAATCCGTTCCATCATCACCAGGACATCAACAAGCTGCGGCGCGCCTTTGCGCGGCCCGACACCATCGTGGTGCACGATCCGTGGTGGACCGCGACCGCGCGCCATGCCGACATCGTGCTGCCGGCGACCACGTCGCTGGAGCGCAACGACATCGGCGGGGCGCGGCGCGACCGTTACATCATGGCGATGCATCGTGCGATCGACCCGGTCGGCGAGGCGCGCAACGACTTTGCGATCTTCAGCGAGCTGTCGCGGCGGCTCGGTTCGGCCGAGACCTACACGCAGGGCCGCGACGAGAATGCGTGGCTGCGGCACCTCTACGATCAGTGCCGCCGCAGCGCCGGCGCCAATGCCGCGCCGCTGCCGGACTTCGACACGTTCTGGGAGCAGGGCTATCTCGAAATCCCGGCGGTGGCGGAGGAATACGTGCTGTTCGGCGAGTTCCGGGCCGATCCGGAGAAGCACAAGCTGAAGACGCCGTCCGGCAGGATCGAGCTCTATTCGGAAAAGATCGCGGGATTTGGCTACGACGACTGCCCGCCGCATCCGACCTGGCTCGAGCCCTGGGAATGGCTCGGCGGCGCGGATGCCAAAAGCTATCCGCTGCATCTGGTGTCGAGCCAGCCGCGCGACCGGCTGCACAGCCAGATGGACTGCGGTCCGGTCAGCGCCGGCGGCAAGGTCGCGAGCCGCGAGGCGATCACGCTCAATCCGGCGGACGCCGCCGCGCGCGGCATCCGCGACGGCGATATCGTGCGCGTTCACAATGCGCGCGGCTCATGCCTCGCGGGTGCGATCGTCAGCGACCTGATCAGCGCCGGCGTGGTGAAGCTGTCGTGCGGCGCCTGGTACGACCCGGCCGACGGCGGCGAGCAGGCGATGTGCCTGCATGGCAATCCGAACGTGCTGACGCGCGACCAGGGCACCTCGAAGCTCGGGCAGGGGCCCAGTTCCGCCACCGCGCTGGTCGAGGTCGAGCGCTGGACCGGCCCGGTCGAGCCGGTCCGCGCGTTTGAGCCGCCGCGCGTGGCACAGGCCTGATCCGCTGCGCAACATGGCATCGGTCTTAGCCGGCACCCGGGCGAGATTTTCGAGTTGAAAGAGCTGGGCGAGGACTGCGCCGCCGACAAGGTCTACGAGCTCCTGTTCGTCGCGCCCGCGATCCCGATCGCCGGTGCGGTCGGCTCGCCGGTCAATCCGCTGGCGATCAAATAGGGCAAGACGCCTGCTATAACTGACACATAGCGTCCGTTGACTCGCGCAATCGCCAATTCATACAATTCGTGAAGGGCGAGCGGAGACCTCAGTGCGCTCGGGACGCGGATCTCCGATAAACAATCATGCCGCGTTCGGCGGCACAACTTGCCTTGGCTTGGGATGAAACGCGATCTTCCGCGCTTGCGAGCAAGCAAGCGAAGGAAGCGCCTGGGAGGTTGCACATGAGTGCGCTTCGTTTCAATTCGATGCACTTTATGCCGTATGCGCATCTGCCGGAGAATCATAAAGAGCTGAAATCGGTCTGGGTGGATTTCTCCAACAGGAACTACGATCCGGACAAGGGCTACGACCTCTATCAGCGCTACATCAAGGAACTGGTGCTCGCCGATCAACTCGGCTTCGATGCCATCGTCGTCAACGAGCATCACAACACCGCGTACAGCATGATGGCGGCGCCCAATCTCATTGCTGCGGCTGTCATCCCGCAAACCAAGAACGCGCGCATCTGCGTCTGGGGTACGCCGCCCAACTTCATGCTGCCGAATCGCCTCGCTGAAGAATACGCCATGCTCGATGTGATGTCGGGCGGCCGCCTCGAAGTTGCGTTTCCGCTCGGCACCGGCATGGAGTACTGGGCCAATCCGATCAATCCGGCGACAGCGCGCGAACGCTTCCGGGAGTCGCTCAAGATTATCCTTCAGGCGTGGCGTGAGGACGGCCCGACCACACACTATGGCCAGCACTACACTTATCGCTTCCTCAATCCGTGGCCGCGGCCGAAGCAGCGGCCCTATCCGCCATGCTACATCGTCGGTACCGGCAGCCCGGAGACCATCGAGATCGCCGCCGAGCTCGGCTTCGGCTATGCGTCGGTGTTCGTCACCAAGGAGCGCTGCAAGGAGCTGAACGACAACCTGCGCCAGCGCGCCGGCCATCACGGCCACACCATCCGGCCCGAGCAATTGCCGCTGCTCTGCTTCATCTACGTCGCGGAAACGCAAGAGCAGGCGGACCGCGAATACACGGTTCATTTGCAGCGCTTTTTCGAGGACTACGTGCGTACGACGCCGCATTATCTGGCGCCGCCCGGCTATCTCTCGGTCGATCAGCTCAAGACGCGGGCTGCGGCCGCCGACAAGATGCATGGCAACTTCGACCTCAACCTCTTGAGCAAGGCATTTTTTATCAGCGTCGGCACCCCCGACAAGGTCGCCAACGACATCGGCCAGTGGTCGGAGACGATGCAGACCACGCACATCAACTGCGTCACCCACGTCGCCGACATGCCGCACTGGAAGACCGTCAAGAATCTGACGCTGTTCGCCGAAGAGGTGATGCCGCGGTTCGGGTCGCGCTCCGGCGCCGCCACCCGGGTTGCCGCCGAGTAGGGAGCAGACCATGCCCAAGTTTGCGCGCGAGTCGTTGACCGTCGATGGCGTGAAGACGGTGGTGTATACGGCCGGCAGCGGCGAGCCGCTGGTGTTTTTTCACGGCGCCGGCACCGTTGACGGCTTCGATTTCGCTGAGCCCTGGACCGACAAATTCCGGGTGATCGTGCCTTACCATCCGGGCTACGGCGAGTCCGGCGACGATTCGACCTTCACCAGCTTGCACGATTACGTCATGCACTATCTCGAATTGTTCGACATGCTGAAGCTCGACCGCTTCAATCTGGTCGGACTTTCCCTCGGCGGCTATCTCGCAGCGAAGTTCGCGAGCGAGCACGGCCATCGCGTCAAAAAGCTGGTGCTGATTGCGCCGGCCGGCATCACCGACCCCAAGCACCCGATGCTCGACGTCATCGCCATGCCCGGCGATCAGATGCCGGGGCTGCTCGTCTCAAATTTCGACGTGCTGAAGAAGCGGCTGCCGGAGAAGATCGATCTCGACTTCGTCGGCGAGCGCTACCGCGAGGCGTCCACCACGGCACGGCTTCTCTGGGAGCACCCGACCGATCCGAAGTTCATGCGTCATCTGCACCGCATCACGATGCCAACCATGATCGTCTGGGGCGATGAGGATAAAATTATTCCAGTGCAGCAGGTCGAGACCTGGAGAAAATTCATCCCCAACGCCGACATCAAGGTGTTCAAGGGCGCCGGCCATCTTGTTCATATCGAAAAGCCCGAGGCGGTCGAGGTTTTGGCCCGTTTTTTAAGCTGAATGAGGGGAGGCTTGAGGCCGCAACTGCTTTGCCGCTGCCCACTGATCACGCTATCCTGACCGGGTGGGCAGATATTCAGGCTGGCCCATCCGCCGGCTCGGGGCTGCGGACGGATTTTCGAAATTTGAGTCCAGCTACGCACAAGGCGCGCCGCAAAGGCGCCCGCACATTGGGGAGGACGGAATGAATCGACGCAGCGTAATCAAGCTCGCCGGCGCAACGGCTCTGACCGCGCCGTTCGGGTTTCGCAACGCAAGAGCCCAGGATGCCACGATCAAGATCGGCGTGGTCGGACCGCGGACCGGCGTAATGGCCAGCGGCGGTGCAGTGACGCACTGGCCGAACTTCAAGCTCTGGGAGAGTGAGATCAATGCCAAGGGCGGGCTCAAGCTCAAGGCCGGCCAGAAGAAAGTCGAGCTGATCGAATACGACGATCGCAGCCAGCCCGGCGAAACCATCAAGGCGGTGGAACGCCTCGCTGCGCAGGACAAGGTGGACTTCATCATGCCGGTCTATGGCACCGGATATAACCTTGCCGCCGCGCCGGTCTACGCCAAGTACGGCTATCCGCAGGTCACGCAGGCCGCAGTCACCGATCAGATGGACGCGCTGACGCAGCGCTATCCGAAGCTGTTCTTCGTCCAAGGCTCAACCACGTCGTTTGCATCGAGCGCGGCCAACGTGATGAAGAAGCTGAAGGACGAGGGCAAAATCGGCAACAAGGTCGCGATCGTCAATGTTGCCGACGCGTTCGGTATCGAGCTTGCCAACGCCGGCCGGCCGATCTTCCAGCAGGCCGGCTTCGACATCGTCTACGACAAGTCGTATCCGCTCGGCACGCAGGACTTGTCGCCGGTGATGAGGGCGGCGAAGGCTGCCAACCCGGATGCCTTCGTGGCCTGGTCTTATCCGCCGGACACCTTTGGCTTGGCGGAGCAGGCCAAGATCGAAGGCTTGAACGTCAAGGCCTACTACAGCGCCGTGGCGGTGGCTTTTCCGGCGTTCCGCGGCAAATTCGGTGCTTCGTCCGAAAACATCCTCGGCGCCGGCGGCATCCAGGATGGCCCGGCGATCCGCGACTATTACAAGCGCCACAAGGAAGTGACCGGCGTGGATGCCGATTACTGGGGCAGTCCGCTGTACTACAGCTTCCTGCAGATTCTGACTCAAGCGTTCGAAGGTGTCGGTTCTATGGATCGCGATGCCATCACCGAATACATGAAGAAGAACATCTTCAAGACCATCATTGGCGATGCCGATATCCGAAGCCAGAAGCTCACCAGGTACTGGACCGTCGGGCAGTGGCAGGACGGCTTCTTCCACGCGGTCAATGGCGTGGGCTTCACCGACTACAAGCCGGTGCGCCTGAAGACGGGCTGGGCGTGAGTTCGTCCATCCGGCGCCGGCCCAAAGCCGGCGCCGGATGAGCATTCGCGACATTTCTCCATGGATGTCTTGATCATCGGGCTGTTGCTCGGCGGCACCTACGCGCTGATGGCGATGGGTTTGCAGCTGCAATACGGCGTGGCCCGCATCATGAATCTGGCGAGCGGTGAGACGCTTGTCTGCGGTGCGTTCGGCGCGGTGTGGTTCTTCACCGCGTACAAGATGAGCCCGCTGTGGGCGCTGATCGGCGTCGTGCCGGCGGCCTTCGCCGCCAACTGGGCAATCTACAGATTCATGATCCTGCCGCTGGTGAAGCGTGCCAAAAACCAGGGCCAGCTCGAGGTCGATTCAATCCTTGCCACCTTCGGCCTCAGCTTCATGGCTATCGGTATCCTGCTCGCGATGTTCGGCGGCGAGTTTCTCACCTACTCGTATCTGGCGACATCCTTCCAGATTTTTGGCCAGCCCTACGCGCTGAACCGCATCGTCGCATTCCTTTGCGCCTTGTTTCTCTGTGTCGCCCTTTACGTTTGGCTCCACCACACCCGCGCGGGGCTTACGCTGCGCGCGGTTTCGGTCAATCCGTCGGCCGCGGGGCTTGTGAGCATCAATGTCGCCCGCACCTCGGCCCTTGCCTTTGCACTCGGCGGAGCGGTGAGCGCATCTGGCGGTGCCCTGCTCAGCATGTTCCTGACCTTCGACGCCTCGCTCGGCGTCATCTTCACGTTGAAGGCGCTGGTGATCGTCATCATGGGCGGCGTCGGCGATATCCGCGGCGCCATCGTTGCCTCGTTCATCCTCGGTCTCACCGAGACGGCGGTGGCGACCTACATCGATCCCGGCCTGACGCTCGCCTCGGCGTACATCCTGTTCATCGTCATTCTGCTGGTGCGGCCGGAAGGCCTGTTCGGAAGGCGGCCGTCGTGAGCGGTGGCGGCGACCACCACACGGTGCCCTTCATGCAGGCTGTCCGTGCGGCGCTGATCCTGTCGCGCCGCGAGAAGATCAATCTGCTGGTTGCGGCGCTGATTTTCAGTCTGGCCGCGCTGCTTCCGGTCTTCAACACGACCTATTGGCTGTCGATCGGCGTGTCGATCGCGATGTTCACGGTGCTCGCGACGTCGTGGGCTCTGTTCTCCGGCCCGACCAACTACATCGCGCTCTCCACCGCGGCGTTCTTCGGCATCGGCATGTACATCGTCGGCGGCGGGCTGCCGTATCTGCCGTTTCCGGCGTTGGTCGTGGTCGCGGCGGTGGCCGGCGCGTTGTTCGCGGCGGTGGTCGGGCTCGCCACGCTGCGGATCGCCGGCGTCTATTTCGTCATCTTCACCCTGGGCCTCGCGGAGCTGGTGCGGCAGATCGTGGCCTGGGCGCAGCACGTCATGGGCACCAGCAGCGGACTTTACGTGCTGATCGGAATTTCCGACCAGGCGATGTACTGGCTGCTGCTCGGCCTGGCGGCGCTGGCCTATCTGGTCGGCTGGTTCATCGGCCGCTCCCGGCTCGGCTTTGCGCTGCGGATCATCGGCAACGACGAGGTGGTGGCGGTGCACAGCGGGATCAACACGGCGCGCGCCAAGGTGGTTCTGTTCGTCATCTCCTCGACGTTCGCCGCCGTCACCGGCGCGCTGGTGGCGCCGCGCTGGAGCTATGTGGAGCCTTCGATCGCCTTCAGCCCGTTCCTGTCGTTCGAGGTGGTGATCATGGCGCTGCTCGGCGGCGTCCACCGCCTCTGGGGACCGCTGGTCGGCGTCATCCCGTTCACGCTGCTGTGGGAGTTCATCTCGGCCAAGTTTCCCGCCCAGACGACGCTGCTGCTCGGCGCCTGCTTTCTGTTGATCGTCTATTTCATCCCCCGCGGGGTGGTCGGGCTGATCGAGGATCTGGTGCGGCAGCTCCGGCGCCGGAAGGGCGACCATGCCTGACGCCGGCACCCCGACAATGAGCGTGAAGGGCGTCAGCAAGCGCTTCGGCGGACTGGTCGCCGTGGACAACATGTCGTTCGAGATCGCGCGAAACGAGATGCTGGGGCTGATCGGCCCGAACGGCTCCGGTAAGACGACCATGCTGAACCTGATTTCCGGCGCGCTGAAGCCGAGCGTCGGAACCATCCTGCTCGAAGGCGAAGACATTTCGGCTGCTGCGGCAAGCGAGATCGCAAACCGCGGCATCGCTCGTACGTTCCAGATCGTGCGCATGCTCCCGGCGCTGACGGTGCTGGAGAACGTCGCGGCCGGCGGCGTGTTTGGGCACAGCCGGCGATGGGGCCGCGAGCTCGACGATTTCGCCCGCGAGCTGCTGCAACGCGTCGGCCTCCAGGCCGCGGGCGACGCCCCGGTTGCGGCGCTGACCTACATCGATCAGAAGCGGGTTGAGCTCGCA
>Ga0247825_10000807_pt1 | contig 20295 bp, 14 predicted proteins | sample 13C_Vanillin_Day_FD_194413 | JGI IMG/M metagenome (GOLD analysis project Ga0247825, IMG submission 194413) | Soil microbial communities from agricultural site in Penn Yan, New York, United States - 13C_Vanillin_Day48 | ecosystem: Environmental > Terrestrial > Soil > Agricultural land | place...
TCATGGTGGGGCAGCACACCTGGGCGGTGGATCGGTTCTCCACGAATGAGGGAGAGGTGCGGTACGTGCTGGAGCGGACGGTGAAGGGGACGGAGCTGACGGACCAGGGGGACGCGCTGGTGCTGGGGCTGAGGTGCCTGGACGCGGTGCCCGAGGACGCCCCCGCGGAGCTGCGCGAGGTGGTGGAGGAGGCGGGGGAGGGGCCGCTGACGCCCGGAGTGGCATGCGAGGGCGAGCAGGTGGTGGCGCGGGGCTATTTCGTGCCGATTCGCCGCAACCTGAGCGTGCAAGTGAAGGTGGGCGGCGCTACATGGACGCTCGCGATGCAGACGAAGCTGGAGATGCTGGAGGAGGCACGACGATGAACTTCCAGGACAACCTCATCGAGAACGATCGGGGCGTCGAGCGGGTGGTGAAGAGCTCGAAGCGGGTAGCGGTGCTGGGCATCAAGACGGAGGAGAAGGTGGGGCAGCCGGCCTTCTATGTGCCGGAGTACCTGTCGAAGGCGGGGGTAGAGGTGGTGCCGGTGCCGGTGTACTACCCGGACGTGACGCACATCCTCGGCAAGCCGGTGTTCCGGCGGCTGGTGGACATCCCGGGGGAGATCGATCTGGTGGACGTGTTCCGGCGGCCCCAGGACATCGACCAGCACCTGGAAGACATCATCGCCAAGAAGCCGAAGGCGGTGTGGTTCCAGTCGGGGATCCGCAACGACGCCGCGGCCGAGAAGCTGGCGAAGGCGGGCATCCAGGTGGTGCAGGACCGCTGCCTGATGGTGGAGCACCGCCGCTACGCGATCCTGGGGTGAGGCACGGCTGTCCGACATCACCCCACCGGAATTCGTGCAACAGGGGCTAGGGGGCAGGCCTGAAAAAGTTACTCCCTTTCTGCCCTAATCACGCCCTGCTTGAGAGGCAAGTGGCTGTAATTCCTGGGGCTTAGCCCCACTCAATCAGTGGCCTCCGCCTTGCTTAAAGGGTCTGCGCAAGCGGTTCGGCGCAGTACCCCCTGTCCTCCTTACGCCCCCGAGGGACACCATGCAGGCCTCCAACTCCCTGTCCTCCCCTGACTCTCTCTCCACCTACCTCTCTGAGATCAGCCAGTACCCGCTGCTCACCGTGCAGCAGGAGCAGGACCTGGCTCGGCGCTTCCGCGCGGGCGAGTACGCCGCTGGCCACCAGCTGGTCACCGCCAACCTCCGCTTCGCCGTCAAGGTCGCCTACGAGTACCGCTCCTACGGCATCAAGGTCAGCGATCTCATCCAGGAGGCCAACATCGGCCTGATGAAGGCCGTGCAGAAGTTCGATCCCGACAAGGGCATCCGTCTCATCTCCTACGCGGTGTGGTGGATCCGCGCGTACATCCAGAACTACATCCTCAAGTCCTGGTCGCTCGTGAAGATCGGCACCACCCAGGCCCAGCGCAAGCTGTTCTTCGCCCTGGCCCGCACCCGCCGCGAGCTCGAGAAGCTCGGCAACGGCGGGGCCCACATCGTCGACGCCGAGGAGATCGCCCGCAAGCTCAACGTCAAGGCCTCCGACGTGCGCGAGATGGAGCAGCGCATGGGCGGGCGTGATCTCTCGCTCGACGCGCCGATTGGCGACGAGGGCGACACCACCCACCTGGACTTCGTGGAGTCCGAGGGTGCCTCCCAGGCCGATGAGGTCGCCGACCGCCAGGAGGCCGACATCGCTCGCGCCCGCGTCCGCCTGGCGATGCAGCGGCTCGACCCGCGCGAGCGCTTCATCATCGAGCAGCGCATCATGGGTGACACCGAGATGACTCTCAGCGAGCTGGGCGAGCACTTCGGCTTCTCTCGCGAGCGCGCCCGTCAGCTCGAGATCCGCGCCAAGGACAAGCTCAAGGCGGCCCTCGCCGAGCTGATGGCCGAGGAGAACGCCAACTTGACCGCCCTCGCGGGGTAGTCCACGCGGCGCCACCCTCAGCTGCATGCGAACCCGCCCGCGCCTTGCAATGGCTATTGGCCTTGGATGGCGAGGATTCGCCACCTATGTACATCAATCGCATAGGTGGCTCCTAGGTCGAGAATAGGAGCGGAGCCGATATCACACTCATAAGGGCTGGGAACGATACTGACGAAGATGACACCCTCCGGTCCTGGAGCAGCGATGGCATCATATGCCTCACGCCGATAAAGGCAGCGCTCCAGTGGATCCGCTCCCTCATGAGGTTTCTTGTCCCAGGGGAGGAAGTCATCCATGGCAAGTTGGATGGCTTTTATCATGGTGCCGCGGATGATCTGTCGGCCCTCCTCGGGGAGCCCAAGGGGGAACTGAACCTGTGCGGCTTCGGCTGGCGAGGCGTGGACCGGGCGTGGAGGACGCTGGAAGAGCGCGCAGGCGGGCAAGAGAGACATTAGCAAGAGTTTGAGCATGAGCTTCATTGCGCCTCCTGTCCGCCCGCTAGCCCGCATCACGGATGGGTGTGATGATGCCGTATTCCTTGTCTTCAGGTTTGATGATCCCAATGAGCTTCCAGGTCTTCCCTTGCCGCTCGTACACTTCGCCAGGGCGGCTCTCATTCTTGTGGGGAATGAGCTTTTGGATACGGCAAGCTGAGTCGAACTGGATGCGGATGGACCAGAGCTGAGTCTTGGCGAGTGCGTCAATGGGGGACAGCGAGGAGGGCGCCCAGGGATGGCTGTGAAAATCAGCGGTTGGGATCGCCGGTCCTCGTTCGGCTTCCACATAGCTGGGTGGAATGCAGGTCTTTCGCTTTGAGGGACCTACGAGCACGGTCTTGCTCAGCGGCGAGGGTATGCTCGCGTAGTACATTCCATCTGCCATGGGGTAGATGGCTCCACAGTACTCCTGGCCATAGTCCCGGAGAGTGGCTCGTGGCAGCGCCATGACGGCTGGGCACAGTTGATCAATGACGGCGTCTATATCTGTGGATGGTGTGATGGCCTGCCATGGTCCGCGCACCCATACTTTGTTGCTACTCTTGAAGCCGTAACTGGCAGGCTCAGCGTCCTTGGGAGATGTGCTTGCACACCCCAGCAGACCGACGGCCATCAGCATCAATCCAGTCAGGCGTCTCACGCCAGAGAGGCTACGTGGGTGAAGGCATCTCTGTCACTCCTCCTCGAAGCGCTGAGGAGGCCGTGCCAGCGCGCGCTCCGCGGAGAGCCGCGCCTGATCGAGCGCATCGAAGCCGCGCTCCAGCGTGGTAGGCGTCACCGGCGGCAGGTTCGAGGTGACGACGTACACGGGCACCTTCCGCGACTCCAGGATCGTTAGCTGCAGCCGGAAGTGATCGTGCCGCAGCGCCGCCGACGCCGTGGCCAGGCCCTGCGCGTACACCAGCGGCCCGCCCAGGATCTTCCGTGTGCGGCTGGGCAGGTAGTGCACCAGGATGGCATCCAGCTTCTTGCCGAAGGCGCTCTCGCTCAGCGCCAGCGCCGGTGCCTTGTCCACCAGCCCTCCGTCCCAGTAGTGGCTGTTGCCGATGGGCACCGCCCGGAACAACCCCGGGTAGGCGCACGTCGCGTGCACCCGCGGCGCCAACTCGCCCGTGGTGAACACGTCATGCGTGCCCTCGGTGAGGTTGGCCGCCACCAACAGCAGTGGGTGCGGCAGTTCCTCGAACGTGGGCACTGGCAGGTGATCCTCCAGCAGCCGGCGGAAGCGCTCGCCTTTGAGCAGGCCCGTGAAGCCGTGCCCGCGCCGCACATCCTTCACCGCGCCGATCGGATCCGGATCCCAGAAGTCCTTCCGCGTCTGCTTGAGCAGCAGCTCCTCCAGCTTGCGCAGCGGCAGGCCCGCTGCGGCGAACGCCGCCACCATGCCGCCCGCCGAGGTCCCCGCATAGGCCGCAGGCTGGATCCCCGCGGCCGTCAGCCCCTTGAGGAAGCCGGCGTGTCCGTAGAAACCAAAGTACCCGGCGGAGAGAACGAGCCCGATGCGCTTGCCTTCGAGGTGCTGGTACAGCGAGGGAGGGGACATGTGGCCCACATAGACGAGTCGTTACCCGCTGGGCAACGCATTGCGTCGGGTTCCCTCTTGGCGTCCAGGGGTGAATCGATATATGTTGATTCACCGATATGGATGTCCTCTCCCAGTCCTTTCGCGTCCTTGGAGACGCGACACGGCTGCGCATCCTGCGCCTGGTGGCGCAGGCTCCGCTGAACGTGACGGAGCTGGTGTCCCTGGTGGGCGTTGCGCAGTCCTCGGTCTCCCACCACCTGGGCAAGCTCAAGGGCCTGGGCCTCATCCGCGAGGAGCGGCAGGCCGGCTACAGCTACTACTCGCTGGCGCTCGAGCAGGAGGACACACGCTGGCCGCTCATCCGCCTGGCCCAGGAAGCCGAGGATGAGAACGGCGACTCAGCGCGGCTGAAGGATCTGCTGCGCGCGAGAGAGGACCGCCAGGCCCTCAACGAGCGCCTGCTGGAGCCCGGCCAGTCCTGGTTCCTCTGGGCCGGAGCGCTCGCCTCGCTGCTGCCTCCGCTGGATGTGGCGGACTTCGGCTGCGGTACCGGCACCCTGTCCGTGTCCATCGCCCGCTGGGCCCGTCAGGTCTGGGCCATTGATCAGAACCCCGAGGCGCTCGCCCAGGCGAAGGAGCGCGCTGCCCGCGAGGGCCGCACCAACGTCCACTTCCTGTGCGAGGACCTGCACCGCCTATCCCTACCGGCAGGCGAGCGGGACCTCATCGTCATCTCCCAGAGCCTGCACCACGTGGAGTCTCCCGCGGCGGTGCTGACCGAGGCGGTCCGGCTGCTCAAGCCTGGCGGCAAGCTGGTGGTGCTGGAGCTCATGCCCCATGAAGAGCGCTGGGTGCTCGAGCGGCTGGGCCACAAGCACCTGGGCTTCGATCCCGAGCAGCTCGAAGCAGCGCTCGCAGAGGCCGGTTTTCAGTCCATCACTCGAGAGTCCCATGCGCGGGACGGGGCCAGCCCCTTCCGCGTCTTCCTCCTCACCGGAGTCAAACCCGTATGAGCCACCTGCCCGCCCCATTGCCGCCACCCCCCGGTGAGAACGGACGCCGCGTCGAGGCCCTCCGCACCGCCATGCGCGAGCGCATCCTGGTGCTCGACGGTGCCATGGGCACGCTCATCCAGGCGCAGAACCTCAAGGCCAACGACTTCGGCGGCGCCGAGTACGAGGGCTGCAACGAGCACCTCGCCCTCACCCGGCCGGACGTCATCGAACGCATCCACGTGGATTACTTCGCGGCTGGCGCGGACGTGACGGAGACGGACACCTTCGGTGGCACGCCGCTGGTGCTCGGCGAGTTCGGCCTGGCGCACAAGGCGCTGGAGATCAACGCCGCCGCCTCGCGCGTGGCGCGCAAGGCCGCCGAGGCCGCCGAGGCGAAGGATGGGCGCATGCGCTGGGTGGCGGGCTCCATCGGCCCCACCACCAAGGCCATCTCCGTGACAGGCGGCATCACCTTCGAGGAGCTGGTGGACAACTTCGCCGTGCAGGCCGAGGGCCTGGCCATCGGCGGCTCGGACTACCTGCTGGTGGAGACGTGCCAGGACACGCGCAACATCAAGGCGGCCCTGCTGGGCATCCAGCGCGCGTTCCGCAAGTTGGGCTATGCGCTGCCGGTGGCGGTGTCCGGCACCATCGAGCCCATGGGCACCATGCTGGCGGGCCAGTCCGTGGAGAGCCTCGCCGCGTCCCTGGAGCACGTGGAGCTGCTCTACCTGGGCCTCAACTGCGCCACTGGCCCCGAGTTCATGACGGACCACCTCCGCTCGCTCGCAGGCATGAGCCCGTTCCCGGTGTCCTGCGTGCCCAACGCGGGCCTGCCGGACGAGAATGGGCACTACCTGGAGACGCCGGAGATGCTGGCCCGCTCGCTGAAGCGCTTCAGTGACCAGGGCTGGCTCAACGTCGTGGGTGGCTGTTGTGGCACGCAGATGCACCACATCCGCGCCATCGCCGATGCCGTGAAGGGGCTCTCTCCGCGCAAGAGCACTGCGCGCCCACGCTCCAGCCTGTCTGGCGTGGACTACCTGGAGGTGAAGGAGGACGAGCGCCCCGTCATCGTCGGCGAGCGCACCAACGTCATCGGCAGCAAGAAGTTCAAGGAGCTCATCGTCGCCGGCCAGGTCGAGGACGCCTCGGAGATCGCCCGCGCCCAGGTGAAGCGCGGCGCCCAGGTGATTGACGTGTGTCTGGCCAACCCGGACCGGGACGAGCTGGAGGACATGCGCCGCTTCCTGGAGGTGGTCGTCAAGAAGGTGCGCGTGCCGTTGATGATCGACTCCACGGACGAGCGCGTCATCGCCATGGCGCTCACGTACAGCCAGGGCAAGGCCATCATCAACTCGGTCAACCTGGAGGACGGCGAGGAGCGCTTCGAGAAGGTGGTGCCGCTGGGGCGGGAGTTTGGCGCCGCGCTGGTGGTGGGCTGCATCGACGAGAAGGGCATGGCCGTCTCGCGCCAGCGCAAGCTGGAGGTGGCCGAGCGCTCCTTCGAGCTGCTCACGAGGAAGTACGGGATGAAGGCGGAGGACCTGTACTTCGATCCGCTGGTGTTCCCCTGCGCCTCGGGCGACGCGCAGTACACGGGCAGCGCGGTGGAGACCATCGAGGGCGTGCGCCTCATCAAGCAGCGCTTCCCTCAGTGCAGGACGGTGCTGGGCATCTCCAACGTGTCCTTCGGCCTGCCCACCGCGGGCCGCGAGGTGCTCAACTCCGTGTTCCTGTACCACTGCGTCCAGGCGGGCCTGGACATGGCGCTCGTCAACTCGGAGAAGCTGGAGCGCTACCCGTCCCTGCCGCAGGAGGAGCGCAAGCTCTCCGAGGATCTGCTCTACAACCGGGGCGCGGATCCGGTGACGCCGTTCGCCGCCCACTTCCGTGAGCGCAAGCCCCAGAAGGCCATCACCTCCTCGCTGCCGCTGGAGGAGCGGCTGCAGCGCTACATCATCGAGGGCACGCGCGACGGCCTCTTCGCGGACCTGGAGCTGGCGCTGGAGAAGTACGCGCCGCTGGAGATCATCAACGGCCCGCTGATGAAGGGCATGGACGAGGTGGGCCGGCTCTTCGGCGCCAACGAGCTGATCGTCGCGGAGGTGCTCCAGAGCGCCGAGTCCATGAAGGCGGCCGTCACCTACCTGGAGCCGAGGATGAGCAAGGCCCAGGCGGCCTCGCGCGGAAAGGTCATCCTCGCCACGGTGAAGGGCGACGTGCACGACATCGGCAAGAACCTGGTGGAGATCATCCTCGCCAACAACGGCTTCCAGGTGGTGAACCTGGGCATCAAGGTGCCGCCCGAGCAGCTCGTGCAGGCCGTCAAGGAGCACAAGCCGGACGTGCTCGGCCTGTCCGGCCTGTTGGTGAAGAGCGCCCACCAGATGGTGGCCACCGCGGAGGATCTCCGTCGCGCGGGTGTGGGCCTGCCCATCCTCGTGGGCGGTGCGGCGCTCAGCCGCAACTTCGTGGATCGCCAGATCGCCCCCGCCTACGAGGGCACCGTGGCCTACGCGCAGGACGCCATGAGCGGCCTGGAGCTGGCCAAGCAGATCGTCGACCCGGCCGGCCACGAGAAGCTCAAGCAGGAGCTGGCCGCGCGGCGCCAGAAGCTGTCCCAGGAGGTGAAGGAGCGCCCCAAGGCCGCCGCCCCCGCGGCTCCCTCCGCTCGCAGCAAGGAGGTGCCCATCCTGGAGCGGGTGCCGGCCGTGCCCGACTACGAGCGGCACGTGCTGACGAACACGCCGCTGGATCACATCTGGAAGTTCATCAACCCCGTCATGCTGTACGGGCGCCACCTGGGCCTGCGCACGGCCTCGCGCGCGCTGGGTACACCAGCCGAGGCGGAGCTGGCGAAGACGGAGGAGGGGCGCAAGGCGCTGGCGCTCAAGGAGGCGGTGGAGCAGATCAAGTCCTTCCTGCGAGAAGGGGCGATGAAGGCGCGCGCCGTCTTCCAGTTCTTCAAGGCTGGCAGCGATGGCAACCGCGTACTGCTCTTCGACGGGCGCACGGGCGAGCAGAAGGCCCTCTTCGAGTTCCCGCGCCAGGAGAAGGAGAACGGGCTGTGCCTGGCGGACTATGTGCTGCCGCTGGAGGGCGGTGCGCCGCGCGACGACCTGTGCATGTTCGTCACCACCGCGGGGGCGGGCATCCGCGAGCTGTCCGAGGAGTTCAAGGCCAAGGGCGAGTTCCTCAAGATGCACGCCGTGCAGGCGCTGGCGCTGGAGACGGCCGAGGGCTACGCGGAGCTGCTCCACACGCAGATCCGCAGCATGTGGGGCTTCCCGGACAAGCCGGACATGACGATGCTGGAGCGCTTCCGCGCGGAGTACCAGGGCAAGCGCTACTCGTTCGGCTACCCCGCGTGCCCGCGGCTGGAGGACCAGACGCTGCTCTTTGCCGCGCTGCGTCCAGAAGAGGTCGGTGTCCAGCTCACCGAGGGCTGCATGATGGAGCCCGAAGCATCGGTGTCCGCCGTTGTCTTTCACCATCCTGACGCGCACTACTTCTCGGTGAACTAGACTGGACCTCCTATGAGCGCGCCGACCATCCGCCGTGCCGTTCAGCTGCTCCCCGCCTGCGCTTCGACGGGCATCGGGAGCATGCCCCACACGCAGGTGGAGCTCGGGCTCCAGGCCGCGCTGGCCATGGACATCCCGTTCCTCCCCCAGCTCCCCATGCACCACCCCTCCGAGTACATGATCCCCTCGGCCCTCGAGGGGCTCCCGGGCCTCAGCTACGACGAGGACGGGATGTGCACGGTGGACCTCGCGAAGTGGGAGGCGGGGCGCCCGGCCTTCGAGGCCCTGCTGGAGGGGGCCCTGTCCGCCGGGCAGCTCGATCCCTTCGAGCCCACGCCCGAGGCCTGCCGCGCGTGGCGCCCCTTCCTCTGGGAGGTGGAGAACCGGAAGCTCGCGCTCGCCAAGGCGCAGATCGCCGGCCCCTTCACGGTGCTCTCCGTGGCCCGCACGAGCGACGGCCGGGCGACGATGGAAGTGCCAGGGCTGGATCAGGCCATGTACCGGCTGGTGATGGCGCGCTCGCTGGCCATGGTGAAGGCGCTGCGCCGCACCGGCACCACGCCCCTGTTCTTCCTGGACGAGCCGGGGCTGTACGCCTTCCAGCGCTCCATGCCCCGCCACCTGCTCGTCATGCAGGAGCTGAAGCTGCTGGTGCTGGCGCTGCAGCGCGAGGGCGCCCTGGTGGGCATCCACTGCTGCGGCAACACCGACTGGGGCGCGCTGCTGGACGTGCAGCCGGACCTGCTCTCGCTGGACGTGCGCCTCTCGCTGGACGCGGTGCTCGAGGAGACGATGCCCCTGGCCCGCTTCCTGGGCTCGGGCGCCACGCTGAGCCTGGGCATCATCCCGACCGATCTCACCTCCACGTATGACGTGGAGGAGCTCACGGACTCAGTGGAGGCCTCGCTCAAGGCGGCGCTGCCACCGAACCACAGCTTCACCGGGGTGCTGGCGCACATGGTGCTGACACCCGCGTGCGGCCTGGCCATGCGCTCGGTGCAGGACGCAGAGCGCGTCATGGGAGAGCTGAGGGCCGCGCAGCGGCGGCTGCACGAGACGCTCGACACCGAGCGCGGCCCCGAGTTCTACGTCATCTGAGTGTGGGGTGACTGCGGAGCGAGGCTACTGCCGACCGAGCCGCAGCTCGCGCTCTGCCTGGAACCAGTCCTGCTCGGGGTCGCCCTGCTTGTTTCCACGAGCCATGAAGATCTCGTAGGCGCGGCGGGCGATCTGCTCATGGGACGGGCCGTTGCGCGCCGGAGCCGTGGTCGGCGGGCTGGGGACCTCCCCTGTCTCCTTCTCGTTCGTCGTCGAGTTCTTGGCGCTGGTACGGGCCATGGGTGCTCCTGAGAGGGTTGAACAGCCCGCGAACCATCGGGGAAAACCTTGGGTTTGGGGAACTGTGCCCAGGTCGAGGGGTTTTGGTCTGAACACGACACTCACCGGGCTGTTCAGCGGGCCACACTCAGAAGGTTGGCCACCGGGCATCAGAAGCGTCCGGCCAGCCCCCCCATGAGGCCTCCGCCCGGGCTCATGCTGACCACCGGGAGCACCTGCAGGTGGGAGGCCTCCTTGGAAGGCAGCGGGCCTCTTCGGGTCAGCTCGTAGGCGGTGAGCGTGCCGAGCAGGGGCCCCAAGCCGATGACAGCGATGAGGGCCTCATCGGACACCTTGTTGGAGAGCTGCGTCTGGGCGACGAAGCTCGAGAGCGTCCCGAGCGCGGCTCCGGCGAGCGTGGGCCAGAACCGCCCTCGGTCCTCCAAGGCCTCGCCGATCCCCCACACCGCGAGCGTGGGACCGAGCGTGATTCCCCCGGCGCCTATCCCAAGCCCGAAGAAGAGCAGGAGGAAGTTGCAGGGCCCATCGCAGTTCATCGAGTCGAGCGAGACGATGCCCGCCGCGAGGAGCATCCCCGCCCCGACTCCCGCCGAGCCTCCCAGGATCTGCAGAGGGATGCGGTAGGGCCTCCACTCCTCCAGGTCCGTCTTCGCGTGCAGAGGACGAGGGGCGAACGCGTCTCGGGGTGTTTCGGAGGTGGGCTGGGCTGGAGCCGTCTCGGGTTCCTCCTGCGCTGGCACCAGCGGAGGCGGGACGGCGGCCGGGGAGGGAGCCTCTTCAGGCGCCGGAGTTTGAGCAAGCCCGGAGAGCGGGAGCAGCACACAGAGCAGCAGCGTTGCGAGGCGTGGAGAGGACATGGCAACAGCCCATCCTAGCGCCCACGCCTCGGCCGCCACACTGCTATTGGAGGCGCGAGCTAGTTGAAGACGAAGGGGAAGTTGTTCTGCTTCATCTCCTCCACCGCCTCGTGCATCTTGGTCAGCGCGGTCTCGATCTCTTCCGGGGAGTGGGCGTCGCCAGTGTAGAGGTAGGGCGCACCCATGAAGTAGAGGCCTTTCCGGCGCAGCAGCAGGGCGAAGACGACGCCGGCCAGGGCGTTGGTCGCCTGAATGACGTCGCGGATGGTGTTGGGGGCCTCGTGCGGCTGGGTGAATGAGATGAGCCCGAAGAAGTCTCCGAAGCCGTACATGTGGACCTCGGCCTTGGGCCCCACATTCATGGACTGGACGGCCTCGGTGATGCGCCTGGCCTTGGCCCTCGTCCGCGTGTAGTAGGCCTCGCCCTTGCTCTTGAGCAGCGAGAGCGAGGCATAAGAGGCGGCGATGGAGAGGTGATTGTTGATGTGGGTGGTCGGAATGAAGGTCCTGGTCCCGTAGTCCGAGAGCGTATCCCCGCTCGTGGTCCCGTGCGCCAGGACGTCGGCACGGCCACCAATGGCGCTGAGCGGCAGCCCAAGCCCGGTGATCACCTTGCCGTAGGTGACCATGTCCGCATGGAGGTTCGCGGCCCCAGTCACGCCGCTGATGCCATAGCGGAAACCGGAGTGGACCTCGTCAAGGACGAGGAGCACGTTGGATCGCTTGCAGACCTCACCCAGCTCCCGCGTGAAGGCGATCGCCTTGTCGGGGAACGGGAAGTGGAAGGGGATTGGCTCGGTCAGGACGCAGGCGATCTCGTCCTTGCGTTTCTTGATGATGTCGAGCGACGCGGGGTCGTTGAACGTCAGGATGAGCAAGTCCTCCTTGCCGAACAGCTGAGCGCCTTTGTTGAACGAGCGCAGCTCGATCCCTTCGGGGCCCTTCTCGGGATAGGGAACGATCGGGTAGCCGTGCAGGTTCGGGTGGGCGTTGTAGGAGGTGATGTCGTACTGGCCGTTGACCGTCCCTTCGAATCGGACGATCAGCCGGCGGCCGGTGTGCGCGCGGGCCAGCCGGATGGCCGTCGAGGTGGCGTCGCTGCCTGAGTGCAGGTAGGCGAACCTCTCCCGGTGAGGCATCAGCTCCTTGAGGAGCTTCGCGTGCTCGAGGAGGAGCGGGTGGGCGTTTCCGTTGGCGACGCTCTTGCCGAGCTGCTCCTTCACGAAGTTCACCACCGGCTCGGGATTGTGTCCGTGAAGGGCCTGGGCACCGAAGCTGAGAAAGAAGTCGAGGTACTCGTTGCCATCGAGGTCGTAGAACCGGCCTCCCTGCGCGCGCTCCACGCAGACGGGCTTCAACACTGCGAAGGTAGGCCAGAACCCAGGCGCGGTGACGTTGTACTTCGGCATCTCGGACATCACCTGGTTCGACTTTGGCTGACGGCGCTCGATATCGGCAACCACATCTTGCATCCACGACTGGCCGAAGATGTTGCCAATGTACTGTCTTGCATAGGCGAGCCGCTGCTCCACACCCTGCGCTTGCGTCATGAGGGCCTCCATTGCCTGCAATGTTTTGGGGGCTGCCCCTGTAGGATACTCCACTGTCATGCGAGCGCGGTTTCCATGCAGGGCTCGCCGCCTGCGCGCGGGAGCGGGGCGGCTCCGCGCAGAAGCCACAGCGCCGCGACTCCCGGCACGAGCAGCGCCAGATTGAGGGTCCACGAGCCCATCCAGCCCAGTTGCCCAGCACCACGGTGATTCCGGGAGCCACCGTGAAGCTCACATCCTTCACGGCGATGAAGTCACCATCCTGCTTCGCTCAGATCACCACGTCCGGGATGTCCGTCTCCCCGGCCTTGCCGATGATCCACTGCACGCCGTAGGTGAGGAACCCGATCGCCGCGCCGACGGCCGCGCCCACCGGCCCGCCCACCGACCCGGTCGCCGCGGCAATGCCCACGGCCGCCGCCAGCGTCCCCCCGGCGATGCCCACCGCCGCCTGGCTGATCTTGAACGGGTCGCCGTCCGCGTTCGCCAGGTCGAAGATGCTGGTCCCCACGCTGATGAGCGAACCCACCGGACCCGCCCACCTCGCCACGCCCTGAGCCAACCTGCCGGCGGTGGTAGCGGCGGTAGTGCCCGTAGGGATGTTCCTCGTGGCGTAGATGGCCGCCGCCTCGCCCACGCCAACCAGGCCGCCCACGGCCGACGCGCCGTCGGCGATCGCCTGGCCCACATCGCCGGCGCGGATGCTCTGCGCCAGGTTCTGGCCCGCGGAGAGCAGGCCCAGCGCGCCGGTGGCCGCGCCCGCGCCCGCGACCCCCACCTTGGCGCGCGCGGCGGCGAGCTGGTTGTTGGCCGCTGCTTGGATCTCAGCGGGTATTCCGGCGATGTTCTTCAGCTGCTCGGTGTACCTGCTGCCGTCGCTCGCGTCATCCCCGTCGCGGCCGCCCGGCTCAGGCGGCGAGAAGCGCTCGTTGAGGCCGGCGGTCAGGCCGTCCAGCGCCGCCGAGGCCAGCCCCGCCTCGTCCTCGCTCAGCTGCGACTGGTCGGTGACCGGCTGGCCGTTCACCGTCACCGTATACGGATCCACGTTGCGCGAAGCGTCCAGCGACGCGGTGGCGGTGCCTCCAGGCCCGGTGGCGGTGACGGACCCGCGCACGAACTCCGCATGCCCGTTGGCGCCGGGGCGGGTGGTGATCTCCTCGGTGGTGGAGAGCTCCGGGCCGTCCGCGGGATCCTGGCTGACGGTGGTGGTCTCGGTGGTCTCGCCGTTCTCCGCGGTGGTGCGCTGGTAATCGGTGGTGGTCTCCGTCCCGTTCTCGTCGACCGTCTGGCTCTGCGCGCGGGCCACCGTGCCGTCGTCGGCATAGGTGGTGGTGGACTCCTCCGTCGCGCTCTGCTCAACGCCCTCCTCGTCCTTCCACTGCGTCTCGCTGGAGACGGACACCTCGTTGCCGTCAGCGCGGGTGGTGGTGACGCGCTGGAAGTCCTGGTTCCCCTCCACGAAGTCCTGGCTCTGGCGCTCGGTCGCGCTGATCTGCTTGTCCAGCGTCCAGGAGCGCGGGTTGGGCTCCCCCTCCTCGTTGAAGGTGTCGGTGGAGGTGACGCGGACGCCGTCCTGGGAGAACGAGGTCTGCTCGACCTGCTGCGGCTCGCCACCACGCGGGGTCACGGTGGTGTTGGTGTCCACCCGGTCCAGCGGCGGGTCCGCCTCCTGGATCTCGTAGGAGGGACCATACCCCGTATCGTTCAGCTCTACGTCCCGGGTCTGGAACTGGTCATGCAGGTCGCCGTTGATGTCGTTGAGGCGGGTCTCCTGGCTGAACGTGCTGGTGGACTCGACCACGCCATCGCTGTTGGACTCGATGGTGCGGACGGCGGGGTTGCCGTCGATCTCGGTGAAGGTCTGCTCGCGGGTGGTGGCGGTCGGGTCGGCCACCAGCGCCTCCTGAGTCGGCGGCGGCAGCGGGCTGGCGGACCGCGCCTCGTTCCAGGTGGCCTCCTGGGTGACCACGCTCTCCTCGGAGACCTCGACCGACTGCCGGGTGGCGGTGCCGTCCTCGTTGTACTGGGTGTTGGAGACCGAGACGTTGTCGCCGTCGGTGGTGGCGCTGCGGACGGAGACCACCTCGCCCGCCTCGTTGCGGGTGGTGACGTAGGTGGTATCCCCGCTCTGGTGGACCTCGGTGTTGGGCGGGCGTTGCGCGCCGGGCTCGGCCAGCGCCTCGATCTCTGCAGCCTCGGCGGCGGCCTGGTCGCGGGCGGTCTGCTCGGCCTCCTCCGCCTGCGCCCTGTCATCCGCCACCGTCGGCACCGTGGCGGCGTCCTGCGCGCGCTGCGTGCCGGCGGGGGTCGGGAGCGGGCCATCCGTCTCGGAGGTGGCGTTGTTGCGCTCCACGGCGGACGGGCTGGCCGTTCCGAACGCGCCTTCGAGCGCGGCGGCGGCCTTCTCATAGCCCGAGGCGATCGAGGTGCTCGCCTCCTGCGGGCCTGAGGCCAGCGCCTTCACGTCGCCGCCCGACGCCGAGCCAGTTCCCAGTGTGGCCGGGCCCGCCGCCTTGCCGCGGGCGTCGGTGATCGACTTCGCCGGGCTGCCGGTGGTCGCGCGAGCGTCGGTGATGGAGGTCGGCGGCGGGCTCCCGGCGGCACCGCGCGCGTCGGTGATCGAAGACGTTGCCGGCCGCGAGCTGGCCGGCGAGGTCAGCTTGGCCGGGGGCGGGGGTGAGCTCAGCGCCACCTTCGGCTTCTCCGTCGGATTCGCTGCCGGAGGCGCGAACGTGTCGGCCTGCCCACGGGCCGCCGCCGCCGAGGTCGAAGGGGTCGCTGGCTTCGGGGTGGTGGCGCTGGCTGCCGGCTTCGGGGTGGTGGCGCTCTTCAGCGCGCTCGCCGCCGTTTGCTGCGGTGCGCCCGAGGCCGGCTTCGCAGCCGGCTTCGGGGCGGGGGGCAGGGGAGTGATCGGCTTCTTCAGCGCTGAAACGGCCATTGCAGCACCTTGGCGGGGTGGCGGGGATGACGACACCCGCTTGTACGGTTGAGCGCGGAAGAGGGTTACACGAGTGGCCCCCGCAGTCGTCCGAGGGCCGAGGAGTGCCGCTGATCGGTGGTGCCTGGGCTGTGCGAAAGGCCGGTGGACAGGCTCGGAGAGGGGATTCGCCGCGGGAGTCAGTTCACCTCGGCGCTGGCGAGGTAGACGTTGTCGGCTGACTCGCCGCCGGCCACGAGCAGCTTGCCACCAGGCAACTGCGTGATCGTGTGGAACCGGCGGGCTTGAGTGAGCGCACCGCTGGCGGCCCACATGCCGGTGGCGGGGGAGTAGACCTCACTGCTGGTCAGACAGGCGGTGGCGTCCCTGCCGCCCACAACAAGCACGCGTCCATCGGACAGCGCCGTCGCCGCATGGGTATAGCGGGCCTGGAGCAGCGAGCCCGTGGCGTTCCAGAAGGAGGAACTGCCCGGAGCCGTGATCTCGGCACTCCGGAAGGGGCCTCCCGTGCCCGTCCCTCCAACCACCAGGAGCTTTCCTCCAGACACCAGCGTCGCGGTGTGGAGCTGGCGGGCTTGCACGACCGTCCCCAGGGGCCTCCAGACACTGCCCCCCGCGGGGCCGTGCTCGGCGCTGGCGACAGGTGTACCCGCGCTCCCGAGCCCGCCCACCACCATGACGCTGCCATCGGGCATCAGCGTCGCCGTATGGGAATGGCGAGCCACCGTGAGAGTTCCGGCGGCGGTCCAGGTACCCGTGGCCGGGTTGTACACCTGGGTGGTGGCCAACGGGCTGCTGGCGCCAGAGCCGCCCACCACGAGCACTCGCCCATCGAGCAGCCGCGTCGCCGTGTGGAGGTGACGGGCCGCCGCAAACGAGCCTGTCGCCGTCCAGGTGCCGGTGGCCGGATCATAGAGCTGGGCGGTGGCCAACCGGCCGCTGGCATTACTCCCACCGGCGACCAGTACCCTGCCATCGGCCAGCAGCGTCGCCGTGTGGTGGCTACGGGGCGTCGTCATCGAGCCCGTCGCCGTCCAGGCGCCGGTGGCCGGATCATAGATCTCGGTGCTCGCGAGGAAGCCGCTGGCGCCTTGTCCGCCCGCCACGAGCACCCGGCCATCAGCCAGCAGCGTCGCTGTGTGGAGCCGCCGGGCCTGCGCCATCGAGCCGGTGCGGTACCAGCTCGCAGCGGGGATCTCATACAGCTCGGAGCTGGAGAGGAAGATGTTGGCGGTCCTGTCGAGGTTGAGGGCAGACCCTGCCGTGATGAGCACCTTGCCCGTGGGGAGCAGCGTCGCCGTGTGGCTGTCGCGAGCCCGCTCGATCGAGGGAGCGGTGGCCCAGGCGCCGGCGGCCGCGTCATAGATCTCCGCGCTGGCCAGGTAGGAGGCGTTGTCATCGAGCCGCCCTGCTAGCACAAGCACCCTGCCAGAGGGCAGCAGCGTGGCGGTGTGCTTGAAGCGGGCCTGCGCCATGGCGCTGGTGATGGACCAGGTGCCGGTGGCCGGGTCATACAGCTCCGCGCTCCTCAAGCTGGCAGTGCCGGCCTTCCCCCCCGCGACGAGCACCTTGCCCGTCGAGAGCAGCGTCGCCGTGTGGCTGCCACGGGCCTGCGTCAGTGAGGCGGTCGCCGTCCATGTGCCGCTGGCCGGGTCGTACAACTCCGTGGTCGCCAGAGCGTTCGCGACGGCGTACCCGCCCGTCACGAGCACCTTGCCATCAGCCAGCAGCGTCGCCGCGTGGGCATGGCGTGGCTCTGTCATGGAGCCGGTGGGAGTCCAGGTGCCGGTGGCCGGATCGTACAGCTCGGCGCTGAACAGGGTCCCCACGTCCTGCCCGCCCGCGACGAGCACCCGGCCATCCGACAGCAGCGTCGCCGTGTGGTGCTGGCGGGCTTGGGTCATGGAGCCGGTGGGAGCCCAGGTGCCGGTGGCCGGATCGTACAGCTCGGCGGTGGCCGTGAGGTTGAGGGGGGTCCACCCGCCCGTGACGAGCACCCGGCCATCGGCCAGCCGCGTCGCCGTGTGATTGTAGCGGGCCAGCGTGAGCGAGCCGGTGGGAGTCCAGCCGCCGGCGGCTGGGTCATACAGCTCGGAGCTGGCTTCCGAGTTGGAGGAGGTGGTGTTGATGCTGTACCCGCCCGCGACGAGCACCCGGCCATCGAGCAGCAGTGTCGCCGTATGGGACTGGCGGGCCTGCCAGAGCGTCGGAGCCCAGGAGGCGTTCGCCGGGTCATACACCTCGGAGCTGCGGAGGACGCCACTGGTGCCATACCCGCCGGTGACGAGCACTCTGCCATCGAGGAGCAGCGTCGCCGTATGGGACGCGCGAGCATGGGCGAGCGAGCCAGCGGCGAGGGCTCCGACGGCCGGACCATATTCGAGGGAACTGGGGACGGTGGCGATGAGGTCACTTCCACCCGCGAGGAGCACCTTGCCGCCCGGCAGCAGCGTCGCCGTATGGCCTCGGCGGACCTGACCGATCGAGGCGGCGGCGGCCCAGGTCCCTGTGGCCGGGTTGTACGTCACGGCCGTGGCGAGGGCCCCGGTGCCAGTGGAACCGCCAGTAACGAGCACCTTTCCATCTGGCATCAACGTCGCCGGATGGCTGGCGCGGACCTGAGGCATCGAGCCTGTGTTGGCCCAGGTGCCCGTGGCTGGATTGTAGAGCTGGGCTGTGGCGAGGAGGCCCGACGAGCTGCTCCCACCCGCCACGAGCACCTTTCCATTTGTCAGCAGCGTCGCCGAGTGGGAATGGCGAACCTGGGCCATCGAGCCGGTGTTGGTCCAGGCGCCTGTGGCAGGGTCATACACCTCGGCGCTGGCCAGGGTTGTGCTGGTGCTGATGCCGCCGGCCACGAGCACCTTGCCGTTGGGCAGCAGCGTCGCCGTGTGGAGGTGGCGGGCCGTCGCGAGCGAGCCGGTCGCCGTCCAGGCCCCAGTGGCCGGGTCATACAGCTCCGTGGTCGAGAGGCGGGTGAGGTCGCCGTCTTGACCGCCCGCAACGAGCACCCGCCCATCGGGCAGCAGCGTCGCCGTGTGGTAGCGCCGGCCTTGGGCGAGCGAGCCAGTGTGGGTCCAGGCGCCCGTGGCCGGGTCATACACCTCGGTGGTGGCATACACCTCGGTGGTGCCGAGGGGGGTAGAGACGCCGGAGCTCCCGCCCACCACGAGCACCTTGCCATCGGGCAGCAGCGTCGCCGTGTGGCCGCCCCGGGCGGTGGCCATCAGGGCCATCCCGCCTCGTACCGAGGGGCCCGTGAGCGACGAGGGCTCTCCTGGAGCCGCCGTCAGGGCCTGGCTCCCAGCGCCCGTTTCGAAGCCAGGCGACCTGCTCCACTCCAGGTCAGGACCGCAGGCTGCCAGCAGAAGGGCGAGAACCGCGGTCAGGTGCGCCAGGGGGCCTGCGCTGGCATGACGCCAACGTGTCTGGGGGAAAGGGACTGGAGAGCTGCCGGACTTCAACTGGATGTACGCCATCGCTGTCTCCTCGCAGGGCTCATTGCGTCGAGCCTCGCGGGGGTGACAGACGTCGCCGTTTAAGTGTCGCAAAAAAAATGAAGCAGTGGAGCACACCGCCGCGTTCTGGACCGTGGAGGCGCTCGAGGTGTTCAACGCCTTCACCTATGGAGGGACCACGGCGGCTCAGTACCCGTTGTGGCGTCGTAGATCAGGGGCTGGCCTCGATGATGACCCGAGTGGGATCCGGGTTGGCGACCACGGGGGCAGCATCCCGAAGGTCCTCGAGATTCACGACAACACGATGCGCGAGTGCGCGCGGGTCTACACGTCGTCTCCTCATGACGTGGTGCTGAACTCCATACCCGGCGCTGGCCGGTAACGACGCTCAGCGCCCGCCCGTGATTGCGCAGGAGCTCCAGGCCGTGCCGGCGTGGGGCATGGCTATCGCAGGGCGCGTGATCGGATCGGCGCTGCTGGTGCGGGACGAGCCCCAACATCCCGCCAGCGCGCTGCGCTAGAGTGTCCTGACGCCATGAACTACCGGCCGCTCTATCCCGAGGACGCCGATCAAGGCGACCCGTACCCGCTCGTTGTGCCTGAAGGAGTCGAGGCCGCGTACCGCTACTACGTGTACGTCACGAGCGACGTCGTCACCCCCAAGGCGTTTCCCGTCTACGCGTCGAACGATCTGATCACCTGGCAGGCGCTCGGCCCGAGCCTGGTGGCAGACGCCGTTCCGCGGGCGTACTGGGCGCCGTGCGTGCACTCTGTGCCCGGTCTCGCGCGCCCGTACGTCATGCTCTACTCACGGTCCGTGGGCGCGGGGCCCGAGGCGCACATCGGCCACGCCATCCGCCGGGCCGACAGCGAGCGCCCGGAGGGCCCGTTCATCGACTCCGGGCATGTACTCACGCCGGATGTGGACTTCGCCATCGATCCGGACATCTACCGCGCGCCCGATGGGTCGCTCTGTCTCGCGTATGCCATCGACTTCGTCAACGACGCGCCGCTCGGCACGGGGATCGTCGAGGCCGGTGTGAGCGAAGACCTGACGCGCCTGCTGACGCCCCCCAGACTCCTCGCGCGAGCCTCTGAGGATTGGCACGTCTTCGACGCCAAACGGAGCATGCCGTGGATGAAGATCCCGGGCGTGGACTGGAGCAAGGATACGGTCCTGTGGAACACGCTGGAGGCGCCCGTGGGTGGGCTGGTCAATCCACGGGGGCAGCGCGTCTACCTGTACAGCGGTGGCTGCTTCTTCGGGTTCTATGCCGTGGGCGCACTCATCGAGCAGGCGCCGGGCCGGCTCGTCAACGTGACGAAGGGCGGACGGCACTTCGTCCTCCGTCCCGATCCAGAGCGTGGCCTCCACGGGCCTGGCCACTGCGCCTGGCTGCGGGGGCATGACGGAAATGACTACTTGATTGCTCACGCGCGCTTCGGCTCGCCGTCGGCACCTCGCAACGCCATGCTTGTCGAGCTTCTGTGGGACGAGCACGGGCTGCCGTATTGCCCGCCTTAGCCGGAAATTTAACTTTGGGTGTGGGCGCCGCTGTGAGATCAAGGATCTTCATGACTCCTGCTCCTGAGGCCTCCGCTACCGCAGCCACCACTTCGCGAGAGGCCCCCTCGCCGTTCGCATTCCTTCTCAACGACGAGCGAGATCTTCCCTTCATCCGGCT
>Ga0247825_10000808_pt1 | contig 20259 bp, 16 predicted proteins | sample 13C_Vanillin_Day_FD_194413 | JGI IMG/M metagenome (GOLD analysis project Ga0247825, IMG submission 194413) | Soil microbial communities from agricultural site in Penn Yan, New York, United States - 13C_Vanillin_Day48 | ecosystem: Environmental > Terrestrial > Soil > Agricultural land | place...
ATGACGAGCCGCCGCCCGAATGCTATTGCGGCAAGCGTGGCTGCATCGAGACGTATCTGTCAGGCCCCGGTCTTTCCGCCGACCACGAGCGGCGCACCGGCAGCCGCTACACCGTGCCTGATCTCTTCGCGCGCGCCGGGGCCGGCGACCTGGACGCTGGTCAGACGATGGATCGCTATTTCTCGCGGGCGGCGCGCGGGTTGGCCAGCGTCATCAACATGCTCGATCCCGATGTGATCGTCGTTGGAGGGGGCCTCTCGAACATCGAGGCGCTCTACGGGCGGGTGCCACTCTTGTGGGACCGCTGGGTTTTTTCCGCCGGCGCCGGTGAACGCGTCCGTACCAGGCTCGTCCGCGCCGCGCATGGCGATTCGAGCGGCGTGCGCGGCGCGGCGTGGTTGTGGCCCGATGACTGATTCAAAGAAGTTCAAGCCCGCGCTCGCGATTGCGCTGAAGCAGTACTCGGCGCGTACCTTCGTTTCGGATCTGATTGCCGGGCTGACCGTCGGACTCGTCGCGCTGCCGCTGGCGATGGCCTTTGCGATCTCGTCAGGGATGTCGCCGCAGGCAGGCATCTACTGCGCGATTGTGACCGGCATCATCATTTCGGCCCTCGGCGGGTCGTACGTACAGATCGGCGGCCCGACGGGAGCATTCGTGGTCGTCGTCGCCGGCATCGTCTCGCAGTACGGCGTGGACGCGCTGTTCATGTGCACGATGATGGCCGGCGTGCTGCTGGTCGTGATGGGGCTGACCGGGACCGGCACGGCCGTGCGCTTCATTCCGCGGCCCGTCGTGATCGGCTTCACCAACGGCATCGCGCTGGTGATCGCCAGCACGCAGCTCAAGGACTTCTTTGGTATCCCGCTGGAAGAGGTGCCCGGGGAGTTCATCGGCCGTATCGGCGCTCTGATTGGGTCGATGACCGTGTCGGCGGAGACGACGGCGCTGGCTGCGGGAGTGCTGGTCACGATCGTCGTCTGGAACCGTCTCGTGCCTCGCGTGCCCGGCTACATCGTCGCGCTGCTGGGCGGGACGGTCGTGGCCGCGCTCGCCGGGCTTCCCGTCGAGACCATCGGCAGCCGCTTTGGAGGCATCCCCGCGGGACTGCCGCAGGTTCAGATTCCGCGCTTCCGCCCGGACCTGATCCTGACGCTGGTGTCACCGACGGTGACGGTTGCGATGCTTGGCGCGATCGAGTCGCTGTTGTCTGCGGTCGTTGCGGATCGCATGAGCGGCACCAGGCACAACTCCAACGTCGAGCTCTTTGCGCAGGGCATAGCAAACATCGCCTCGCCGCTGGTGGGCGGGCTGCCGGCAACCGGGGCGATCGCGCGCACCGCCACGAACGTGCGGTCCGGGGCAAAAACACCGGTCGCCGGCATCATCCATGGCATCACGCTCCTGCTCATTCTGATGATCGCAGCGCCGCTCGCCGGACTCGTGCCGATGGCCGTCCTGGCGGCAATTCTTTTGGTCGTCGCCTACAACATGGGGGAGTGGCGGGAGATTCCCGAGCTCTGGAGGCAGGGCTGGACCGACAGGCTGGTCTGGATGGTGACCTTCGCGCTCACCGTCCTGGCGGATCTGACCGTTGCCGTTGAAGCGGGAATGATCCTGGCGGCGCTGCTGTTCATCCGCAGGGTCGCCGCGACGACGACCGTCACACGAGTGACGCCCGACTACATCCGGCGCGGCCTCGAGCACTCGCTGCAGAATCGCGAGCTTCCCGACTACGTGACGATCGTCCGTATTCAGGGCCCGTTTCTCTTCGGAGCCACTGACAAGCTGACGGCCATCCTCGCGAACATGAAGGAGCTGCGGTCGATCGTGATCCTGCGGCTGCGGAACATGACGGCGATTGACGCGACGGGACTGAAGGCGATTGAAGACTTCGCGGATGCGATGCACAAGTCCGGCCGGGTACTGCTCTTATGCGGAGCGCCGGTTCAGCCGACGCGGATGATGCAGCGCGCGGAGTTCCACCGTCACGTGGGCGCCGCGAATATCCTGCCGAACGTTGACGCGGCGCTTCGGCGCGCGGCCGAGCTTCACGAGAGCGCAGCGGCCGAACCAGAGACTGGTCCTACTCCGACGAGGACGGGCTACTCACCTCACGCCGGACAATGACCGTCGAATCGACGATCGTTCCCATTCGCGAGACTGTTTCTAGGTACATCTGATCGTCCACGATCTCGGCCAGCGTGAACGAGCGGTCCGTGTCGAACCCTTTCGCCGTGAACTCCGAGCTCCGGCGGATGTTCCCCTTGCGCAGCTTCGCCGCTCCGCCCTGAATGACGTAGGTGATGCCACCCTGCGGGTGCATGCGCTCGTAGAAGTGCTCGTGGCCAGCGAACACGACGTCGACGCCGTAGCGCAGGAACAGCGGCTCGAGCGCTTTCCGGAGTGCGGGCGTCGGGCCGTGACGCTCGCCCGATGAATACATCGGGTGATGCATGTAGGCGATCTTCCACTTCTCTTTGGACTTGCTGAGCTCATCCTCGACCCAGCGAAGCTGCTCGGGCGTCATGTAGGTGCTGTCCAACGCGAAGAAACGGACATCGCCCTTGGCATGCGTGTAGTAACGCCGTTCGTCCATGTTGAATTGCTTGTAGAAACGTTGCGCCGGGTCGTCATGGTTGCCGAGCGAGGCATAGAACCTGACCCCGGCCTCGAGGAGCGGCGCATAGGGCCGCTCGAACTTGTTGCGATAGGCGGCGGCGTTGTTCCGGCCGTACAGGTTGTCGCCAAGCATGATTGCCCGGTCGAACGGAAAGCCCTGGTGCGCGGCGGCGATCCGCGCCGCGACCTCGAACTGGGCGCGGTCGCCGGTCCCTGAATCGCCAATCACGAGAAACTTCACCGAGTCCGAGCCACTGGGCAGGCTCGAAGGCACCGCGGGCGGGCTTGCCGGGCCGTCCGTGGCGGGAGTCACACTCCGTCCTGTATTGGGGGCCGACGGAGGCAGACCTGTACAGGCGGCTACCGCCACCAGGGCAATCAGCAGCCCGCGTGTTACCGGATATTTCAACGTTTTCAAGACGGCGAGCACTTTGCTGTCAGTTCTCCCAGTCAGCGGGGGGCTTCAAGACACGTGCCTCCCCTGCTGAGGTTGCGAGGGAGGCAAATACAACGTGGAACTCATCGTACAGCCAGCAGATGGAACCAAGCCCATCCTTGGCGCAATCGAAAAGGCGCAGACCACTCTGGATATTGCCATCTTCCGGTTCGACGTCAAGTCCATCGAGAGGTCTATCGAGGCGGCGGTCAAGCGCGGCGTGGCGGTCCGGGCCCTCATTGCGCATACGAATTCCGGCGGTGACAAGCGCCTTCGCCAGCTCGAATTGAGAATGCTGGACGCCGGCGTCACCGTCTCGCGTACTGCCGATGACCTGGCGCGCTATCACGGCAAGCTGATGATCGTCGATCGCGAGGCGCTGCACGTCTACGGTTTCAACTTCACGGGCCTCGACATCAAGAGCCGGAGCCTGGGTCTTGTCGTCCGCGATCGGCGTTTCGTCCAGGAAGCACTGCGGCTGTTCGAGTCCGACGTCCTGCGCCAGGAGTTTGAGCCTGGGTGCGACGGTTTCGTCGTCAGCCCCGAGAACGCGCGTGAGCAACTCGCGACGTTCATCAAGCGCGCGCGCAAGTCACTGATCCTCTGGGATCCCAAGCTGACCGATCCGCAGATGCTGCGGCTGCTCGCTCAGCGGGCCAAGATGGGCGTGGACATCCGGGTGATCGGGAAAGTGGCGAGGCGCGCGGCCAACCTCCGCGTTCAACGGTCGCCGATGCGCCTGCACGTGCGCGCGGCGGTACGAGACTGCACCGAGGCCTTCGTCGGCAGTCAGAGCCTGCGCGCGCTCGAGCTCGATGGCAGGCGGGAGGTCGGCATCCTGTCGCGCGACCCCAAGGTCGTGAAGGCGATCGCGGATCTGTTCGAGGCTGATTGGGCGCAGACCGAGATGGGCCAGAAGGAAATCAAGATTGTCGAAAAGGAGCTCGCCCTGACCGAGGCGGTCTGAGGACTACGGCGTGCCGCCGTAATACTGCCGGTACATCCCGCGGCGGAAGATCCATCCGCCCAGCGGACCCAGCCACCCCAGCACGTGGTACATGTAGCCGAGATCCATCAGCTCGATCAGGTTGCCGTCGAAGTCCTTCGCGAAGAAGAACGAATGGCCGCGCGGCGATCGCTCGGGCCGCGACACGCACTCCACGCCCTTCCGCGTCAGGTAGTCGTGCCACTTGCCCAGGTTTCGCACGTTGAAGGAGATGTGGGTCAGTCCCACACCATTCCACGGAACGGTGCGCGCCGGCAGCTGCGGTTGAAACTCGAAAATCTCCAGCACCGCGCCGCCCGGCACGCGGATCCATCCGATCTTGCAGCGAGGTCCGCCTTCGCCTGAAGCGCCGCGAAACCCCGCGTCGTCGCTGACGCCAAAGAAACTGCGGACTCGATCCGGCGGCGTGTCGGCGACTCCGACGAGCGGGCAGCCGAATACGTCCCAGTAGAACTGCACGGCCTTGTTGAAGTCCGACACCGTGATGCCGGTATGGCTGAAGGATCTGACTTTCATCGTGCGGTATCCGCCTGAGTCGTCCGGCGCGCGGTGCCCGCGAGTCCCAGATCCCGTTCGGCGATGTGATCGGCGACGCGCAGCGCCTGGGCCGCGATCGTCAACGCGGGGTTGACTGCCGCCGATGATGGGAAGAACGACGCGTCGACCGCAAACAGATTCTGCACGTCATGGGTGCGGCAGTAGGGATCGAGCACCGAGGTCCGCGGATCGTGCCCGAACACCATCGTGCCGCACTGGTGGGTGGTATTGCGGGCGCCGTGCGAGTGCCTGACGATGCCCCAGAAGCCGAGCCGGCGAAGCAGCCGGGCCATCTCGTCCACCAGTTTCTGGTGTGCGCGCAGGTTGTTGGGCTGATAGTGGAGCCGGATACGCCCGTCGGGCTCGACGGTCACGCGATTGTCGGGATCGGGCAGGTCCTCCGACATCACGAGCCAGTCCACTCCGCGGGACACCCACGCTTCATATGCCCACAACGGGATCCAGGGGACGACCGTCTGCGCCATCACGGCATGGGTGCGGCCCTGCGACTGAATCTGTCCGAGTGGAAAGTCGCAGTCCGGCCCGCGCAGGTAGTAGTCGTTGATGGCGACTGTCTTCTGGAACACGGTGTCGTTCGGCCGGAACGGATGAAACCCCTGCATCATCGTCGCGAGGTGTGCCATGTAGCGGCGGCCGACCATGCCCGACGAATTGGCGAGTCCTCTCGGATGCGCGGCGCTGGACGACCTGAGAAACAGCGCGGCCGAGTTCACGGCCCCACATGCGACGACGAACAGCCGTGCATCGACGCGAATCGTCTCGCCGTTGCGGCTGACCTCAACCGCCTGGACGCGATCGCCGGCCGCATTCGTCAGCAGGCGCGTTGCCGTGGAGTTGGTCCACAGCGTGACATTCGGCCGCTGCATCGCCGGCCGGATGCAGCACACGTCGGCCTCGCTCTTCGCGTGCAGCTTGCAGGCGAACGAGTTGCAGGTGTTACAGAGCACACATCCGTCGAGCAGCCCGAGCGGAAGAGGCGAGGGATTGAGGCCGAACGATCGCAGCTGCCCGACGATGGCGGCCATGCCCGCCGCGTGTGGGACCGGTGGGTACGGATAGGGGCCGGTGCGAGGATCCGTCGGGTCGGCGCCGGCCTCGCCGTGTACCTGGTAGAGGCGCTCGGCGCGTTCGTAGTACGGCTCCAGCGTGTCGTAGTCGATCGGCCACGCGGGCGACAGGCCGTCCAGGTGCTGCAGGTCCTGGAAGTCTTCGCGCCGCAGCCGGTACAGCACGCTGCCCCAGAACTTGCTGTTTCCGCCGACGTTGTAGTGGCTGTACGGCGGGAACTCGCGCCCATTCGCGTCGAGCCAGATCTCGCGCGTCTGGTAGCGGAGCTGCTTCCAGACTGCCTCGGGGTTCCAGTTGTCCTCTTCCTGGGGAATGAAGTCACCACGCTCGACGATCAGGATGCGGGCAGGCGTGGTCGACAGCGCGTGGGCCAGCGTGCCGCCGCCGGCGCCGCTGCCGATCACGACCAGGTCGTACTCCTCCCGTCGTGTCACTGCGCGCCCACTCCAGCGTCCGTGGAACGTGGCACGGTCGCGTATGCCTGGTCCATCAACCGGTGGTCCTCCATGGCTCGTTCGAGGCTCATCTCCGGCGCGCGCCGCTCGCGGACGGCCCGGGCGAAATCCACATACATCGCCCGGTATCCGCGGATGTCGCGGAATCCGGGAATGACGAGACGCGGCAGCCCCCGGCCGCGCACGAGGATGAAAAGTCCGTTCGATTCGAAACTGATGATGCCCCTCCTGCCGAGCAGCTTGGACAGCCGCAGCCCGCGCAGCATCGATGGAATCTCGCGCGAGTAGTACAGAGAGCCGACGGCGTCATTGTCGTAGCGGAATGCCACCATCATGCTCTTCGCCCGCCGGTCCGGACCGGTTCTCGACACGGATGGCCGGTATCCCCGAATCTCGACGATGCGCGGGCCGAGGCTGCCGGCAAGGTGCAGCCAGTGAATCCCTTCTTCGAAGAACGCATCGCCGCCGGCCATCGTTTCGTCGTTGCGCCAGTCCTCGGCGGTCTTCAGCCTCCTGACGAGCGTCACGAAGTTGGCGAACACCATTTCGCCGATGACGCCATCGGCCACGAGTGAGCGCAGGCGAACGGCGAGCGGCTTGTAGTGATCGTTCTCACCAACCAGCACCACCCGTTGCGCGCGATCGCGCGCCGCGCGGGCCTGTTCGTAGTCCTCGATTGTCAGGAACGCGGGCTTCTCGACGAGCACGTGCTTGCCAGCCTCCAGTGCCCGCAGCGCCAGTTCCATGTGGAAGCGCGGTGGCACGGCGATCACCACCGCATCGATCGACGGATCGTCAATCGCGGCCCCGTACTCGCTGTAGCTGCCGCCGCCGCCGAACCGGCGGCAATAGTCCTCGGCCTTGGCACGCTCCCGGCTGGCGTAGTACGGAATGAAGTCGTCTCGAAGGGACCGCAAGTGGCTGCTGTGTACGCGCGTGATGAAGCCACACCCGAGAAAGGCCAGGCGCAGCGGCGGATTCACCGATGCCATGGAGCAGTCCGATTTTATCGGCTCCGGCCGCCGGCGGAGTCGTCAATCACGCTCGCGTGCGCGAGCGGGCTACGGGACGGATTGAACGGGCGCCTCCGTGCCCTGAACGGCCGCGCCCCGGAGGCGGCCAATCGTCTTTCCGACCTTCAGCGATGCATAGAAGATCCGTCCGACCGGGATGCCGCCCTTGAGGCGATGACGGCCGATCGCTTCGAGACCGGCTGAGGCCAGGCATCCGCAGTTGTTGCAGTCGGGGTTTCCTCCAAGCTGGCACGGCGTGACGTGACGCTCGAGGTCAGACGAGAAGCACTCCGTCGTCTGCGCGAAGATGCAGTTCTCGGGCGAGTCCGGCGGCTTCGCGTAGACGTTGAGCGCGCCTTCCGGCAACTGCAGCTTGGAGAACTTCTTCCGCAGGCGCCGCAGGTCCGCCACCACATGCTCCCGGTCCGCGGCGCTCAGACGCTCCATTGAGAGCTCGCCGATTTGGGGCGTGTAGAGGCTCATCCAGATCAGCCGTGTGTTCGGGTTCTGCTGCCAGAACGTCAGGAATTCCTCGATGTAGCCCTCCCGGCGCACCTGCTGTCGTGTGACGGTGCAGTGCACGGTGATCTGGTGTCCCGAGATGTGCTTGAGGATCCGTTCGTAGGTGGCCGGCGTGCGGCGCACGTCGTGCTCCGCAGGGAGGCCGTCGATTGAGACCACTACCTGGAGCCGGTGCAAGCCGGTCCACTCGGGCGGAATCTGGCGAACCGCGCTCGTCACTACTTGTGTATGAATGCCACGGGCCGAGAGCTGCGGCAGGATCTGTCCGAGCTCACGGTAGCGCACCAGCGGCTCGCCGCCGACGATCGAAACGTGGAGCGGCTTGTGCCGGTCGATGAGCGCCATGAAGCGCGTGACGAGCTCGTCGCCCTTGTAGTCGGCGAGCCCGCGCAGCGTCACCTCGCCACCGAGATGGTCGTCACCATAGGCGTAGCAGCCGGGGCATCGAAGCGGACACTCTTTGGTGATCTCGATCGAAAGGTTCGGGCGATACCCGGTGAGAATCTTGCCCCACGCCTGGATCACCTCTTTTGCGCCGACCGCCGTCTGTGCCATGAGGCCCCCATTGTACCTGCGGGCAGCGGCGTTTCACGGGCTCGCCTGTTATCCTTTCTGCTCAATGCCCACCGATCCGGTCTTCCCTCGCATCATCCGACGACGATCCAAGCTCCATGGCTGGGGCGTGTTTGCCCTCGAAGCGATCAACAAGAACAAACGCATCGTCACCTACGACGGCGAACTGATCGATCACAAGGAGAGCCTGAAGCGCGAAGGCAAGTACCTGAAACGCGGCGAGATCTGGTGCTTCACGGTCAACACCCGCTGGGTGCGCGACGCCATGGTCGGCGGCAACATCGGCCGGTTTCTCAACCACGCGTGCAAGCCGAACTGTTACACGGAGATCGTGGGCAAGACGATCTGGATTCGCGCCGCCCGCAACATCAAGAAGGGCGAGGAGCTGGTCTACGACTACCACACCGACGGTGAGCAGGTGATCAAGTGCCACTGCCGGCCCAATTGCAAGCGGTGGCTGTAAGAGGTACTAACCGATGGCCGCGGGCCACGGCTGCGGCCGCTGTGGGCGCGCTGTGCGTACTGGCCTATACGGCGGCGCGAGGATCGGCCCAGATCGAGGCAACCGACGCGGCGCTCGCTGCGGCGAGTGTCCGAACGGTGGCCCTTGGGACCCCGGGTGGCGCCCGCGTCGAGCAGCTTCCGCTGGAGATGTACGTCGCGCGGGTACTGGTAGGGGAGGCCGAGCCCAACTCGCCAGATGCCACGCTGCAGGCGCTGGCCATCGCCGTCCGGACGTATGCAGTGTTCAACACCGGACGCCACAAAGCCGAGGGTTTCGACCTCTGTGATTCGACGCATTGCCAGGTGCCGCGTCCGGCCTCGACGGCAAGCTCCCGGCGTGCGGCGATGGCGACCGCCGGGCAGATCCTGACGTATAGAGGCGCGCCGGCCGAGATCTTCTACTCCGCGTCATGCGGCGGCAGGTCGGAGTCGGTCTCGGACGCCTGGGGGATGCCGGCCCGTTCGTACCTGAAGTCGATCAAGGACGACGTGCATGACGACGACGTGCCCTGGACGCTCTCGATTCCGCTGGCCGACCTCCAGGCCGATCTCGAACGGAATGGGTTCACGGGTCGAGTAAAGAACGTCGAGATTTCGTCGCGCAACAAATCCGGCCGCGCGGCGAGGTTGAAAGTCTCCGGTATGCGGCCCGATCGCATCGGTGGCGATCAGCTGCGGTCAGTAGTCGGCTACGGGAAGCTGCGCAGCACGGCATTCACCGTCAAAAAGAAGGACGACGCGATCGTCTTCACGGGACGCGGATATGGACATGGCGTCGGGATGTGCGTGATCGGCGCCGGCCGCAGGGCCCGGCGCGGCGAAATGGTTCCGCAGATCCTCAACGCGTACTACCCTGGCCTGAAGATCGAAGCTCTACCTTTGCGCTGACAGGCGGGGCGTATACTGCCGCCAATGACGATCCGTGCCCTCGCCGGTGCCGTACTTTTCGGCGCGCTTGCGATGCGAGGCGGCGACGCAGTCACGGCGCAGACGCCGTCGAAATTCGAGGTCACCTCCGTCAAGCGCAACACATCGGGAAGCAATAGCTGGTCGCTGAACCCGGTGATTGGCGGACGTTTCACGGCGCGAAACGTCCCGGTGCGCGACGTGATCCTCTATGCCTACGGGCTCCGCGACTTCCAGCTCGCCGATGATCCCGGATGGCTTCGGACGACGCGCTTCGACATCGAAGGGAGCGCCGGCGGCGACGTTCCATTTCAGCAGCTCAGAGATCTGGTGAAGGGTCTGCTTGCCGACCGCTTCGGCTTTGCCGCGCATACGGAAATGCGCGAGCACCAGACGCACGCGCTGGTGTTACTGCGCGACGGTGTCTTCGGGCCGGCGTTGAAGCGCACGACCCGCGACTGCGCCGCGGCTCGCAAGGAGTCTGTTCGCGTGGCGGGAGACGGCTGTGGCAGCGTCGTTCGCGACACCGGCTCGATCAGCGGCGGCGGGGTTCCACTGGCAATGCTGGCAAACAGCCTGGCCGCGGTGCTGAATAGCGTCGTGTCGGACAAGACCGGACTCTCGGGTGATTTCGATTTCGAGCTGCGCTGGTCGGATGCAGCGGACGCTGCGAGTTCGACGGCGCTCTCGGACGCGCCGGCCCTGACGACCGCCGTTCAAGAGCAGCTCGGCTTGAGACTCCAGCCACAGCGGGGACAGATCGAGGTCCTCGTCGTCGATCGCGTGTCGCAGCCGACGGAAAACTGACCGCCTACCAGCAGATCCCGTCGTACTGCGCGCGTACCTTGCTGAAGTCGAGTGGGATGCGCACCAGGTCGAGGACGATCTGATCCGGCCTGCACCGCGTGACCGCCTCTGAGAACTCCTGCGAGGCGTTCCCGATCACGATGACTTCGGATTCATCGAGCACCTGATCGACGGACTCGCATAGATGCTGCGACAGGTGCGGAATCTGCTCGTTGATGTACTGCTTGTTCGCGCCGACGAGCCGGGCGAGCGAGACGTTCCGGTCGTAGATGCACAGCTGGTAGCCCTTGCCGAGCAGCGCCTCGGCCAGGATGACCATCGGCGATTCGCGCAGGTCGTCTGTTCCTGCCTTGAAGCTGAAGCCGAGCAGGCCAACCTTCTTGCGCCCCATGTCGACGATCCGATCGACAGCGTGCTGCACCTGCAGGGAGTTGCTGCCCAGAACCGAGCCGATGAGCGGCATCTCGAGATCGAGCTCACGGGCCCGGTACTGCAGCGCGCGTACGTCCTTCGGCAGGCACGATCCTCCGAACGCAAACCCGGGCTTCATGTAGTAGGAGGAGATGTTCAGCTTCTGGTCCTGGCAGAAGATGTCCATCACGTCGTGGCTGTCCACGCCCACCCGCTTGCACAGGTTGCCGATCTCGTTGGCGAACACCACTTTCACTGCGTGCCAGGCGTTGCTGGTGTACTTGATCATTTCCGCGACGCGGATGCTGGCGCTGAAGAGCGGTGCTTCGATGTGCTGATACAGCGCCTTGGTCGGGGCGGCATCGGCCGCGTGGTTGTGCCCAATGAGCGTCAACGGGGGATGCGCGAAGTCACGGATGGCCGTCCCCTCACGGAGGAACTCAGGGTTGACCGAGACGCCGAAGCCCTCACCGTACTGCTTGCCTGAGGCGGCCTCCAGCGTCGGGATGACGACTCCATGCGTGGTTCCCGGCAGCACCGTGCTGCGGACGACGACCACGTGATAGTCGTCCTTGTCGCGCAGAACTTCGCCAATTTCCTGGCACACGCGCGTCAGGTAGGTCAGATCGAGGCTGCCGTTTTTCCGGCTCGGTGTGCCGACGCAGATCAGTGAGAGATCCGTCGATCGCACGGCGTCGGCCGTGCTGGTCGTTGCCCGCAGCCGCCCGGCTGCCACGCCGCGCTGAAGCAGGTCGGCAAGCCCCGGCTCGACGATCGGACTGTGCCCGTTGTTGACCGCGGCCACCTTATCGGCGACAACATCGACCCCCACCACGTCGTGCCCGTCGTCGGCAAACGCCGCGGCGGACACGCAGCCGACATACCCGAGACCCAAGACTGAAACCTTCATCACGCCGTCCTTTGTGTCTGGCCTGAGTCGGGCCGGAGGGTCTCTCCTGAATCCCGTCGCAGGGCCGTTCCCTGTGGTGCGATGTGTGTCGAATGCCCGGTCTGCCGATGGGGGAGCGGCAATGTCTGCGCTCCTGCGCCGTCGATGAAGGTGCGGTACCAGAGCTCGAGGTTGAGCAGCGCCCAGATGGCGTCGCCCCCGTTCCGGCGCCCCTCGTGATGGTCGCGGAGGAGCGCCGCAACGGCGGACGCGTCGATCACGCCACGTTCGCGTGTGCGGCGATCGAGCAGCACGTCGTGCACGACGCCGTTCCAGGCGCCGCGTGCCCACCGCCCGAACGGCACGGGGAAGCCCATCTTCGGCCGCGTCAGGATGCTGTCCGGAAGGAGTCCACGCGCGGCCAGGCGCAGGATTCGCTTGGTCGTGAGCCCGCGCAGCTTCAACCGCGCGGGCAGGCGTACGGCGAATTCGACGAGGCGGTGATCGAGAAACGGTACGCGGCTCTCGATGGACGCGGACATGCTCATCTGGTCCTGCTTCATCAGCAGCTCCACCAGATAGGTCTTCACGTCGGTGTAGAGAAGCCGGTCCAGCACGCCACTGCGGCCGTTCACGCGGCCGAAGTGGGCGAGCGACGGGCCGTACGGATCCCCACCGCGGTTGTTGCCAAGCAACACGCGCTGGAGACGCATCGGGATGCCGGCGAAGTTGTCGAGGAACATGGCGTCGGCCTGCCGCGGCATGGCGAGGAACGAGCGGCGCGCGTACTGCCCGAGCCGGCCGGGCAGGCGCGTGACGACCGTGTCCGCGACCGCCGATCGGATCAGCGACGGCACGAGGCGTTCGTAGATGCCGCCCGCCCGCCAGTTGAACAGGGCGCGCGGGTACTTACCGTAGCCGGCCAGTAGTTCGTCGGCACCTTCTCCGGTCAGCACCACTTTCACGTGCTCGCGGGCGAGCATCGACACGAAGTGCAGCGGCACGCTCGACGGATGCGCGATCGGCTCGTCCTCGTGCCAGATGAGACGTGGCAGAGCGCCGAAAAAGTCTTCGTCGTCGATCACGACCTCGTGACTGTTGGCACCGACGGTGCGCGCGACCTGGCGCGCGTATTCGAGCTCGCTGAACTCCCTGTCCGCGAAGGCGACTGAGAAGGTGTCGATCGGCCTGTTGACTTCGCGCGCCATGAGCGCGGCCACGGCGCTGCTGTCGATACCTCCGGAGAGGAACATGCCGAGCGGGACGTCCGCCATCAGCCGAAGCCTGACGGACTCCTGCAGCAGGGCTCTGAACCGCTCGACGATCGCCTCCTCGCCGAGCTCGTCAAAGGACGGATCCGGACCGTCGAGCGGCAGATCCCAGTACTGCTCAGTGCGAATTTCCCCGTTCTGGAAGACGAGACGGTGACCAGGGAGCAGCTTGAAGATGCCCCGAAACAGCGTGTCGGTCCCGGAGGTGTACCTCGTCGCCAGCACCTCCGCAAGAACGGCCTCGTTCGGCTGGGCGGCGACCAGGCCGCTTTCGATGATGGCTTTGATCTCCGACGCAAACAGCAGACGATCTCCCGCCAGCGCCCAGTAGAGCGGCTTCACGCCGAGACGGTCGCGCACCAGCAGCAGCCGCTGCGCGCGGGTATCCCATATCGCGAAGGCGAACATGCCCCGAAAGCGGTGCACACAGTCGTCGCCCCACTCTTCGTAGGCGTGGACGATCGTCTCGGTGTCGCTCTTGGTCCGGTAGCGATGCCCGTGCGACTCGAGCACCGATCGCACGTCCGCGTGGTTGTAGATCTCACCGTTGTAGGTAACCCACACGGTGCCGTCTTCATTCGACAGCGGCTGATGGCCACCGGCGAGATCGACGATGCTGAGGCGGCGGTGAGTGAGAAGCGCGCGGGCGTCCGAATAGATTCCGGCGCCATCCGGTCCGCGGTGCGTGAGGATGTCACGCATCCTCAACGCGCGCGCCGTGTCCTCGTCGTGCAGCGCGTCCGTAGCGACCAGTCCGGCAATACCGCACACGGTGGTTCAGTCGAGCAAGCACGGTGCCACAAATGAGCAGAAAAACTGGCGTGACGGGATGCGTCGTGAGAGCCGAAGGAAGGGCGCGGGAATAAAACGGTAAACGTTTGCTCTGCCGTGATCGCCTGTACGCAGAAACGTCCAGCGCCCGGAGCAGGTGTGTCCGGACGCTGGAAGCTGTCGCGAAACGGTCCTATGGCTTCAACAGGTCGACCGTAGGTCCGGTGTATTTCGTTCCCGTGTTCGATTCCCAGTCCGTGCGGAAATTGTGAGCGGTATTCGCCCCGCTGCAGTACGCCGTCGGCTGTGTGTGTTTCTCGCCGGGTTGCAGCGTGACTGCAGCCTGTGCTGTGCTCAACTGAGCCCCGTCGACGAAATTGACGCGCGAACTGAGTATCAGGGTCGACCCTCCGGTGTTCTCCAGGATCTGCTCCCACACCCAGCGGTAGGGCACGTTCGAACCGCAGCCCGAGACGGCCACACCCGACTGATTGACCGGGTTCGGACTGATGACGATCCTGAGCGAGGCCGGTCCCGGAGACGGCGACGGACTTGGTGACGGCGTCGGACCTGGTGATGGCGACGGCGTCGGGCCTGGTGATGGCGACGGGTCGGGCGAGGTCGGCGAAGTGCTTCCGCACGCCACTGCCAACAACAGGACTGCGAGGCAGACGAGTAAACGGGAATAGGTGCGAATCAAGTTGACTGACTTCATCGTCATGGACTCTCCGTTATTGGCAAAAGCTCCACATTCCAATCGGGGTCAATGGCGAGCAAAAGCGGCGCCGTGTCTGACTGGAGAGTCGGCAGCGGTTCGAGTGGAGCTCGGTGGCCAATCGGAGTCATTGATGAGGAGGATGCCGGCCGTCGGTTTGGAACTAAGTGGTAAATCGCGTCCATTCGCGCGGGCCGTACCGTCGCCAACGGAGCCGTAGACCGTCAGGCACGTTGGCGGATCGGTGGATTCGAAGGCCAGCCCGTCCCCGCGGGCCGTGACCTGGAGGTCGTGGATGGCCTCGTCGGCGGCGAGGGACAACCAGTGCTCACGCGTCGTGAGGCAGTGCCGTCCTCCGGCGATCGACAGAGCAGCCAGGCGTCCGTCCTCCTCGACGTAGTGCAGCATGGCCGCGTCCGTTTCGAAGTCGCCGACGCGGCACATGTGGCCCGCCCGTGCGCTCTCCCGAATCAGGAAGACGTGCCTCCGTGCATCATCGAGGAGTTCGACGACGATCGCCTCGCAGCCGAATGTGTCGCTGATCCGGGTGGTGCGCAGTCGCGGCGACGCATGCGCGCGCGCGCTGTCGATCCAGGTGGCGAACAGGATTGGCAGGTCTCCATCCGTTGCCAGCCGTGCCATCGTGGTCGGCTCGAGCTGCCCGTACACCGGCGCGCACCAGCCGAAACCGCGTTCGCGATCGCCCCGGTGCAGCGTGAGCTCGCCGCCGCAGGAGAGCATCCACACCGCTCGCCCGTCGTCATGCGTCGCGCGGACGCGCCCGTTCTCGGCCATCACGCGCCACGCCCGATCGAAGTGCCAGTGGGCTGCGGCCACGTGTCGTCCCGGTCCGCGCACGGTATCCACGATGAGCCATCCGGCGTGTCGCGTGCGCACGACCGTTCGCCGGTGTCTGGCGGGGAAGTAGCCGTCGTGGACTGCCTCGATCCAGTCGAATGCCGGACTGCTGCGCCAGGCAATGGTCCGCGCGTCGACCGTCGAGTGCCAGTGGAAAGGCCCCGCAGGCAGCGACTGCGAGCGGTCATCGATCGTGAGAGTGTTGTGACTGGCCGTGCTGCGCATCAGATTCCGCAGCCCCGCATCCATCGTGTACGTGGACGTACCTGGATCGATGAGCAGCGGGCGGCCCTCCATCGACAGCGTCAACGACAGCGCGTCCGAGTGCGCGTGGCCTCCATTGCGATATCCGTGCGGGCCGACGTCGAGTACCGCATGGCTGCCGTCGAACGTTCTCGCTACGAAGTATCCGGTGTTGTCGAACAGGCGCGATCCCGGCGCTGGCATCTGTGCCTCGGCGGCGGGCGCGTTGCTGCCGGCAATCCACACGGCTTCTTCGGCCGGTCCCCACGCCGCCAGTCCGGGAGATTCGAGGACCGCCGCGGCAAGCGCCAGCGAATCGCGGACGTCACAGCACTCACGCCCGGTGATCGGCCACAACATGCCGCCGTCGTCGTCTCCGAGGAGCGGAAGGCGACCACGCGCGTCGGCCATCGTCCGCGTGAACTCGGCGGTGCGACGCGCCGCCTCGGCGAATCGGCAGGCGGCTTCCGCGTCTCCGGCCAGTCTCGCGGTGAGCGTCGCGAGGAGATAGAAGTCGAGGGTGTAGCGCTGATAGTGAGTCGAACGCTCAACGTGTCCGCCGTCGCCCAGGATCTGCCGGTCGATTTCCTCGAGCAGGATGCGACGGCCCGTGCCGGCCCAGCGTGCACTCGACGCCAGTTCGGGAACGGCCGTTCCGACGACATAGAGCGCGAGCGCCTCGCCGGTGAGGTGGGTGTTCGGACTGAAGTAGTAGGAGAGATGACGCTCCACGTGCGTGAGCTGTCGATCGAGAGCCACGAGCATATCGACGAGCCAGGGGCTGTCGCCGCTCTGACGATCGTGGCTGCCGAGAAGGCAGTGCAGCGCCCACGTCCACGAGATCGCTCGAAATCCGATCTCGAGCATGCTGGCCCAGTTGATCCCGACGTACGGCGGGTTGTTCGCCAGCCAGTCAATGAGCTGAGAACGAATGGCGTTCGTGTAACGGGGATCTCCCGTGAGCCAGGCGGCTCTTCCGAGCGCCAGGAAATGCTGATGACGGTTCAGCTCCCAGATCACCTTGTGATCCCCGACCTCCGGGCTGAGGAAGGGCACGTCGGCGTAAAACACTTGTGGCGCGCGACGGAGATGGACCGGATCTGCGTGCCAGTCGATCCTGCCGTCAGCCGCGCACTGGACACCCTGGAAGCCGAGAAGATCGAAGACGCCGTCCAGGAGCCGATCGGCGCGTGCGGCCGCGTGACGTGGTGCGTCAGGCCAGTGCGCGATCACCTGATCGCGGATGGCCGGTGCCGACCAGGAGTCGAGAACGAAGCGCGCCGGCCGTCCCTGGATCCGGGATTCGAGCGCGTTCTGAACGTCCCGCCAGTGCTTGCGATCGATGTCGGCGCCACAGGCATCGCGCGCCGACTCGCTGAGGACGCGTGCAAGGTCACGCCGATTCCACCGTGCGCCCGCCGTCACCGCGGCCCGCTCGGCGACGATGTGCAATGCGTCGTGGACTCGCCAGCGGCCCTCGCGCAGCGACATGCGGCGCAGGCGGTCGAGGCGGGAACCGATCACGCGGATCTCTGGAGTTCGATCGGCGATGGCGCCGGCCGATTGGCTGGCGCAAGCCGGCGATAGGCTGCGAGCCACAGTTCTCGGACGCGTGGCCAGTCATATCGAGCGCACATCTCGTACGCCGCGGCGGCCAGCTGGCGGGCGTAGTCAGGGTGATCGATCAGCTCGAAGATCCGTGCCGCAACCGATTCCGGATCGTCGTGATGCGCGAGCAGGCCGTGCACGCCGTCAGTGAGCACGGCGGACACGCCGCCGACATTCGTCGACACGACGGGAAGGCCGCTGGCAAAGGCCTCCAGCACCGAGAGCGGCATGTTGTCCACGGACGGCGTCTGCACATAGAGATCGGCGGCGGCGTAACACGCGGCAATCTGCGAGGGCGAGACGCTCCCTGCGAAGGTGATGTGCCGCAGCCGGAGTTCGGTGGCCAGCTGTTTCAGCGCCAGTTCCTGAGAGCCAGTACCGACGAGCACCAGCGATACGTCGGGACACTTCGCCTGCACGCGCGCAAACGCGCGCAGCGTGCACGCGACGTTGTAGAGCGGCTCGAAGTTCCGCGTCGAAATGAGCGTGATGGGCCGGCGGCGCAGGTTGCGAACGCGATACGGAAAAGCGCGGCGGTCCACGGTGTTCGAGACGACCATCGCTGGAATGCCGAACCGTGCGAGGACGTTTTCCAGATACGGCGACGGCACGACATTCAGATCGACATGCCGCTGGAGCGTCGCCCGGGCAATGCGCGAGCGGCGGAGGTGATCCATGGCCTCGCCGCTGTGGTAGTTGAGCAGGACCGGCTTGCCGAACGCACGGCCGACGAGAATCGCCGGCAGAGGCGCGAGGAGAAACGATGAGTAGGAAGCCGAGAAGATGTGCACGACGTCTGCGCGACGGAGCTCACGGACGAGCAGCGGCCAGTAGCAGAGCTGGGTAACGATCGTGCGTAGATATTTCACGCGCAGCAGCGATCTGAATGGTTTGGGCGGTATCGGATTAATCGGGACGATCCATGCCTCGACGTCGGGATCGGACGCCCATCCGTCCAGCAGGCGCTGCGCCTGGACGGCCTGGCCGCCCAGTATTCGCAAAGAAGCGACGACGATGGCAATGCGAAGACGACGTGGAGAACTGCTGCGCATACGGCTGGGCCTCGACTTGCGTTGTCGAGGTGCAAACGAGATGACCTGAGCGGTTCGAAACGGTTCAGCTCACAGCGTCGAGCTCATGAGGAAGATTCGCCTGAGCCGTATCGAGCGTGCGTCAATTTGATGACTCCGACGACCGAGTGATCACGCCGGACCATCGCTCGGATCGTCACGATCGACACTCGAACGGGCTGCGATCACGCGTCGACGCACATCGAAGAGGGCGTTTGACGATCGATCAGGAGGATCGCTGAGGCTCACATCGTCGTTTTCAACGACGCGGAGTCTCGATTGAAGAAGCGACTTACGATTCTGATCGTTTCGCCGCTGAATTTGTAATCAAAACTGCACTCGGTTGCGTGGCGCTGCACGCGATCGCGCGAATTCACTAGGAAATCTTCGCGCATCGCGTCGTGGTCCACACGGCCCTGCACTTGCCCTACTGCCGCCAGCAGTTTCTCCATCACAAAAACCAGAGAGCACTGCGCTCGCAGAGCGCACGCGCAGCGGGAGCCGTCTGCTCCTCCTTCGCGCGTCCTGCGGGGACGCCGCATCGCCGACGCGGCCAGACCGAGTCGTTGGCGCAAGGAGGAGTGCAGTGTTCGTCGGAATCTCCCGTCTCTCCGCCGCCGCTGGCGTGTTCGCCGCGATGGTGCTCCCGGGTCTTGTCAGTTCCCTTCATGCGCAAGCGCCGGGAGGATTCGTCGTCAGTGCGAGCGACACCGGGATGCGGACCCCGATCACCGGGAGTCAGGCGCAGGCATTCCTTCCGCAACGGGGCGTCTTCACGTTCCCGGCGCCGTACGGCACGCAGGGCATCCGCATCACGAACGCCAGCGACTGCGGCGGCGGCGACTGCGTGGACTACGGCTATTCCTACTGGAACAAGATCAACAACCACGCGGGCAGCGACACGGTGCTGATCGTGGTGGGTCTGAATCGCTCGCGCGGCGGCGCCGGCCCGACCCTGTTCACCTACAACAAGAACACGGGCGACACCCGCAACGCCGGTCCGCTGTTCGATGCGGGCAGCGGATTCAGTTATGCGACCGCGGAGCAGTGGTATTTCAGCGGCACGCGTCCGTCGACGCTCTATCTCGGCGAGAACGGCCCTCGCATGATCCGCTTCGACGTGCTGACGAAGGCGACCGAGACGGTGTTCGACGTGACCAGCCTGCTCGGGGGCGGGAAGTATCTCTGGCAGATGCATTCGAGCAGCGACGATCGGGTCCACTCGGCGACCGTCAAGGACTCCAACACCTACCAGGACCTCGGCTGCATCGTCTATCGAGAAGACACGGGCCAGCACAAGTTCTTCACGCCGCGCGGCGACTTTGACGAGTGCCAGATCGACAGGAGCGGCCGCTGGCTCGTCATCAAGGAGAACGTCGACGGGAGCTACAACGAGGACAACCGGGTCATCGACATCCAGACCGGCGCCGAGCAGGTGCTCTGGGATCAGAATGGCGCCGCTGGACACTCGGATATGGGCCACGGCTACATCGTGGGTGAGGATGACAAGTGGGGCGCGAACGCATACGGCGTGCGGGTGTGGCAGTTCGGCCCCAACATGAACTCGGCTGATGGACGGCTGGTCTACTGGATGCCGTCGTGGAACGGGCCAGGAATCGGACACATCGCTCACAGCAACGCCAAGGCGGGCGCGCCGCTCGACCAGCAGATGGTGTGCAGCAGCAATGCCGGCGACTGGACGCTGACGCGGACTAACGAGATTGTCTGCTACCGGCTCGACGGATCGGGACAGGCGCTGGTCGTGGCGCCCAACATGACCGATCTCAACGCGTCCGGCGGCGGCAGCGACGCGTACTCCAAGCGGCCCAAGGGGAACATCGACCCGACCGGCGAGTACTTCCTCTGGACGACGAACATGGGCGGGAGCCGCGCCGACGTGTTCATCGTTCGCATCCCGTCGCAGCAGCTCGGCGTGGCGGCATCATCCGCGCC
>Ga0247825_10000809_pt1 | contig 20255 bp, 11 predicted proteins | sample 13C_Vanillin_Day_FD_194413 | JGI IMG/M metagenome (GOLD analysis project Ga0247825, IMG submission 194413) | Soil microbial communities from agricultural site in Penn Yan, New York, United States - 13C_Vanillin_Day48 | ecosystem: Environmental > Terrestrial > Soil > Agricultural land | place...
GGATTGCGGCGCAGTTGCCGCAGGGCGAATCGCAGGTCCAGGCTCATCATGCTCACTCGCTCCGCAGCGCCAGCGCGGGATCGACCCGCGTGGCGCGGCGGGCCGGTAGATAGCAAGCGAGCAGCGCCACTCCGCCGAGAAGGACGCCGATGCCGGCGAAGGTGACGGGGTCGGCCGGGCTCACGTGATAGAGCAGACCCACGATCAGCCTCGTCACCAGGAGCGACCCGACCAGCCCGATCGCAATACTGATCAACACCAGCCGCATCCCACCCATCACCACGTTGAGGCGGGTGTGCCTCGGATCCTCGCCCAGCGCCAGGCGGATGCCGAACTCGCGGGTGCGCTGGCTGACCGAGTAGGACATGACCCCGAACACGCCCACCGCTGTGAGCAGTAGCGCCACCGCTCCCAGCACGCTCATCAGCACGAGACTGAAGCGCGCGTGAGCCTGGCCCTCGGTGAGATACGTGCTCATCGGCGTCAGACGGCTCAGCGGAAGGTCGGGGTCCATCTCGTTCACGGTGCGACGCACGGTGGGAATCAGGCTCGCGGGATCGAGGGTCGTCTCGACCACGAACGTCATGTTGGTCGGCGTGCCCTGCCCGATCGGGTAGTAGATCTGGTGGAGCATGTCGCGCGTCAGATCGTGCTGCCGCATGGGCTCCACGACGCCCACGACCTCGGAGAACGCGTTCGGGTCGCCGGTGGGGGCGAGCTGAAGCTGCTTGCCGACGGCGTTCTGTCCCGGCCAGGCGAGCTTCGCGAGCGTCTCGTCCACGATGATGACCGGCGGCGTCCCGATCGAGTCCTGGTAGGTGAAGGTGCGCCCGGCCAGCAACTTCGCGTCCATCGCCTCGAAGTACTCGGGCGAGATGTTGCGTCCGTCCGCGGTGACGCTCTCGAAGTTGCGGGCGGTCTCCTCGTTGTAGGCAAACGGCGACAGCGGCCCGCTGCCGGTGAGAGGGAGCTGGGAGACCAGCCCCACCGTCGTGACGCCGGGCAGCGCCGCCAGCTTCTCCCGCAGCTCGCGGAAGAACGCCCGACGGGGCGCGCCGCCGGGATACTTCCCGGACGGCATCGACAGCTCGAACGTGAGCACGTCGCTGCCGTCATAGCCCGGGTCCACCCGCTGGAGTGCGATGAAGCTGCGGATCAGGAGTCCGGCGCCGACCAGCAGCACGACCGAGAGCGCGACCTCGGCGACGATCAGCAGGCTCCGAGCCCGGCGACGGTCGCCGGCGCTGCCGCCCCGACCGCCCGACTTGAGGTGCTCCTGGGGGTCGGTGGCCGCCGCTCGAAGCGCCGGCACCAGCCCGAACAGCACCGACGTCACCGCGCAGATCACCACCGTGAACAGCAGCACCGTGCCGTCCATGCGGACGTCGGCCAGCCGCGGGAGGTTCGCCGGGTGAAGCCGGCGGAGCACCTCCAGCGCGCCCAGCGTGATGCCCAGCCCCAGCCCGCCACCCGCGAGCGCGAGCAGAAGGCTCTCGCTGAGCACCTGGCGGATCATCGCCCCGCGACTCGCGCCCAATGCGGTGCGGAGCGCGAACTCCGCCTGCCGCGTCGTTCCCCTCACCAGCAGCAGGTTGGCCACGTTGGCGCAGGCGATGAGCAGCACCATGCCCACCGCGCCGAGCAGGACGAGCAGGGCCGGCCGGGCGTGCTTGACCACGTCGTAGTGCAGCGGCACGGCGCGGATGCGGAGATTCGACGCCGCGTGCTCCTTGAACTCCGAGCGGAACTGCTCCGCGATCAGGTTCATCTCGGCCTGCGCCTGCTCCATCGTGACCTTCGGCGCCAGGCGGCCGAACACGGTGAAGAAAGTGAGGTTTCGCGGCAGCGGCTGACCGTAGTCGAACTGGATCGGCGCCCAGAGGTCGCCGTCGGTGACCTGGAACGCTTCCTTGGGCAGCTGCAGCGTGAAGTTGCGTGGCAGGATGCCGACCACTTCGTGGGCCACGCCGTCGATCTGGATCGTCTTTCCGACCAGCGAAGGATCGGCAGCGTAGCGGCGCTGCCAGAGCCGGTAGCTCAGCATCACCACGTGCGGCCCGTTCACCACCTCCTCCTCCGGTTGGAACTGGCGGCCGAGCAGGGGACGAACGCCGAGCAGCGGGAAGAAGTTGGCGGTGACGGTGACGACGTCGGCCCGCTCGGGCTCGCCTTCGCCGGTGAGATTGCCCCGCAGGTTGGCGACGTTGCCCTCGGCCGCCGCCGCGAAATTCTCGATGGTGCGGCTCCGCTCCTTGTAATCACGGAAGTCGAGCGGCGACACCGCGGGCAGGGATTGAGCCCCCTGCCCCAGGTCGTTCCAGATGTTGACCAGCCGGTCGGGTGCCTCGTACTGGAGCGGCCGCAACAGCACGCCGTTCATCACGGTGAAGATCGTGGTGGTGGCGCCGATCCCCAGCGCGAGCGCGGCGACGGCGGCGGCGGTGAACCCCGGCGTGCGGCGGAGCGCGCGCAGGGCGTAGCGTAGGTCGTGGACCAGTGTGCTCATCATTCGCTCCAGAGGGCAACCATGGGATCAGCCCGACAGGTACCGGGTCAGGACACGCATCGTCACTCCGCCCGAAGGGCGTCTACCGGATCGGTCCGCACCGCGCGCACCGCCGGAATCAGCGAGGCCGCGACCGCCACCAGTGCCAGCGCGGCGGCGGTCGCCACGAAGGTGGTCGTGTCGGTGGGCGCCGTCTGGAACAGCAGCCGCGTCAGCAGCCGGCTGGCGGCCAGCGCGCCGAGCAGGCCGACGGCGATGCCGAGCACGGCCAGCCGGACGCCCTGGGAGAGCACCAGACGCAGGATCTCGCGCGGGACGGCGCCGAGCGCGATGCGAATGCCGATCTCCCGGGTGCGCTGGGTGACCAGGTGCGCCATCACTCCGTATACGCCCACCGCGCCGAGCGCGAGGGCCAGGAGCGCGAAGCCGGCGACGATCAGCATCGTGAGCCGTCGCTCCGCCGCCCACACGCCGAGTGCCTGCTCCATCGTCTGCACCTCGGTGAGCGGGATGTCGGGATCGAGCTCGGCCACCGCGGCCCGCAGCGGCGCGGTGAGCGCTCCCGGATTGCCCTCGGTCCGAAGCACCAGGCGCATGGTCCGGAGCGGCGTCCCGCTGCCCGCCGGAAACTGAGCATGCGGCAGATAGATCTCGGGGCGCGGCTCGGCATCGAGCCCACGGTGCCTGACGTCTCCCACGATGCCGACGACTGTGCGGTAGACCGAGTCCGTGGCACCGCCGCCCATGAGGAGCCGCTGACCGATCGGGTCTTCACCGGGCCAGGCTTGCCGTGCGAGGGTCCGGTTCACCACCGCGACCTGCGGAGTGCCGGCCCGGTCGCCTGCCTCGAGACCCCTGCCTTGCAGCACCGGCATCTGCATGGTCTCGAAGTAGCCCGGCCCGACCGCCTGCCAGTAGGAAAGGTTCCAGTCCTCCTGCTTCGGCGGCAGGGAGAAACGCCCCTCGCGGAGGAAGGACCAGTCGCCGATCTCGGGCTGCGCCATGGGCAGCGCCTTCACGACCGCGGCGGCCCCCACGCCCGGGATCGCCTCCACCCGCTCGACTAGGCGCTCGAAGAAGGCACGGATCGACTCGTTGCTCTCGTATCTCACCGGAGATAGCTCGAGTCGCGCCGTGAGCAGCCCGTCGGGATCGAACCCCGGGTCCACCCCCCGCATCCGCTCGAAGCTCCGGATCAGCAGTCCCGCGGCCACGACCAGCACCAGCGCGAGTGCGATCTGGGTGACGACGAGGCCGCGCCGGAAACGCTGCCGCCGGGCGCCGGCGCTTCCGCCCCTGCCGCCGTCGGTCAGCGCCCGCGAGAGATCCGGCCGCGCAGCGTACCACGCCGGCACGAGGCCGAAGAGCAGGCCGGTGACGATGCTGACCACGGCCGTGAACGCCAGCACCGGGAGGTTGAGGCCGATCGCGTCGAGCCGAGGCAGGGTCGGTGGCGCGGCCACCACAAGCGCCCGCGTCCCGTACGCCGCCAGCAGGAGGCCGGCCGCGCCGCCGATCACGGCGATCGTCGCGCTCTCGGTGAGGAGCTGGCGCACGATCCGCCCGGCGCGCGCGCCGAGCGCCGCGCGCACCGCGATCTCCCGGTGGCGCTCCTCCGCGCGAGCCAGGAAGAGCGACGCCACGTTGGCCGCGGCGATCAGCAGGAGGAGGACGACCGCGCCCAGGAGCACGAGCAGCACCGGGCGGATGTCGCCGATCAGCTGTTCCGCGGCGGGCGTGACCGAACCGGTAAAGGCCTCGTCGTACTCATTGGGATACTCGCGGACCATCGCTCCCATGAGGACACCGACTTCCCGCTCCGCGCTCGCGGGGTCCAGACCCTGGCGCAGCCGGCCGATGACCGACAGCCAGTGCCAGCCGCGCTCGCCGCGATCCGCGCCGGGATCGAGCTGGAGCAGTGTCCACGCCTCCATTCCGGTGCCGACGTAGTGCGTCGGAAGCTGGAACCCCGGAGGCATGACACCGATGACCGTGGTGGGGAGATCGTCCAGGATCAGCGTGCGGCCCACGATCCGGGGATCGGCGCCGAACCGGCGCCGCCAGAGCCCGTCGCTCAGGAGCACCACCGCCGGCCGTCCCGGCAGGTCCTCCTCCGGCGTGAAGCTGCGACCGAGCGCGGGCGCAACGCCCAGCAGCGGGATCGCGTCCGCGGAGACGTATCCGGCGTCAAAGCGCTCGGGAGTGCCGCTGCCGGTCAGCGTGAGCGTGCCGTTGCTGAAGGCGGCGAGGCGGCTGAACGATCGATTGCGCTCACGCAGGTCCCAGTACTCGGGCGGGCTGAGCTCCTTGCCGGGTATCCCGTCGAGCTGGGTATGCACCATCATCACCTCTGCCGGCCGCTGGTACGGCAGCGGGCGCAGGAGCACGCCGTTCACCACGCTGAAGATCGCCGTGGTGGCGCCGATGCCGAGCGCGAGCGTGGCCACGGCGAGCGTGGCGAAGGTCGGACGACGGCGCAGGCTCCTGAGGGCCTGCCCGAGATCGTGACGGAGCGTGTCGATCATTCAGACCTCAGTGCGATGGCCGGGTCGACCCGGCTGGCGCGGCGGGCGGGAATGGCGCAGGCGACGAACATGGCGAGAGGTTCCCTCATTCCCAGCGGAGCGCCCGCACGGGATCGACGGCCGCCGCACGCTGCGCGGGAAGCCAGCTGGCCAGCACGGCGACGGCCGTGAAGAAGGCCGTGACCGAGAGCAGCGTGACAGGGTCGGACGGACTCACGTTCACGAGGAAGGCCCCAAGGAGGCGGGCCGCCGCCAACGCGCCCGCGAGCCCGAGCGCCAGTCCGGTGAGCGTCACGGCGAGCGCGCGCCGCAGCACCAGCAGTCGGACGTCGTGCCCTCGGGCGCCGAGGGCCACGCGGATGCCGATCTCCCGGGTCCGCTGGGAGACCGCGTACGACATCACCCCGTAGAGTCCGAGCGCGGCGAGCAGGGCGGTGATCGCGCCGAAGCTGGTCAGCACCGCCGATCCGATCCGCTGCGGCAGCACGGCCAGCCCGAGATGCTCCTCCATCGTGCTCGCCTCGATCGGCAGCTCCGGGTCGATGGCGTGGGCTTCGCGAATCAGCCCATCGAGCACCGAGCGTGCATCGGTCGCGGCTCGCGCCACCAGCACCATGTCCGGCTCGTACGCCTGCGCGAACGGCTCGTAGAAGTGCGGCTGAGGAGCTTCCGTGAGTGAGCGGTACTTGCCGTCCCGCACCACGCCCACCACCTCCCGAGCACCGCCCCTGCCGGTGCTGAGCCGGCGGCCGATGGGGTTCTCGCCGGGCCAGAATCGGCGGGCGAAGCTCTCGTTCACCATCGCGACCGGGTTGGCCCCCGCGCGGTCGCTCGGCTCGAATGCGCGCCCTCGCACGATCTCGATGCCCATCGCCTCGAAGTAGCCCGCGCTCACCGTGTTGACGCCGAACTCCATGTCCTCGCCTTCGACGGGCGCATAAGCTTCCACTTCCACGCCGCGCCGCTGACCCGAGAGGCCCAGCGGGAGGATCTCGGCCAGCGCGACGCTTTGGACCCCGGACAGCGCCCGGGCCCGCCGCTCCAGCTCGGCATAGAACGCCTGGCCGCGCGCCGAGTCGTACCCCTGAACGCCGAGCTCGAGTCGGAGGAGCGCGAGGTCCTGGGAGCGGAAGCCCGGGTCGAGATGGGTGGCGTTCCGAAGGCTGGTAATGAAGAGTCCGGCTGCGGCGAGCACGACGAGCGACACCGCCACCTGGCCGACCACGAGCGCATCGCGAAGCCCGAACTGCCGGGTCCCGGACGACGTGGAGAGATCGGCGCGAAGCGCGCTCGCCGCCTCGAGTCGGGTGGCGCGCAACGCGGGGAGCAGCGCCGAGAGCACCACGGTGGCTCCGGTGACGGCCAGCGTGAAGAGGAGGATGCGGCCGTCGACGGGGAACTCGAGCGCCACCGGCACCGGCAACGGGGGCCGGAAGGCGCTCAGCGCATCCGCGGCCCAGAGAGCTAGTGCGACGCCCGCGGTCCCACCGAGGATGGCGAGTACCAACCCCTCGGTGAGCAGCTGCCGGATCAGGCGGGCCCGGCCCCCGCCCAGCGCGAGCCGCACCGCCAGCTCCCGTCGGCGCACCGTGGCCCTCGCCAACAGCAGATTCGCGAGATTGGCGCAGCAGACCAGGAGGACCAGACCTGCGATGCCCATAAGGAGTCCGAGGAACTGGGTGACCGGACCGCGAATGCTGGGGAAAATCCGGGCCTCGCGCTCGGGCAGGACCGTCACCCGGCGCTGCTTCCCGGCGACGTCGGTCCACTTCTCGGGGTACGCCCGGTGGAGCCGCGCCGCTACCACAGCGAGCTGACCTTGCGCCTCCTCGACGGTGGCCCCGTCCTTCAGCCGGCCGACCAGCGAGAGCCCGCGGTCACCTCGCTGCTCCAGCCAATCGTCCGCCGGATCGAGCACCTGCTGGGCGGCGAGGGTGGTCCAGACCTCCATTCGCACGCCCCGGATGGAGCCACTGAATCCGCGCGGCGCCACACCACTGACGGTGAAGGTGTGTCCCGAGAGCCGAAGCGTTCGCCCGACCACACGGGGGTCGCCGCCGAAGCGCCGGATCCAGAGTCCGTGGGCGATCACGGCCTGAGTCTCCGATGCGCCCCTCGCGAATCCGGAGCCGACCGCGAGCGGCACCCCGAGCACCTCGAAGTAGTTGTCGCTCACCATCTCGCCGAGCGTCCGGAAGCTCTCCCCACCCGCCGCCACACTGAACGGGCGAGGCGAGGACGCCGCGACGGCCGCGAGTGCGGGGACACCGGCGGCGAAATCCTCGTAATCAGGGTAGGAGGAGGTGCCGTACGCGGGCCCGCTGAAGTCGCTGGTGTAGACGGCCACCAGCCGCTCGGGTTCCCGCACCTGTGCCGGCGGACGCAGGAACAGCGCGTTGATCACGCTGAAGATGGTGGTCGTCGCGCCGATGCCCAGGCCCAGCATGACCACCGCGAGCGCCGCGAAGCCGGGCGAGCGGGCGACCTGCCGCCAGGCGTAGCGGAGGTCGGCCCGAAGCCGGTCCACTACTCCACCCTCAGGGAGATCATGGGGTCCACTCGCGTCGCGCGGCGCGCCGGAACCCACGTCGCCACCAGGGCGACGGTGCCGAGGAGTAGGGCGACGGTCGCGTACGTGACCGGGTCCTGCGCGGTGATCCCGAAGAGCTGGCTCGCCAGCGCGCGGCTCAGCAGCCACGCGCCCAGCAGCCCGGCGACGAGGCCCACGAGCACCAGCCGCATCCCCTGCCCGACCACCAGACGGAGCACGTCCGGCGTCCCGGCGCCGAGCGCGAGCCGGATGCCGATCTCCTGGCGCCGCTGGGTCGTGGTGTATGCCATCACGCCGTAGATGCCGATCGCCGACAGCAGGAGGGCCATGCCGGCGAACAGCAGCAACAGCACCATCGAGATCCGCCGCTCGGCACTGGCGTTCTCGATCACCCGTTCCATGGACATCACCGAGAAGACCGGCTGCTCCGGGTCCACGCTGCGGATGGCGGCGGTGACCGCGGCGCCGAGCCGCTCGGGGTCCTCGTCACCGGTCCGCACCACCATCGCCATCTCGTTCGGCGAGATTGCGCGGTACGAGCCGTACAGCTCTTCCCTCGGCGGGTCGGCGAGTCCGATCTGCCGGACGTCGCCCACGACACCCCGCACCGTCACCCAGGGGCCGTCGTTCCCGAACCGCACCCGTCGTCCGATCGGGTCCTCACCCGGCCAGTACTTCTCGGCCATGGTGCGATTCACCAGGATGCTGCCGTTCGAGAGCGAATCCTCCAGCTCCGGCAATGGCTCACCGGACAGCAGCGGAATTCCCATCGTCTCGAAGTAGTTCGAGCTCACCAGCCGGACCTGAGCCGTCACTGGAGGATCGTCGGGTCCCACCGGCCGGCCCTCGATGACGAGGCGTGCATCGTTCTGGCCGCGGAGGGGAAGCCGCGAGATGAACGCCGCATCGCGGACGCCGGGCACCGCCTGCAGCGCCGCCAGGGAACGATCGTAGAACGTCCGGCGCTGTTCCTGGGTCTGGAAGCGGCCCTTGGAGCGGTCGTTCGGGACCGGCAGCCAGACCTGGAGCGTGAGCAGCCGGTCGGGATCGAAGCCGTACTCCACCGCCATCAGTCGCTGGAAGCTCCTCAGCATGAGCCCCGCGCCGGCGAGGAGCATCAGGGCCACGGCCACTTCCGCGACCACCAGCGCGGCGCGCATCCGCGTCCGGGGCGCGCCGGAACTCCCGCGGCCGGAGTCCTTCAGTACGCCCTGCAGGTCGGCGCGCGAGGCCTGGAGCGCGGGGATCAGACCGAAGACCACGCCGGTCAGCAGAATGAGGAAGGCGGTGAAGCCCAGCACCGGAAGCGAAAGCTGGATCTCCCCGGCGCGTGGGAGATACAGCGCCACCAGTCGCCCCAGCGCGCTCGAGCCCCACGCGGCGAGCACGAGCCCGAGACCGCCGCCCATGACGGCGAGCACCAGGCTCTCGGTGAGCAGCTGGCCGACGAGTCGGCCCCGGCTGCTTCCCAGCGCGGTGCGGAGCGCGATCTCCCGTTCGCGCACCGTGGCGCGGGCGAGCAGCAGGTTGGCCACGTTGGCGCAGCCGATCAGCAGCACGAAGCCGACAGCGCCGAGCAGCACGAGCAGCGCCGGCCGGACGTCCCCGACCACCTGCTCCGCCAGCGGCTTGGCGACCGGATGCCATCCCTGGTTCGTGGGATAGACCTGCGGGTACTCCTCCAGCAGCCTGCCGGTGAGCACGCCCAGCTCCGCCTGCGCGTCCTCGATCGTACGGGCCGGTTTCAGGCGACCGATCAGGTCGTACACCCGGGCGTTGCGCACGTTCAGGAAGTTGGTATCGGGATTGTCCAGTGCGATCGGTGCCCACACCTCCATCGGGGAGGCCCCGCTCTCCAGCACGTGCCGGAAGCCGCTCGGCATGATCCCGATGATCGTCATGGGATCGTCGTCCAGCCGCACCGTCTTCCCGATTACGCCGGGATCGCCGCCGAACCGCTTCTGCCAGAGGTCGTGCGAGATGATGACGACGTAGCCGATCTGCCCCCGGTCATCGTCGGGTGCGAAGTCGCGGCCCATGGCGGGTGCCACGCCCAGCACCCGGAAATAATTGTCGGAGACCACCGAGGCCTGAATCCGCTGAGGCTCACCCAGACCGGTCAGGTTGATGTTGATGGGATAGACCGCCGCGAGGTCCTCGAGCGCGCTCACGCCCTTGAGGATGTCGTTGTACTCCGGCTGGGAAACCGTGATGTCCTGCGCACCGGTCCCGGAGTAGGCGGCTCGGATCGAGAGCAGCTGCTCGGGCTTCGAGTACGCGAGCGGGCGGAGCAGCACCGAGTAGACCACGCTGAAGATCGCGGTGTTCGCGCCGATGCCGATGGCGAGGGTGAGCACGGCGATCGCCGTGAAGGCCGGGCTCCGGAGCAGGCTCCGCACCGCGAACCGCACATCACGCCAGAAGACATCCATCATGCCACCTCCAGCTCGGCCGGCGGGCGGGCTACGACCCGGCCGTCGAAGAGGAAGACGTTGCGCCCGGCGCGGCCGACGTAGCGCGGGTCGTGAGTGACCATCACGATCGTGGCGCCCCCCGCGTGCAGCTCATGAAGCAGCTCCATCACCTGGGCGCCGTTGGTGGAATCGAGATTGCCGGTGGGCTCGTCGGCCAGCAGGACGAGCGGCTTCCCCGCCACCGCGCGGGCCACCGCCACGCGCTGCTGCTGGCCGCCGGAGAGCTGCGAGGGGAAGTGGTGGATCCGGTGCAGCAGGCCGACCCGCTCCAGCGCCTCGTGTACCAGCGCCCGGCGCTCGGCCGGGGGGAGCCCCCGGTACTTGAGCGGCAGCTCGACGTTGGAGTACACGTCGAGATCGCCGATGAGATTGAAGGCCTGGAAGATGAAGCCGATGGCCCGGCAACGGACCCGGGCCCGCTGGACCGGCGAGAGCGTGGCCACCGGCTCGCCCGCGAGCACGTAGCTCCCTTCACTGGGGGAGTCGAGGAGACCGAGCAGCGAGAGCAGCGTGGTCTTGCCGCAGCCGGACGGGCCGCAGATCGCGACGAACTCGCCGGCCCGGATGTCGAGGCTCACCCGCGAGAGGGCGTGGGTCTCCACCTCCTCCGTGTGGAAGATCTTGGAGATGCCGTCGAGGCGGATGAGCGGATCGATCGCTAGGGCCATGTCACTCGTTCCGGAGGGCGACCATCGGGTCGGTCCTGGCGGCGCGGCGGGCGGGCAGCGCCGCGGCGACCAGCGCCACGATCGAGAGCACCACGAGACCCCCCGCGAACGTCGGCGGGTCGGTCGGGCTCACCTGGTAGAGCAGACTCTGCAGCAGCCCGGACAGTGCCAGGGCCACCGCGAGGCCGACGGCGAGACCCACGCCGGCCAGGGTCGCGCCGTGCCGCACGACCATCGCCAGCACGTCGCCGTGGCGCGCGCCCAGCGCCATGCGGATCCCGATCTCCTGAGTCCGCTGCGCCACCCCATAGGAGATGACGCCGTACACGCCGATCGCCGCGAGCATGAGCGCGATGGCGCCGAACGCGGTGAGCAGCATGGTGCTGAACCGCGACTGGGCGAGCGAATCCATGAGCCGACCCTGCATGGTGCCCAGGTTGTACAGCGGGAGCGACGGGTCCACCTCCGCCACCGCGTTGCGGAGCGGCGTCATGAGCGCCGGCTCCCCGGTCCGGGCCCGCACCGCCAGCGTGAGCGTGCGGTCGATCCAGGTCCACGCCGCCGCCGGGGCCTGGAGCATCGGCAGGTAGAACTCCGGCATCGGGTCCTGGTCCAGCCCCACCGCGCGGGTGTCGCGCGCGACGCCGATCACTTCCTTCCAGTTGGGATCGCCGTTAGGACCGGGCTCGCAGCACGCGATCCGCTTGCCGATCGGGTCCTGTCCGGGAAACGCTTCGCGGGCCAGCGTCTCGTTGATCACCATCACCAGCGGCGTTCCCCGGCGGTCCTGGGCGGTGAAGCCACGTCCCCGCACCAGCTCGATCCGCATGGTCTCGAAGTAGCCCGGCGTCGCGACGCGCATGAGCGAGTTGATCGCGGAGCCGATCTCCAGCGGCCGGCCTTCGGGCACGAGCCCATTGCTGCTCCCGCCCTCGAGCGGCGCGGCGGAGACCAGCGCAGCCGAAGCCACCCCGGGGACGGTCGCCACCTGTTCCTCGATGCGCTCGAACGCCCGCGTCACTGCTTCGGGTGCCTGGTACGACGTCTCGGGAAGCGAGATCCGACCCGCGACGACTCCCCGAGGATCGAAGCCCGGATCCACCCTGTTGAGCGCGACGGAGCTCCGAATGAGGAGACCCGCGCCGGTGAGGAGCACCAGCGCCAGCGCGACCTCGCCGACGACCAGCGCGTTCCGCAGCCGGTCGCGGCTGGCGGCGCGGGAGCCCCCTCGGCCCCCTTCCTTGAGCGCCTCGTACGGCGGCCGCGCGGCGGTGCGGAGCCCGGGCACCAAGCCGAACACCAGACCACTGAGCACGGTGAGCCCGACGGCGAAAGCGAGCACCGGCCCATCCACCTGCGCCTCCGAGAGCCGCGGCACGTCCTCAGGGCCGTAGGCCGCCAGAAGAGCCACGCCCCAGTGCCCCACGAGCAGCCCCAGTAGCCCGCCGGCGACGGCGAGCACCAGGCTTTCCGCCAGCGCGTGAGCCAGGAGGTGACGCCGGCCCGCACCGATCGCCGCGCGGATGGAGATCTCGCGCGCCCGAGCGGCGCCGCGCGCCAGCAGCAGGTTGGCGATGTTGGCGCAGGCGATGAGTAACACGAAGGCGACCGCGCCGAGCAGCACGTAGAGCCGCGGCCGGTAGTCGCCGACCAGCTCCTCCATGAGCTGGGATACGCGGACGGTGCGCTCCCTATTGTCCTTGGGGTACGTCGCCTCGAGCCAGCGGCCGAGTGTGGTCATCTCCTCGTCCGCCCGCGCGCGCGTGACGCCGGGATTGAGCCGCGCGAGCACGGTCATGTAGTGCTCGTCGTGCATCGCGAGCCGCTCCGGCGTGAACGCGACCGGCAGCCAGAGCTTCTCGTTGAACAGGCCGAAATTCATGGACGCCGGCATGACGCCGATCACGGTGTGGGGTCGGCCGTCGAGCCGGATCTCTTTCCCCACGGCTGAGGGATCGCCGCCGAAGCGCCGCTGCCAGAGGTCATGGCTCAACAGCACGACGTCGTCGCGCCCGGGCGCCGCCTCCTCCGCCCGGAAGTCCCGGCCCAGGTCGGGCCGGACCCCGAGCAGGGCGAAGTAGTCGGCGCCGACGCGCGCGCCGTCCACGTTCTCGGGAGTCTCCGCCCCTGAGAGGTTGTAGCTCTCGCCATACGCTGGCACGAAGTGCTGGAAGCTGGTCTGCTGCCGCGCCACGTCGGCCCAATTCCCCACCGAGAAGGAGCTGCGCAGGTCCCGCCAGTACGTCCGCACCAGGAGAATGCCCTGCGGATCGGCGAACGGCAGCGGGCGGAAGAGCACGGTGTAGACCACGCTGAAGATCGCCGTCGTCGCGCCGATGCAGAGCGCCAGCGTCAGGATCACGGAAGCCGAGAGCGTGGGGGCCCGGCGCAGCGAGCGCACGGCGAAGCGGAGGTTCTGCAGCAGGGTGTGCAGCATCAGTCTACCCTCAGGGCGATCATCGGATCCGACCGGGAGGCGCGGCGCGCGGGGAGATACATCGCCGTAAGGGCCACTGTGACCAGGAAACCGGTCACCAGGGCAAGGATCGTGGGGTCGCCCGAGCCCACGCCGAACAGGAGCCCGCGGAGCAGCCGCCCGCCGGCCAGCGCTCCGACCAGTCCGACCGCCATACCGCCGAGCACCGGCATCATCCCCTGGCGAATGACCATCCGCAGCAGGGTCGAGCCGCCTGCCCCGAGCGCCATGCGGATCCCCAACTCGCGGGTGCGCTGCACCACGCCGTAGGCCACCACGCCGTAGATGCCGACCGCCGCGAGCACCAGCGCTGCCAGCGCGAACCCGCCGAGCACCGTGGCGTTGACCCGGGGCCGGGCGAGCGACACCGCCTTTCGGTCCTCCAGCGTGCTCACGTCGGCCAGAGGGAGATCGGGGTCGATCCCCGCGATGGCGCGGCGGACGGCCGGCACCAGCGCCAGCGGATCGCCGGAGGTCCGGGCCGCCAGTACCATGGACCGCTCGGGGGACTGCTCGAAGGGGATGTAGATCTGCGGATACGCTTGTCCGTTGAGCCGCTCGTGCAGCACGTCACCCACGATGCCGACGACCGTCATCCACCGCACTTCCGGATCCGCGGGGTCGCCGAACGTGATGCGGGCCCCCACCGCGTCCTTGCCCTTCCAGTAGCGCTGCGCCACCGACTGGCTGATCAGCGCCACGTCGGGGCTGCCGACCCGGTCAGTCGCGTCGAAGAGCCGCCCGCGCACCAGGGGAATGCGCAGAGTCTCGAAGTACGAGGCGCTGGCCGTGAACACCGCCGCGTCCTGCACCGCGTCGGGCGCCGGCGTCTCGCCACCCTGGATCCCGAAGCTCCAGAAGGGAGGCGAGTCGCCCAGCGGCGCGTCGGAGACCAGCGCCGCGGACCGCACGCCCGGCTCGGCCGCGGTGCGCGCCAGCAGCTCCTGGCCGAACGCGAGCCACCGCTCCTCCTCGGGGTACGCGAGGCGCGGCAGCGTGACTCGCGCCGTGAGCACCCGGTCGGCTACGAAGCCGGGATCCACCCGCTGCAGCCGCTCGAAGCTCCGGAGGAGGAGCGACGCCCCGGCCAGCAGCACGAAGGCCAGCGCCACTTCACCCAGCACCAGCGCCGAGCGGGCGCGCTGGATGCCCGAACCGCCGGCCACGCCCCGGCCGCCCACCGCCAGCCCATCGTGCAGATCGCGGCCCGCCATCTGCCAGATGGGCGCGAGGCCGAAGAGGAGGCCGGTCGCCAGCGAGAGCACCAGCGCGAAGCCGAGCACGCGGAGATCGAGCCCGATCTCGTTCACCCGAGGCAGCGTGTCCGGCCCCAGCGATCGCAGCCCCTCGACGCCCCAGAGCGCGAGCAGCAGTCCCAGCGCCCCGCCGAGCAGCGCGAGGAGCATGCTCTCCAGGAGCAGCTCGCCGGCGAGCCGAGCGCGGGAGGCTCCCAGCGCCGAGCGGATGGTGACCTCGCGGCGGCGTCCCGCGGCGCGGGCGAGCATGAGATTGGCGACGTTGGCGCAGGCCACCAGCAGGACCAGGCCAACGGCGCCCATGAACACCAGCAGCGCGGGACGGATCTCCCCGGTCATCTGCTCCCGTAGCGCCACCACCTCGGCGCCCCAGTTGGCATTCGACTCGGGGTACTGCGCCTCCAGCCGGCGCATGATGGTGGTCATCTCCTGCTGGGCCCGGTCCAGCGAGGCGCCCTGCCCCAGACGGCCGAAGACCGTGAGGAAGTCGGCGCGGCGCGGCCGGGTCGAGTCCGTGGCGAGCGGGGTCCAGACATCCACCGGTCGCTCGAGCTGGAGCTGCGCCGGCACGATGCCCACGACGGTGTGAGGGACGCCGCTCAGGAGAATCCGGCTTCCCACGATGTTGCGCTCGGCGCCGAACCGGCGGCGCCAGTAGCCTTCGCCCAGCATCGCCACCTTGGGCGCGGCACCGTGCTCCTCGTCGTCCCGGAAGCCGCGACCCACCGACGGCACCACGCCGAACACGTGCAGCAGGTTCGCCGTGGCGATCCCGCCGTTCACCACTTCGGGCTCTCCGGCGCCGGTGACGTTGAACCGGGTGCTGGTCATCGCCGCCAGCGCCTCGAACGAGCGTGCCTGCTCGCGCCAGTCGAGGAAGTCGGGCTGCGATGCGGTCTCCCGACCGATCGTGGTGTGCCGGCCCCAGACGACGACCAGGCGGTCGGGATCGGGATACGCCAGCGGGTGCAGCAGCACGCCGTTGACCGCGCTGAAGATCGCGGTGTTGGCGCCGATACCGAGCGCGAGGGTGGTCACCGCGGCGAGGGTGAAGGCGGGCGCGCGACGGAGGGAGCGGAGGGCCTGTCGCAGGCCGGAGGGGAGCAGTCTCATCGTCGATTCATTCCGCGCGGATGGCGATCATCGGGTCCGCCCGGGTGGCTCGGCGGGCCGGCAGGAACCCGGCGAGCGTACTCACGGCGAGGAGCAGCAGCGCGATCGCGACGAAGACCACCGGGTCGGTTGCGCTCACCTCGAAGAGCAGCGATGACAGCAGCCGCGACGCGACCAGCGCTCCCGCCAGGCCGGCGGCGATGCCCACGGCGACCACGACCAGAGCCTGCCGGAGGACGCTCCAGAGCAGGTCACGGCGACTGGCACCCAGCGCGGCCCGGATGCCGAGCTCGCGGGTGCGCTGCACCACTCCGTAAGCCGTGGTGCCGTAGAGGCCCACCGCGGTCAGCACCAGCCCGAGGGCGGCGAAGCCGCCGAGAAGGACGAGCATGAAGCGCCGCCGGGCCACCGCGCCGCCGAGCCATTCATCGAACGTCTTCAGATCGGCCACCGGCTGCTCGGGATCGAGTCGCCGCACCTGAGCCACCAGCGCCTCACCCATGCGGGAGGGGTCGTCCTGGGTCCGCACCACGAGGGTCATGTTGCTCCAAGGAAACTGGGCCATCGCCCAGTAGACCGTCGGCGATGCGGCCGAGTCCACGCCGCTGTGCTTGATGTCTCCAGCGACACCCACTACGGTGCCGACCAGCGTATCTCCCCACTCCATGTGAATCCGGCGGCCGATAGGATCGCCACCACCCAGGTGCCGGGTCGCGAAGCTGCGACTGACCACGACGGCGAGCGGGACGCCGGGCCGGTCGCTTTCGGCGAGCGGGCGCCCGCGGAGGATGGGGATCTGCATCGCGTCGAAGTAGTGGGGATCGACCGCACTCACGTTCCCGCCGGGCTCCTGACCGGGCGGCACCGGGGCATCGCCTTCGATGACCATGCGGGTGGCGGAGCGCAGACCCGAGAGGGGAAGCCAGTTGATCGCGCTGGCCGACTGCACCCCGGGAATAGCGCGCATACCGGCCAGCAGGTCCTCGAAGAAGCGTGCCTGTCGTGCTTCGTCTTTGTAGCGCTCGCCACCGAGGGACACCCGGGCGGTGAGCAGATGATCAGGATTGAAACCGAGATCGACCTCGCTGACGCGGGCGAAGCTCTTGAGCAGAAGGCCCGCGCTAACGAGCAGCACCAGGGATCCGGCCACCTGCGCGCCCACCAGGAAGGTCCGGATACTGCCGCCTCGCCGCGAGGACGACCGACCGCCTTCCTTCAGGTCCTCGTGGAGATCGCCCCGGGCCGCGTGGAACGCCGGGACCAGCCCAAACCCGATCCCGACGACTAAGGAGACCACCAGGGTGAAGGCGAGAACGAACCCATCGATCCGGACGTCCTGGAGGCGCGGCACACCGGATACCGGCAGAGCGGAGAGGCCGTCTACGCACCAGGAGGCGAGCAGCACGCCCAGTGCTCCTCCGGCCACGGCCACGAGCACGCTCTCCGTCAGCAGGCGCCGGCCCAGGGCAACGGCGCTGGCGCCAAGCGCGGCATGCACCGCCATCTCGCGCCGCCGCGCGGTGGCCTGGGCCAGCATGAGATTGGCCACATTCCCGCAGGCGATCAGCAGCACGAGAAGCACGACGCCCCCGAGGAGCGCCAGGGGCCCTCGCACAGCCCCCACGACCTGCTCGGTTAGCGGAACCACGTTCACCGACCAGCCGGTATTGAAAGCGGGATGCTCCGCCTCCAGGCGGGTCGCGATCATCGCGAGATCGGCCTGCGCGCGCTCCCGGGTTACACCTGGCGCGAGTCGCCCCACGACCTGGAGGAAGCGTCCACTCGTCTCGCGATAATCCTCCGCCGAATCGAGGCGCATCGGTACCCAGAGCCCCGGGCGGGGTTCCCGCCCGACCGACTCGGTCCATGCCGGCATGACCCCGATCACCGTGACCGGCGCACCATCCAGCTGGATCGTGCGGCCAACGATCGAGGAATCGGCGGAGTACCGGCGCTGCCAGAGCCCATGGCTGAGCAGGGCGACGTCCGGCGCGCCGGGCGTGTCGTCGGCGGGGCCGAACGTGCGGCCAATGGCGGCCGGTACGCCCAGCACCTCGAAAAGGTTGGCCGTCGCTCCCTGGACCGACACCGCCTCCGGCCGCGCGGCTCCGCTGAGGTTGGCTTCGCCGCCATAGACGGCGGCCATGCCGCTGAAACCCTGACTGGCCGAACGCCAGTCGAGAAAGTTCGCGGGAGAGACGGTGTTGCGGTCACTTTTCCGGAAACTGTTCGCCTCCCAGACGGCCACGAGGCGGTCGGGGGCCTCATAAGGGAGCGGTTTGAGGAGGACGGCGCGAATCACGCTGAAGATCGCGGTGTTCGCGCCTATCCCGAGCGCGAGGCAGGCCACCGCGGCCGCCGTGAACGCCGGGGTGTGGAGCAGACGGCGGATCGCGAAGCGCAGATCACGAGGCACGGGCGACCCTCAGCTGACGGCGGAGAGCTGCCGCTCCTCGACCACCTTGCCGTCGAAGAGGTGCACCGAGCGATCGGCGTGGCGGGCGTAGCGGGGGTCGTGGGTGACCATGCAGATGGTCGCGCCGCCATGATGCAGCTCGCGCAGCAGCTCCATCACCGCTTCGCCGTTGGTCGAGTCCAGGTTGCCGGTGGGCTCGTCTGCCAGCAGAATCGCGGGGTCGCCGGCCACGGCGCGCGCCACCGCGACACGCTGCTGCTGGCCGCCCGAGAGCTGCGCCGGGAAGTGCTTCATCCGGTGGGACATTCCCACCCGCTCCAGGGCCGACTGGACCCGCTTGCGGCGCTCCTCCGACGCCATCCCGCGGTAGGTGAGCGGCAGCTCGACGTTCTCGTACACCGTGAGATCGCCGATCAGGTTGAAGGCCTGGAAGATGAAACCGATCTGGCGGTTGCGGACGCGGGCCCGGTCGGAGGCGGAGAGCCGTGCCACCGGCTGGTTGTCGAGGGTGTAGGTGCCCTCGGTGGGGGTGTCGAGCAGACCGAGGATCGAGAGCAGTGTCGTCTTGCCGCAGCCCGAGGGCCCCGCGATCGCGATGTACTCGCCGTGCTTGATCTCGAGGTGAATTTCCGACAGGGCGTGGGTCTCGACTTCGTCGGTGTAGAAGACCTTCTTGATGCCTTCCAGTCGGATCAGCGGATCGGCCATGAGGGGTTCCGGGTTGAGTGAAGGGCTGCGAGCCATGAACGACGGATCAAAGCGTCCTACGAGTGGTCACGTCCGTGAGTTTGAGCGCACTTCGAGCCGCCGCGCATGGCCCGCAGCTCAATCCACTCTCACCCGGTCGTAGCCGTCCCAGCGCGACATGTCGGAGATGATGACCTTGTCGCCCCGCGACAGCCCGCCGACGATCTCCACCGTGTTCACCGAGGTACGGCCGAGGCGGACGGTCGCCCGGGTCGCCTCCGAGCCGTCGGGCGTGAGCTTGAAGAGGCCGACCGCGCTGTTGGCCTGGCCGTAGGCGGGCCGCCCCACGTGCAACACGTCGGGGAGCCGCTCGACCTCGATGGTGCCGTCCACCGAGAGGTCCGGCCGCGCCCCGCGCGGCATCTCGCCCTCGAGCGACACGTCCACGGTCACGGTGCCGTTCTGGACGGCGGGATCGATGCGGCGCACCTTGCCGCGGACGATGCCGTTCCGGGTGTCGATCTTGGCCGGCTGGCCGATGGTGATGTCCTTCGCCTGCGTCTCGGGAATGCGGAGGACGGCCTTGAGCTTGCCCGGCTCGACCAACCGCGCGAGAGTGGCGCCCGACTGGGCCCACTGCCCCACCTCGAGCGGCAGCTCCTGGAGGATGCCGTGGGCGCCGGCCAGCACCTTCATGGAGCGCACACGGCTGCGCTGGAACTCGGTCACCGCGTTGAGCCGGCCGACCTGGGCCTTCTGCAGGGCGAGCTGCGAGTCGGACGCGCCGACCATGACCTGGAGCCGCTCTTCCTCCACCCGGTAGCGCGTCTCCATCTCCTCCACCCGGTCCAGCGCCCGACTCGCCTCCATGGTGGAGATGAGCTCCTTCGCCACCAGCTCCTGCGCCGCCTCGGCGTTGCGCTTGGCATCGAGATAAGCCGCTTTCGCGGCCGCTACCTGCGCCTCCTGATTGAGGCGCTGGGTCTTGAGATCGGTCTGGAGATTTACCCGGTCGGCCTGGGAGACGGTGAGCTGGCGCTCCGATTCGAGCGCCTCGAGCTGGACGTCGGGATTGCTGAGCTCGAGCAGTACAGTCTCGGGCTGGACTTCCTGCCCCGGCTCGGCCAGTCGGCGCTCGACTCGGCCGGCGGTTATGGCGGAGATGTAGCGGATGCGCTCAGGCACCAGCGTCCCGGGACCCCGCACCTCGATCACCAGCGGGCCCTTCTGCACCGAGTCGATCCAGATGGACGCGCGATCCACCCGCGGCGCCGCCGGCTTGAGACCGCGGAGGCCCAGCGTCATGGCGACCAGCGCAACGACCGCGATGGCGCCGTAGAGGATTCGCTTGCGACCGCGATTGACCGGTGCACGGGGTATGTCCACGCCACGATCCTGTCTGAGAGGTGAGTCCGAGCGGCGCCATGCCGGCGCCCAGTGCGGGCCATAGGCGAGCTCCGTGCCGTTTCGCTGATTTGTGGCAAGCGCTTGCCCTGCGGTAACTTGGTTCCAAGGCCGAGAGGGCGGCCGCCGCCGTCTGTGTTCGCTTGCGGGATGGCTGAATCCCGGAATCGAACACTTCC
>Ga0247825_10000810_pt1 | contig 20246 bp, 19 predicted proteins | sample 13C_Vanillin_Day_FD_194413 | JGI IMG/M metagenome (GOLD analysis project Ga0247825, IMG submission 194413) | Soil microbial communities from agricultural site in Penn Yan, New York, United States - 13C_Vanillin_Day48 | ecosystem: Environmental > Terrestrial > Soil > Agricultural land | place...
GGAGCCGGCGGCCGAGGAACCCACACCGCCCCCAGCCGCCGGTCCGCCATCGCCAGCTCGCACACCGGCAACCAGTCAGCCGCCCCCCGTCACAGCCCCTCCGTCAAACCCGGCGATCCCGCCCGGCCCGGCGGCTCCGCCACCCGTAACCGACCCCGTGAGTCCGCCGGCCGCGCCGAGCACAGTGACGGCTCCAACGGCGCCGCGCCCGCCGGCAGCCACAACCGCCGGCCAGCGATTCGAAATCGTCGTCGCGTCGTTCCGGACCGAGACGCGCGCTGCCTCAGTGGCCGCTGAAGTCACGGGGCTCGGACTACCAATGCGGCGACGGGTGGCCGAGGGCTGGCAGCAGGTCCTCGCCGGACCATTCCCGTCGCGCGCCCAGGCCGAAGAAGCGCAGAAACGGCTCGATGCGGCCGGCCTCACCGGCACACAACTCGTCCCGACGAGCCGCTGACCTCGGGGCGAGCTCATCGATTGAGGTCGCCCTCGATCGGAGTAAACTGCCCGGCTGGGAGGTCGACATGAAGATTCGGTCCCTGGCGTTGCCGCTCGCAGGTTACTGCGCGACGGCAGCCTTTCTCGCGCTGGCGGCTGCCCCGCTTCTGTCTCAGGCCGCGGCAGGATCGCCGAACGCGCCTGCGATCGCGCTCAAAGGCAGACTGGAACGCATCAAGGTCCACGGCAAATCTCTCGACGGCAATCTCATGGGCGAGTCAGCATCGCCCGAGGTTTCGATTTACCTGCCTCCCAGTTACGCGACCGAGACCAACCGCCGGTATCCGGTCGTCTACCTGCTGCATGGTTATACCGGCACCGATCTCGGGTACTTCGGCCCGACAGGACGCCAGCTCCATCTCATCGCGGAACGGGTGTTCGGCAAAGGCGCCGCGCGCGAGATGATCCTCGTGATGCCCAACGGCATGAACGCGTACGGTGGCAGCATGTATTCGAACTCTGTGACCACCGGAAACTGGGAGGGGTACATCGCGGAGGATCTCGTCGCGTACATGGATGGACACTACCGGACCATCGCGACCCGCGAGGGTCGCGGCCTGGCCGGGCACTCCATGGGCGGCTACGGCACGATGCGAATCGGCATGAAGCGTCCGGACGTGTTTTCGGCAATCTACGCGTTGAGCTCCTGCTGCCTGAACGAAGGAACGGTGCGCCCGGCGAGCGACGGCAAACCTTCGGCAGCGGAACTGATCAAGACGCCGGCCGACGCGAAAGGGAATCGTGCCGCGCTCGGCACACTCGCCAGGGCGGCTGCGTGGGCGCCCAATCCGTCGAATCCACCCTTCTACCTCGATCTGCCAACGAAGGAGGGTCAGATACAGCCGCACGTCGCGGTGAAATGGGCCGCCAACTCCCCGGTCGCGATGCTCGATCAGTATGTGTCCAATCTGAAGAAGATGAAGGCGATCGCGTTGGATGTGGGGGAGCAGGACAACCTGATCGTCAGCAACAAGGTGCTCGTGGATGGCTTGACGCGGTTCGGTGTCAAGCACACCTTTGAGACATACGAAGGCGATCACTCCAACCGCATCGCCCAGAGGCTGGAGGAGAAGGTCCTGCCGTTCTTCTCGCAGAACCTGTCGTTCGACCAGACGCGCAACCTCACCACGCGAAGGTAGGTGCTTCGTGAGATTGTCCCCTGTCGGCTTGTCCCTTCTGACGTTGGCCGTCGTAGTCGCGGGGTCGTCCGACACCGCCTTGGCGCAGGCCGCGGAGCCCGCGTACCTGAAGGTCCGATCGGTTCCCCACGGCACGGTGGAGGCGCATTCCTACAAGTCGAAGTCGCTTGGCACCGACCGCCGGCTTGTCGTGTACACGCCGCCTGGCTACGAGAAGTCGTCCGATCGATATCCCGTCTTGTATCTGTTACACGGGGCGGGCAGCAACGAAACGGCGTGGACGGAGCGCGGACGTGCGCACGTGATTCTGGACAACCTGATCGCCGACGGCAAGTTGAAGCCGCTCGTCGTGGTCATGCCGTTCGGCTTCGCGTTCCAGCGGGCGCCGGGCGCGCGAGGCGACGCCGCCGAGAACAAGCAGCAACGGGAGGGTTTCTGGAAGGACTTCGTCGAAGACATCATCCCGATGGTCGACGCGACATTCCGCGTACACGCCGACCGCGATCACCGCGCGATCGCCGGGCTCTCGCTCGGCGGTGCGCAATCGCTGGCCATCGGCTTGAGCCGTACTGACCTGTTCAGCCGCGTCGCGGGCTTCAGCTCGGCCATGGGCGCGGCGAACAACCCGTCGACGGGCGGCGTGGACTTCAGCGCGGTGCTGGCGGACTCGGCCCACGTCAACAGCCAGCTGAAACTGCTCTGGGTCGGCTGCGGCACCGAAGACACGCTGTTTGACTCGAACGTCGCCTTTTCGCAGCTGCTCACCAAACACAAGATCGAACACACGCTGCGCGTGACCGGCGGCGCGCACACCTTCGCGGTCTGGCAGCGTTATCTGAACGAGGTGGCTCCCCTCTTGTACCAGGACTGAGCCGCTTCTTACCGTGCCGTCGGTTCGATCAAGGTTATCAACCCCTCGTGCGCGTGGCCGACCCACAGACCCGACAGGCCCCCCGGCGCGGCTGGCTGGAGGTTGATGTCGCGAATGTTCGCTTCGAATGGCAGCAGGTAGAAATTCCACTCTCCTGAGGCGAGATTCAGTCGGGCCACCCGATCGGCATTGGTCCCTCCCGTCCAGGTGTAGCCCTGTTCGTCATAGTGAGCGTCATAGGGGAAGAACCACGGGAAGGGCACCTCGTACAGCGTGATCTCCTTGCCCGCGGGCTGTTTCGGATCGAGCATCCCGACGAAGTTGCCGTCGTATCCGCCCCACCACAGACGATCCTGCGCGTCGCTGATGCCTCGCCGCATGCCGCCGCCGAAGCCGCCAACGCCCCGGGGTTTTGCAGGAATGTCGTAGTACCTGACCTCGCCCGTCCTGGCGTCCGCGCGCCACACATAAGTGCTGCCGCGTCCGGCGCCGTACAGATTGTTCTTCGTGTCGGCGGCAATATCGTATCGGCCGAGCGGCTTCGATCCCTTGATCGTCGTCACAGCCCACGTCTCGAGGTCGATCCGGTACGCGTCCGGACCGGCCCGCCAGCCGTGGCCATCCACCCGCGACGCGGAGACATCCATCATCTCGCCGCCCCCGGGCACGTCAGGATAAGTAAACGTCTCGGTCTTCGGATCGAACACCACCAGGCCATCCTGCGCCTGATTGCCGATATACCAGCGGCCCTTGTGATCCGGCCCCATGAGGGTGCGCGCGCCCGTCGGCTCGAACGATCCCTGTTCCGCCCGATAGGGCCATCGCCACTGTTTCGTTTCACCGGTCCTGGGATCGAGCCTGCCGATGGCGTTGTCGTTGAAGTGGTTGAACCAGATCGAGCCGTCCGCAGCGATTCGCGTGTCATGCGGCCGGCTGGTCACCGGCAGCGCCCACGTCGTATAAATCACCTGCGTCTCCTTGCCCTTCGGTCGCGGCAAGGTCTTCAGCTCGTAGTCCCACGTCCCGTCGTGCAGGTTGATTGACGCAATCGCGTCGGCCTGCCGTTTCTGCAGTGGTGACGGCTCGCCCCACTCGGCCCTGCCCCACGTCGTGGTCTGCTCGCCAGGCAGCTGAAACGTCATCGGCGTGCTGCCGGCCGAATACACCATTCGCTTCATCACCCAGGCCAGCTGATCTTTGTTGTAGGTCGACATCGAAGGCCGTTGCAGCGAGTGGCATCGATTGCAGTCCCTGAACAGATCGAACTTCGCCTTGTCGTCGAGGGGATAGCTGACCAGCCACTCGGGATCGGTCATCTGAAGCGCCCGCTCCAGCACGTTCGCCGGCCGGAGATTGAGGTCCAATCGTGCCGGGGCGCCTTCAACCACCTCCGCGTGCATGATGGACGAGGGCGACGGCAGCACGTAGCCCGCAGCCCGAATCGAGACGTCGTAGCGGCCCGGCTCGAGTTTGGCGCGGGGGAAGCTGTAAACACCTTCGGCGCTGCTCACGACGGTGACGGTTCTGGTCGAACCCTGCTGTCTGGCAGAAACGAGTACCCCCTCCATCCGGCTTTCGGCGGCGGACGCGACCGTTCCGGTGAGCGCGGGCGTCGCCGACCCCGATCCCTGCGCCGCAAGAGGCCGCTGCGGACCGGCCAGTCCCAATACCCCGGCGGCCACCAGCACGGTCGCCCCGAGCAATCCTCTCGCTGTCATCGCGCTGCCCTCCGTCCGATGAGGATAAGGAAAAGAGCCCTGACTTGCACGAAATAATCACGGAGAGGCTGGTAACATGATGAAAGGTCAAAAGATGCGGGCCGTACTGCCTCGAGCGCTCCTGTCCGTCGTGGTCGCCCTGGCGACGGGGCAGACGCTGCCCGGACAGGCCCCCTCGCCGCTCGCCATCTCCACGCGCGCACGAGCCCTGCAGCAAGGGGAAATCGTCGTCCTCGAGGTGTCGTGCGCGTGCGAAGGGGCGGTGGGAGCGGGCACCGCCAGAGTCTTCAATCGTACCGTGGCGCTGGCTGGCGTTCCGGGGACCTCGCGCTGGTCGGGCCTCATCGGCGTGGACGTGGAAATGCGGCCGGGCGACTATCCCGTCTCGGTGACGATCGAGAAGCCAGGGGGTGGTCGCCTGACCGGCAAATACATCCTCAGTGTGAAGGCCAAGCAGTTTCCGACGCGGCGGCTCACAGTTGCGCCTTCGTTCGTGAACCCTCCGCCCGATGCGCTCGAACGAATCTCGAGAGAGGCAGAACGCCTCGAGTCGCTGTTCCGCCAGTCGACACCACGCGACGAAGTGGGTCCCTTTCGGATGCCCCTTGCCGCGACTCCTGGCAACACGTTCGGCGCGCGCACCGTTTTCAATGGACAGGCCCGAAACCCGCACGGCGGCCTCGACTTTGGCAGTCCCACGGGGACACCGATCGCGGCGCCCGCGGGCGGCGCGGTTGCGCTGGCGGAGGATCTCTACTTCACCGGAAATACGGTGATCCTCGACCACGGGCGCGGACTGTTCTCCGTGCTCGCACATCTGTCAAAGATCAATGTCACCGCCGGGGACCAAATCGGAGCTGGAGAGATAGTGGGGGCAGTCGGCGCGACAGGTCGTGTGACGGGGCCGCATCTGCACTGGGGCGCCCGCCTCAACACGGCACGTATCGATCCTCGTGCGCTCGTCGAGATTCTGGCGCCGTGACTGACTACGCCGGGGCTCTGCCCCGGACCCCGGCTCGGTCGCTTGCGGGGGACCCCTTGCCCCATGCCGCTCCCTCGCGGGCGCGCTGTGCGCGCCGCCGTTATGCGGCAACGAGAAACGGAATTCTCGTAACGCGCCGCATAACGGTCTAAGCGAGGAGAACGACAGCGCCTGTGATAACGAGCGCCGCCGCCCACAGCCAGTCGAGATTGAACCACGCCGTCCGCAGCACGGCCAGCCCGAGCCAGCGATAAACCACCCAGGCCATGAGCCCGGCGACTGCCAGATACGTCCCCGTGTGGATGGCAAGGGCAATCCCACTCGTCCACGGCCCGAGGCTGCCGGCCGCAGTTGCGTGTTGCGCGTGAGCACTGGCCGCCGCGGTCGTTCCTGACGACATGCCCAACACGAACGGGAGGACCATGAATCCCGCCCCATGCGCCGACGCCATCAGAAACGACCAGATGGTCAGGTCGCGAAACCCGACCTGCATTCCCCCGAACCGCGGATGCCGATGACGCCACAGTCGATAGCCGCCCAGCGTCACGAGCGCCACGCCGACGACGACCTGGAGCGTTTCGAGTGGAATCGCGACCTGCGCGAGACCGGCGACGAGCAGCACCACGCCGACCGCTGCGGCGTGTCCGAGCGCAATGGGGGGGAGTGCGCGCCACACGCCGCGGGCGGTCCTTTGCTGCAACCCCAGCGCGACGGCGAACAACCATCCCATGCCGGGATTGATGCCGTGGTACACGCCGAGCAGGGCTATCCAACCCATGACTGGAAAAAGGGGCGTTCGTCCTCTTTCTCGGGTCAGGCGTAGCAGAAGGAGTCGGACGAGGCGTCGCCGCCTTCCAGACGAACCTGATGCGGCCGCATGCCATCGCTCTCGAGGAAGAACGTCCGATCCAGTTGCATGCCGCCACCGGGCTGGACGTTGATTTTCGTCATCCACCCCTTCACGCCATCTGGATAGAACTGCTCATCCCAAGGCGTGTAAAGGCTGTTTGTGAAGTAGACGCGCTTCCCATCACGGCTGATTTCAACCATCTGCGGCCCGCCATTGAGCGGCCGCTCCGGCTTGCCCGGATGCGACGCGCGTCGGACGATGCCCCCGATGTGGACGGAGGCGACCTTCTTCGGTTTGAACGGGTCGCTCACATCGTATTGGATGAACTCGCCCGTTCCCCAGCACGAGACATACAGATAGCGATCGTCGAGCGACAGATTGATATCGGTCACGAGCGGCGCCACGGCCTTGAACCCTTTCAAGAGCGGCGGCAGCGCTTCGGGATCGGCGGGTTCCGCGGGAATCTCGATCACTTTCTTGATCGCCCACTGGCCGTTCGAGCCGTTGGATCCGCTTTGGTTCTCCCGGTACCACACCCAGATCGAGGACGAGAGATCCTTCAGGGACAGCACCACGCCTGCGAAGCCGTAGGCCCGCGTCGGATCGTGTGCGGGCCGCAGCTCGAGCACCATCTGCTGTTCAGCACCGAGCTCGAGTTGCTGCAGGTGGCGCCGGCGGCGCAGATCCCAGACGTGGAGCTTGTGACCGTATTTCCCGCCGAGCAAGAGCTCCGGGTTGACGCCGTCCTTCACCATGTTCGGCGTGCCCCAGGTGCTGGTCACCATGGTATCCCACCCCAGGTGCCACCAGATGTCGTACGCAAGCTCCTGCGGGCCGCGATCGAGCTCCCAGCGGCCGCGAACGTCGAACGTCTCGGGGTCGAGGATGAAGGTTCCTCCCGGGCCGTTGCCGTCGGGCGCGCCGAGCGCGCTCATGTAGACACCATCGGGCCCGCAGTGGACCGTGTGCGGCGAGGCGTATCCGGTTCGTTCCGCGAGTGTTTTCGGATCGATCACCTTGACGATGGCCGGCTTCCGCGGATCGGGTTTGGTGTCGAGGATGTGGATGCGCGACGAATTGATTCCCGGCACGATGAGATAGCGCCGCTCCATGTGCGGATGCGGAGCGTACGGGCAGAGACACGAGCTGCAGGCATTCCAACCGAAGTGATGCAGCTCGTCGCCGACCTCGGGCATGTCCACCTGACCGATCAATCGCGCGTAGCTCTTCGAATCGGGATCGACATCGACGACGCCAATCGCGTCCGCGCGGCCCGTTTTCTGCGGGTTGATGAGCGCCACATAGGCGATCGTTTCGGGCGCGGCCTGCATCGCCATCTTCGGCGACGGGTAGAACGTCGGATCGGGTTTCATGAGCGGCATCGTCGGCTCCTTTTCGGATGCGGGCGTAACAGGCGATTCTGGATCCGTCCGGCCCGACAATCAATACAATCGCGATAGGATCACCTGCGGACCTGACCGTGCCACGCACTCCTCGAGAGCCCGTCAATCTCGTCGACATCATCAACAGCTACAAGTCCGACCTGCCGCTCGCGGAGGCGTCGACCATCCCGGCGGCCTGGTATGTCGATCCGCGGATCTTCGACCTCGAGCTGCGCTCCGTCTTCGCGCCATCGTGGCAACCCGTTGGCCGCGTCGATCAGGTCGCGCGTCGAGGACAGTTCCTCGCACGGGAGCTGCCGGGCGGCGAGCCGGTGATTGTCGTTCGGGGAGAAGACGGGGTGTTGCGCGGGTTCTTCAACGTGTGCCGGCACCACGCGGCGGCAGTCGTGACCGAGGCGGAAGGGACAGCCACCACTCTTCGCTGCCCGTACCACGGATGGACCTACGCCCTCGACGGTCACCTCAAGGGTACCCCCGAATTCGCCGAGGTGTGTGGTTTCGATCGGGCGGCAAACGGCCTCGTCGAGCTCGAGATCGGTTGCTGGGAGAACTGGGTGTTCGCCAGGCTCGACGATACCGGGCTTCCGCTGGAAAAGTTCCTGGCGTCCGATCTGATCGATCAGGTGGGGCGGCTCGGCCTGGGTGAGCTGTCGTGGGTTGAGCGGCGCCAGTACTCGCTCGCCTGCAACTGGAAAGTCTTCATCGACAACTACCTCGACGGCGGCTATCACGTGCCGCATCTGCACAAAGGTTTGAACAGCGTTCTCGATTACGGCGGCTACACCATCGAGAACGGCGAGCGCTACTGTCTGCAATCGAGTCCGCTCGTCAGCGTGGGAGCCGACGCTCGCACAGGCGCAGTCCGCACGGGCGAGCGCGCGCGCTACTACTGGATCTACCCGAACCTCATGCTCAACTGTTACAGCGGCGCGATGGACACGAATCTGGTCATCCCCCGCGCCGTGGACAGAACGGAGGTCATCTTCGATTTCTATTTCGTGGATGTCTCCGACTCGGCGCGCGCGCGGAATCAGGCGAGCATCGACGTGAGCGAGCAGATTCAGGACGAGGACGTGGCAATCTGCGTCTCGGTACAGCGCGGATTGAGCTCGCGGGCGTACGACGCTGGGCGTCTGTCAGTGCGTCGAGAGGCGGGAGCCCATCTGTTTCACCGCTTGCTGTTCGGCGACCTCAAGCGCGGGGTCGGCAGTCCTCTTGCACGAGGGCGCGCACCGGGGACGCGCTGATTCGTTCCTCGACTCCCAGCTCTCATCAACCGTTTCGTCAGCACATCGCCTGGCCGGAGGACTGTCCACGTGGCTTTTCTCCGAGCTCTGACTCCCACAACCTCGGAGGAGGGTGACATGCCCCGTTTTGTCGAACGAACTACCGACGCGACGCACAAGAAGAACCGGCGCAGTCGTCGACCGACACTGCTGCCGGCGGGGACATGGATCGCCGCTGCGGCGTTTGGTGTTGGCCTCACCGTCATACTGCAGAGTCAAGATGCCGACACACGCCGTGAACGTTTCACTCACAAAGGTGGACTCGAGCCGGAGGCGACGGCCGCTCCAAGCGGACCGGCGCTGCGGGAAGCACCTACCGGCTTCGACAACCTGACGAACGGTTTCGATCCGCAGGGACCACCCTATGAGTCGATCGACGAAGACAACGTCGCTCCTCTGGCGTCGTTCAACGACAATCGGTTCGTCTTTGAGGAGATCGAAACGATTGAAGACGGGCTCGGGCCGACCTACAACGCCCAGGGCTGTGGTCACCAGATCGTCGTGACCGGCGGCGCCAGTCAGATAGCCGAGCACCGAGCGGGACGCATGTTCAACGGGGAGTTCTTCGAGTCGCTTGGCGGCTCGCTCATCCATTCCCGGGCTACCGACGCCGAGATCATGCACTCATCGCATTCCGACGAGACGTTCGTCGACCGTGGTACGCGCGTTGCGCAACGCGGGCGCGAAACATCAAGCACGATGACGCTCCGACTCGCGCGTTTGTGACGCGTGCCAGTGGAGCCGCGGCCCGAGAGGGACTTCGTCGACCAGGCGCGACGAAGAGGGTCAAAGACGGCCAGCGAGTGCCCGGCGCGATCGGAAGGCTGCGTCATCACAACGAACCACGCCGGTCCTGCAGCAGGAGGCAACCTGTAACGAACCCTCGTTCTCCGAATCCAGGAAGGTCGCGGGAAGGGCTGTGTGAGAAAGCAGACTCAGAGACGTGAGGCGTCTCGAAGGAGAACCTATGCGACGGAAAGTACACCAGACAAGGTTCGTTTTTTTCGCGGCAACAGGCGTTTTGATCCTGTTGCTGGCTCAACGACGGACCGACTCGCAAAGCCGAGAGAATTTGACCAATCCACTGCCGGATCTGACCAGCGCGCAATTGATGGATTTCAACGACGGACTGGACGAGTTCGAGGAAGTCGAGACCTTTGACGAAGGCTTGGGGCCGGTGTTCAACGGGAAGAGTTGCGCCGAATGCCATGCCCTGCCGAGCACGGGCGGTTCAGAGCCTAATGTGGGCGTGGCGCGGGAGACGCGCATCAGCCGGATCTTGAAGGGGCGCTTTGATCCGCTGGACGGCTCGGTATCCATCGACAGAGGCGGCCAACTGCTGCAACAGCGCGCCATCAACGTCCAGGGCTGTACGGTAAAAGCGGAGGTTGTGCCCCCCGAAGCCACCATCGTCTCGAGCCGCAATAGCACGCCGTTGTTTGGCGCCGGGCTAATCGAAGCTATTCCGGAACGCACCATTTTGGGGAACCAGAGCAACGGCGGCAGACCCAACTACGTGTTGAACCCCGACACCGGGGCAGCCGAACTCGGGCGCTTCGGCTGGAAGGCGCAAGTCGCCACCTTGCATCAGTTCTCCGGCGACGCCTATCTCAACGAGTTGGGCATTACCAACCCCGCCTTCCCGCACGAGAATAGACCGCAGGGCGAGCCGATCCAGCCGGGGTGCGACACGGTTGGTGACCCCGAGGACGACGGCTCAGGCGTGACGGGGTTTACTAACTTCATGCGGTTCCTGGCCCCGGCGCCCCGGCGTCCCCTCACGCCTCAAGTGCAGCGCGGAGAGCAAGTGTTTAGTGCGGTTGGGTGCGCGAGTTGCCACGTCCCGACGATGATGACCGGCCGCAACTCGGTCGCAGCACTGAGCAACAAACCGGTGAACTTGTTCTCAGACCTGCTGCTGCACGACATAGGAACGGGTGATGGCGTAGAGCAAGGAGAGGCAAAGGGGAACGATTTCCGCACGCCGCCATTGTGGGGACTGTCGCGCCGAGACCGTTTCATGCACGATGCGAGCTCGAACAAGCTCGAGGGTGCCATCCAACGCCACGGTGGGGAAGCCAAAGGCGCGCTTAACCGCTACGTCGGGCTGCCTCAGTCCGACCGCGATGCGTTATTGGCATTTCTGAATTCTTTGTAACCCTTGCGTTGACGTACGACGTCTCTGAGAGTCCTGCGCGCGCGCTGCGCGCCTGCGGCGTTGCAGGACTTCTCGGGGCACTATTTATCACGCAACTCGACTGGTAGGCCGAACCGTTGTAATGCCCCGATCCGTCGACGGTCCCGGAGACGACGGCGTAGACGTCAAGGCGTTTGCGAACTTCATGCGCTCGACGAAGGCGCCGCCCAGAGGGGGCGCCGACGGCCAGGGCGAAAAGGTATTCATGCAGGTGGGTTGCGCCACTTGCCACACGCCTTCAATCGCGACGGCGCCGCCGGGCACCGTAGCCGGGTCTCTGGTGGTACCGGAAGCACTTGGCAACAAGATCATCCATCCGTACAGCGATTACCTACTGCACGACATCGGGACCGGCGACGGCATCCCTGTCCTTCCGGGAGCGGAGTACGCCGGCACCGCTGCGCAGATGCGAACGGCGCCACTCTGGGCTCTGCGTACGAGGAACCGTTTGATGCATGACGGGCTCTCCTTCGCCAAACAGGAAGCGATAGAGCGGCACGCCGGACAAGCGGCCACGGTGACCCAGGCGTACCAGGCGTTGACCGAGGCGCAGCGCGCGGCGCTCCTCCGCTTCCTCGACTCGCTTTGAGAACCGTCCGCTGGAGAATTACGGTTTGGAACGCGCCGGGGGCACGGAGTCGTCCAGAATCAGCCTGACGATGTGATCTCCGTCGCGCTCCGCTCTGAACTCGCGCCGCTCGATCTGCCCCGTGCTGAAGCCCATGGCGGATGCGATCTTCTCGATTTCCCGCGAAACCAGGCGCATCAGCTTGGGATGAGACCGCGCGGCGAGAAATTCCTTCTCCTTGCCGCACAGCGACATCAGATCCTCCCACTGACGATCGAGCTTCGTACGACGCATGGTGTTCTCAGAGTACGTCGATCAATGGGGCGTCTGGTAGCGGACCAAGGGCGGGGCCTCCTCGACAACCACCTGTCCGGGTGCGGTACAATCTGGCGGTCTCCCTATGCTCCGGCCGGTTCTGACTTTAGTACTTACGCTGACGATCCTCGTGGGCGGTTCAGCGGGCGCCCAGGATCTCGTACTCAGTCGCTTCGCCGAGTACGTGGAATCGCTGCGGGTGCAATCGGGGATTCCAGGACTCGCCGCCGCGATCGTCGGCACCGACGATATCATCTGGGAGCGCGGGTTTGGCCGTCAGGACACCGAGCGCTCGCTCGCGACACGCACCGATACCCCGTTTCATCTCGATGGGCTGACGCAGACCATCACGGCCGCCCTCGTACTGCGCTGTGTTGAGGAAGGACGCCTGTCGCTCGACGACCGCGTCAGCCAGTTCAAGTCGAACAGCCCCGAGCCGAATACCACGCTGCGACAGCTTCTCAGTCACACGTCCGGCCCGTCAACGAACCTGACATTTGCCTACCGGCTCGATCGCCTCGAACCGCTGGCGCGGGCCGTCCGGACGTGTACCGATGATTCGTTCCGCGAAACGGTCACCAATCTGCTCGACCGTCTGGCCATGGTCGACTCCGTGCCAGGACCCGACATCGTCCATCCCGAGTCGTTGACGGAAGGCATCCCGGATCCGTCATCGGTTGAACGATATCGGGCGTCACTCGAGCGGCTCGCGAGGCCGTACTCCGTGGATCAACGAGGGAACGCCTCGCTTTCGGAATACCCGGCGGAGACACTGATGCCGACCGGCGGCCTGATGGCATCGGTGCACGACCTCGCGCAGTTCGATCTCGCGCTCAAGAACGATGTGTTGCTGCGTCCGGAGACCCTCGCCGCCGCGTGGCAACCGGTCGTCGGCGCGAACAATCGGCGGCTGCCGCATGGTCTCGGGTGGTTCGTCCAAACGTACAACGGCGAGACCATCGCGTGGCAGTTCGGCGTCAGCTCCAACGCCTCGTCTGCTTTGATGGTGACGGTTCCGGCCCGCGGCGTCACGTTGATCCTGCTGGCCAACAGCGACGGGCTGGTGAAGGCATATTCGCCGGCGGCGGGCGATATCACCGTCTCGCCCTTCGTTCGGCTGTTTCTGGGTCTTGCGCTCCGGTAGAGGGTGAACGTTTTCGATGATGCGGGCCGGTATCCTGGCGGTTACGTTGCTCGTGTTTGGATCGGCCGATGCGGCGGCAGAATGGCAGATCCGACCGTTTCTCGGCGTGACGTTCGGCGGCGAGACGACGTTCATCGACGCCGCCCAGGCTGCCGGGAGCCTCAACGTCGTCGTCGGCGTCAATGGGGCGCTCCTGGGCGACATGTTCGGGGTGGAGGCGGATTTCAGTCGGGCGCCGGGGTTTTTCCGGTCGGGGGATCAGAATCTGGTTCAGGGTAACGCCGTCACGACGCTGACCGGCAACGCGATCATCTCGATGCCGCGCCGTCTGACCGAGTTCACCTTGGGCCCGTACTTCGTCTTTGGCGGCGGGCTGATGCACGTCCACATCGATCAGTTCCTCGACGTGCTGTCGGTGGCCCGGACACTGCCCGCGTTGGATGTCGGCGGCGGCGTCACCGGCAATCTGTCACGACGATTTGGCCTGAATTGGGATGCCCGCTACTTCTGGAGCGTGGGTGGGGACGAGCTGCACGGGGTCAGCGTAGCCCCGGAAGAGCTTTCTTTTTGGAGAGCGATCATGGCGATCGTGATTCGGTACTAGAATGGACCACTCGATGAGCCGCAGGCTGATCTGCCTCGGGTGCGTAGTCGCCGTTCTCGGCTGGAGCGTGATGGTGCGCGGCGCGGAAAGTCTCCGTATCGTGCCGCTGGTCAGCGCCGACGAAGTCGTGGTCTCCTTCGAGCTGGCGGACGCGTACACCCCGGAGATCCGGGAAGCGATCTCGAGCGGCCTGCGCACCACGTTCACCTACGATGTCGAGCTGCGCATGGTAGGTACGTTCTGGGTGGACCGAACGGTCGCGACCCTGGCGGTCAGCACGAGCGACCAGTTCGACAACCTGACCAGACGCCACAGCCTGCTTCGAACGGTCGATGGCCGTGTCGCCGAGACGCTGGTCACGGAAGACGAGGCGCTGGTCGGTAAGTGGTTAACGACTTTCACGCGCTTACCGCTGGTCGGAACGTCCAAGCTGGACTCGAGCCGCGAATACTACGTGCGTATCCGCGCACGCTCTCGCCCCCACGGCGATTCGCTGCTCGGTTGGAACAACGCCATCACCGGTCAAAGCAAGTTCACCTTCATCAGATAAGTCGAACCCACACACCCTTCAGATCGACAGTGTCCGCCGCCCGTTTGGGTGATGTGGCGCGTGCGCCCGTGTGCCACCATCAGAGACATGAACACTGACCTAGCCGCCTTCTCGAATTTCCTCGCCGACGCGGTCGCCTCGGCGGCGCCGGCCGTCGTACAAGTGCTCGGCCGACGGCGCCCCGCCAGCGGCGTTGTCTACGGCGACGACGTCGTGTTGACGATGATCCGCGCCCTCGGTCGAGAGGATGGGTTGCAGATTCGACGCCACGATGGACAGGCTCTCGAGGCCGAGCTGGTCGGGTGGGACCCGACGACCAGCCTCGCGGTCCTCCGCGCCGCGGGCCTGGCGTCGAAGTCGATCGTCCCCGCCGGGACGGCTCCTCGGGTCGGCCATCTTGGCGTCGCGGTTGCGCGCTCCTGGAGCAACGCGACAACGGCCAGCGCCGGCATCGTTTCCGTCATCGGCGGTCCGCTGGCGACCGGGCGCGGGCGGGCGATCGAACAGGTGCTGCGAACCACCGCCCCGATGCACGACGGCTTCGCCGGAGGCGCCTTCATCGATACGTCGGGCGCGCTCCTGGGCATCACGACCGCCACAGCTATACGAGGACTCGGCGTGGTCATTCCCGCGTCGATCGCATGGAAGGCGGCGGCGGGCATCGTCGAACATGGCCGTCTCAGGCGCGGATATCTCGGGATTGCCGGCCAGCCCGTGCACCTGCCCGAGAAACAGCGTGTCGCGGGGACGCCCGAGACAGCACTGCTGGTGGTCGGAGTCACGGCCGGAAGCCCGGCGGCGGCCGCCGGTGTGCTCGTGGGCGACGTCATCTTCGAATTCGACGGGAACGCGGTGGGCTCTCCCGAGGATCTGCTCGAACTGCTCATCGGCGACCGGGTCGGTCGGAAGGTGACCGTGCGGCTCTTGCGCGGCGGCGTCGCGCACGACGTCTCCGTCACGGTCCATGAACGTCCGCGACGCTGATGCGGGTCATTCTCGTCGGGTCGCTTCACGATCGCGAACGGCTGCGATCGCAGCTCGATGGTTCGATGCAGGTGGCCGGTGAGTTCGCGACGCTCTCGGCCGCCCGCGCGTCCGGCTTGGACGTGGATGCGCTGCTCGTGGCTCCCGAGCACGACGTCGACGCCGATCTACCCAGTGATGACGACGGCGACGAATCTGGAGGCGGCGAGCCGCTGACGCCGCGCGAGGTTCAAGTGCTCGAGCTGCTCGCCGAAGGACTGCCCAACAAGACGATCGCGGCACGACTCGGCATCAGCGATCAGACGGTCAAATTCCATATCGCTTCGCTATCGGGCAAGCTCGGCGCGGCGAACCGGACTGACGCCGTGCGTCGCGGCGTACGCCGCGGCCTAGTGACGCTCTGACTCGACCGGCACGATGGCGAGCTGGCGCCGCTGCCCTCCCCTCAACACGGCCACGGTGGTCTCGACCCCGACGCGATCGTCCGTGAGGTGGCGATGAAGATCCTCGACCGTGCTGACCGGTAGATCGCCCAACCCCAGAATGAGATCACCCTCGCGCAGACCGCTTCTGAGCGCCGGGCTGTTCGACTCGACCGAGGCGACCAGCACGCCTGAGGAGACGGCCAGCCGGAGCGAACGGGCCAGCGCCCGCGGAATAGGAACCGTCTGTCCGGCGACGCCGATATAGCTGCGCCGGATCCTGCCATCCCGAATCAGCCGGGCGGCCACGAACCGGGCGATGTTGCTCGCAATCGCAAAGCAGAGACCCTGCGCAGGCACGACCGTCGCGGTGTTGATGCCGATGACTTCCCCGGTCGAGGTGACGAGGGGCCCGCCGGAGTTGCCCGGATTCAGGGCGGCGTCGGTCTGGATTATGTCGTCGATCAGCCGGCCCGATCGGGCGCGCAGCGATCGTCCGACGGCGCTGATCACGCCCGCCGTGACCGAGTGTTGCAGCCCGAAAGGATTGCCAATCGCGATGGCTATCTGCCCTACCCGAAGCCCTTGCGAATTCCCCAGGACCGCCCAGGGCACGGTGCCGTCGGCGGCGACGCGCAGCACGGCGAGATCGGTATGGGCGTCTCGTCCGACGAGATCGGCGCGAAGTCTCCGGCCGTCCGGCAGCATCGCCTTCAGGTGAGACGAGTCGCCCACCACGTGATCGTTGGTCAGCGCGAGACCGTCCGGCGTGAACAGCACTCCCGATCCGCCACCGTGCTCTGCCTCGATCTTGACAACCGCGGGACCAACAGTTTCAACCGCCTGGATTACGGATCGCGAGTACGCGTCGAGCAGCTCGTCGTCACGTGGATCAGGGATCACGACGTGAATCGTACGAAATGCATCCCGATGACTGGATCACCCGAACGGGTGGGATCGCGGCGATGACTGAGGATGATATTGCCGGGCTTGGTATTCCTGTGGACGATGCCCGCGCGGTGCGCAAGGGCCAGACCCTGCGACACTTGCAGCGGGATGGAATCCTGGTCAGCTTCGCAATCGACCTGCAGGTCGTTTTCCCTGATAATGCGTCTATGCGCAGCACGATTTGGTTCAGCCTGGCTCTGGTTCTCGTTGCGTCCACGTCATCCGCGCAGGCGCCCACACCTCCGGCTACGCCAGCGCCCGCGCCGGCGGCCCCGCCGCGCCAGACTCCGCCGGCTGCAACACCGGCGAGGCGGCCGACTCCGGCGCCCTCACGTGCAGGGATCGCCATCACAGTGACGAATGCGCGCGGTGCCACGCTCGCCGGCGTCGACGTGGAAGTGCTGGGAGTCTCGGATCGGAGCGGCAGCACGAACGAAAGCGGCCAGGTCAGTTTCGTGGGGATGCAGGCCGGCACGTATCGCCTTCGCTTCAGCGGCGATGAGGTGATTACTTTCGAACGCGAAATCGTGGTTCGCGCAGGCCAGACGACCAGCGCGGACGTGACGCTGAACCCGGCACCGATGCCCGAGCCTGCACCACCACCTCCCGCGGCGGCGCCGGCGCCCACACCATCTCCGGTCGGCCCTGCAGGTAAACCGCAAACCCTGACCATCGTCGACCTGATCGAACGAGAGTTGATCGGAAACGGCGAGCCGCGTCGTGAGACGCTCGTCGCCTGCAGCGGCAACACGCGGACGACGCTCGTGCAGCTCAATGAGAACCAGCCCGATCGCCGCTACGATACGGCCGAGGTCGCGTACTACGTCGTCGCGGGCGAAGGGGCTGTGCGGATCAGCGCCCGCGATATGACCATCGGCGCCAGCAGTTTCGTCTCACTTCCGCGCGGGACGACGCATAGCCTGACGCGCCGTGGGCGCCGGCCACTCATTCTCCTGGCGACGCTGAGTGGCGCTCCCTGCGAAGAAGCGCGCTGACCGAACCTCAGGCCGACTGGAGGACGACTTGTTTTCCGAGCGCCTCGATAACAGAAACGAGCGCTGAGCGCGCCTGCTCGCTGACCCTGGTAAATCGAACGGCGAAACCGAAATCGGGCCGATTGTAAAGAGTCTCGCCCTCGACCGTAACCCAGCCCACCGAGGGCAGCTGAATCTTGATCTTGTCGAACGTCAGCGTTTGCGTGCCGCGTCCAGTTCGTCTCTGAGGTCGAGATTGCGCACCAGGCGGTGCAAGTGGTTGGGGTGAACACCGAGGAACTTCGCCGCCTCAGCGAAGCTGCGGCCGCCGGCCTCAAAGGCCTCGAGCACCAGTCGACGTTTCGTGGCGTTCAGCGTGGCTTGGAGGCGTTGCCCACTCCCGGACTCGGGTGAACCCGGCTGCTCCAGCAGCGCCTCCGGAAAATCCTCTGCCAGGATGCGATCGCTGCACCCCAGCACGACCGCGCGCTCAATCGCGTTCTGGAGTTCGCGCACGTTGCCGGGCCATGAATAGCGCATCAGACACTCCCGAGCCTGGGCGGAGAACCCTTCAATCCGTCGATCGGCCGCGCCGCGGAACTGATCGAGAAAATGCGTCGCCAGGAGCGGAATGTCTGATCGCCGATCCCTGAGCGGCGGTACCGTGACCGACAGCACGTTGAGACGGTGGTAGAAGTCGGCGCGAAAGGTCCCGCTCCGGACTGCGTCGCTCAGGTCTCGATTCGTCGCCGCGATCAGTCGAATGTCGACTCGAACCGTGCGGGTTCCGCCGAGCCGATCGACTTCGCGTTCCTGAATCGCCCGGAGCAACTTCGCCTGCGCGCTGGGGGAGAGCTCGCCGACTTCGTCCAGGAACAAGGTGCCGCCGTTGGCCATCTCGAGCCGGCCCGGTTTCGACCGACGGGCGTCTGAGAACGCTCCAGGCTCGTAACCGAACAACTCGCTCTCGAGCAGATTCTCGGGCAGCGCCGCGCAGTTGAGCGATACGAAGGGCCGACCGGCGCGCGGGCTGCCGTGATGAATCGCTCGGGCGACGAGTTCCTTGCCGGTGCCGCTCTCCCCGAGCACCAGCACCGTCGTGTCGACGCGCGCCGCCTTGACGATGAAGCGCACGAGGGCCTGCATCGAGGGGTGGTCGCCGACAAGGCCATGACCCATTCCTCGAGCCTCGCCGCTCACCCTTTTGACTTCGTTGCCGAGCCACTCCAGGTGGCCGAGGTTCTCAAACGCCACGCCGGTCAGGCTCGCGAGGGCCGCGATCAGTTCGAGGTCCTCTCGCTCGAAGAAGAAACCGACCCGCGTGGAGGCGACGTAAATTGCGCCGCTGACATCCTCGCCGACCATCAACGGTGCGCACAGTAGCGACCGGACCTGCGAGGCCGCCACGCTCCGCGCCTCGTGGAGGTCGGCCTCCTCCCGTACATCGTTGCTGAGCACGGCGCGGCCAAGCTCCCGCACCCGCTGGAGCACGGTTCCGCTCGGGGTCAGTACCCCTGGCTCCGGGGAGGGTCGTTGAACGATCTCGAGCGCATGTCCGGTTTCTGTTTCGGGTCTGAAGAGGCACAGGGCCACCAGGTCGGCTCGAAAGAGATCGGCCAGTGCGTCCAGCAGAAATCGCTGAATGACGGACCGCTCGCGAATCGGCTGCAAGCCATGCGCAAAGGCGAGAAGCGCAGTCAGATCGCGTGTGGTCCGCGCGCCGTCATTCGAGGTGGCTGTCTGCATTGCGGGGCCGTCGGCCGCGGCCGGCGCCAGGTACCGGGATTCCGCTGGAGCAAGCTCCACGGTCGCGGTCGCGTTCCAGCTTCGAGTCACCGAGCCTGAATCGGCGGTGTCGGCTTCGAGGACGAAGATGGTTTCGCCGATCTGGATACGATCGCCGATTCGCAACCGGCATTCCTTCACCCGCTCGTCATTGACGAACGTGCCGTTGCGGCCTCCGTCATCGACGACCCACGGCTCGCCATCCCTCCATTCCAGCGAACAGTGGCGCCGCGACAGCGTCGAGTCGGCAATTGTGAGGTCGCACTCGTCTGCACGACCCAGACGAAGACCGGCCGCTGGTAACGTAGTGGCCGACCCGCGGAGCGGGCCGCCGACGAACTCCAACCTCAAGTTCATGGAACGGGTCTGCGAGTCCAAACCGAAACGCGAGTCGCCTCACGCACATCGGTTACGCGGGCAGTAAGCGGGCCGAGTGGCAGGGTCCGACCAGTCTACCACCGGTGCCACAACTCTCATCCTTACATCAGGTTAGCCTTGCACTCCATCTCAGCAGCTGCGGGGCGGAAGGCGGGTCGCCAGGTACAGTCCTTGCGTGACGTGCGCCCATCGTGTCTGAAAAACCGAGGAAGGAAGGCGAGATGTCCGGTATGGAGCCCTGCTTATCGCATGAATTCGAGGCGGCGTCCGACATCCGTCTCCTGCATTGGCTGGGTGGTCTCGGTCGCCATCCGAACACGCTGATCGTCTGTCCGGAGCATGCCGTCGCGTCGGTGCTCCGACAGGTGCGCAAACGCTCCGCGCAGCCGGTCCACTACCGCATGCTCCCGGGGGCGCTGTCGCTGCCCTCCACCGCGGCCGGTACGCTCGTGCTCAATGACGTCGGCCAACTGACCTTACGTCAGCAGATCGCCGTCTTCGACTGGATGAACACGATCGGGACGAACGTGCAGGTCATCTCGCTCACGCGCCGATGCCCGCTCGAACTCGTTCAAGAGGGCCAGTTCCTCGAAGGTCTCCTCTACAGGCTGAACGCGGTGCGCTTCGAGA
>Ga0247825_10000811_pt1 | contig 20237 bp, 22 predicted proteins | sample 13C_Vanillin_Day_FD_194413 | JGI IMG/M metagenome (GOLD analysis project Ga0247825, IMG submission 194413) | Soil microbial communities from agricultural site in Penn Yan, New York, United States - 13C_Vanillin_Day48 | ecosystem: Environmental > Terrestrial > Soil > Agricultural land | place...
TCCTGCACGCTCGGCGGCAGAAGCAGGACCTCATCGATCTTCCAGGGGCGAAAATTCTTGCTCATGGGCCCGCAAAGAATCAGACTCGACCCCACTTGACCAGTCACTACTCAGACAGGCTCCTAGAACCCGTAAAGCTTGTTCGCGTTCTGCGACAGGATGCGGTTGCGCACGGCGGCGTCCGGCACCCATTCCAGCATCAGGTCGAGGAGATCGCCGTCGTTCGGCATCTCGCGGCCGTCGAGATTGACGTGCGGCCAGTCCGAGCCCCAAACCATTCGTTCGGGAGCATGCTTCACAAAGAGATGCGCGAGCGGCGTGACCGACGAATAGGGCACGTTCTGCTGCGTGCAGCGCATCGGCCCGGAGAGTTTCAGCCAGACCTTGCCGGAGTCGAGCATTCTCAGCACGGCCTTCACGGCGGGCTGATCGGTGCCGCCCTCCGCCGGAATGCTGGCGAAATGGTCGAGCACGATCTGGTTTTTGAGCTCCAGCAGCTTGTCGGCATATTCCGTGATGTCGGTGCCGTGCGGATAGAACTGGATGTGCCAGCCGTGCTCGTGCACGCGCGCGGCGATCTCCTTGGAATAGTTCGGCACGTGCTGGCCGCGCGCGTGGCTCATCATCCGCATGCCGCGGACGCCGAGCGAGGTCAGCCGCGTGAGTTCTGCCTTGGGAATGTCGTCGCGCACCAGCGCGATGCCGCGAAACCGTTTCGGGTATTTCGCCAGCACGTCGGCGAGCATCGCGTGGTTGCGGCCGTAGCCGCCCGGACTGACGATGACGCCGGTGCTCATGCCGAGCTTGTCCTGCAGCGCGAAGAACGTCTCGGGCAGCGCGTCATGGGCGATGTAGGGGCTGTCCGCCGCGAACGGATATTTCGCCGCCGGGCCGAACAGATGGATGTGGGTGTCGCAGGCGTTGGGTGGGGCTTTGAGCTTCGGCTTCTTCGGATTGGGATCCGGGCCTGTGGTCGGTTTCGGCATTCCGGCGTCCTTTGGCGGAAAACAGGCAAGGTTTATTGCAGCTTGATATTGGCGGCTTTGGCAAGCTCACGCCACTGGGGCAGTTCGCGCGCGACCATCGCGCCCAGCGCCTGCGGCATGCCGCCGATCGGATCGACGCCGTCGCGCACAAGCTTCTCGGCGACATCGGGTGCGCGGGCGGCCCTGGCGCTCGCTGCCGCAAGCCGGTCGATCACGGCTGCCGGCGTTCCGGCCGGCGCCATCAGCGCGATCCAGAGAATGCCTTCGTAGCCCGGCAGGCCCATCTCGGCGATGGTCGGCACCTCGGGCATCAGTTTCGAGCGCTCGCGGCTCGCGATGCCGAGCATGCGAAGCTTGCCGGCCACCACCTGCGGGTTCGACGTCGTGTAGGTGTCGAGCTCGAGTTGCACCACGCCGGTCAGAAGGTCGGTCATGGCAGGCGCCGCGCCGCGATAGGGAATGTGCGCCACCTCGATGCCGGTCCGGCGCAACAGCAGTCGAAGGTGATATGTGGCAATGTGCCGATGCCGGCCGACTAGTAGTTGAGCTTGCCGGGATTTTGCTGGCCGACCAGCCGCATGGTGATGTCGGCAAATCCGCCGGGCCCGAACGGGATGACGATGCGGATCGGGCGGTTGGGGTAGGGGGCCTGGGCGCGGGCGGCATCCGGCATGGCGGAGCTTGCGACAAGCGCGGCGAGCATAGCCAGCATCCGGAGCACGCGGGACCTCCCTTGATATTGTTGCCGTTGTGCTTTCTGCTTCATGCCTCGAAGGGCGGGCAACGCCCTTATCCTACCTCGCGCGGGTCCTGCTGCAATGACGGCCCCGCAACCAACGGAGATCGTGATGGCGATTCAGCGTTTCGAGAACGGCCCGCGCATGTCGCGCGTGGTGGTGCACAACGACACGGTCTATCTCGCGGGCCTGACCGCGGATGCGACGGTGGGCAAGAGCGTGGGCGAGCAGACCAGGGAAATCCTCGACAAGATCGACGGTCTCCTGAAGCAGGGCGGCACCGACAAGTCGAAGCTCCTGCAGGCGGTGATCTGGCTGCAGGACATCCGGGTGGTCGACGAGTTCAACAAGGTGTGGGACGCCTGGGTGGTGCCGGGCCAGACGCCGGCGCGGGCATGCATCGAGGCGCGGCTGCAATCGCCGGCCAAGATGATCGAGATCCAGGTCACCGCGGCAAAGTGACGGCGGGCCACTCACCAGTCAAAAGAAGGAGCGTTGCCATGCTCGACCGGCGAACCGCGCTATCGATGCTGCTGGCGTTGCCAATGGCGGGGCCGGCGCTGGCCCAGTCCTATCCGGCGCGTCCGGTCAGGTTGATCCTGCCGTTCGCGCCGGGCGGCGTCACCGACGTTTCGGCGCGATATGTCGCCCAGCTCATGTCGGGACCGCTGGGGCAGAACCTCATCATCGAGAACCGCTCCGGCGGCGGCGGCGCGATTGGCGCCACCGCCGCGGCGCGCGCGGAACCCGACGGCTATACGATCCTGGTCGCAAGCTCGGCGACGCATTCGATCCTGCCGGCGATGTCCGACAAGCTCGACTACGATCCGATCAAGAGCTTTGCGCCGATCTCCGGCATGTCGAACGCGCCCTACCTGCTGGTCGTCAATGCCGAAGTGCCGGTGAAGAACACCAAGGAGCTCGCCGACTATGCCAAGGCCAATGTCGGCAAGTTCAACTTCGCGGCGGCCACCGGCACGCCGCCGCATATCCTGGCTCATGTCTTCAAGGAGCTGACCGGCGCGGATTTTCCGGTGGCGCTGTACCGGGGCGGAGGGCCGGCGATGGCCGACCTGTTCGCCAACCAGGTGCATGCGATTTTCCAGCCGACCACCATCATCATTCCGCTGCTCGACGACAAGCGCATCAAGGTTCTCGGCGTCGCGACCGAGCAGCGCTCGAGCCTGTTTCCCGGCGTGCCGACGCTGGCCGAGCAGGGGTTCCCGCAGCTCATCGCCAATTCCTGGAACGGCCTCTGCGCGCCGGCCGGAACGCCCGCCGCGATCGTCAGCCGGCTCAACCAAGCAGCGGTCGAGGCGCTGAATTCGGCGGAGCTGAAAGCCAAGTTCGGCAGCCTCGGCATCACCATCATCGCCGGAAGCCCGGAGCAGTTCGGTGCGTTCATGCGGGACGAGGCGGTGCGCTGGGACGGTCTCGTGAAAGCTGCGAAGATGCCGAAGACGTAGCGGCCGACAAATCCCGGAACCCGACATGAAAACCTATGCGATTGCGGCAATTCCCGGCGACGGCATCGGCACGGAGGTCGTCGCCGCCGGCGTCGAGGTGCTGGCCGCAATCGCCAAACGCGACGGGGCCTTAAGCTTCAAGGTCGATCATTTCGACTGGGGCGGCGAGTACTACAAGAAGCACGGGCGCATGATGCCGGAAAACGGCCGCGACCAGATCCGGAAGCACGACGCGATCCTGTTCGGCTCGGCAGGCCACCCGGACATTCCCGATCACATCACGCTCTGGGGCCTGCGGCTCGCGATCTGCCAGCCGTTCGACCAGTACGCCAATGTGCGCCCGACGCGGGTGCTGCCAGGAATCACCTCGCCGTTGCGCAACGTGAACGGAGGCGAACTCGACTGGGTGATCGTGCGCGAGAACTCCGAAGGGGAATACGCCGGCGTCGGCGGCCGGGTGCATCAGGGCTCGCCGCTCGAGGCCGCAACCGACGTCGCGATGTTCACGCGCGCCGGGGTGGAACGGATCATGCGCTTTGCCTTCCGGCTCGCGCAATCACGCCCGCGAAAGCTCCTGACGGTGGTGACCAAGTCGAACGCGCAGCGCCACGCCATGGTGATGTGGGACGAGATCGCCGTGCAGATCGCGGCCGAGTTCAAGGACGTGACCTGGGACAAGATGCTGGTCGATGCCATGACCATGCGCATGGTGATGCGGCCGGAGTCGATCGACACGGTGGTGGCAACCAACCTGCACGCCGACATCCTGTCGGATCTCGCGGCCGCGCTCGCGGGATCGCTGGGCATCGCGCCGACCGCGAACCTCAACCCCGAGCGCGCCTTCCCGTCGATGTTCGAGCCGATCCACGGCTCGGCCTTCGACATCATGGGCAGGGGCATTGCCAACCCGATCGGCACGTTCTGGTCCGCGGTGATGATGCTGGAGCACCTGGGCGAGAAGGGCGCGGCCGATCGCCTGATGAAGGCGATCGAGCGGGTGACGGCCGACAAGCGCTTTCACACTCCCGATCTGGGCGGCAAGGCGCGGACGGTGGACGTGACGGCTGCGGTGGTGGATGCGATCCACGGCGCGAACGCCTGAGTCGGAAGCTCACGCCGGAAACGGTCCCCACGCGCGCTGAATCGCCGGGCGTGCCTCGATCGCATCGTGCCAGCGCTTGAGGTTGGGATATTCGGCGAGGCCGATGTCCTTCACGCCGTGCAGGTGCACGTCGGAATACATCGTCATGTCGGCGATCGAGTAGGCGCCGCCGAAATATTCGTTCGACGCGAGATGCCGGTTCAGCGTGTCGAGCATGTCGCGCAGCACGGCGGTGTAGTGCGCCTGCGGCTGCGGCACCTTCTCGGGATTGCGCACCACCCAGTGGCCGAACTGCTGTGACAGCGTGGTGAAGGTCGCCGAGCCGTAGAACAGCCACTGGTCCACTTTCACGCGTGTGGCGGGGTCGGCTGGGTAGAACTTGCCGGACTTCTCGCCGAGATATTTGAAGATCGCGCCGGACTCGCACAGCGTTACTGTCGCGCCGCCGGGGCCGTCGTGGTCGACGATCGCCGGAATTTTGTGGCCCGGGCTGATCTTCAGGAACTCCGGCGTCATCTGCTGCTTCTCGCGGATGTTGACCGGGATGACCTTGTGCGGAAGCCCGGTCTCTTCGAGCATCATCCGCGGCTTGTAGCCGTTGTCGGTGGTCCAGGTGTAGCAGTCGATCATGCGTCCCCCCTGCAAGAGTTTCCGGCCCCTCCCGGCCTCATGCTGAGGAGCGGGCGAAGCCGCGTCTCGAAGCATGGGGCCGCCTCGATCCTTCGAGACGCCGCGCTGCGCGCGGCTCCTCAGGATGAGGCGGGGAGAGAGTCGAGCTTGGCGCGCTACTGCTGCTGCATCCTTCGCCGCAGTTGCTGGTCGTCGAAGTGCGCCGGCTCCATCGCCCAGGGCGACTGATCGTAGCCGTTCGCGTAGTTGCGCGCGGTCTGCGTCGGATTGCGGTTGACCAGCGGCCGGAAGAACATCGGATGCGTGAGGCTTCGCACCTCGTGCTCGATGGTGAACAGGTGCTTGCCGGTGTCGAGATCGACGATGTCGCGGAAGCGGTACTGGTACGGATTGTCCTCGCGGCTGACCAGCCCGCGCTCGCCGAGCCGCTGGTGCGGGCCGGAGAAGCTCGACACGTAGATCTGCACGTGATGCTCGTCGTATTCGGGCAGCGGCTGGTCGGTCTCGCGGAACAGCAGGTACTGGTTGCGGCCGACCCGCACCCTCGCGGTGGTGCCGTCGCCGTTCACGACCTCGGTCGGAACGTCGATCATGTGCTGATAGAACTTGGCGATGCCTTTCGCAGTGCCGACCGGCACGTCGAACTCGACATAGGGAATGCCGAGCGCGATGCGTCCGAAGCGCTCCGCGTCGGGCTCATGCAGGCGGATGGTGTTGCCCCAGGGGCAGGTGGCCTGGACGTAATCGTTGTGCTCGGAGAAAGCGAATTTGGTGCCTTCGAGCCGCGGCTTGACGTTGGCAAGCCGCGTCAGCAGTGCCTCGCGGCCTTCGATGACGATGCCGGTCTTGCCGCGCAGCACCTGCGGCGCGCCGGTCGGCAGGTGAAACTGGCTGCGGCCGACATTCATCCACATGTTGTCGTCCATCACCATCAGATACGGATCGCGGGTGAGGCCGAGGCCGGCGCCGTAGAACAGTTGCGCGATCCGCTGATCCGGGATCGTGACGTTCACGTGCTCGAGGTGGATCGAATTGCCGAGGTCCTCGGCGGCGCGGTCGAAGGTCTTCTGCATCGGGTCCATGGGGCCATCCCGGAAAGGCATTGAAGCCAAGACGTTGGATGACCGCACTATAGCACAGGGCGGAATGCGCGCATGAGGGCTTCACGAAACGGCAGCCCTGCTATGCTGCCCGCAGAAAAGATAGGGAGGACTTATGTATCCGACGACGACCCCGCCACTGGTCCTGAACGATCGCCTGCCCGATCCGGCGGTGAAGGTGCTCGACAAGAGCTTCGACAAATACCGTGTGCTGCTCGCGAGCGTCGAACGGCTGTCGCAGGGCTATTCGTGGGCGGAGGGCCCGGTCTGGTTCGGCGATGCGCGGTGCCTGCTCTGGAGCGACATCCCCAACAACCGCATCATGCGGTGGGATGCCGAGACTGGGGCGACCAGCGTCTACCGGCAGCCCTCGAACTACGCGAACGGCAACACCCGCGACCGCCAGGGCCGGCTGGTCACCGCCGAGCACGGACGGCGCGTCACCCGCACCGAATATGACGGCCGCATCACCGTGCTGTGCGACCGCATCGACGGCAAGCGCCTGAGCTCGCCCAACGACGTGGTGGTGAAGTCCGACGACTCGATCTGGTTCACCGACATGACCGCCGGCATCGACGGCAACTGGAACGGTGAGACCGGCGAGCAGGAACTGCCGCAGCGGGTCTACCGGATCGACGGCAAGTCCGGGCAGGTCACGGTGGCGAGCGACGGCCTGGTGAAGCGGCCGAACGGGCTCGCGTTTTCGCCCGACGAGAAGAAGCTCTACGTGATCGAGAGCCAGCCGCTGGAGCGCGCATTCTACGTGTTCGACGTGGACGGGGCGAAGTTGTCGAACGGCAAGATGCTGATCAAGTGCACGAAGGACGAGACGCCGGACGGCTTCCGGGTCGATGTCGACGGCAACCTGTGGTGCGGCTGGGGGATGGGTTCGGCGGAGCTCGACGGCGTGCGCGTCTTCAGCCCGCAGGGCGCGCCGATCGGCCATATCCAGTTGCCGGAGCGCTGCGCCAATGTCTGCTTCGGTGGGTCCAAGGGCAACCGCCTGTTCATGGCGGCGAGCCATTCGCTCTATGCGCTCTATGTGAACACGCAGGGTGCGCCGGGCGGGTAATATTTGACGGTGAGTTCGCTCCCCGGACGGTGCTAGGCTTCGCTCAAGGCGAGGCCGGCCAACGGCCCGCTCAACCTTGGGGAGCGACATCATGAACATCAGCAAGCGAGACATGCTGGCCGGCGCGGGCGCTGCCGTGGCGGCCGTGACCTTTAGCCGGACCGCGCTCGGCCAGTGGACGCCGAGCGAGCGCTATCCCGATCCGTCCGTCAAGGTGCTCGATCCGAGCTTCAACAAATACCGGCTGGGGCTTGCGGGCGTGGAGCGCATCGCCCACGGCACGCGCTGGAACGAGGGCCCGGTCTATTTCGGCGACGGGCGGTATCTGCTGTGGAGCGACATCCCGAACAACCGCATCATGCGCTGGGACGAGGAGACCGGACGGGTGAGTGTGTTTCGCAGACCCTCCAACAACGCCAACGGCAACACCCGCGACCGCCAGGGCCGTCTCGTCACCTGCGAGCACGACACCCGCCGCCTGACCCGCACCGAATACGACGGCACCATCACCGTGCTCGCCGACAAGTTCGACGGCAAGCCGCTGAACTCGCCGAACGACGTGGTGGTGAAGTCGGATGACTCGATCTGGTTCACCGATCCGCCGTTCGGCATCCTCGGCAATTACGAGGGCCATACCGCGGCGCCGGAACTGCCGACCAACGTGTATCGTATCGACCGGACCGGCCGGCTGACGGTCGCGACCGGCGAGATCAACCGGCCCAACGGGCTCGCCTTCTCGCCCGACGAGAGCAAGCTCTACGTGGTCGAGGCCGCGCTCAATCCGCGGGTCATCCAGGTGTTCGACGTGACCGACAATGGCACCAGGCTCGCCAACAAACGGCCGTTCATCAACGCCGAGCCGGGCGGCACGCCGGACGGCTTCCGGCTCGACGTCGACGGCAATCTCTGGTGCGGATGGGGCATGGGCACAGCCGAGCAGGACGGCGTGAAGGTGTTCGATCCGTCCGGCAAGCCGATCGGCTTCATCGCGCTGCCCGAGCGCTGCGCCAATGTCTGCTTCGGCGGGCCGAAACGAAACCGCCTGTTCATGGCGGCGAGCCACTCGGTCTATTCGCTTTATGTGAACACGCAGGGCGTCAAGGGCGGATGACAGACACAAAAGGCATTCTTGCGATCTGGAACAGTGTCGCGCCGGGCCTCGAGGGCGATTTCGAGGAGTGGTACCAGCACGAGCACTTCCATGAACGGATCGGCGTGCCGGGGTTTCTCACCGGCCGCCGCTACGAGGCGGTGCGCGGCACGCCGCCGTATTTCTGCATCTACCTCACGCAGTCGCCGGCCGTGCTCAAATCGCCGGCTTACATCGAACGGCTGAACAATCCGACGCCGCAGACGCGCAAAATCATGTCGGGGCCGTTCCGCGACATGGTCCGCACGGTGTGCGGGCTCACCGCGCGGTTCGGCGCGATGCGGGGCTCGGTCGCGGTGACCGCGCGGTTCACCGTGCCACCGGCGAACAGTGCGCTGGAAGCCGTGGCGCGAGAGCTTTCCGCCGACAAGGCAGTGGCCTGCGCGGAAGTCTGGACCGCGCAGAGCAAAGCGGATTTTCCGGTGTCCGAGGAGGAGCGCCTGCGCGGCGGCGATGCCCGCATCGAAGCCTGCCTGATGGTGGAGACGTTGCGCGTTCCCGATGCCGAGACGGTCGCGGCATCGCTGTCGCAGCGTTTTCCCGGGACGACGGTCGGAATCTACCGCCTGCTCTGCGAGATCAGGGCGGGCGGCTAAAGAAAACGCAGCGTCACCACCACAGTCCGCGGGACGGCGGCGCCGCGCCCTGGTTGATTCAGGTCAATGTATCGTCGCGCAAACGCGCGTCAGGTGTTACATGGTTGATTCGGAGCGCTCGATGCAGAAACAGTTTCAACGCGCGATTGTCGTCCTTCTGGCGCTGTGGGTGGGGCCGGTATGGGCAGAGACCCCGCAACAGCGCGGTGAGGTCATTGCGCGCGGCCTCTGCAGCCCGTGTCATGCCATCGGCAAGACGGGCAAGAGCAAACTTCCGGCCGCGCCGGCATTCCGCAACCTCGACAAGCAAACCAACCTGTCGAAACTTTCGCGGCGGATCCAGGAAGGACTTCTGACAGGGCACGAAGACATGCCGTTGTTTCGCTCCGGGCGCGACGATGCGGACGCGATGGTCGCCTATATCCGCTCCGTCCAGGGCCGGTGAGCCCCTCCCGATCGGCCTCTCTTAACCATGAAGCGCCTCACGCGCGTCATTTGCGGCAGATCAACCCGGGCCTATATCGGATGCGACACGCTTGAACGTGACCTGCGGCTTTGAACCGCAACTGCGCCGTAACCGGGGCAGCGACAGGACGAATGCCGTGCAGAATCCGCCGAAATTGACATGGACAACCAGCGGCGAGGCCGCGCGCCTGCAAGCGACCGGCGCGTGGACCGCAGTTTCCGCGTCATCGATCGAAGTTCTGGCTGAACGGGCGCGAGGAGATGCAACCGGGCATCTCGCGATCGACCTCGACATCGGCGGGGTCGAGGAGCTCGACACCTACGGCGCATGGCTGATCGAGCGCTTTACGCGAAGCTGCCGCGCCGGCGGCATTCAGGCCGAGCTCACCAATGTTGCGGAACGCTTCAGGGGCTTGCTTGAAACCGTGAGCCACACGTCCGCCGAGGCGGCGCCTCTCGGGCGCAAGCCCAATGCCTTCATGGCTTTTCTGGAAACCATCGGCCGCACCTTTCCCCGGTTGGGCTCTGACGTCACGGCATTTGCGGAGATGTTGGGCGCACTAACCGCCGCGACGATCCGCGTGCTGCTGAAGCCCAGGCGCTTCAGGCTGACCTCGGCGGTGCATCATCTCGACCGTGTCGCCTGGCAGGCCATGCCGATCATGCTGCTGATCAGTTTTCTGATCGGCGCGATCATCGCGCAGCAGGGAATTTTCCATTTCCGCAAATTCGGCGCCGACGTCTACGTCGTCGATCTCGTCGGCATCCTCGTGCTGCGTGAAATCGGCGTGCTGCTCATCGCCATCATGGCGGCCGGCCGGTCGGGAAGTTCATACACCGCTGAGCTCGGATCGATGAAGATGCGCGAAGAGATTGATGCGCTCCGCACCATGGGCCTCGATCCGGTCGAAGTCCTGATGGTGCCGCGCGTGCTGGCGCTTGTTGTCGCGCTGCCGATCCTGGCGTTTTTCGGCTCGCTCGCGGCGCTCTATGGCGGCGGCCTGATCGCCTGGCTCTATGGAGGGATGAGCCCGGACGTCTACATCGCGCGGCTGCAGGAAGCCGTATCGATCACCCATTTCAAGGTCGGCATCATCAAGGCGCCATTCATGGCGCTGGTGATCGGGGTTGTGGCCTGCAGCGAGGGTCTTCGGGTCAAAGGCAGCGCCGAGTCGCTCGGCTTGCAGACCACGACCTCGGTCGTGAAGGCCATTTTCCTCGTCATCGTGCTCGACGGGTTGTTCGCCGTGTTCTTTGCGTCGATCGGAATGTAGCCATGAACGCCTATGAACGGCCTTTGGCGATCAGCGTCCGCGACCTCGTGGTCGGTTTCGGGACGCAGACCGTGCTCGATCACCTTTCGCTGGACGTCTACCGGGGCGAGATCGTCGGGCTGGTCGGCGCATCGGGCGGCGGCAAGTCGGTCCTGCTGCGCACGATTATCGGTCTTCTGCCGCGGCGGTCGGGCGCGATCGGCGTACTTGGCGAAGATGTTGGCGAAGATATCGGCCACTCGCCGGCCGACGAAAGCCACGCCATCGGACGGCGCTGGGGAGTTCTGTTTCAGCAAGGCGCGCTGTTCTCGTCGTTGACTGTGCTCCAGAACGTGCAGTTTCCCATGCGCGAGCATCTCGGCCTTTCGCAAAAGCTGATGGACGAGGTGGCGCTCGCCAAGCTGGAGATGGTCGGACTTCGCAATACCGACGCCGGCAAGTTTCCATCCGAACTGTCGGGCGGCATGACCAAGCGCGTGGCGCTTGCGCGCGCGCTGTCGCTGGACCCCGAGATCGTGTTCCTCGACGAGCCCACCTCCGGGCTCGACCCGATCGCGGCCAGTGAATTCGACACGCTGATCAAGACACTGCAACAGACGCTGGGCCTGACCGTGTTCATGGTCACCCACGATCTCGACAGCCTTCACACCGTCTGCAACCGCGTTGCGGCGCTCGCGGCGGGCCGGATCGTGGCGGTCGGACCGATGGCGGACATTCTCGCCTCGCCCCATCCCTGGGTGCAGGCCTATTTCCGCGGCGCGCGCGGGGTTCGGCGCGCGCAGCCACAGCTTGACCGAGGTTAAAACACCATGGAAACGACGGCAAAATACCGGCTGATGGGAGCCTTCACGCTCGCCACCGTGGTCGGCCTGTTCGGCTTCGTGTACTGGCTCAACAACGTCGCCGGTCTGACGGAGCGCCGCATCTACCAGATCAGGTTTCAGGGCGCCGTGCCGGGATTGCGGCCGGGCGCGGCCGTACAATTCAACGGGATTCGCGTGGGCGAGGTGACCGACCTGCGGCTCGACGCGCAGATGCCGCAGCGCGTCACGGCGACGATTGCGATCGATTCCACGACGCCGGTCCGGGTGGATACGCAAGTCGGTCTCGATTTCCAGGGCCTGATGGGCGTCACGTCGGTCACGCTTAAAGGGGGGGCATCCGAGGCTCCCCGTCTTGTCGCAGCCGAGGGCGGCCTGCCGCTGCTGATCGCGGACGCGTCGGCAGGCGCCGACCTGTCGACGACCGCCCGGGAGGCGCTCCGCCGTCTTGATGGCATGCTCGCCGACAATGCCGATGCCTTGCGCGGCACGATGTCGAATTTCAACACCTTCACCGGCGCGCTTGCGCGCAACTCGGATCGCATCGACGGCATCGTTGCCGGACTCGAGCGCATGACGGGCGGCGGCGACAGCAAGAGCCCGGCACAATCTTTCGATCTGACGGCGCCGCGCCTGGCGGCTCAGGTCGACAGACCCCGGGCAGGGCCGCTGGCGGTCGGCGATCCCACCGCCCTGATCATGTACGACTCGCAAAAACTGGTGGTCCGCAATGCTTCGGGGACACGGGCGACGATGGCCGGCGCGCAATGGGCCGACACGCTGCCGAAGCTCGTACAGGCCCGGATCGTCCAGACGCTCGAGAACGCGATGTCGCCTGCCGCAGTTGTGCGCGGCATCGACAACCTCGCCTCGGAGCGTCAATTGCTGCTCGACATCCGCGCCTTTGAGGTCGTGGACTCCGATACGCCCACGGCGACCGTCGAGCTTGCCGCAAAGATCGCCGGAAACGGCAATCAGGTGATCGATGCGAAGGTCTTTGCGGCGACGGTGCCGGCATCCTCGACCGGCGCGAGTGACGCGGCAGCGGCATTGGACCGCGCCTTTGGCAAGGTCGCCGCGGAAATTGCGGTCTGGGCGCAAAGCATCCCGTGATTTTTGGCAACCCCTGATCTTTGGCATCTTTGCGGCAAATCAAACCGAGCATCGTCCGCAACAGTATGATTAGATATTGTTATTCAGCCCGCGGGGAATGCCATGTCGCCAGCTCCTTCAACCCAACCGCAACCTGGGTACGCCAGTATCATGGTCCCGATGGACCCCGGCCCAGACGCGCAAAGCCGGGTCAAATTGGCGACCGCTCTCGCTGACCGCTTTTCGGGCCGGCTGATCGGCATCGCCGCCCATCCAATTTCGGTCCCGCTGTATTTCGAGGCATCCGTGGCGGGCGTTGCAAGCGCCATCGAACTCCAGGAAAAAGCCGCGACGCGCGAAATTGCCTCGGCTGAAGCAATCTTTCGCAAGATCGTCGCCACGCGCAATCGCACCGAATGGCGGCACGCGCACAGCCTTCCAGCGGACTTCATCCTCCAACAGGCGCGCGCGGCCGATCTCATCGTTGCAAGCCGGCCCCGCGCCGACGAAGACACACTCGCTCCCATGACCGTCGATGCCGGCGATCTCGTCATGAATGCCGGGCGTCCGGTGCTTTTCGTCCCGCCCAACGTGGAATATCTCGCGGCCAAGACCGTCCTGATCGGATGGAAAGACACCAGGGAGTCACGGCGCGCCGTCGCCGACTCGTTGCCGTTCCTCAAGGGAGCACAGCATGTTGTCGTTGTGTCGGTCGACAGCGGTGACCATGCCGTGAAGGACGTGATCGCGTATCTTGGCTGCCATGGCGTTGACGCCAGTCATGTCGTGCAGCCGCCCGGGTCAGGCTCCGTCGCCGACGACTTGCTTCGGATCGCGGACCAGGAAATCGCGGATCTGATTGTGTCCGGGGCCTATGGGCATAGCCGCGCGCGCGAATGGATACTGGGCGGCGTGACACGCGACCTGCTCGATCACGCAGGTGTCTGCTGCCTGATGGCTCACTAAGGTTCGGCGCACTGGGGTTCGGCGCACCAGGATCGTGCAACAATCGTCATCGTCCGTGACTCAGGCCTGCGGGCGCAACCACCGGCTGATATTGTCGCCACCATGAGCACTTATCGGCTGGACCGGCTTTTTTCGCCACGTTCGGTGGCGCTGGTGGGTGCAAGTCCTCGACAACATTCGGTCGGGCGCACCATTCTCGAAAACCTGAAAGCGGCAGGTTTCGCCGGTCCGCTCCGCCTGGTCAATCCGCGTCATGCCGAAATCGGCGGGGTCGCTGCAGTCAAGTCGGTTTCGGATTTGCCCGAAACAGATCTTGTGATCGTCGCTTCGCCTCCCGCGACTGTGCCTGGCGTCATCGCGGAGGCCGGCGCACGCGGATGTGCGTCAGCCATCATCGTGACCGCGGGTCTCGGGCAGGGTCGGGACTCGCTCGCAGACAAAACACTGCAGGCGGCGCGCCTGCACGGTATGCGCCTGCTTGGGCCGAATTGCCTGGGCGTCCAGGCAACGGGAGCCAGGCTGAACGCGAGCTTCGCCGCACACATGCCGCATCCGGGCGACCTTGCGCTGATTTCGCAGTCCGGCGCGATTGCCGCGGGCCTGGTCGAGTGGGCCGCGCGGCGCACCCTGGGATTTTCCGCGGTCGTATCTCTCGGAAATCAGATCGACGTCGATTTCGGCGATCTGCTCGACTACTTTGCGACCGACCGCGCGACCCGATCGATCCTGCTTTACATCGAATCCGTTCAGGACGCCGCGAAATTCATGTCCGCGGCCCGCGCCGCGGCCCGGACAAAACCGGTCATCGTCATCAAGTCCGGCCGGCACGCGCAGGGCGCATCCGCCGCGCGCACCCATACCGGAGCGCTCGCCGGCTCCGACGCCGTTTATGATGCGGCGTTTCGGCGGGCCGGTCTCGTGCGTGTGATGGATATGGACGAACTGTTCGATGCCGCCGAGACACTCGGGCATGTCCATCCCTTTGCGGGCAATCGGCTCGCGATCCTGACCAACGGCGGCGGTATCGGCGTCCTTGCGGTCGACCGCCTGGTCGATCTCGGCGGTCAGCTCGCATCGCTCTCGCCGGCCACCAGGACTTTGCTCGATGAGAAACTTCCACCGATCTGGTCGGGGGAAAATCCGGTCGATATCGCGGGCGATGCGGACGCGTCGCGCTATGGCATCGCGCTGGAGGCGCTGATCGAAGATCCATGCAATGACGCCGTGCTGGTCATGAATGTGCCGACGGCTCTGGCATCCGCGAAAGACGCCGCGATATCCGCCGCTTCGGTTGTCCGCGCGCATCGCGACCGTTTCTACCCGGGAAAGCCGGTCTTCGCCGTGTGGGTCGGCGACAGCGGCGAGGCCGATGCGGAGCTCGAGAGCGCAGGCATTCCGCACTTTCAATCGGAAACCGACGCCGTGCGCGGGTTCATGCATCTCGTCCGTTATCGCGACGGACAGGATGCGCTGATGGCGGTCCCGCCGAGTCTGCCGGAGGCATTCCGGCCCGACGTGAGCGCCGCGCGCGATATTGTTCAGCGCGCCATCGAAGCCGGCCGCACATGGCTCGATCCATTGGAAATCGCCGGCTTGATGCAGGCCTACGCGATCCCGATCCCTCCGGTCCTTCTGGCCCGCGACCCCGATGCAGCGGCTGCCGCGGCCGGAACTTTTCTCGAAACGGGCGCGGTGGCCGTCAAGATTCTTTCGCCCGACATCGTGCACAAGTCGGACGTCGGCGGAGTGCGCCTCGGCCTGACCAGCCGGGACGCGGTCCGCGAAGCGACGTCCGGCATTCTCGCGCGAGCGCGCGCAGCCAGGCCCGATGCGCGCATCTCCGGTGTGACGGTCCATCCCATGATCGTCAGGCCGGGAGCGCGCGAATTGATCGCGGGCCTCGCAGACGACGCAACCTTCGGGCCGGTGGTGGTGTTCGGCCGCGGCGGCACTGCGGTCGAGGTCATCAACGACAAGGCGCTGGCCTTGCCGCCGCTCGATCTGGGGCTCGCTCAGGATCTGATCAAGCGGACCAGGGTATCGCGTATCCTGAAAAGCTATCGCGACGTCCCCGAGGCGGACGGAGAGGCGATAGCGCTTGTTCTTGTCAAGCTTGCCCAGCTCGCAGCCGACGTCCCCGAGGTGCGCGAACTCGATCTGAATCCTCTGCTGGCCGATGAAGCCGGCGTGATCGCGCTCGATGCGAGGGTCGCCGTGGCGCGGCCGGACATGCCAGCGGACAAGTCACGCTTGGCGACCCGGTCACGTCTGTCGATACGGCCCTATCCCAAGCAATGGGAGCGGCCGGCAAAGCTTCGGGATGGGACGGCGCTCCTTCTGCGGCCGGTGCGCCCCGAAGACGAGCCGCTTTACCCGCCGTTTCTCCAGCGGGTCACTCCGGAAGACATGCGCTTGCGCTTCTTCGCCCCGGTCAAGACTTTCACCCATGCGATGATCGCGCGCTTCACCCAGATCGACTACGCGCGGGCCATGGCGTTCGTGGCGATCGAGCAGCCGTCGGGCGACATGCTCGGCGTGGCGCGCGTGCACCGCTTTACCCACAGCGACAAGGCCGAATATGCAGTCCTGGTCCGCTCCGACCTGAAGGGGCGCGGGCTGGGATGGCTGTTGATGCGCACCCTGATCGAATATGCGCAAAGCGAGGAGATTGGCGCGCTCGAAGGCGAAGTTCTGTCCGACAACGCGGCGATGCTGCGGATGTGCGCCGACCTCGGTTTCGACATCGCGGCAAGCCCCGACGATGAAAACATCCGCATCGTCAGGCTTGGGCTTAGTCAAACCCGATGATGGGTCCCGCTCAGCGCTCCAGTGTCTTCAGATAGGAAATCACCGCATTGATCCGGTCGGGCTCGAGCCGGAACTCCGGCATCGACGGATGGCCGGTCACGATGCCTTCGGCAAACGACTCAGCCAACGACTCGACCGGATATTTCTGATGAAGCGTGCGAAACGGCGGCGCGATCGAAAGCGGACTCGCTCCCTCCCGGCCGATGGCATGGCACTGCGCGCAATTCGTCCGCACGAACACCAGCCCGCGTTGCGCCGAAGGCGAAAGGGGCTCGGCGGCGGTCGACGGCGAGCCGGCGATCAACGCGGCTGCGGCGGCGATCCCAATCCCAAGCATTCGATGGCGCATGATTTGAGGTCCTGTCTGTATTGAACCGGGTTCGCAATCGTCTCTGCCGTCGGCGCTTTGTCCTTGCCGTTCGGCGGGAGGGTGAGGGACGCGACAGCATTATGGCGTGGAAGATTGCTTGGCAACTCGGGCCAGCGGCCCGGACGGGTTTTGGGCGCCGTTTCGTTGCCCGGAGCGGGTAAGCCGGAACCCTCTTGCGGAAGCGAATTCGGCGTCGCCGCGGTTTGGGCAAGGCCGACGCAACGCTGCCACACGCGCGCGATCAGGCTCGCGGCAGGCCGGGACGCTCGATCGGTGGCGATTTTCATGGGAACGTGCCTTGCAACTGGCCGGAAGGGATCAGCCGTTCAACTGTCCGAGCTTTGCACGGTTGCGGAGCACGACACGACGCGAACTCGGCAGTTCGATTGCGGCCGTGCTTTCAAGCTGGGTCATGGTGCGCGACACCGTCTCGATGGTGAGGCCGAGGTAGTCGGCGATGTCCTGGCGCGACATCGGCAACTCGAACTGGTTGCTGCCGGAGACCCGGGACGCCATGTCGAGCAAAAAGCCCACCACGCGTTCCTCGGCGGTCTTGATCAGCGCCAGAAAGTGCTGCTGGGCGCGCTCAAGCTCCCGCGCGGTCAGCGTCCAGAGCTGCCGGGCCACCTCGGTATCGCGGGCGGCCAGCGCCACGAGCGAACTCCGCTTGACGACCAGCACCTTGCTTTCGGTCATCGCCTCTGCGGAAAAGTGGTGAAGCTCCCCGGTTTCGAGCCCGAACACATCGCCCGGGACATAAAACGCGCCGATCTGGCGGCGGCCGTCGGCCAGAACCTTGTAGGTCCGCACAGCGCCCGAAACCACCTGGTAGAGGTATTCGGCCGGTTCGTTCTCGCCGTAAATCTCCACATTCCGCTTGAAGGTCATCGGCGCCCCCATCATCGCGATGGCGTCGCCCTGCACGGCGGCTCCGGCCGACAAATTCGGGTTAAAGCCGAGCTTGAGAGAATGGGATTGAACGGCGCGTTGTGTGTGCATGACATGACCCCTCGGTTGTGGGGTCATGGATACGGGCCGCGCGGGCATCTGAAAATTCAGATATCATCCCTAAGGGATATCCCTTAGTCGGCGGCCGGCCCCGTGCCCCGTAGGCGGGTCACAAGCGCGAGTGAAGGTTGATGGCCGATATCGTGAACGGGGCTGAACGCCAGGCCTTGCAGCAGCACCTCCGGACCGGCTTCGCGATGCCGCCGGTGGCGGCCTATGCGCTCGGTCTCGGGCTTGTCACGCTGGTCTTTCTGGCGCGCGCGTGGCTGGCTCCGACGCTCGGCAACCAGTCACTTTACCTGTTTCTGGTACCGCCCGTGCTGATCGCTGGCATCGTTGGCGGATTGGGGCCGGGCGTGACGGCCACCGCTTACGCGACCGTGCTGCAGATTTTTGCAAGCGGCGACTACCGCGCCTTGCTCGATATTCAAAGTCCGCTGTTCGCCGCCGACACGGCGCGGGGCGTTACCTTTGTTGTCGTCGGCGTCGGTGTTGCCTGGTTCGGCAACCACCTCAAACGCGCCCGTCTCGAAGCCGCGACAAGCACCCAGTCGGCGCTGGCCCGGCAGGCGCATGTCCAGTCGATCCTGGACACCATTCCGGAAGCAATGATCGTCATTGACGTCCAGGGGATCATCCAATCCTTCAGCGCGGCGGCCGAGCGCCTGTTCGGATACGCGGCGAGCGAGGCGATCGGCCAGAACATCAAGATCATGATGCCACAGCCCTACCGTGACGAACACGACGGCTACCTCGCGCGCTATCTGCGCACCAACGAAGCCCGCATCATCGGGATCGGGCGCGTGGTGGTGGGCCAGCGCAAGGATGGCTCGACCTTCCCGATGGAGCTCGCGGTCGGCGAGATGCGCGCCAACAACCAGCGTTTTTTCACCGGCTTCATCCGGGATCTCACCGAACGGCAGAGCGCCGAGGCGCGATTGCAGGAGCTGCAATCCGAGCTTGTCCACATCTCGCGCCTGACGGCGATGGGCGAGATGGCCTCGACGCTAGCTCATGAGCTCAATCAGCCCCTGTCGGCCATCACGAACTACATGAGAGGCTCGCGGCGCCTGCTGGCGGATCGCGCTGACGAAGAGTCCGCCCTGATCCGCGAGGCCGTCGAGAAATCCGCGGAGCAGGCGCTCCGCGCAGGCCAGATCATCCGGCGTCTGCGCGACTTTGTCGCGCGGGGGGAGAGCGAGCGGCGCATCGAGAGCATTGCCAAGATCGCCGAGGAAGCAAGCGCGCTGGCGCTGGTCGGCGCCAAGGATCAGGGTGTCCGGACCCAGTTCCAATTCGATCGCGGCAAGGACATGGTGCTTGCCGACAAGGTTCAGGTGCAGCAGGTGTTGCTCAACCTGATCCGCAACGGGATCGAAGCCATGCATGACTCCGAGACCCGCAACCTGACCATTTCGGCCACGAGCAAGGATTCCATCGTGACGATCAGCGTGGCCGACACCGGCACCGGGATCGGGCCGGACATGGCCAAGCAGCTGTTCCAGCCGTTCGTAACCACCAAGCGCGAAGGCATGGGCGTCGGACTGTCGATCTGCCGCACGATCGTGGAGGCGCATGGCGGACGCATCTGGGCCGAACCGAACCCGGGTGGGGGGACCGTTTTCCGTTTCACTCTGCGCAGCGTGACCCAAGAGGAGATCAGCGATGCCGAATGATGGCATTGTCCATGTGATCGATGACGACGCCGCGATGCGCGAGTCACTGGCATTTCTGCTCAAGAGCGCCAAGGTGAAGGTCGCCACCTATGAAAGCGCGAGCGAATTCCTCGCCAGGTTGCCCCAGATCAACGCCGGCTGTGTCGTCACCGACGTTCGAATGCCCGGCATGAGCGGCATTGAGCTTCTGAAGCATCTTCGCGATCTGAAGAATATGGTGCCTGTGATTGTCATCACCGGTCACGGCGATGTTCCGCTCGCCGTAGAGGCCATGAAATTCGGTGCTTCCGACTTTCTCGAAAAGCCGTTTGACGACGACCTGCTGCTGGCAGCCGTACAATCGGCGCTGTCGGATCAGGCCGCCGTTCACGAAGACAACGCGCTGAAAGCCGCCATCATGCAGCGTCTCGAGCACCTGAGCGCCCGCGAGCGGCAGGTTCTTGACGGGCTGGTCGCGGGTCATCCCAACAAGACCATCGCCTACGATCTCGGCATCAGTCCACGAACCATCGAGATTTACCGGGCCAATGTCATGACCAAAATGGAGGCTTCGAGCCTGTCCGAGCTGGTCCGCATGGCGCTGACGGCAGGGGTGTTGGGCAAGGCTCAGCCCGCGGGACAGTGAAGCCCGACGGACCGCTTTGCCGTGGTTTGAGCTAGGTCAAAGCCGGCCTGGACGGCCGATGTCATGGTTCCGCTATCGCTGCCATCCGGCAGCCACAAGCGGGGTAGCGCCATGATCAAGGATATCGTCGTCAACCTGTCGGTTGGGAAGCCGCGCGACATCGCGGGCGAATTCGCGGTTTCCGCCGCCAGGCTGTTCGACGCGCATCTCGCCGCGGTGGCATTTGCCCACGAGCCGCCGATCACGACGGTTTCGGACAGTGTCAGCCGCGGAGTTCTCGCTACCTACCGCGC
>Ga0247825_10000812_pt1 | contig 20208 bp, 14 predicted proteins | sample 13C_Vanillin_Day_FD_194413 | JGI IMG/M metagenome (GOLD analysis project Ga0247825, IMG submission 194413) | Soil microbial communities from agricultural site in Penn Yan, New York, United States - 13C_Vanillin_Day48 | ecosystem: Environmental > Terrestrial > Soil > Agricultural land | place...
GCAGCGCCAGCGGCACGCGGTCGCGCAAGCGTTCCTCCAGGATGGTCGCGAACATTCTGGACTGATCGACGTGGTGCGTCTGGGCCAGATCCCAGGCGACGAGCTCGAGATCCCGCATCGCTCCGCTGAAGGTGGGCACCCGATCGACGCCGCCGGGCCCGGCCGACGCGATGCTGTTGTCGAACGCAGCGTAGTAGATCGACGCGCCGGCTGTCTCCGGCCGGAACGACGAGTTGGCGTGGAGGCTGATGAACAGATCCGCCTTGTTGTTGTTCGCGACGGCCGTGCGGTCCTCGAGCGGGACATCGCGATCTCCGTCCCGAGTCAGCAGCACGCGAATGCCTAAACGCGCCTCGATGGCAGCTTTCGCGAGGCGCGCGACCGCCAGCGTCAGGTCCTTTTCTTTCACGCCCGCCATCCCCTGCGTCCCGATGTCGTCGCCGCCGTGCCCGGGATCGATCGTGATGGTCTGAATGGGCGACGCAGGCGGACCGAGCGGCAACCGCACGCCCGCTACCTCGCCTGGCGGATCGCCGGCGACAGCCGGGGCCGAAGGCGCGGCTTCGGTGCCGGCGGCCAGGATATCGATCATCACTCGCAGAGTGGTGTCCGCGGGCAGCGTGGTCGAGCGAATCCCCGCAACGCGCGGCCCGAGGTCCACGCCGAGCGTCGTCGCGTCGAGAATGCGCACCGCCTGGACCAGACCTTGAGGCGCCGGCGGCGGCAGCGGAGGCGTATCGACGTCGAGCGCGTCGGCGTCGAACTTGATCGAGAGCAGATCGTTGTCCTGCGTGACGGTGCTCTCGGCGCGCGGCGTCGCATCGATCGTCAGCCGTCCGCCCGTGGCCAGCAGATCGTAGCGGACCGTCACCCGCGGGACCCGCACGTCGCCAACGAGCAGCAGGTGAGCAGGTTTCCGCAGCTCCAGGCGACTCTCGTAGACGAGCCCCAGGGCGCGGTTGATGAACTCAACCGGAACGAGCCATCGCGCCCCCGCGCGAGACGCCGGTGACGGCAGCGACACCAACCGGCCGGCTACCGAGGCCAGGGCCTGATTGGTGAGCACGATCGTCTTGTCTTTGTATGTGACCGTGAGCGCGCCGAGCGCGTCTTCCCGGACGCTGAGCTGAAAAGGGCCCGCAAGATCGTCGATGGCCACGAACTCCTGCTTGTTGACGAGCACGAGCGGGATGGTGCGGCGTCCCTCCCGCGACAGCATGGTGAGAGGAATGGGCGCGGGAGTCTGTGGAGTGAGGACGATATTCAGCGGACCCGCCAGCACGGCGATCGCGAAGATGGCAAGGAGCCTGCGATGGAATCTCGCGTTCAATGGAGGATCCCCCGTTTCCGAGGGTCCTCCCATTCTATCTAAACGTCAATCGAGGATCTTGCGCGTCGCCGCCATGGCCAGGATGAGAAACACGAGGAACAGCACCAGGAACAACCCTGCCAGGACCTTGGCAATCGCAAACGACGCACCAGCGATGGTGGTGAAGCCGAGCAGCGCCGACAGGATGCCGATGACGAGGAACACCAGGGCCATTTGCAACATCGCGTCACACCTCCTCGCGTTTCGAGTGCGAAAGGCGTGCCGGAGGATACAGCCGAGGCTCGCCTAGGCCGCCGAATCGTCGAAGCCGAGGTGCTGGGCGACCAGCCTCTCGAGCAGTGGCGCCGGAGTCCAACGCTCGCCCCAGTACTTCCGGACCTGCTCGAGCATGTGGGGAAGGCCGACGACCGACGCGTAGAACATCGGACCGCCTCGATACCGCGGGAAGCCGAAGCCGTAACAATAAATGACGTCGATATCACTGGCGCGAGTGGCAAATCCTTCGCCCAGTACATGCGCGCCCTCGTTCACGAGCGCTGTCGTGAGGCGATCAAGAATCTCCTCGTCACTCATCGCCTGTCTTTGCAGCCCGTCGCGTGCCGCCGCTTCCTCGGCAAGCAAGTCCACCAGTGGATCGACCATCGGGTGGCGGCTGCCGGCCTCGTACCGGTACCAACCGGCGCCGGACTTCTGGCCATAGCGGCCCATGGCCACGAGCCGGTCCGCGACTTCTGCGTGCGGCCAGAAGGGCTGCGCGGAACTGGAGTGCAGATGCTGGCGGATGCGGGCGCCTACGTCCAGGCCGGCGATGTCCTCCATTCCGAATGGGCCGACGGGCATGCCGAACTCGATCATGACGCGATCGATGCGCGGAACGGTCGCGCCTTCTTGGAGCATCGCGTACGCCTCGCCGAGGTACCGGATGAGCATCCGATTGGCCACGAACCCGAAGCAGTTGCCGACGACGACGCCCACTTTGCCGAGCCGCTTGACGAGCTTCTGCGACGTGGCGATCGTTTCGGGGGTCGTCTCCCGGCCGCGGACGATCTCGACGAGCTTCATGACGTTCGCGGGGCTGAAGAAATGGTGGCCGACGACCTGCGTGGCGCGGCCGCTCGCGCCTCCGAGCGCGTCGATGTCGAGCGTCGAGCTGTTCGAGGCCAGCACGCAATCCGATCGGGTCACCCGGCCAAGCTCCGCGAAGATCGCCAGCTTGAGGGACAGGTCCTCGAACACGGCTTCGACGACGACGTCGACCCGGTCGAATCGATCGTAGGTGAGCGTCGGCGTGATGAGCGCCATCGCTCGTTCGAGCGCTGCGGGCGACAGCCGGCCCCTGGACACCGACGATTCGTACTGGCTGCGGATGGTTGCCATGCCGCGCTCGAGTGTGCGCTCGTCGAGGTCTTTGATCAGCACCGGCACCCCGGCGTTGGCGTAGGCCATCGCGATGCCGACCCCCATCGTGCCAGCGCCCACGATGGCGGCACGTTGCACCTCTTTCGCGAGGGTGCTTTTCGGTACGCCGGGGACCCGGGAAACTTCGCGCTCGGCGAAAAAAAGATGGACGAGCGCGCGCGACTCGCTGGAGACGAGACACTCGGCAAACTTCTGGCGCTCGACGGCCGAGCCGGCGTCGAACGAACCGGTGCAGGCCGCTTCGATCGCGTCCACCGCGGCGTACGGTGCGCGAACGGGCGTCTTTGACTGCGTGAGCCGGTCGCGGCGCTCGCGACAGAGCGCGACGGCTGCAGCGGTATTCGGGCTGGCGACGTCGAGGTCGCGTGTGCGCCGGAGTTCGCCGGCATTCGCGCGCGCGCGGGCGAGGGCCACAGCGGCGGCGATCAGGCTCTCGCGGACCGGGACGCCCTCGGTGGGTTGGACCAGCTCGTCGACGAGGCCGGCGGCGTGCGCGTCAGCCGCTGCGATCGGCGTCCCCCCGACGCACATGTCGAGCGCGAGTGCGGCACCGACGAGTCGCGGGAGCCGTTGGGTTCCGCCCGCGCCCGGAATCAGCCCGAGCAGGACCTCCGGCTGTCCGACCCTCGCGCTCGCGGCCGCGAGGCGGTAATGACACGCCATCGCGAGCTCGAGGCCGCCGCCGAGGGCATTCCCGTGGATGGCCGCCACGACCGGCTTCGTGGCGCTTTCGATCTGACGCAGGCTGCGGTGGAAGTATTCCGACCGCGCCAGCGCCTCGGCCTCGGTTCGAATCGCCCGGAACAGGTTGATGTCCGCCCCGGCCACGAACGTGTCGCGTGCGCCGACGAGCACGACTGCCTCGACAGAAGCCTCGCCGACTGAGCGGGCCACGGCCTCTTCGATTGCTTCCAGCACGCCAGCGCCGAGCGCGTTGACTGGTGGGTTGTCGATGGTGACGACGGCGACGCCGTCGCGTGTTTCGTAGTGGACCGATCCCGTCAAGGTCGGGTCACTCGCTCGCTTTGAAGTGGGGATCGTGGGTTGACAGGAATCTGGGGAGATCCGTGTTGGAGGGGAAGTCCTTCGCCAGCTCGCGTGCGACGACGACCGCCTCGGAGTAGTTCTTCTCGCGCGCGAGCATGTCCCAGAGCCCGAAACGGGCTTCGGCGCGAGCGAACGTCTCGGCGTCGGCCATCGCGGCCTCGCGAAGCGTCGCGAGCGCCTTCTTCCGGCTGCCGCCGCCAAACGCCCAGCGCACGGCCCAGGGGATGCGTGTGTCCACGATGTAGTCCATCCAGGCGCGCGCGACCCTGGCGCGCACATGATGGGGATTGATCTTGAGGACCGCGTCGAGCGCCCGTCGCGCTTCCCAGTACTGATCCCAGCCCGTCTTGCGGCCCAGCGTGCCCGCCTGCAGCCAGACGTAATTCAGATCGAGCTTGCCGAGGAAGAACAGCGCGGTCGCGTCCATCGCGCTTTCGTTCAGGATCTCGCGGGCCAGCATCTGCCCTTTCGCCGTGTCAGCCAGAAATGCTTCGAGCAGGGCCGGGCACTTTCCGCACCCCTTGAAGGCCTGGTCCCTGTTCTTCGCGGGTTCGATGACCCGCTTGAGCTCGAAGAGGAGCGCGGAGCTGCGGAGCTCGCACGACTCGAGATCCCCGGCCGCGCACGCTTTCAGCGTCAGCGCGGCCGCGTCCTCGTAGCGCGCGGTGTAGAAGGCTGTCTGAGCGTCTGGCGAAGGCTGAGCGGAGGCGGCCGTCGGCCGCAGCTCAATCGCCAGGGCGGCGGCGGCGACCACCAACGGGCTGAGCCGGCAGGCGCGGATCACTCGGAGCACCTGCTTTCGAGTTTACGACCTTCCCATCGAAAAAGTGTATACTTGCGCATCCTTTCGGAACCTCAAACTGCTGCCGCTTCCTCAGACCTTCCTCACCAGCGTGCGCAATCTCAGTGATGCCGATGCCCGCGCGTAAGGGCAAGAAAGGCTCCGGATCGTCGCCCCAGCAGCCGCGCCGCGCTCTGGCGGCCAAAGGCTCGGACCGGGAAATGTGCCCGAGGTGCGGTCGGGCGACCGCGCGGATCATCGGGCGTTCCGAGAGCTTTCCCGTGCTCTACCTGCGATGCGACGACTGCCAGCACACGTCGGTGGCCCCGGCCTGACGAGAATTCGACCGACGCCAAACCGTTCGTTACTTGATGAAGGTGCCGTTGCGCAACTCGGTAATCGCCTGCTGCAGCTGCGACTGGGTATTCATCACGATCGGACCCCACCAGGCGACCGGCTCCTCGAGTGGCTTCCCGGACACCAGCAGGAAACGGATGCCTTCGTCGCCCGCCTGGACCACGATTTCGTCGCCGCTGTCGAACAGCACGAGGGAGCGGTTGCCCGTCTCGTTCTTGTCGACCGCCTGATCGGTGTCGCCGACGTAGTCGGTGCGCACGCCTCGAGGAATTGAGGCATCACGGAAACTCCCCGAGCCCCCAAATACGTAGGCAAATGCGTTGCGCGAGGCTTCGACGGGCAGGCGCTTGCGGGTTCCCGGGGGCACGATCACGTCAAGGTAGCGCGGGTCGGCGGCGACCCCGTCGATCGGCCCCTTCTTCCCCCAGAACTCGCCGCAGATCACGCGCACGCGCGTCCCATCGTCGTCCACCACTTCGGGGATGTCGTTCGAGGTGACGTCCTGGTAGCGCGGCGTGGTCATCTTCAGCGAGGCGGGCAGGTTGGCCCACAGCTGGAACCCGTGCATCCGGCCGTGGGGATCGCCTTTGGGCATTTCCTGGTGCAGGATGCCGCTGCCCGCCGTCATCCACTGCACGTCGCCCGCGCCCAGGTTGCCTCGATTGCCGAGGCTATCCCCGTGTTCGACGTGACCCGCAAGGACGTAGGTGATGGTCTCGATCCCGCGGTGAGGATGCCACGGAAATCCCGCCCGGTAATCGTCGGGGTTCTCGTTGCGGAAATCGTCGAAGAGCAGGAACGGATCGAATTCCGAAGTGTTGCCAAAGCCGAACGCACGCTGAAGCTTGACGCCGGCACCCTCGAGGTGCGGTCTGGTATGGAGCAGCTGTCTGACGGGCCTTATAGACATAAAAGTTCCTTTATCTTTTAACTATAGCTGGCCCGTCCAGAGCTGGCGCTTCCGGAGACAGCCGGCGCCCGTCGATCATCGGTCTGATCGGTCGGCGAGCGGCGGCTGTTCGAGCGTTTCGCGATTGAGCGGTTCGTCGGCAGGGCGTGCGTCATCGCGGCCTTTCGGGTCGAGTCGGTCCCGCCGCTCGCGATCGCGATGATGCTCGGCAATATCGCGGAAGTCCTCGCCGATCGGTCGAGAATCGTTTCGCATCGGTACCTCCTGAACCGCTGGGGAGCGCCATGGATCTTGGCAAGAGCCGTGCCGGCTCGAATTTCGTTTCGCTTTACGGAAGGGGTTGATAGCATCGGCCGATGAGCCCGTGGCGGGCCCTCGCAATTGGTTTCATGAGCGTCGTGACGGCGGCGATGCCTGCATCCGCCCAAACGCCCATCGACGATGCTCGGGAGCCGGAGCCGCGGGCCCTGGAGGAGGGCGAGTTCGAGGCGGTGCGGCTCCAGAAAGTCGTCACGGCGGTTCGGCTGACCGAGAACGAGAGCATCACCCTTGACGGGCAGTTCGACGAGGCCGCCTGGAGTCGAGCGGTCCCCGGCTCCGATTTCTACCAGCGGCTGCCTCGAACGGGGGCGCCCGCGACAGACCGCACCGAAGTGCGCGTCCTGTACGACGACGACACGCTCTATGTCGGGATAATGTGCTTCGATCCGGAGCCGGAGCGCATCGTCATCAAGGAGCTGAAGGAAGACTTCGACATCAACGGCACCGACATGGTGCAGCTCATCATCGACAGCCTGCACGACCGACGGTCGGCGTTTGCGTTGTCGGTCAATGCCGCGGGGGCTCGTCGCGATACCCAGGTGTCGGAAACGGGCGCTTCGAACAACGATTGGGACGGCGTGTGGGACGTGAAGACGGGGCGGACGCCCGAGGGCTGGACGCTCGAGTATGCGGTGCCCTTCAAGACGCTGCGCTTCAGCAATGAGGCGGTGCAGGAGTGGGGTTTGCAGATCGCCCGTCGCGTGCCGCGTCGGAACGAGGAAAGCGAATGGGCGCCGGTGCCCTTCCGGTACACCTCCCTGCGAACGCAGTTCGCCGGCACGCTTCGCGGGCTCGAGAACGTCAGCCCCGGGCGCAATTTGAAGGTGAAGCCGTACGTCCTCGGCCAATCGACCGAGACGCTGGTGGCAGGCAGTCTCCAGAGCGTGAGGTCGCTCTCACGCTTCAAGGATTACAACGGGGGATTCGACCTCAAGTACAGCGTGACACGATCGTTGACGCTCGACACCACCTACCGGACCGACTTCGCCCAGGTCGAAGTCGATCAGCAGCAGACGAACCTGACCCGTTTCAACGTGTTCTTCCCGGAAAAACGCGATTTCTTTCTGGAAAACTCCGGTATCTTCAATTTCGGCCCGGGGGGCAACCTGGTCCCGTTCTTCAGCCGGCGCATCGGATTGAGCCCGGCCGGTGCGGTGGTGCCAATCATCGGCGGCGGCCGCGTGTCGGGACAGCTGCGTGAATACAACGTGGGGTTCCTGGCGATGAAGACCGAGGACGCCGGCCCGACGCCTTCCAACAACTACGTGGTGGGACGGGTCCGGCGAAACCTCCTGAGGAACTCGTGGGTTGGCGCGCTGGGGACCAGCCGTGATTCGACCCTGGACGGGAACTTCAACCGTGTCTACGGCGCCGACGCGCACTTTCAGTTCTGGGATCGCCTGGAATTCGATTCCTATCTGCTGCGCAGCGATACGCCGGCCCGCCCTGGGAACAATCTGGCCCGCCGCTTTCAGACCGGGTGGAGGGATGATGAGCTGACCGCCTCGGTCGAGTACAACGAGGTGCAGCCGAACTTCAATCCCGAGGTCGGGTTCGTGCGCCGCGGCGAGATGTCTCAATACAACGGTGAGTTTGGCTGGGCGCCGCTAATCGACCACCCGACGATCCAGAACCTGAACTTCGGGACGACTGTGGACTATTATCGGAGCGAAATCACCGACAACATCGAAACCCGCGTTCAGGAAGCGACGACCGGTCTTCGACTTCGAAACAACGGATCGGCCAATTTCGTCGTGACACGAACCTTCGAGCGGCTCGTGGAGCCTTTCGACATTCATTCGGACGTCACGATCCCGGTCGGTGACTACGACTACCAGAACTACACGGCGAACTTCAATGCCGGCAGCAACCGGCGGACGACCGGCAGCGGCAGCATCACCTGGGGCGAATTCTGGGATGGTGAGAGCACGTCGTTCACGGGCACGCTGGGGCTGAGGCCGAATTACCACTGGAGCCTCGATCTCAACTACACCCGGAACGACGTGAGCCTCGTCGACGGCGACTTCACCACCAACCTGATCGGAGCCCGCTTTCTCTACGCGTTCACCCCGCGCGCGATTTTCAACTCGTTCCTGCAGTACAACACCGACACACGCCAGGTGAGCTCCAATATCCGGTTCAACTGGACCCATCACCCCTTGAGCGACATCTACATCGTGTACAACCATGCGCAGGACACGGGCAGGGGACAGACGGTGGGGCGCACGTTCATCGTCAAGGTCACCAACCTTTTCAACTTCTGACCGCATGAGGCCCTGTCGACTGCGACGTCTGTGCTGTGTGGCTGGAGCGGCGCTCCTCGGCAGTGGTGTGGGCGCCAGCGCCCAGTCCCCGTCGGGCAACAGCCAGGCGGGCAGTGGCCAGAGCGGCAACGGCCAGGCCGCAGTGCACCGCCTGAGGACCGAATCCGAGTTCGAGGCGGTCCGGGCGACCCGGATCCTGACCGCGGTGCGCATCACGGACGGGATTGTGCTCGACGGCCGTCTCGACGAGCCCTCCTGGGCGCTCGCGTCGCCGGCGACCGATTTCATCGTCCGCGTGCCAGACAACGGCGCGCCGGCGGGCGAACGCACGGAAGTCCGGGTCCTGTACGACCAGAACAATCTCTACGTCGGCGTGATGGCGTACGACTCCCAGCCTTCCCGGATATTCGTCAAGGAGCTCAAGAGAGACTTCGATCTCAACGGGACCGACGTGATTCAGGTCATCATCGACAGCCTTCACGATGGCCTTGGTGGCTACTCTTTGTCCGTCAACCCGGCCGGCGCCCGCCGGGACAACCATCTGTCTCTCAACGGCGGCAACGTCGACTGGGATGCGGTCTGGGACGTGGCCACGCGACGCACGGAAGAAGGCTGGATCGCCGAGTATGCCGTTCCGTTCAAGACGCTGCGGTTCAGCAACGCGCAAAGCCAGGAGTGGGGCATACAGTTTTCCCGGCGTGTCGTCCGCCTGAACGAAGAGAGTGTCTGGTCACCGCTCCCGTTCAGGTTTTCTACCGCGCGGATGAACCTCGCTGGGACGTTACGAGGTCTGGAAAACATCAGCCCCAGCCGGAACCTGAAAGTGAAGCCGTACTTCCTCGGCCAGGTGACCCAGACGCGGATCGCAGGGGACATGGTGACCACCGAGTCGTTCGATAACTGGGATGACTATGGCAAAGGGCTCGATGTCAAGTACAGCCTGACACCTGCATTGACGCTCGACGCGACCTACCGCACCGACTTCGCGCAGGTCGAAGCCGACCAGCAGCAGGTCAACCTGACGCGCTTCAACCTCTTCTTCCCTGAGAAGCGCGAGTTCTTCCTCGAGAACACGAACATGTTCACCTTCGGGCCGGGGGGGAACCTGGTGCCGTTCTTCAGCCGCCGCATCGGCTTGAGCCCGGCGGGTGTTCCGGTTCCCGTGCTGGCCGGCGCCCGGACCTCGGGGCAGGCGGGCAAGTCGTACAACGTCGGCGTGCTGGCGATGCGTACGGACGCCTTCGGCCTCACGCCCGCGAACAACTACCTCGTCGGCCGGATGAGGCGAAACCTCATGCCGAACTCATGGGTCGGCGCGCTCGGCACCCATCGCGACTCGACCGTCCCTGGCGACTACAATCGCGTGTACGGCGCGGACACGCACTTCCAGTTCTACGACGATCGGCTGGAGTTCGAAGGCTACCTGCTCAGAAGCGACACGCCCGGAAAGTCAGGTGAGAACCTGGCTCGGCGTTTCCAGACAGGGTGGAGAGACGACGAGCTGACGATCAACGCCGAATACAACGCCGTGCTGCCAAACTTCAACCCGGAAGTGGGATTCGTGCGTCGAGGCGACATCTCACATTACGCGGGCGAGCTGACGTGGGCCCCGCGCGTCGACCATCCAACCATCCAGAACTACACCTTCGGCACGAACGTCGACTACTACGAGCGCGCGTCGCTCGACGCGATGGAAACGCGTGTCCAGGAAGCGACGGCGGGCATCCGGTTCCGGAACAACGGGTCGACCAACTTCACGGTCGCCCGCACGTTCGACCGGCTGTTCGCCCCGTTCAACATCCGCAGCAATATTACGATTCCAGCCGGCGACTACGAGTACACGAACTACGCCGGCAGCTTCAACATCGGCAACGGCCGCCAGATCACCGGCAACGCGAGCGTGAACTGGGGCGAGTTCTGGGACGGGAAGAACAAGGCCGTGTCAGGCGCAATCGGGTGGCGGCCCGACTACCATTTCAGCTTCGACGGCACCTACAGCAGGAATGCCGTCACGCTGCCCGGCGGACCGTTCACGACGAACCTGATTGGAACGAGGTTCCTGTATGCGTTCACGCCGCGCGCCTTCTTCAACGCCTTCCTTCAGTACAACAAGGACACAAAGCAGCTGAGCTCGAACGTCCGGTTCAACATCACCTACCGTCCGCTGAGCGATGTGTACGTCGTGTACAACGACACGCGGGACACCGTCCGCGATCAGAGCGTGGGGCGCTCGTTCACGATCAAAATCACCAGGATGTTCGATTTCTGACGTTGGACCTCCTCCGTCGGCTGTCAACGAACGGCGGGTTCAGCTGCTGCAGCACTCCCACTGACCGCGCCATTCCGACACGACAATCCGGCCGTTCCCATCCGAGAAGAAGATGCGGTAGATCGGCCAGGAGTTCTTCATGTCCGCGTCGTACACGCGCGCCGTCGCGGCCGCGCGCAGCTGCTCGCTGACGTCGGGTCTTCTCGTAGTCCCCGGCGACGGGTTGGGCACATACACGACGACATGGCCGCCTCTGCCGTCGCTGTACATGTAATTGGGGGATCCCCAGGTTCGAAACAATTCCTCGATCGAATGGCCGCGCCAGGATTGCATCAGCGCATCGAACCGCCGTCCGGCACAGCCTGAGACGGCCACTGCCGCGCAGATGCACAGGGCCGTTGCGATCGAAACCGCCCTGCGGGCCGCCAGATCTCTCCGGTAAGCTTGGGCCATGCCGACTATCGTAGCCATTTCCGGAAGCTTGCGGCGCAAGTCATTCAACACCATGCTCCTCAATGCCGTCGCTGTGGCAACGCCTTCGGGAACGACGATTGAAATCGCATCGATCAGGGACATCCCGCTCTACGACGGCGATCTCGACCCCGCCTCTGCGGCGCTCGCGCCGGTGCGCGATTTGAAGGAACGAATCGCGTCGGCCGATGGGCTGCTGCTCGCAACACCGGAGTACAACCACTCGATACCTGGCGTGCTCAAGAACGTAATCGACTGGGTCTCGCGCCCCGCGACCGACATCGGGCGCATCTTCGGCGGCAAGCCGGCCGCCATCGTCGGCGCGACAACCGGGGGCGGGGGAACCATTCTCGCGCAGGCCGCGTGGCTGCCGGTGCTGCGGGCGCTGGGCACGCTGCCGTTTTTCGGCAAGCGGGTCATCGTGTCGAATGCGGCGAAAGTGTTCAGTGCCGATGGCCGGCTCGAGGACGCGGTCGTCCGCACGCAGGTGGAAGCCTTCAGCGTCGGGTTCGCCGAGTTCGTGGCGCGCCACCGGCTGGAGGCCGATCGTTCCTGAGCGCCAGCTTCGCCGAGTTTTCGTCGTTCCGCTGTCAGGATGGGGCGTAGTTCGGGTCGGGGTATCCTTAATAGCTCATGCATCGCCAACTGACGACGACATTAGCGCTCGTACTGAGCGTTTCCGGCACCCCGACTGCCCAGCAGCCGGCGCCGCCGCCTTCTCAGACTCAAACCCCGGCCGCCCGCGCGGAGGCATCGAGCGGGCGTCGAACCATGGTCGCTCTGCGAATCGCCGACGACGAGGAGATCCTGCTCGATGGGAAGCTGGACGAGGCTCCCTGGAAGCGGGCGATTCCGGCAGACGGCTTCATCCAACAGGATCCCGACAACGGCAAGCCGGCGACCGAGCCGACCGAGGTCCGGATCATCTACAACAACCGATCGTTCTACATGGGCGTGACCTGTTTCGATTCCGAGCCGGACAAGTGGCTTGGCTATCAGCGCCGCCGGGACGAGTTTCTCCCCGCCGACGATCGCTTCATGTGGAACATCGACACGTTCAACAACGAACAATCCGGCTACTTCTTCGAGATGAACCCATCGGGGCTGATGGGCGACGCGCTGCGCGGTCCGGGATTCAACAACCGGCAGTGGGACGGCATCTGGAATGCGAAGGTGCTCCGAAGCGAAGTCGGCTGGACCATCGAGATCGAAATTCCGTTTCGGACGCTCAACTTCGACCCGGACGCCGACGAGTGGGGTATCAATTTCCAGCGGACCGTGCGGCGGAAGAACGAGGAGAGTCTCTGGACCGGCTGGCTGCGCAACCAGGGCTTGAACCGGCTGTCGAACGCCGGCCTCGTCAGCGGACTCGGCGGCCTCAACCCGACGCTCGGGCTCGATATCAAGCCGTACGTGGTCGCGTTCTCGGAGTCATTTCCGGGCCGTGGCAATCCCAAAGTGACCAACGATGCGGATGCCGGCGTGGACCTCTTCTACAGTCCGACTCCCGGCCTGCGGACCAACCTGACCGTCAACACCGACTTCGCCCAGACCGAGGTCGATCAGCGGCTGGTGAACCTGACGCGCTTTCCGACCTTTTTTCAGGAGCGTCGCGACTTCTTCCTGGATGGAGCCACGTTCTTCGATTTCCAGAGCGGCTCCGGGGCTGGCAACAGCCTGTTGCCGTTTTTCAGCCGGCGCGTCGGTCTGGATGGGAGCGGCAACCCGCAGCAGATCAACGTGGGGGGCAAGCTGGCCGGTCAGATGGGCGCCAATGACGTCGGCGCGCTGTACGTGCGGACCGGCGAAGAAGAGAACGTGCTGGGCGAAGACTTCGCGGTCTTCCGCGGCAAGCACCGGATGCTGCGCCAGTCCTACGTCGGCGGTCTGTACACCGGACGCCGGCCGCGCGACTCGGCGGTGGCTGCCCGGCACACGCTGGGCACCGATTTCCTGCTGGCCACCTCGACCTTCCGCGGCTCAGACAACTTGAGCCTGGGCGGGTTTTTCGTGAACACGTCCAACCCGGCGAACACGGGCCGGTCCAATGCGTTCGGCGCGCAGCTGGATTTTCCAAACGATCCCTGGAGCACGAACTTCCTCTACCGGGAAATTCAGGAGAACTACAACGCGGTCGTCGGTTTCACGCCGCGCAACGGGATTCGGCGCATGGACACCGGTCTGAGCTACACCGCCCGCCCGGATGGCCACCAGTGGATTCGAAGCGTGCAATACGGCGGAAACGTCACGTTTCTGCGAAGCAGCGTGGACAATGTGCTGCTCAATCGCGACGTCGATTTCACGCTGGTGAACGTGTCCGCGCATTCCCAGGACAACTTCAACGTCCACCTGCTCCCCACGTACGAGTTCCTCGAAGAGGATTTCACCATCAGCCCCGGCGTGACGCTTCCGGCCAACACCGAATACACCTACACGAGAGTGCTCTTCTCGGGGCAGACGGCGCAGCGTCGTGTGGTCGCGGTGAATCCCACGTTCGAGTTCGGCAATTTCTACAGCGGAACCCGCCGCCGCACGGCCATCAACCTCAACCTGCGGCTGAGGCCCGGCGTGATCATCTATACGACCGGCGAATGGAACAGAGTGGAACTCGCGGAGGGAAGCTTCGACACCCGCTTGTACAGAATCGTGCCAGAGCTGCAGTTCAGCCCCTGGATCGCGTGGGTGAACAACATCCAGTACGACACGCAGAGCGCGGTGATTGGCTGGCAGTCCCGGTTCCGATGGATTCTCAAGCCGGGTAACGATCTCTACATCGTGTACACGCACAACTGGATCGACGATCCCCTTCAGAGCCGCATCTACACGCTGGATCGCCGGACCGCGTCGAAATTCATGTACACCTATCAGTTCGGAGGCTGATGCGGCCGGGCATCATGTAATTATTACTGACGCGATTGCGGACATTGCCTGTGCGCGCGCCCCGCGGAGGCGAACAACTTCGGCGAAATATGCGATGAACCTCTGGCACCGGATCTTGCGACACGCGTCGCCCGTGACTCGCGCGCTTGCGCCAAGGGGCGTGTGGCGTCATCCGATCCGGTCGGGAGGCTGGGGAGTCGAGCCGACCGGATCGGCCGTTTAGTCCAACGACGCGACGAGCGCCGGTTTCAGTAGCCGACAATCCGCAGGTTGGTCGGAGCGTTGGGGACCACGTCCGGGATGTATCCCAGGCGGACGATCTCGAAGTCGTTCGCCGTCAGCGAGTGGAACGCTGGATTCAGGATGCTGTTGTCCCATCGTGTGTCGTAGGCGCCGCTGACGTAAAGGTCTGATCCGTTGTCCGCGACAATCAGGCCGTAGCGTTTCATTGCGCGGAAGATCTTCTGAATTTCCGGGCGGAAGCTGGAAATGTCGCGGCTCGCCTTGAGTCGAAGGCGTGCGCCCATCGGCAGCGCTCCGAGCGTGGAGCCCGCGCGGTGCGAGGCGGGGTACACGTAGCCGTTGGTCTGACGAACGGTCACGCGGAATGCATGCTGGATTTCGCCGGACCCGAACACTTCGTCGTACCGCACGAGCCCTGGCAGAATCGCGAGCCCGGCCGCATCGGCGGACGTCCATCCGTCAGGGCGGCGGCCGCTCGTGTTCATGTCGAAGAACGCTCCAGAGCCCGCGTACCACTGCCCGCCAGTGTGAAAAACGTTGTACAGCTCGTACAAGTGACGGCGATCGCGGTCCACGATCAGCATGTGCCGATCGGCGCTGCTGCGCAGATCGACGTTTCCCGGTTCGCCGCCCTCAATCCAATGGGCCTGCGTGATGGCCTCGTCCGGAATCGGATAGAAGGGATAGCTGGTGCCGGTCGCATGGTCGACGCCGTCGCTTTCCCTGTGGTACTGAAAGATGACCGATCGCTTGGCCAGCGTGCCGTCCACGACGATGTAGGGGAAGCCGTAGATCTGAACGCTGCCCGGTGAGACGTTCCCGCCGAAGTCGGGATGCGCCGTGCGGGTGCCCCCGTTGTTGATGAAGGCAATGTAGCCGCTCGACCCCGGATCGATCGGGGCTGTCGAGATGTCGAGGTTCCACCAGTTGTCGGCCGGAAACAGCGGGAGAGGGCCCGGGAGCGGCCCGCCCAGCGAGGTCGCCCCGGCCAACACGACTCCCAGGGCCCCCGCGACGGCCAATCCTGCCAGCGGTCCAGACACACGAGTGATCCGAGGCATCCGGCCTTGGAGCGCAACCTTCGGGCCACGCGCAAACAGGCCAATTTGCGTGGTCGTGGGGACGCCGCGCGTGCGATTGCGCGACACCGATTTCCGTTCTGTCGCGCGGAAAACGGTTCTGCTTCGCCACGTTCGAAGACGATTCGGGCAGGTGCGACACGAACGTTGCCTGGCGGGACTATGATCGCGCGCGTGAGGCTCGCCTGTTTCGTTTGCTTCAGGCCGCAGGCGGGGGCGCTGCTGGCCGCTATCCTCGTCGGATGCACCTCACCCGAACCGCGACGCCACCTGTTGATCGTCGTCGACGGCCTCAGGCCTGACTACGTGACAGACGCGGTGATGCCAAACCTCACCGCGCTTGGAAGGCGCGGCGTTGTCTTCAACCGGCACCACTCCGTCTATCCGACGGTGACGCGCGTCAACGCCTCCTCGATTTCGACCGGGGCCTACCCGGAGACGCACGGCCTGCTCGGAAACACGGTGTTCTTTGCGAGCGTTGATCCCATGAAGTTCCTTGATACCTCCGACCGCAGCAACCTGCTGAAGATCGCGGCTGCCGAAGGACAACTGCTCACCGCTCCCACGCTCGGGGAGCTGCTGCAGTCGGGCGGGCGCAGGATGCTCGTGGTCAGCTCCGGATCGACCGGGTCCGCGTTCCTGAACAACCACACGGTGTCGGGCGGCGCGATTCTGCACTACCAGTACGCGGTGCCGGAGGAACTCAGCGAGGAGATGAAAGCCCTCGGCCCTCCGCCGGCGGAGGGTGCGCCTGCCGGGGAGCTGGATCGATACGCGGTCGACGCGTTCCTGCAGGTGGGTCTGCCGCGGGTGGATCCGTCGGTGACGGTGATGTGGCTGGGCGAGCTCGACTCCACCGCCCACGAAAAAGGTCTGGGTGTCTCCGAGACGGTAGAGGTGCTGAGACGCGTCGATGGAGAGATCAAACGGGTGCAGGACGGTCTCGAAGCGGCGGACCTCCTGGACCGCTATGACATCTGGGTGACTTCGGACCACGGCTTTTCGACGCACACCGGTGGCATCGATCTCGCGGCCGTGCTGAAGCCGTTCGATCGCCTCCTTCCCGATGGCCTGCCGCGCCTCGTCACGAGCGGCGGCGCGATCTACGTGCGCGACGGCGACGTCACGGCCGTATCGGCGATTGTGAGCTCACTGCAGAAAACGCCGGGCGTGGGCGCGATCTTCACGCAGGCTGCAGCGCCGGGTTCGCTGGACGGGAACGTCCGTGGCACGCTGTCGTTCGAGGCCGGGCGATGGAGTCACGCGCGATCGGCGCAGATTCTGTTCTCGCCGGACTGGACCGACGCGGCGAACGAGCAAGGGATCCGCGGGACGGCAGCGTCGGGCGGAACGGCAGGGCACGGCAGCACGAGCCCGTGGGATATTCACAACACGTTGATTGCCGCCGGGCCGGATCTGAAGCAAGGCCTGATCACGGAGGCGCCGAGCGGGAACGTTGACTTCGCGCCGACCTTTCTGAGGCTGCTTGGCATCGCGATTCCCCCGGCAATGCAGGGACGCCCCCTCGAGGAAGCCCTCGTCAACGGTGAGGCTCTCGGGGCCGGCGCCGTGCGGACGATGGAGCATGAAGCCGGCACCGTCGACGGCACGTATACCGTGACCGGCACGTTCTCGATCGTCCGCGTCGACGGACGCGAATATCGGTACCTCGATGGGACTCGCGTAGCCCGGACGCAGGTCAGAGATTGACGTAGCCTGGGGATTTTCGCCCTCAGTGTCTTCAGGTCGAGCATACAATGCCCGCGGAGGGATTCATGAGACGGACACCTCGTGCGGTGGGCTCAGCCTTGCTCGTCGGTGCCCTGGCTCTATTCTTCGGGATTTCCCGCTCATCGGCCCAGGAGGACAACAACGGCCAAAGCGAGATTCACGTGCCGCGGTTGGCATCGGCGTGCGACAGCCTGACGACGCTTTCGTTGAAAGACGCCAGGATCACCGGAGCGCATCTCGTACCGCCCGGCCAGTTCTCCGCCCCTGGGCAGGTCGGGGGAGGAAGTCCTTACAAAAATCTTCAGGAGTTCTGCCGGGTGTCGGCCACGCTGACGCCCTCGAGCGACTCAGATATCAAAGTGGAAGTCTGGCTGCCTGTTGCTGGCTGGAACGGCAAGTTCCAGGCGGTCGGCAACGGGGGCTGGGCCGGAGTGATCAGCTATTCCGCATTGGCCGACGCCGTCCGCGCCGGCTATGCCAGCGCGTCAACCGATACCGGGCACGTGGGCGGCGGAGGCGCGTTCGCGCTCGGTCATCCTGAAAAGCTGATCGACTTCTCCTGGCGCTCCGAACACGAAATGACCGTCAAGGCCAAGGCCATCGTCCAGGCGTTTTACGGTAGCGGGCCGAAGTTGTCCTACTGGAACGGCTGCTCGACAGGAGGCAGGCAAGGCCTCAAGGAAGCGCAGATGTTCCCGGATGATTATGACGGCATTATTGCCGGTGCCCCGGCCAACCGGACCGCAGTGTCCCTGTGGATCGCGCACGCCGTCCTGAAGGACCCGGCGAGCTACATCCCGCCGAGCAAATATCCGGTGATTCACCAGGCTGCTCTGGCCGCCTGCGATGCGCGGGACGGGCTCAAGGACGGCCTCATCGACGATCCAACCAAGTGCAGCTTCGATCCCGCGGTGCTGCTCTGTAAGGAGGGGGATAGTCCGTCATGCCTGACTCAGCCCCAGGTGACGGCGGCGAAGAAGATCTATTCTCCCGCCGTCAACCCGCGTACCGGCAACGAGCTGTTCTCATCGCTCGTGCCGGGAACGGAACTGGGCTGGGGCGTGCAGGCGCTCGGCCCGGAGCCGTCCGCCAACATCTACGATCAGTACCGCTACGTGGTGTTCAAGGACCCGAACTGGGACTGGAAGACGTTCAACTTTGACAGCGATGTCGTGCGCGGCGACCGCCCGGAAAACCTGATCATGAACGCGACCGATCCGAACATGAAGCCATTCTTTGCGCGCGGTGGAAAACTGCTGCTCTACCACGGCTGGAGCGATCCGAACGTTCCGACGGTGAACACGATCAAGTACTACGAGAGCGTCGTTGACAACTTGGGCGGCGCAGTGAGCGCATCCAAAAGCGTGCGGTTGTTCCTCGCACCTGGAATGGGCCATTGCGGTGGCGGGGAAGGCCCGAATGTGTTCGACAGAGTTGGCGCGCTGGAGCGATGGGTGGAAAAAGGCGAGGCGCCGGGCAGGGTGATCGCGTCACACGCAGCTGACGGGAAGGTCGATCGCACGCGTCCGCTGTGCCCGTATCCTCAGGTCGCCAAATACACGGGCGCCGGCAGCACTGACGATGCGGCCAATTTCGTGTGCGCTGCGCCATAGGCGCCGCGTCGGATTCGCCGACAAGGGGCGCGGGGCCTGTCTGTATGCGAGTCGTCGACGTTCGCGTCTCCGTTGCAGAATCCGTTCCTGTGAAGCCATCGCGGGGCAAACTGTGTCTGCTCCGTTGACGAAGCCGGTTGCAGAATCCTCCACCATCTTCCCACGGCCGTCAGCGCCGCATAGCTACCGTCTAGCCAAGAATGTCGCCGGGAGGGATTCATGAAACGGACAACTCGTGCGATGGGCTCAGCCTTGCTCGCTACTGATTGAGGGCCTATTCGCGACGAACCTCGGCGGCCGGCTTGTCGTCGCGGATTCCGACGAACACCGGATGTCGTAACAATCCGTCACGAGTCCATTCGACGAACGACACCTCGGCGGTGAGCGAGGGCTTCACCCAGCGGAGGGCCGTCATGTCTTGCGCCGTGATACCCTCGCCCCATCGGCCGCGTCCGATGCTGTTCGGCAGATTCACGAAGGGACACGAGGATATCGCGAGCGCGTCGAGCCGCGAGAGCAGCTCCGTCCTCATGTGCGGCGTCAGTCCGGCGCGAACCTTCCCGACGAAATAGAGCCGACGGTTTTTGTAGTACCCGACGAGAATGGATTCCAGCGTTGCACTGTTCGGTTTGAGCCCCCCGATCACCAGCTCTTGCCGCCGATTGAACTTCACCTTGACCCAGGCATCGCTGCGCTGGCCAGTGATGTACGTTGAGTCCTTCCGTTTAGCCACGACGCCTTCCAGGCCAAGCCGGCGAATCTCGCGCTCGATACGCTCGGGCGATCCGGGCAGCGGCTCGGAGAGGAGCACGCTCGATCCGAGCGTGAGCAGCTTGAGACGCTGTCGACGGGCTGCCAGCGGCTGGCTGAGGAGCGACTCTTTTCCGACGCTGAGCAGGTCGAAGGCGTAGTACACGACGGTCAGTCCAGCCGTTGTTCGATGTTGTAAGGCCTGAAAGGAGGGGCGGCCGCTTTCATCCACGGCAACGATCTCGCCGTCGAACACCGCATCCGGGGAACGGATGGTCTTGAGCGCTGCCACCACGCCAGGGTAGTCGTGCGTGAGGTCCTTCTGGTTGCGGGACAGCAGTTGGACGCGCGAGCCGTGCTTGACGGCGAGGGCGCGGTACCCGTCCCACTTCACCTCGTAGGTCCACAGCAGCCCCTCAGGCAGCGTCGTCGCCGAGCTGGCCAACATGGGCCGCAGCCGTCTGGTGTCGCTACCTGGCGGAACCATCAGACTCAGAGAGTAGCGCACCAGGCACGGACCCCCGGACCCTCGGATGAAGGACGGACCAGGAACGAGGGACAGAGGACCGGCGTGCGTGCCGGTCCTCGCGTACTACAGCAAAGTGAGAAACGCCCTCTAGGGTTCGATGACCCGAACGAAGGCTCCCGCGATCACCGCGTAGCCGATGGCGTTGGGATGGATGTCCGGACCGCGCGGAGGCGGAAGGCTCATCCAGGTCCAAGCCAGCGTCAGCAGCACATTC
>Ga0247825_10000813_pt1 | contig 20200 bp, 17 predicted proteins | sample 13C_Vanillin_Day_FD_194413 | JGI IMG/M metagenome (GOLD analysis project Ga0247825, IMG submission 194413) | Soil microbial communities from agricultural site in Penn Yan, New York, United States - 13C_Vanillin_Day48 | ecosystem: Environmental > Terrestrial > Soil > Agricultural land | place...
GGGGCTCCGAGAGCTTGCGATCCATGATGAGGTGGAAGAACCACGGGATGAAGAAGATCGCGAGGAAGGTCGCCGCCAGCATGCCGCCCATCACGCCGGTGCCGGCGGAATGCCGGGCGCCGGCGCCGGCGCCACTCGAGAACACGAGCGGCATCACGCCCAGGATAAAGGCGAGTGAAGTCATCAGGATCGGCCGGAAGCGCAGCCGTGCCGCCTCGATCGACGCGGCGGACGTGGACAGGCCCTCGTGCTTCTTGAGCACCGCGTACTCCACGATCAGGATGGCGTTTTTCGCGGCAAGGCCGAGCAGGGTCACCAGGCCGATCTGGAAGTAGACGTCGTTCGACAGTCGCGCGATGCCGGCGAGCGGTGAGAGCAGCCACGCCAGCCACGGGATGCCCTGCGCCATGTAGAACGGGATCGGCAGAAGGTTGTTGATGGCGATCGCCAGCAGCGCGCCGAACGTGCCGAACGGCAGCGCCAACATGACGGCGAGCGGCAGCCCCCACCGGTCGTATTGGGCGGCCAGGATCAGGAACACCATCAGCGCGGCGAGCCCGAGCGCAAGGATCGAGGTGCCGCCCGATCGCTTCTCCTGGAAGGAGGCGCCGCCCCAGTCGAAGCTGAATTCGGGCGGCAGCGTGTCGCGCGCGATCTGCTCCATGCGCTCGATCGCCTGGCCCGAGCTGTAGCCGGGCTTGGTCGATCCGAAGATCTTCACCGACGGCAGGTTGTTGAAGCGATCGAGCGAGTCCGGGCCCGAGGAATAGCTCACGCGCGCGAGCGAGGCGAGCGGCACCATGCGGCCCGAGTCGGAGCGCACGTAGATGGCGCCGACGTCGTCCGGTCGCTTGCGGTACTGCGGCTCGGCCGACATGAGCACCTGCCAGGTGCGGCCGTACTTGTTGAAATCGTTTACGTAGAAGCTGCCGAGCGTCGAGGCGAGCGTTCCGTACAGGGCGTCGAGCGGCACGCCGAGCGTTTTCGCCTTCTCTCGGTCGGTCTCGACGTAGAGCTGCGGCACGTTGGCGCGCCACAGCGTGTTGACCTGGCCGAACATCGGGTCCTGGTGTACCGCGCCGAGGAGCTGCTGCGTCACTTCCTGCAGGCGCGCGGCCCCGCCCTCGCCGCGGTTCTGGAGATAGAACTCGAAGCCGCCGGCGCTGCCGAGTCCGAAAATCGGCGGCGGGCCGAACGCGAGCACCAGGGCCTCCTTGATGTGTCCGGTCTTCATGAAGAACTCGCCCACCAGCTGCGGCGTCGAGACGGTGCGCTCGTCCCAGTGCTTCTGCGTCACGAAGATGGTGGCGGCGCTGTTGCGGAAGCCGCCGCCGAGGAAGTCGAAGCCGGTGAAGGCGACGGCGTTCTCGTTGGCGGGGTTCGACTTGATGATGTCGACCACCTCGGCCACGACCTTGTCCGTGCGCTCGAGGGTCGCCCCGTCGGGCAGGAACACCGCCGCGATGTAGTAGCCCTGGTCCTCGTCCGGCACCAGCGAGCCCGGCGTGGCCTTCCACAATCCGATCGTGAGCGCGACCATGCCGACGAAGAGCAGCGCGGCGACGGCGCCACGGCGCAGCATCCAGGTGACGCCGTCCACGTAGCGCCCGGTCATGCGGCCGAACCAGCCGTTGAACCAGCGGAAAAAACGGCCGGGCTGGCGATGCTCGCGCTTCAATATCAGCACGCACAGGCTCGGCGTCAGCGTGAGGGCGACGATGCCCGAGATCACGACCGCGATCGAGATCGTCACCGCGAACTGCCGGTAAAGCTCGCCGGTCAGCCCGCCCAGGAAGGCAATCGGCACGAACACGGCGCACAGCGTGAGCACGATCGCGATGATCGGGCTGGTGACCTCGCGCATCGCCTTGATCGCGGCGTCGCGCGCGGCAAGTTGCTCCTCGTGCATGATGCGCTCGACGTTCTCGAGCACGACGATGGCGTCGTCCACGACGATGCCGATGGCGAGCACCATCCCGAACAGCGTGAGCGTGTTGATCGAATAGCCCAGCATCACGAGTCCGGCGAAAGTGCCGATGAGCGACACCGGCACGGCGGCAAACGGAATGAGCGTTGCCCGCCAGTTCTGCAGGAACAGGAATACCACCAGGAACACGAGCGCCATGGCTTCGGCAAGCGTGATCACGACCTCGCGGATCGAGACCTCGACGAAGCGCGTCGTGTCGTACACCACGTGGTGGGTGAGGTCGCTGGGGTAGCGCTGGGCGAGCTGCGTCATCTGCGCCTTCACGCGCTCGGCCGTTGCCAGCGCATTGGCTCCCGGCTGCAGGAAAATCCCTACCAGGGTCGCCGACTTCCCGTTCACGCGCCCCATGAACTCGTAATCCTTGGAGCCGAGCTCAACGCGCGCGACGTCCTTCAGCCGCAGCACCGAGCCGTCGGGGTTGGCGCGCAGCACGATGTTCTCGAACTCCTCCGGCTCGCTCAGGCGGCCCTTGGTGGTGATCGTGTAGACGAGCTCCTGCGGTCCCCCGGTCGGCGACTGGCCGATCTTGCCGGCCGCGAACTGCGCATTCTGCTCGTTGAGGGCGCGGATCAGGTCGATCGGGGAGAGCTTGAGCTGGGCGAGCCGGTCGGGCCGCACCCAGACGCGCATCGCGTAGTCCTTGGCCCCGAAGATCTGGACGTTGGTCGTGCCGGGAATGCGCTTGAGCGCGTCGAGCACGTTGAGCGTGACGTAGTTCGAGATGAAAAGGTCGTCGCGGGTGCCCTCGGGCGAGGTGAACGCCAGCACCTGGAGGAAGGACGACGAACCCTTCTCCACGGTGACGCCCTGGCGGCGCACTTCCTCCGGCAGCCGCGGCTCGGCCTGCTTCACGCGGTTGTTGACGTTGAGCGCGGCGGTGTCGACGTCGGCGCCGATCTCGAAGGTCACCTGGATCTGGACCACGCCCTGCGAGGTCGAAGTCGAGCTCATGTAGAGCATGTTCTCGACGCCGTTGATCTGGTTCTCGAGGGGCGCCGCCACCGTCTGCTCGACGACCTCGGCGGAGGCGCCGGGGTAGATCGCGCGCACCGTGACCACCGGCGGGGCGATCTCGGGGTACTGCGCGATCGGCAGCACGCGCATCGCGGCGAGGCCCGCGATCACGATGAAGATCGAGAGCACGGCCGCGAAGATCGGCCGGTCGATGAAGAAACGGGAGATCATCGCGCGGTCACTTCTTCTCGGCCGGTGGCGCCGCCGGCTTTTGCTGCGCCTTGCCCGCCGGCTTCGCGCCTGGCTGGGCCGGTGCGCCCTTCTGATCGGCGGGCGCCGCCGGGTCGGCGATCTTGACCGGCCCGCCCGCCGGGCCCATGAGCTGCAGCTTCATCACGCCATCCACCACGACGCGGTCGCCGGGCTTCAGGCCGCTATTGATGATCCAGCCGTCGCCCGCCCAGTCGCCGACTTCCACGGGCCGGGGCTGCGCCTTGCTTTCGGCGTCGACGATGTAGACGTACTTGCCCTTGGGGCTTTCGAGCACCGCGCGCTGCGGCACGACCATGGCAGCCGGGCGCGTCGCGCCATGCAGGACGATGCGCGCGAACTCCCCGGGACGCAGCATGTTGCCCGGATTCGGGAACGTCGCGCGCGCCTCGCTGGTGCCGGTCTGCGAATTCACGCGCACGTCGGTGAAGCTCAGCGTGCCCTCGCGCGAGTACATCGCGCCGTCCGCGAGCTTGACGCTTGCCCGGAAGTGGCCGTTCTTCGGCAGCTTCAGCCGCCCGGCATCGACGTCGCGGCGCAGCGCCAGGAACTCCCGATCGGGTATGCCGAAGATCACGTACATCGGGTCGGCCTGCGTGATCGTGGTCAGCAGGACGTTGGGACCGGACACGAGCGTTCCCTCGGACACCAGCGCGCGGCCGGAGACGCCCGAGATCGGCGCCTCGACGCGCGTGTAGTCGACATTGAGCTTCGCCTCGTTCATCCGGGCGCGGGCGCTTTTCACCTCCGCCTCGGCGACCTGCGCCGCGGAGGTCGCGTCGTCGAGTTCCTTCTGGCTGACGGCCTTGGCCTCCAGCACCGGGCGAAGCCGCGCGACCTCGCGCTTGGCCTGGGCGAGCCGGGCCTCCGCCATGGCGACGTCGGCTTCCGCGCGGGAGAGGGCGACCTGGAACGGCGCGGTATCGATCGTGAACAGCGACTCGCCCTGCTTGACGGGGGCGCCCTCCTTGTAATTGCGCTTGAGCAGGATGCCGGTCACGCGCGCGCGCACCTCCACCTCGCGGTAGCCCGCCGTCTGCGCGACGTACTCATAGGTGACCGCGATGTCGCGCGGCTCGACGGTGGCGACGGTGACGACCGGCGGGGGGAAGCCGCCCGGGGGGCCGCCCGACGGCTGGCAGCCGGCCACGAGCAGGACGGCCGCGAACAAAACGGTCGCGCGAATTCTCGGATGAGCGGACGATGAAAACAGGCAATAGGACATCATGGCGACTCGCTGTCGTGTGGGTGCCGTTGCGGGCGGTTCGTCTTCTTGGGTTCAGCGATTGCGGAGGAAGGCGATATTACATACAATCGCGTATGTATGTAAAGCGGGTCCGAACAATCCCGTATTCCGCAACGGGGTCTGCAGGGGTGAAATGGTCAGAAGAACGAAGGACGAAGCGCTCGAAACCCGCAACGGCATCCTGGACGCGGCCGAGCGGGTGTTCAGCGAGCGCGGCGTTTCACGCACTTCGCTGGAAGACATCGCGCAAGCCGCGGGCGTGACGCGCGGCGCGATTTATTGGCATTTCAAGGACAAGAGCGACCTCGTCGGCGCCATGGTGAACCGGGTCACGTTGCCGATGGAGGCCATGGTTGCCCGCAGCAGCGACGACTCGGTGGAGGATCCGCTGGCTTCCCTGAAGGCGTGCGCGGTGAACGCGCTGCGCCGGACCGCTACCGACCCGCAGTGCCAGCGCGTGTTCGACGTCGTGACGCACAAGTGCGAGTACCTCGGCGAGATGGAAGGCGTCCAGGGCCGGATCAGCAGCATTCAGAAGGGCTGCGTGGACCGTTCCGAGCAGGCCATTCGCAACGCCGTGAAGCGCGGTCTGCTGCCGGCGCACGTCAATCCGCGGCTGGCCGCCATCGGGCTCGATGCGATGCTGTTCGGGCTGATTTCCAACTGGCTCGCCAATCCCGGCTATTTCGCGCTCGAGCGCCATGCCGAGGCGATGATCGATCTCTATCTCGACGGACTGCGCGGCCCGGCCCGTGTCGCATCCCGCGCCGCGCGGCCCGCCCCCCGCCGCAAGCGCCCCGGCGCGAAAAAATCCTGAGGAAGCGGTCCGTCCGGGTGTGATTTCGGGTCCCGGCGGGGCTTGCCGTCATCGAGAAAGCATGACGTAAGGTTGCTTGCCTAGCCTTGGCGGCTCTTTCGCAGACCCCTTTCACAGGAGGAACCATGAACGACAGAATGCGCGAGGACCTGCTGGCCCTCGTTACCAATCGGGAAAAAGTGACGCGGCGCGATTTCGTGGCGGGCTCGCTCGCCGCCGGGTTCGCGCTGGCGGTGCAGCCGGTGACCGCCCAGACCATGATCGTGACCAGCACCGACGGCCTGAACGCCGGCGAGGTCAAGATTCCCGTGGGCGGCGAGCAGATACCGGCGTACGCCGCTCGCCCGGCCAAGGGCAAGGCCTTTCCCACCGTGCTGGTGGTGCAGGAGATCTTCGGCGTGCACGAGCACATCAAGGACGTCTGCCGGCGCTTCGCCAAGAACGGCTATCTCGCGATCGCCCCCGAGCTGTACTACCGGCAGGGCGACGTCACGAAGCTCAAGGACAACAAGGAAATTTTCGCCAAGGTGGTGAGCAAGGTGCCCGACGCGCAGGTCATGAAGGACCTCGACGCAACGGTCGCATGGGCGCAGAAATCCGGGTCCGGCGATATCAAGCGACTGGGCATCACGGGCTTCTGCTGGGGCGGGCGGATCACCTGGCTCTACGCCGCGCACAACCCGGCCGTGAAAGCGGGGGTGGCGTGGTACGGCCGGCTCGTCGGCGACAAGAACGAGATGACGCCGGCCCATCCGACCGATGTGGTGGAGCGCATCAACGCGCCCGTGCTGGGGCTGTACGGCGGCGCCGATGCGGGCATCCCGAATGATACCGTCGAGAAGATGAACGAGCTGCTCAAGAGCGCCGGGAAGCCGTCGACGATCCACCTCTATCCCGACACGCCGCATGCCTTCCACGCCGATTACCGTCCGAGCTATCGCAAGGAGCAGGCGGACGACGGCTGGAAGCGGGCGCTGGCCTGGTTCAAGAAGCACGGCGTGGCTTGAGGGGGCGTGATTCGCGAACCGTGATCCGTGACGCCTGGTTTTCGCGCAGGACCGCGGCGGGGCTCATGCCCCGCCGTTGTTTTGTACTAGGCGCATAATGACGGCGGTGACGGACTCGAAGCCCCATCCGAAAAACGCCACGCCGCCACGCGCCGCGCGTATCGCGCGCCGGATGGCGGAGATCGAACCCTTCCACGTGATGGCGCTGCTTGCCCGCGCGCGCGAGCTGGAGGCGCAAGGGCGCTCCATCATCCACATGGAGATCGGCGAGCCGGACTTCCCCACGCCCGAGCCCATCGTGCGTGCCGGCGTCCGGGCCCTGCAACAGGGGGGGACTTTCTATACGCCGACGCCGGGGCTGCCCGCGCTGCGCGAAGCCATTGCCGACTACTATCGAGCGCGCTACGGCGTCGCGGTATCTTCCGCGCGAATACTCGTGACCACCGGCTCGTCGGCGGCTCTGATGCTCGCGTGCGCCGCGCTGGTAAACCCCGGCGAGGAGGTCCTGCTCGCCGATCCCGGCTACCCGGCAAACCGGCATTTCGTGCGCGTCGTGGAAGGCGTGCCGCGCGCGGTGCCCGTGGACGCCGCAAGCGGCTACCAGCTCGCGCCCGATCACCTCCAGCGCCACTGGGGGCCGCGCACGGTGGCCGCGCTCGTGGCCTCGCCGTCGAATCCCACCGGGACCTTGATCTCGACCGAGCGGCTGGCGCGCATGGCCGATATCGCGCGCGCGAAAGGCGGCACCCTGATCGTGGACGAGATCTATCACGGCCTGGTCTACGGTGAGGATTACACGACCGCGCTCGCGCTGGCCGACGACGTCGTCGTGATCAACAGCTTCTCGAAGTTCTTCAGCATGACCGGCTGGCGGCTGGGATGGATCGTTGCGCCGGAAGGGTGCGCGGGCGATCTCGATCGCCTGGCGCAGAGTCTTTATCTCGCCGCGCCGACGCCGGCGCAGCACGCGGCGCTGGCCGCCTTCCAGCCGGAGACGCTGGCAATCCTCGAGCAACGCACGCAGGAGTTCAAGGCGCGGCGCGACTATCTCGTGCCCGCGCTGCGGGCGCTTGGGTTCGAGATTCCGGTGACGCCCCAGGGGGCCTTCTATGTTTACGCCGGCTGCGCCAAACTGACGAAGGACAGCTACGCGTTTTCCCGCGATCTGCTGGAGCGCGGCGGCGTCGCGATTACGCCGGGCGTGGATTTCGGGTCGAATGCGCCGGAGCGGCACGTGCGCTTCGCTTACACGAGCCCGATCGAGAAACTGAAGGAGGGTGTTTCGCGCATTGATCGGTTTTTAAGGCAGGTTTGAGCCGCCAAGGGCCGCCAGGAAATGCAGAACGATCGTTACCCAATGCTAACGATCCTCGGTGCATTGAATCTGTAAATTCATTTTTTGCTCGGCGGCCTTGGCGTCTTGGCGGTTAGATGGAGTTGAATGCGCTTCGCGAAACAGGGAATGATCACGCATAAAGGCGGCTGCCACTGCGGCCAGGTCAGGTTCGAGGCGATCGCGCCGGCCCGCGTGCGCGTCTCGGAGTGCAACTGCTCGATATGCAGCAAGTCCGGTTACCTGCATCTCATCGTGCCGGCCGACCGGTTTACGCTGCTGTCCGGAAAAGACGTGCTCTCCGAGTACCGGTTCAACACGAGGACCGCGCGGCACCTGTTCTGCTCGGTGTGCGGCGTGAAGTCGTTCTACGTGCCGCGCTCGCATCCCGACGGCTTCAGCGTCAACGCCCGGTGCATCGACCCCGGGACGATCGAGGAGATGACCGTCACGTCCACCAATGGCCGCGAATGGGAGAAGACTTATCCGGATGGCCGCGGCGAATTCCCGCAGTGAGACAATAACCGTCCAACGACTAACGAATAACGACGCCAATGTCCTTCATCGAAGATTCGCTCTCTACCGGCGAGCATATCGTCGCGCGCTTCAAGCTGCACTGGTCCTCGCGCATCCCGCTGGTGCTCTGGGTGCTGCTGGGCCTGCCGACGTTCGGCATCACCTGGCTGATCGCCATCTATGAATTCCTGCGGCTGCGGGCCATCGAGCAGGGCGTGACGAACAAGCGCGTCATCTTCAAGACCGGCATCATCGGCCGCAAGTCCGAGGAGATGAAGCTTGCCTCCATCGAGACGGTGGAAATCGAGCAGGGCGTGTTCGGCCGGATGCTCAACTTCGGCGACGTCAAGGTCACGGGGCGCGGCATCAGCGATCTCGTTTTCAGACGGATTCACGACCCGCTCGCGGTGAAGCGCGAGATCGAGAGCGTCAGCCATCCGGTCGCCTGAGGCGGCATACGCCGCGATCTCCCCGACTTGATCTGCGACAAGCGCGGCCTCGAAGCGCGTCGCTATAATCGTCGGGCTTCCCACGATTGGCCATGCGCGCACTTCGCGCGCACTGCCCGGTCAAATGCTTCGATCATGACGCAACTCAATCCCGATCACCGCTACCACTCGCTCGAGGATTTTATGGCGCAGGTCCGGCGCCGCGATCCGGACCAGCCCGAATATCTGCAGGCCGTCCACGAGGTCATGGACAGCATCTGGCCGTTTATCGTCCGCTATCCGCGCTACGCTGAGCATGGGCTGCTCGACCGGCTGGTGGAGCCGGAGCGGCTCATCCAGTTCCGCGTCGCCTGGGTCGATGACCAGGGCGAGACCCGGATCAACCGCGCCTGGCGGGTGCAGCACAGCTCCGCCATCGGCCCCTACAAGGGCGGGATGCGTTTTCACCCGACGGTGAACCTGTCCATCCTGAAATTTCTCGCGTTCGAGCAGACGTTCAAGAATGCGCTGACGACGCTGCCGATGGGCGGCGCCAAGGGCGGCTCGGACTTCGATCCCAAAGGCCGCAGCGAGGGCGAGGTGATGCGCTTCTGCCAGGCGCTGATGACCGAACTCTACCGCCATCTGGGTCCGGATACGGACGTGCCCGCGGGCGACATCGGGGTCGGCGCGCGTGAAGTCGGCTACATGGCCGGCATGATGAAAAAGCTCGCGAACCACGCCGGCAGCACGTTCACCGGCAAGGGTTTGTCCTTTGGCGGCAGCCTGATCCGCCCCGAGGCGACCGGCTACGGCGTGGTCTACTTCGCCCAGGAGATGCTCGCGCGGAAGGGAATGAGCTTCGAAGGCATGCGGGTGTCGGTCTCCGGCTCGGGCAACGTCGCCCAGTACGCGGTCGAGAAAGCGATGATGCTCGACGCGCAGGTGGTGACGGTTTCGGACTCCAGCGGCACGGTCTATGCACCGGACGGTTTCACGGCCGAGCACCTGGCGGCGCTGCTCGATATCAAGAACGCGCGCCACGGGCGCATCGAGGATTTCGCGCGGCGGTGCCGGCTGCGCTACTACCCGGGCGCTTGCCCCTGGGGATTGCCGGCCGAGATTGCGCTGCCGTGCGCGACGCAGAACGAGCTCGATGGCGACCAGGCGCGCGAGCTCGTGAAGAACGGCGTGAGGTGCGTGGCCGAGGGTGCAAACATGCCATCGACCGCCGGCGCCATCGGCGTTTTCCAGCAGGCCGGGGTGCTCTTCGGCCCCGGCAAGGCCGGCAACGCGGGGGGCGTGGCGACCTCGGGACTGGAAATGTCCCAGAACGCAATGCGGCTCAGCTGGCCGCGCGATGAAGTGGACCGGCGTCTGCAGGACATCATGCGCGGCATCCACGCGATGTGCGTGCAGCACGGCACGCAGGCCGACGGCTCGGTGAACTACGTGGATGGAGCGAACATCGCCGGCTTCGTCAAGGTCGCGGATGCGATGCTCGCGCAGGGCGTCACGTAAGGCGTGATGACCGGCGACTGCAGCGTGACGACGTGAGCCGTGATCGGTGATCGATCGGTGATCGAAGTCCCGGCCGTTCCGGCCGGGTCCTCGAATCACGAATCACAAATTTCGATACGCCTCGCGCTCAGCGATTAGTCTGGTGCCGGATCTGCGGATCCTCGTCCTTCGCGCGCGCCTTCGCCTCGTTCTCGGCCTTGCGCAGCCGGCGCGCCTCCTCCTCGCTCAGGTTGCCGGCGTTCTCGATTTCCTCCTGGCCGCGCTTCGATTGCACGAATTGCTCCGTGCGCTCCCGGTATTTCCGGTCGGATTCCTTGTCGCCTTCGCCCTGAATTTTCTGCTTCGGGTCGGTCATAAAAAGCTCCTTGCTGAAATGGAAGGGTGATAGGGGTGCTGCTGCAGTAACCATTTGGCGCCATGCCGGAAAGCAAGTTCCGCCGATCGCACCGCCTGCATTTCGAATTACCCGCGACGCCCGGATGCGCCGTATGGCCCATGTCTGGCACGGCGCTTGCTGTGTAGTGTCTCTCTGATCGAAGTGTCTCCGGACACATCCTCTTCCATGCGAGCTTCTCTTTCACTATGAACGCTCCTGAACCCAGGCTCACGGCCGTATCGGAAGGCCAGCCGCTGCCCCGGGGCGCGACCTGGGACGGCAGCGGCGTGAACTTTGCGCTCTATTCCGCCCACGCCAGCCGCGTCGAGGTGTGCCTCTTCGACGCGGCAGGCCACGAGACGGCGCGCGTGGAGTTGCCCGAGTTCCGGGACGAGACCTGGCACGGCTATATCCCGGATATCGGGCCCGGCACTATCTACGGCTTCCGCGTCCACGGGCCGTACGCGCCGGAGGAGGGGCATCGCTTCAATCCCAGCAAGCTGGTGCTCGATCCGTACGCGCGCGCTCATATCGGCAAGCTCGACTGGGACGCGGCGGTGTTCGGTTACAAGGTCGGCGACCCGGCGGGCGATCTCTCGCTGGACGAGCGCGACAGCGCGCCCTTCATGCCGAAGTGCGTCGTGGTCGATCCCAACTTCGACTGGAACCGCGAGAAGGTGTGGCGGCCGGTGCCCTGGGACCGCACCATCGTGTACGAAACCCACGTCCGGGGCTATACGAAGCTGCACCCCGCGGTGCCGGAAGCCCAGCGGGGGACTTACGCCGGGCTGGCCGTGCCGGAAGTCGTCGACTACATCAAGTCGCTGGGCGTCACCACCGTCGAGCTGCTGCCGGTACATACCTTCATCAACGACCGCTTCCTGCTCGACCGCGAGCTCACCAATTACTGGGGGTACAACTCCATCGGTTTCTTCGCGCCTGATCCGCGCTACGCGGCGGATCCCGCGAAATCGCTGCAGGAGTTCAAGGAGATGGTGGCGCGTTTCCACGACGCCGGGCTGGAAGTCATCATCGACGTCGTCTACAACCATACGGCCGAGGGCAACGAGCTCGGGCCGACCCTGTCCTTCAAGGGCATCGACAACGCGTCCTACTACCGGCTGGTTCCCGACAAGAAGCGTTATTACATCAACGATACCGGCACGGGAAACACGCTGAACCTTTCGCACCCGGCAGTGATCCAGATGGTGGCCGACAGCCTGCGCTACTGGGTGCAGGACATGCACGTGGACGGCTTCCGCTTCGACCTCGGCACCATCCTCGCGCGCGAGCCCGGCGGCTTCGACACGCACAACGGCTTCATGAAGGCGGTCATGCAGGACCCGGTTCTGGCGAAGGTCAAGTTGATCGCCGAGCCGTGGGACTGCGGCCCCGGCGGCTACCAGGTCGGGGGATTTCCGCCGGGCTGGGGGGAATGGAACGACCAGTTCCGCGACACCGTGCGCGACTACTGGCGCGGCGAGGCGGCGCCCAAGGCGCTGGCGCCGCGGCTGTGCGGCTCGCCGGACCGCTTCAACCGCCGCGGCCGGCAGCCGTGGGCGAGCATCAATTTCATCACCGCGCACGACGGCTTCACCCTCAACGATCTCGTCAGCTATAACGACAAGCACAACGAGGCCAACGGCGAGGAGAACCGCGACGGTCACTCGCACAACCGCTCCTGGAACCACGGCGCGGAGGGGCCGACCGATGACGAGGCGATACGCGCGCTGCGCAAGCGCCAGATGAAGAACCTGCTCGCCACGCTGCTGCTGTCGCAGGGGACGCCGATGTTGCTCGCCGGGGACGAGTTCGCGCGCACCCAGCGCGGCAACAACAACGCCTACTGCCAGGACAACGAGATCTCGTGGGTGGACTGGAACCACGACGACCGCGCGCAGCGGCTGATCCGCTTCGTGCAGAAGCTGACGGGGCTGAGGCACAAGTATCCGATCCTGCGGCGCACGCGCTTCCTGAAAGGGGAATTCGACGAGCGCCTCGACATCAAGGACGTGACCTGGGTCAACGCGAACGGCGAGGAGATGAAGGCGGAGCACTGGAACGACGGCAACGTGCGCTGCTTCGGCATGCTGCTCGACGGCCGCGCCCAGGCGACCGGCATACGCCGCCGCGGGCACGAGGCGACGCTGCTGATCGTCTTCAATGCCTGGCAGGACGTGGTGAAGTTCGTCCTGCCGCCGGCCAACGGCGGCTCGGGGTGGACGCTGCTCGCCGATACCAATGCCACCGACTCGCGGGACGAGCCGCGGTTCGACGTCGGCCATGTCTATGAAGTGACGGCGCGCTCACTGCTGCTGTTCCAGCTGCAGTGATGGCTTCGCCGGGCGAACGGACGACCCGGACACGCGATGCCTGACACCAATCGGAGGACCCTCGCGGTCGACCGGCGCTCCGCCGGCGACGAGAGCCCGTCCATCACGCCGACCGCGAGCGCCGACTCGCGCAACGTCTCGCTCGCCGTCCTGGCGGTGCTGGCATCGGTGCTGATGCTGCACTGGGCCAAGGCGGTGCTGGTGCCGATCGCGCTGGCGGTCTTCCTGAGCTACCTGTTCACGCCGTCGGTCCGCTGGCTGAAGCGGCGGGCGAAGCTGCCCAACGCGGCGGGCGCCGCCCTGGTCCTCGGCGCCGCGGTCGGCGGCATCGTGGCCGCGGGCATCGCGCTCGAGCCCCAGGCGCGCAAGCTGCTCGACATCGTGCCCGAGGCCGCGAGGAAGCTCGACCGGGAGATCCGGCGCAGCGCGCTCGACAAGGAAAGCGCGATGGCCAAGGTGAAGGAAGCGGCCGCGGAGCTGGAGCGGGCCGCGGCCGCTGCGACCGAGGGTTCGAAGCCGGAAAGCGCGAAGCCGAAACCGGCGCCGGCCCCGCCGCAGCAGAGCCGGGCGGAGGAGTATTTCTGGGTCGGCACGGCGACGGCGCTCGCCGGGGTCGCCAGCGCGGTCGCGAGCATCGCGCTTGTCTTCCTCCTGCTGGTCGCCGGCGACGACTTCAAGCGCAAGATGGTGCGCATCAGCGGCGACACGCTCAGCCAGAAAAAGATCACCGTTGAAATCCTCGAGGAGATCGACCTCCAGATCCAGCGGTATCTCCTCGTTCACGTCCTGACCAGCGTCGCGCATGGCGTCGCGGCCTGGGCGGCGTTCACCCTCATCGGGCTCGAGAATGGCCCGGTCTGGGCCGTGGTGGCGGGGGTGCTGCACCTCGTGCCCTACGTCGGCAACGCGCTGGCCATCGTCATCACCGGCGTCGTCGCCTACCTGCAGTTCGACGATTTCACGGGCGTCGCGCTGATCGTCGGCAGCCAGCTCGTGATCGGCTACTTCATCGGCATGCTGATCGTGCCGTGGGCGACGCAGAAGATGAGCCGGATCAACGCCGTCACCATTTTCATCGCGTTGCTGTTCTGGGGATGGCTCTGGGGCGTCTGGGGGCTGCTGCTCGGCGTGCCGATCATGATGGCGATCAAGTCCGTGTGCGAGCGCATGGAGGGATGGCAGCCGGTGGCGGAGCTGCTCGGGAAGGAGCCGCCGAAGGTTGTGGCCCGTGAATCGTGATTTGAAGACCGGAGTTATCGCAGAGCGCCGAGAGAATCAAATCATAGTTGATCGAACCGATAACCGCCCCGAGTGATTCCGTTCCTTGCTTCGTGGTCTTTCGGCTTTCCCCCGTGTCCGCTTCTCTCTGCGTCTCCGCGGTCAATGAATCTAAAGAGAGCGAAGCAGCAGCGACAGCCCGCTCAGCGCGAGCACCGCGCCGATCGCGCGCACGACATCGCCCCGGCTGAAGCGCGCGTGCCAGCGGTTGCCGCTCCATAGCCCGAGCGCCATGACCGGGGCCAGGAGAGCGGCCGCGATCAGCACCTCCCGGGTGATAAGGCCCGTCAGCGCGAAGAGCACGATGCGTCCGATCGAGGTGACGATGAAGATGACCGGCATGGTCGCGCGAATCTGCTCGGGCGGTGTCCCGCGCCCGGCGAGGTACATCACGTAGAACGGCCCTCCCATTCCGAACACCGACGAGGTCGTGCCGGCGATCAGCCCGATGGGCGCCGCGGTCCAGCGCGCGAGGCGGTACACCGACTCGTGTCGCAGCGCGTAGTACACGCCGTAAGCCGCCACGAACAGGCCCAGCACCGGCAGCAGGATGGTCCCGGGCACGCGCGCGAGCACGAGTGCGCCGATCACCATTCCCACCGCCAGGAACGGCAACAGAGGCGCCAGGTCGCGGCGGTTGACCCCGGCGCGCAGGCTGAAGCCCTGGCGCAGCGAGGCCGCGCAATCCACGATCACGATCACGGGAATCACGAACTTGAGAGGATAAAAATGCGCCAGCAGCGGCACGGCGATGAGCGTCGAGCCGAAGCCGCACAGGCCGAAGACCACGTAGGCGGCCAATGCAACGACTGCGCCGTACGCCAGGATTTCGGGACTCGCGGGCATGGGATGTTATTTGCGGGGAGCGTGAAATATGGCACAGCACGGGGGTCAACGAAACCGGCAGCCCCGGCGTTAGAATGCTGCGGAACGGTGCGGAACCGTTCCTATAAAGGGAGGAGTCATGAAAGCCGTTCCATTCATTTTCGGTATTGCAATCACACTACTGGCTGCAGCCGCGGGGGCGCAAACGCCGGCACCACCGCCGCCGGGCTCGCGCGAAGCCATTCGCGCCGACCGTGACAAGGTCCGGGCCAGCGAGGCCGAGCTCAAGAAAAGCCGCGAGCAGGCCGCGGCCGACCGCCGGGCGCTGGAAGACGCGCGCAAGTCGGGCGATGCCGCGAGGATCAAGGCGGCGGAAGACAAGCTGCGTGCCAGCCGGAAGGATACGCGCGGCGACCGCCGGCAACTCGAAGCCGATCGCAAGCGTCTCGAGGAAGAGCGGAAGATCGCGCGCGACCGCCGCGAAGCACGCCGGGACGACGATCGGCGCCGCGATTATCGCGACGACCGTGTCCACCGGGACGACCGTGGCAATGCCTACGCCAAGGGGCAGGGCAAGGGCAAGAGCGACTGGGCCCACTCGGAGAAAAAAGGGCGGGGTAAGGACCGGTGAGACGCGCCGAAACGGCCTCGTAGCGCCGGTTTACAGTTTGTTACGCCGAAACGGCTGCCGAAAGGCAGCCGTTTTTGTTTTCACCCGCTAAAATACGGCAAAACCGGACGGATGGCGCCGGTGCAACTGCGCGCATTGAGATAAATCGTCAACGCTCGACTGTTCGCGCCTCGCCGCCCAGGCACGGTTTGACGTTGTCTGGGACGCATTACCCCCTTTACCCGTTACGCAATGACGCGATGAGTGAAACAAAATTGATCGTCGTCCGCCATGGCGAGACCACCTGGAACCGCGAGAAGCGGATGCAGGGCACGACGGACACGCAGCTCTCCGACATCGGCCGCGCCCAGGCGCAGGCTGTCGGGCGCCGGCTGAAGGATCACGATTTTGCCGGGCTTTACAGCAGCGATCTGTCGCGCGCCCTGCATACGGCGCGCGCTATCGCCGAGCACACCCGACGCGAGGTCGTGATCGAGCCGCGCCTGCGGGAGCGGTGCTTCGGCATCTTCGAGGGCCTGACCGCGGCGGAGATCATGTCGCGCTACCCGGAGGAGCACGCCCTTTTCGCGAGCCACGACCCCGACTACGAGGTTCCCGGCGGTGAATGCGCGCGCGGGTTCACGGAACGATGCCTGGGCGGTCTCGCGGAAATCGCCGCGCGGCATCCCGGTCAGGAAGTGGTCGTCGTCAGCCATGGGCTGGTGCTCGACACGCTCTATCGCGTCGCGCACGGGCTGGCGCACGGCATGCCGCGGCCGGTGCCGCTCATCAACGCGAGCCTGAACCGGTTCGGCTACGGCCAGGGCACGTGGCGCATGGAGCTGTGGGGCGACGTCAGCCACCTGGCGCCGGAGGAGATCACGGTTTATCGCGGGGCCGCGGCTGCTTGAACATGGCGATCTGGGGGTCGTTGATCGCCGGGGGCCTGGCAAGCAGGAGGGTTGGGATCGAACCTGCCCGCGAGTCACGAGCCGCGGATCACGGTCCTGGCTTCAGCAGGGCAAGCCGGGACACCGTGGTCCTGGTGCACGGTCTCTGGGTGCATGGCGTGGCGATGTCGCTGATACGCAGGCGGCTCGAACGCGACGGTTACCAGGCGTTGAGCTTTTCGTATCCGTCGATGAGGCGGGGGCTGGACGAGAATGCCGAGCGTCTGGCGGCGTACTGCCGGGACCTGCAGTCGCCGCGGGTGCACCTGGTAGGGCACAGTCTCGGCGGACTCATCGTGCTGCGCGCGCTCGGCCGGCTTTCGGGCAGCGGACGTGTCGTCACGATGGGTACGCCGTACGTCGAGTGCCATGCCGCGAAGTGCCTGGCACGGTTGCCGGGCGGCCGGGCGGCGCTCGGGCGCAGCATGCCGGAATGGCTGGAGGCGGCGCGCCCGGTGCTGCAAGGCGGCACGGAAATAGGCGTCATTGCGGGCCGGCGGCCGCTGGGGCTCGGGCGCCTCGTAGCGCGGGATCTCCCGCGTCCGAGCGATGGGGTGGTGAGCGTCGAGGAAACCCGGCTGCCGGGCATGCGCGACCACGTCGTCCTGGACGTGAGCCACAGCGGAATGCTGGTGTCGCGGGCCGTATCCCGGCAGATCGCGGCATTCCTGCGGGACGGGGCTTTCGCTCGCGAAAGCCGGTGAGTGGGTGAGTAGACTCTCCCACGGCGCAGACAGACGGTAGCGACAGAGACAGGATCGGATCGGAATGTTCCACAAGCTCCACTCACAATTTACCACTCGCTGTTCGCGCCTCGCGGCGGCCGTCATGCTGCCCCTGCTCCTGGGCAGCTGCGCGAACGTCACCTATTACTTCCAGTCGGTGCACGGCCAGTTCGACATCTGGCGGCGCGAGCGCCCGATCGCGGAGTTGCTGAGCGACGCGGATATTTCCATGTCGCTGAAGCAGAAGCTGGGAACGGTGGTGCGCATTCGCGAGTTCGCCAGCCGCGACCTCGGGCTCCCCGACAACGACAGCTACCGGCGCTATGCCGACGTGGAACGGTCCTATGTCGTGTGGAACGTCTTTGCGGCGCCCGAGTTCTCGGTCAAGCCGGTCAAGTGGTGCTTCATGTTCGTCGGCTGCGTGAACTACCGCGGCTATTTCTCGGAGAGCGACGCGAACCGGTACGGCGCCGAGCTTACCGCCGCAGGCTACGATGTCCACGTCGGCGGCATCCCGGCCTATTCCACGCTGGGCTGGTTTCCCGACCCGGTGCTCAACACCGTCATCCACTATCAGACCCCGCGGCTGGCGCGGCTCATCTTCCACGAGCTGGCCCACCAGGTCGCGTTTGCGCCGGGAGATACCGTGTTCAACGAGTCGTTCGCCGTGACGGTCGAGCGCGAGGGTGTCCGGCGCTGGCTTGAGCGCAGCGGCACGGACCAGGACCGGGCTGCGTATGCGCACGGGCTCTCGCGGCGCGAGGATTTCATCGCCCTGGTGCTGGGCTACCATGCCAAGCTCGACGCGCTCTACGGCAGCGGCATCCCGCGCGAGGAAATGCGGGCGCGCAAGAAGCGGTTATTCGAGGACATGACCGCCGACTATCGGAAGCTCAAGGAGAAGTGGGGAGGGTTCGCGGGCTACGACCGGTGGTTCGGCGAGGGCCTCAACAACGCGCAGGTTGCGTCCATCGCGGTGTATACGCAAATGGTGCCGGCCTTCGAGGCGCTGCTGGCGCAAAGCGGCGGCAACCTCCCCGAGTTCTACCGGCGGGTGCGCGCGCTGGCGGCGCAGCCGAAGGCGGAGCGCGCCCGGGCGCTCGCGGCTCTGGCACCCAGGATCGCTACGGCGGAGAGCGAGCTGCCTTAGCGCGGCAGGCAGGGCTGCGCGGCCGGCGAGACGGCGCCTGCGCCGACCGCGGAAGAGGATCCGGCAAGCGAGACCGGAATCCGGTCTCCGGGGGCAAGGCGCATGCCCTGCGGCACGCGGAACAGCCGCGCCGGACTACCCGGCCGATCGCTGATTTCCGCCCAGATCGCGCCGGGGTGTCGCGGACTGGCCGAGCGTGCCACGAGGACGCCGGGCGCGTGCTCAACGTACAATGCGGTGACCACGCCCGCATCCGGGCCCTGCGCAAGGGCGGCGGCATTCAACAGGCACGCGAAGGCGGCCGCGAGGCACAGGCGGCTGCTCTTCCGGGATTCGAGTAGTGTAGGAGGCAGCATGAGACTTTCCAGTCGCAGTTTTTCCGATAACGGCGTCATACCCGCGGAGTTCGCGTTCTGCGCGCCCGACGCCAGTACCCACGTCGCGCTCTCGAAGAACCGCAACCCCGAGCTTTCCTGGAGCGATCTTCCGGCCGGCACGCGGTCGCTTGCGCTGATCTGCCACGACTACGACGTGCCGTCCAGGCCGGACGACGTCAACCAGGAAGGCCGCACGATTTCCGCCAAGCTTCCGCGCGCGGACTTCTACCATTGGGTCCTGGTGGATATCGACCCGGCTATGGGCAGTATCAAGGCCGGAGATTTCTCCAACGGTGTCACGCCGCGCGGAAAGAACGGTCCGGGCGGACCACACGGCACGAGGCAGGGCCTGAACGATTACACCATGTGGTTCGCGTCCGATAAGGACATGCGCGGCGACTATTTCGGCTACGACGGGCCTTGCCCGCCGTGGAACGACGAGATTCCGCACCATTACGTCTTCACGCTCTATGCGCTCAGCGCGGCGAAATGCGAAGTCAGCGGCACCTTCAAGGCGCCCGACGTGCTCGCCGCCATCCGCGGCCAGGTGCTGGGGCAGGCCAAAATTACCGGAATCTACACGCTGAATCCAGCCGTGCGGATTTGATCCATTCGAGCACGGTGTTTCCGGAATGGCGCCGCTATAATGCGGCCATGACCCCGATCTTCACGGTCGCGGCAAATGCACTTGCGGAGGGGGCGAATCCTCGATGAACAAGCTGACGACAGGCGCGGAGCTGGAGCAGGGGACGCCGGTCCCGGGGGAAATGGAGCTCGCTCGGCTCATCGTGACCACGCTCAACCTGGAAGTGCGCGCCGAGGACATCGATCCGCAGGCGCCCCTTTACGGTGAGGGACTGGGGCTGGATTCCATCGATATTCTCGAGATCGCGCTCGCCGCCTCCCGGGCCTACGGCGTCAAGCTGCGCTCCGACGACGCGGATAACCGGAAGATCTTCGGCTCGCTCCGAGCGCTGAATATCTACATCCAGCAGCACCGGACGAAGTAATGCCGCCAGCGGCTGGCGCGTTCTTCAGGAGTTTCGCCGTAATTGGCTGCCTGGCCTGTCCGCTGCTCGCCCATGCGGCCGTGACGGGCGGTCTTCCCGGCCCCGTGCGCAGCGCGCTCCTGGGCGTTCCGCTGCTCGCGCTCGCCTTCTGGGCCTATGCGCGGCCGGGCACCCGCATCTACTGGCTTGCGGCGCTGGTCGTCATCTCGATCGCGACCCTCCTGTTCGAGCGCGGTCACGGGCACGGCATCGTCATCGCCTACGGAATGCCTCACGCCGCGGCGTACCTCTTCATGCTCTGGCTGTTCGGACGGACGCTCGTGAGCGGGCGCGAGGCGCTCATCACCGGCGTGGCGCGGCGCATCCATGGCAGTCTCGAGCCGGAGATCGAATCGTACACGCGGCACGTGACAGTGGCCTGGTGCCTGTTCTTCCTGGCACAGCTCGCCGGATCGGCCCTGCTGCTCACGTACGCGCCGCTGGCGAC
>Ga0247825_10000814_pt1 | contig 20180 bp, 20 predicted proteins | sample 13C_Vanillin_Day_FD_194413 | JGI IMG/M metagenome (GOLD analysis project Ga0247825, IMG submission 194413) | Soil microbial communities from agricultural site in Penn Yan, New York, United States - 13C_Vanillin_Day48 | ecosystem: Environmental > Terrestrial > Soil > Agricultural land | place...
CCGTCCAACATCAGGGGCCGCAACTGGCTCGATTCGTTTTTTGGCAGAGGCGGGTGATGGCTGCGACCGTGGACCTGAAGACGTTTCTGAAGACCCTGCCGGGATTCGAAGGTTTTGCCGGCGCGCATCTGGATGCGCTCGCCACGTCGATGAAGGTGCAACTCTTTCCCAAGGGGCACACGTTCATTTGGCAGGGCGAGCAGGGGCAGGCGCTCTACGTCATCATGGACGGCGCGGTACTGCTGTCGCGCACCGACGAGCTGACGGGCTTCAAACAGGAGCGCGAACTGCGCGCCGGCGAGGTGTTCGGGCTGCTCTCGCTCATCGACAACCTGCCCGCCGCCGCGACCTGCAGCGTGATCGAGTCCGTGACCGCCGCCTCGCTGCCGCGTGTGGAGTTCAACGACCTCTTCGACAACGCGCCGCCGGTCGGCCACCACATCCTCTACATGGTGGCGATCCAGCTCGCGCGCGACCTGCAGGACCGCAACATGTCGCTGCGCAGCCTGCTCGAAAAGCAGACGCAGGCGGCCTGATCTCCTACTATTTTTTCACGGGAAGGCAATGCAATTCGACAAGGAACTCGACGCGCGCGGGCTGAACTGTCCGCTGCCGATACTGCGCACGAAGAAGGCGCTGACCGACATGACTTCCGGCCAGGTACTGAAGGTGCTGGCGACCGATCCCGGCTCGGTAAAGGACTTTCAGGCGTTTTCCAAGCAGACCGGTAATTCGCTGCTCTCGTCCGAGGTGGCCGAGAAGGAATTCGTCTTCTTCATGAAAAAGAAGTAGCGGGACCCCGCTCGCGATTTACGCCGCGACTTTCGCTTCCGACTCACCCTGCCACAGCATGTCGTAGCCGAGCTCCCGGGTGTCGGAGCACATTTCCACGAGCGCGGAGAACTTGGCATTGAACAGCTCGTCCGCGTGCGATTTTTCGTGCTCCTCGAACGAGCGCCAGTAGGTCACGATCGCTACATGGTCCTCGGCGCGGGTCGGTCCGAGCGAACCCTCGTCGGAGATGAAACCGGAGAATTTGAACACCTGCCCGGCGATGAAGCCGCCCTTGGACCCGCCGTAGGCGTTTTTCACCGTACTGCACATCTCGCCGATGGCGATCTCGACGTCGTCCATGCTCACGCCCGGTTTCAGCTTCACGGTGTTGAACAGCATCTTGGCGCCGAAGGGGATGGAGATGGCATCGAACATGGTTCGCTCCTTGGTATCGGGCGGCGTCATTTAATATACCAAAACGGCCGCGGTGAATCCGCACGTTGAATCCAGGCGGACGCCGGTCGCGTAACTAGCGCCACGAGGCAGAATTCAGGGGAGAACGGAGCCAATGAGAACAATTTCACGGCGGGAATGGCTGACGCGGACCGCGGCAGGCGCTGCCGTGCTTGCGCTGGGATTGGAACAGCTGCGCGAAGCGCTGGCGGCCGATGCCGTGCAGAAGGGCGTCGCCCGCGCGCGCGGAGATGTCCGTATCGGCGGCAAGCCGGCGACCCCCGGCATGGTGGTCAGTCCAGGGGACACCGTCACCGTGGGCCGCGGCTCGGAGGCGGTCTTCGTCGTCGGCCGCGACGCATTCATGGCGCGCGCCGGCTCGCGCATCGAGCTCGCGGGTGACGCCAGCGGTCTCGTGGTCAGTGGGTTGCGCGTGGTCACCGGAGCGCTGCTGTCCGTGTTCGCGCGTGGCCGGGAGAAACGCATCCAGACCACGACGGCGACGATCGGCATCCGCGGCACCGGTATTTACGTGGAGATCGAGAAAGTTCGCACCTACGCCTGCCTGTGCTACGGGGAAGCGGAGCTCGTGCCGGTGGACGAGCCGAAAGAAGCCGAGGTCCTGCGGACCACGCACCACGACCAGCCGCGCTACATCTATCCGAAAGGCATGCCGCGCATGATCGAGCAGGCGCCGGTAGTCAATCACACCGACGCCGAGCTGATCCTGCTCGAGAGCCTGGTGGACCGCAAAGTGCCGTTCGATCCGACGACCTACCCGCATGGTTCATCATAACTATCTGATATTATTTATATTTTAACTATTCGTTGATGATGCCGAGCCGGACGTAGATCGGCCGGATGTGGGTGCGCAGCGCCGGCAGCTTGCGCCACAGCCACAATCCCGTGAGGACGCATGCGACACCACCCGCGGCGAGCGTGTGCTGCGGGCCGACCCGCTCCGCGATGGCGCCCGCGGCAAGGCTGCCGAGCGGAAACATTCCCATGAAAGACACCGTGAACAATCCCATCACGCGGCCGCGCATGTGGTCCTCGACGATGGTCTGGATGATGGTGGAGACGCCCATCGCCACCGTGAGCGCGGCAAGGCCGACGACACCGATCATCGCGAGCGACAGGACGAACGACTTCGAGTAGGAGAAGACGATCAGCGTGGCGCCGGCGATTGCGGCGGACGCCGCGATCCAGCTCATCAGCCCGCGTACGTCCTTGCGTGACGCGAGCACCAGCATGCCCGCGATGCCGCCCAGGCCCGCGGCACCGATCAGGACGCCCAGCGTGTCTGCTCCGCCGGCGAAGACTTCTGCCGCGAAGATCGGCATCAGCGTCTGGTACGGGCTCGCCATGAAAGTCACCAGCGCGACCACCGGCAGCAGCCCGCGCAGCGGCACCGAGTTCCAGGTGTAGGCGAGGCCGTCCTTCAGGCTGCGCCATGCCGAGGACCCGGCGGTCGAATGCGCGGCCGGCGCGACCACGATCATCATCAGCGTGGTGACCGCGGCGATCTTGCTCGCGCCGTTGAGGAAAAAGCAGATCGCCTCGCCGGAGGCGGCAATCAGCACGCCGGCGATCGTCGGGCCGAGCATACGCCCGCCGTTCTGCATCAGCGCGTTGAAGGCGATGGCGCTCGGCAGGTCTTCCCGCGCCGGCACCAGCGCCGGGGTAAAGGTCTGGCGCACCGGCACCTCGATCGCCATGACCACGCCGAAGAGCGCGGACAGGACCACGACGTGCCAGATTTCGACGGTGCCCGTCCACGCGAGGGCGGCGAGCGCGAACCCCGGCACCATCGCGGCGAGTTGCGTTGCGAGCAGCAGTTTCTTGCGATCGACGCGGTCGGCCCACAGGCCGGCGAAAGGCGCGAGCACGAGGATGCCGACCATGCTCGCGAAGCCGGTTACGCCGAGGAGCCAGGCCGAGCCGGAGAGGCGGTAGACCAGCCAGGTCATGGCGAGGTACTGGATCCAGTTGCCGAGAACGGCGAACGACTGGCCGCAGAACATCAGCCGGTAGTTGCGGTGGCGGAAAGCGCGCAGCGAGTGGATCATTTTCAATGATCCGTGACTGGACCTGCGTGACTGGTGTGGCGTGACGGATACTGCGTGACCGGTCCTGCCGTGCGCGTTACAAAACGATCTCGACTGGACCGCCCCATCAGTCACGATTCATCAGTCACGTCCTCTCAGTCACGCTCTTTCAGTCACGCCGCATCAACCGAGCTTCTTCAACTGCTCGTTGAGCTTTTCGAGCGTGGCCTCGGCCCGGGCGAGCCGCTCCCTTTCCTGCGCAACGATGAGCGGCGGTGCGCGTTCGACAAAGCTGGAGTTGGCGAGCTTTGATTTGGCATTCTCGATCTCGCCTTCCACGCGCAAACGTTCCTTGTGTATGCGCTCCCGCTCCGCCGACATGTTGATCTCGATCTTCAGCATCAGGCGGTAGTCGCGCACGATCAGCACCGGCGCGCCCGCCGCCGGCAGCTCGCTGGTCACGACGACCACATCGGAAAGTCTTGCGAGCGAGACGAGGTAAGGAAGAAATGGCGTCAGCCGGTCGCGGTCGCCCTGGATCAGCAAGGGCAGCTTCTGCGACGGCAGCACGCCCATCTGGGAGCGCAGCGTGCGGCAGGCGGTGACGAGTTCCTTCAGCAGCAGGATTTCCTCTTCCGCCTGCTCGTTGATCTTCTGCGGTTCCGGCTGCGGGTAGCGCGCGGCCATGATCGACGCGCCCTGGCGTCCCGCGAGCGGCGCGACCATCTGCCACAGCTCCTCGGTGATGAACGGGATCACCGGGTGCGCGAGCCGCAATATCGTTTCCAGCACGCGCACCAGCGTGCGGCGTGTCGCGCGCTGGCGCGCGGCGCTGGCGTCGGCAAGCTGCACCTTCGACAGCTCCACGTACCAGTCGCAGTATTCGTCCCACGCGAGCTCGTAGATCGAGCGCGAGAGGTTGTCGAAGCGGTAGTCGCGGAACGCCTGGTTCGCCTCGGCTTCCGCGCGCTGCAGCCGGCTGGTGATCCAGTGGTCGGCAGGGGAATACTCCAGCGGCAGCGACTCATCGAGCCCGACGTCCTTGCCCGCGCAGTTCATCAGCACGAAGCGCGTGGCGTTCCACAGCTTGTTGCAGAAGTTGCGGTAGCCGTCGCAGCGCGAGAGATCGAACTTGATGTCGCGTCCGTGCGAGGCGAGGCTCGCGAAGGTGAAGCGCAGCGCGTCGGTGCCGAAGGCGGGGATGCCGCCGGGGAACTGGCGCCGCGTGGCCGCAGTGATCGAGTTGGCCTGTCGCGGATCCATCAGGCTGGAAGTGCGCTTCTCGATCAGCGCGTCGAGCCCGATGCCGTCGATGATGTCGAGCGGGTCGAGGATGTTGCCTTTTGATTTCGACATCTTCTGGCCTTCCCCGTCACGCACCAGCCCCGTGATGTAGACCTCACGGAATGGCACCTTGCCGGTGAAGGGCAGCGTCATCATCACCATGCGCGCCACCCAGAAGAAGATGATGTCGAAGCCGGTGACCAGCACGGACGAGGGCAGGTACATGCGCAGCGCAGGATTGTCCGCCGGCCAGCCCAGAGTAGAGAACGGCCACAGCGCGGAGGAGAACCAGGTATCGAGCACGTCCTCGTCCTGCTTCAGGTCCGACGGCGTTACTTTTCCGCCCGCGCGCACGCGCTCGAGCATCGCCTGGCGATGCTTCGCCTGCGCTTCCTGGCGGTCGCGTCCGACGTAATAGTTGCCCTCGCTGTCGTACCACGCCGGGATGCGGTGGCCCCACCACAGCTGGCGCGAGACACACCAGTCCTGGATGTTGGTGAGCCACTGGTCGTAGGTCGTGGTCCAGTTCGCGGGAACGAATTTCATGTCCCCCTTGGCCGCCACGTCGAGCCCGGCTTTCGCCAGCGTTTCCATCTTCACGAACCACTGGTCGGTCAGCATCGGCTCGACCACCGCGCCGGTGCGCCCGCAGCGCGGCACCATCATCTTGTGCGGCTTCGAATCGACCACCAGGCCCTGGTCCTTCAGGTCCGCGAGCACGCGCTCGCGCGCAAGGTAGCGATCGAGCCCGCGGTAGACGGCGGGCGCGTTCTCGTTCACGGTGGCATCGAGGTTGAAGATGTTGATCGGCTCGAGCTTGTGGCGCAGCCCGACCTGGTAGTCGTTGAAATCGTGCGCCGGGGTGATCTTCACGCAGCCGGTGCCGAACTGCGGATCCACGTAGTTGTCCGCGATCACCGGGATCCTGCGGCCGGTCAGCGGCAGCAGCACGCGCTGGCCGATGAAGCCCTTGTAGCGCTCGTCGTCGGGATGCACAGCGACTGCGACGTCGCCCAGCATGGTCTCGGGTCGCGTGGTGGCGACGGTCAGGAAATCGGTGCCGGACTCGAGCGGGTAGCGGATCTGCCACAACTGCCCGTTTTCTTCCTCGGACTCGACCTCGAGGTCGGACACCGCGCTGCCGAGGACCGGGTCCCAGTTGACCAGGCGCTTGCCGCGGTAGATCAGCCCGTTGTCGTAGAGGCGCACGAACACCTCGGTGACGACCCGCGACAGACCCTCGTCCATGGTGAAGCGTTCGCGGCTCCAGTCGCACGAGGCGCCCAGCCGGCGCATCTGGCGCGTGATGGTCGAGCCGGATTCTTCCTTCCATTTCCAGACGCGCTCGATGAACTTCTCCCGCCCCAGCTCGTGGCGCGAGGTTCCTTCCTGCTCGAGTTGGCGTTCAACCACGATCTGGGTTGCGATGCCCGCGTGGTCGGTGCCCGGCTGCCACAGCGTATTGAAGCCGCGCATGCGGTGATAGCGCGTGAGCGCATCCATCAGCGTGTGCTGGAACGCGTGGCCCATGTGCAAGGTGCCCGTGACGTTGGGCGGCGGCAGCAGGACGCAGAAGCGGTTGGGGTTGGACTCGTCCAGGCCGGCCTCAAAATAGCCGTTCTTTTCCCAGAATTCGTACCACCACCCCTCGATGGCGGACGGCTCGAAGCTCTTGGCGAGCGTCGTCTCTGTCGCGGAGGCCGCGGCCGCACTGGAGAAACTGGGTGTCGAACTCGTCGCCGTCGCCGTCGCCGCTTCGCGCATCGCGGCTTTTGCATCCACCGCTACGCGAAGGTTCTTCATCTGCGTGCGCAGCGTCTCCTCGATCGAGGCGCGCACCATGGAGTTGATGTCGTCCTTGATGTCCAGGCTCATCTTCGAGAGCGCCCGGTCGAGCGCGTCGCCGATCTCCGGCATGAAGCGGTCCTGCACCACGCGCTCGATGTGCAGGTCGAGATCGCGCTTCAGCCTCTGGTACAGGCTGTGCTCCATATTCTGCGCCTGCACGCGCGAGATCACCTCGCCAGCCGGTGCTCCCGTCGTGCGCGCGGTGACAGCGGGCAGCAGTTCCGCGGGGATGACTTCCGTCAGGGTCGGAATGTCGTCGTCGGCGGAGGCGGGGACCAAAGCGGGCGTGGGTTTCGCGGCCTCGGAGAGCACCGGGACCTCGTCCGTCGCGGGCTTTGTCGTGCTGCGGTGGCGCGAGAGCAGCGCGTCGGCGCGCTTCAGCAGGTCGTCGCCGTCGTTACGCGGGGGCGATTGTTCGGCCATTAGTGTGGCGACCAGAACTTAGTTTTCATAAACAAATGGTTACCAGTCAAAGATCACCGGTCACTAGTCACGGTTCTTGCTGAGATCGTGGGTTCGAATCTCGTAGCCGCGATCGCGGTAGAAGCGGAAACGCTCGCGCGCGCCCGCGCGGTCGTTGTCGTCCAGGCCCACGATCTCGATCAGGCGCTGGTAGCGGCCGAAGAATTGCGGCTGCCCGGCCCGCAGGTTGAGCAGCACCTCGTCGTGCAGCAGGTTGTCGTCGTCGCTCCAGTCCACGATGACCGGCGTGTGCGCCGCCAGCGGGTCCTTCGGGGCACAATGCGGCACGAAGCCGGTCGGCGGCGACAGCCACAGCATGTGGTCGAGACGCTGCGCGGTCTCGGCGTCGGGGCAGCAGATGGTGAGCTTCAATCCGTGCGCGCATGCCTTGCCGGCGAGCGTGCACGCCGTCTTCAGCTTGTCCTCCACGTGCGTGTAAAAATCAATCTGAGTCATATCAGGAAGGCAGTAAGCGGTGAGCGGTAAGCGGTAGTGTAAGGCCGCGTTCGCGTTGGTTTTTGAAGTTCGTTTACCCTTTTCGGGTTCGGTTGATGAGGAACTGCGTGAGCAGCGGCACGGGGCGGCCGGTCGCGCCTTTCTCCTTGCCGCTTTTCCATGCGGTGCCGGCGATGTCGAGGTGCGCCCACTTGAACTTGCCGGCGAAGCGCGCGAGGAAGCACGCGGCGGTTACCGAGCCGGCGGGGCGCCCGCCGATATTGGCGAAATCGGCGAAGTTGCTGCGCAGCTGCTCCTGGTAGTCGTCCCACAGCGGCATGTGCCAGACCCGGTCGTGCGAGGTATCCGCCGCAGACGTGACCTCGCGGGCAAGCGCATCGTCGTTGGAGAACAGCCCCGAGGCCACGTGGCCCAGCGCGATCACGCAGGCGCCGGTCAGGGTCGCGATGTCGATCACCGCCGCGGGCTGGTAGCGCTCGACATAGGTCAGCGCATCGCACAGGATCAGCCGGCCCTCCGCGTCGGTGTTGAGAATCTCGACGGTCTGACCGGACAGGCTCTTCACGATGTCGCCGGGACGCGTGGCGCGCCCGCCCGGCATGTTCTCGGTGGTCGGCACCACGCCAATCACGTTCACCGGCAGTTTCATCTCGCCCACCGCCTTCATCGTGCCGAGCACGGACGCGGCGCCGCACATGTCGAACTTCATCTCGTCCATCTCGCCCGCGGGCTTCAGCGAGATGCCGCCGGTGTCGAACGTGATGCCCTTGCCGACCAGCGCGACCGGCTTCATCTTCTTCGGGCCGCCGCGATGTTCCAGGACGATGAGCTTGGGCGGCTGGGCGCTGCCTTGCGCCACGGAAAGCAGGGTATGCATGCCGAGCCGCTCCATGTCGGCGCGCTCGAGCACCGTGATCTTCATGCGATAGCGGCGCGCCAGCTCGCGCGCTTGGGCGGCGAGGTAGGTGGGCGTGCAGACGTTGGGCGGGAGGTTGCCGAGATCCTTGGCGAGGCTCACGCCCTGCGCCACGGCGCTACCTTGCGCGAGTCCGACGGCGGCGCCTTTCTCGGCGGCGCGGTCGACGTTGAGCGTGAGCCGGCGCAGCGCGGGCGGCTCGCTCTCGGCCTTGCTCTTCATGCGCGTGAAGCGATAGACCCCTTCGCGCGCCACGGCTACGGCGTGCGCGACCCGCCATGTGGCATCGCGCCTGCCGACGGCAAGCTCGGTGAGGTGGAGCGTGGCTTCCTGCGCGCCGGTCGCGTTCAGCGCGCGCACCGCGGCGGCAATCGCCTCGCGGTAGCGCTTCTCGCGGAACTCGGCGACGGGGCCGAGACCCACCAGCAGCACGCGCTCGGCGGTGATGCCAGGAATGTCGTGCAGCAGCAGGGTCGAGCCCGCCTTGCCCTGCATATCGCCGCGGCGCACGACGCGCGAAACGTACCCCTTGGCCGCGCGGTCGATAGCTGCAGCGGCAGCGGAAAGTTTGCGCGGTTCGTGCACGCCGACCACCAGGCAACCGCTCGCGCCGGTCTGCGGCGCGCCGCTTTTTATGCTAAATTCCACCGTGGACTCCGTATCGAGTTAGATAGCTGATTATTTGCGTATTCTTCGCAAAAAGTCAAAGTGAATTCCCGCTGCGGATCCTGACCCGATGATCTTCCGCAAAGCGTTGCTGCGCGAGCTGCTGACGGTAGCGGTGGCAACGTTCTTCGTGCTGCTCGGCATCGTGATCACCACGCAGCTGGTGCGCTTCCTCGGCCAGGCGGCAGCCGGCACGATCACCTCCACTGGCGTGGTGACGCTGCTCGGCTTCTCCATGATCAACTACCTGCCGGTGCTGCTGTCGCTCACACTGTTCGTCGCCGTGCTGATGGCGTTAACGCGCAGCTACCGCGATTCCGAGATGGTGGTGTGGTTTTCCTGTGGCATGAGCCTGACGCAGTGGATCCGGCCGGTGCTGATGTTTGCCGTTCCGCTGACCTGCGTGATCGCGCTGCTATCGCTCGCGCTCTCGCCGTGGGCAGTGACCAGCAGCGAGGAGTTGCGTCGCCAGATGGACAGCCGCGATGACGTTGCCGCGGTGTCTCCCGGCGTATTCCGCGAGTCGAGGCGGGCAGAACGTGTCTATTTCGTCGAGGAGGTGTCGGGCACGGCGAACCTGGTGGCGAATGTGTTCGTGAGCTCGACGCAGCACGAGCGGCAGGGCGTGATGGTCGCCGCGCGCGGCTTCCAGGAGGTCGCCGAGAACGGCGACCGTTTCCTGGTGCTGCAGAACGGCCGGCGCTACGAGGGCGAGCCGGGTTCGGCCGACTACAAAATCTACGAGTTCGAGCGCTACGCGATGCGGGTGGAGACGGCAGAGGGGCGCGCCCCGCGCGCGCCCACCACCAAGTCGGCTTCGACGATCGACCTGCTGCGCAATCCCGTCCCCGCCAACCTCGCGGAGCTGTCCTGGCGCATCGGGGTGCCGGCCGCGGCGCTGATCCTCTCGCTGCTGGCGATCCCACTGTCTTTCGTCAATCCGCGCGCCGGCCGCTCGATGAACCTGGTGCTGGCGCTGCTGATCTACATGGCCTACAACAACCTGCTGTCGATTACGCAGGCCTCGATCGCGCAATCGCGCGTCTCGTTCGTGCTGGGCGTGCTTGGCGTGCACGCGCTGATGCTGCTGATACTGGGAGCGCTGTTCTACCGGCGCCTCATCGTGTTCTCGGTGTTCCGGCTGGTGCGCTCGGGAGGCGACACGCCATGAGAACGCTGAGGCGCTATATCGCGGTAGAGATCGTGGCCGCCACGGCGCTGGTGTTCGTGGCGCTGGTCATGCTGTTCGCGTTCTTCGACATGGTCGAGCAGATCAAGGACCTCGGGCGCGGCGGCTACTCCATGCGCTGGATCACCGCCTACGTGCTGCTGCAGGTGCCGGACCGCGTCTACGGGCTGTTCCCGCCGGCGGCGCTGATCGGCACGCTGTTTGCACTCGCGCAGATGGTAGCCGGATCCGAGTACACCGTCATGCGAACGTCGGGCGTTTCCACCTCGCGCTTCGCCGCCACACTGGCCGCGATCGGCATCGTGTTCGCGACGATCGCTTTCCTGGTCGGCGAATTCGTCGCGCCGCCCGCGGAGCAGCTCGCTCAGCGCATACGTTCCCAGGCGATTACGGGGCTGGTGGCGCAGGAGTTCCGCTCCGGCCTGTGGATCAAGGACGACAAGAGCTTCATCAACGTGGTGGAAGTGCTACCCGACGGCACGCTGCGCGGAGTGCGAATTTACGAGTTCGACGGCGAGTACCGGCTACGCTCGATCAGCTTTGCCAAGACCGGCATCTACCAGAACGAGCGCCGCTGGCTGTTGCGCGACGTGATCCAGACCCGTTTCGAGGACAACATGAAGACAGCAGTGCGGGAAACTCCCGAGGCGAACTGGCAATCGGTGCTGGACCCGGGCCTGCTGAACGTGCTGCTGGTCAAGCCCGAGCAGATGTCCGCGTGGAGCCTGTATTCCTTCTCGCAGCACCTCAAGGAGAACCGCCAGAAGGCGCTGCGCTATGAGATCGCGCTGTGGTCGAAGCTGACTTACCCGCTGGCCGTGGTGGTGATGATGGTGCTCGCGCTGCCTTTCGCGCAGGTCCAGGGCCGGCAGGCGGGCGTGGGCGCGAAGATATTCGCCGGCATCATGCTCGGCCTCGCGTTTCATTTCCTGAACCGCCTGTTCTCGCACCTGGGGCTGCTGAACGACTGGCCGCCGTTCGCCGCCGCGCTGCTGCCGACCATGATCTTCCTCTCGATCGCGATCGGCATGATGTGGTGGCAGGAAAGACGGTAAGCGGTAAGCAGTAAGCGGGAAAACCGCGGTAGCAGGCGAAAGCACTGCTTACTGCTCACTGTTTACTATTTTGGTGCCGGCCAGACGGTCGTGCAGGAATAATCCTTCGCGGTCCACCAGCGCCCATAGAAAACCGGCGCCGAGCAGTAGCGTTCCCGGCAGTGCAATGGCAAACCGCTTCAATGCATGTGCCCAGGTCAGCGGCCCGCCATCGCGGGTGACGATGCGCAGGCGCCAGGTCTTCAACGCGAGGGTTTGCCCGCCGCGGTACCACTGCCAGGCGTAGTAGGCGCCGGTTAGCGCCACCAGGTAGACCTGGAACAGCGGCCGGGCATCGGCCCAACCCGCCTCCCGTGCGAGCATTACGAAGGGTAGCGAGCCGATCAGCAGCAGCGCGACGAGGAGCAATCCTTCGTAGATGAGGGCGAGCGCGCGGCGCTGCAGGCTTGCCGGTTGCGCGTGCCGCGACGCGCCGACATCACCGGCGAACATCGTCACGGGAGAACTTTGCTACTGGGCCGGCGCCGGCGTTCCGGCGGTGGCCGTTCCAGGGTCGGCCGGCGGCGGCGGCGTGGTTTCCGCGCTCTGCGTTTCCGGCGGTGCCGGGGCGTCAGACGGCGAGAGCTCAGGGTTGGCAGCGAGCGATTGCTGGTAGCGTTTCCACTGTGCGGTAACCTCGCGGCGCTTGTCGGGCGGCAGCTTCTTCAGCGCCTGATACTTGTCGCGCGCGGCCTTGCGCTGCTCGGGCGTGAGCTTCGCCCAGTCCGTCATGTTTTTCTGCAGCCGCTGCTGCTGCTGCTGCTTCATCTTCGGGTAGTGCTGGGCGATCGAAACCCACTTCTTGCGCCGCGTCGCGTCCATTGCGTCCCATTCGGAGGCGAGTGGAGCCAGTATCTTCTGTTGCGCGGGCGTCAATTCCGACCAGGCGGGCCGGACCGGCTTTTTCTTAGCGTCCGTGACTTGCGCGGCGGCGGCAGGTAACGCGAGGCATAGCCAGACCGTCAGCGCGACGAGCGCTTTAGCCATGAGTCGAAGCCCTTGTCGAGATAGGCGTTGACCGGCAACTCGTCGGAAAGGAGATGCGAATCGATTTCGGCAAGCTCGCTGGCCGGGTTGCCGTTAGATTGCCACCAGACGACGCCCACTACCGCGAGCACGATCGCAGTGCCCACGACCAGGTGACGCGGATCGAGGAACCGGTACTCGCCCCGGCGCCCTGCGGTTGCGCTGGCCCAAGCCAGGCCCCGTACCGATTGCGGCTTCTCCCGATAGTGAGACAACGCCGTGTTGCGCGCGGCCAGCAGGCGGCCGCGCACCCCGGGCTCGAGACGACCCACGCCGTCATCGAGGTGCTGTACGAGTTTCCTCGCCAGTTCGTGTTCCGGCTGGTTCATAGCTTGATCCCCTGTTTTTCCAGCGTCGCAGCAAGGGCATGGACTGCCCGTGAGCAGTGCGTTTTCACGCTCCCCTCCGAGCAGCCCATGATTTTTGCGGCGGCAGCAACGTCCAGTTCCTCCCAGTAACGCAGCAGAAAGGCTTGGCGTTGACGTACCGGCAGCAGCTGCAGCGCTTTTTCAATTAAAGCAAGCACTTGCGAGCGCTCCAATTGCTCGGCCGGCGGTTCTGAGAATTTGGAGTCGTCCTGAACTTCCAAAGTTTCCAACGGATCGGTGTCGGGATCCGCATCGGCGCCGAACAGGCTCGAAATCGGGGTGGTCCACAACGCGCGTACCTTCTGCCGCCGGTAGAAATCCCGGATGGTGTTCTGCAGGATGCGCTGAAACAGCAGCGGCAGCTCCGTCGCAGGATTACCGGAATATCTTTCAGTGAGTTTGAGCATCGCGTCCTGCACGATATCGAGGGCCTGGTGATCGTCTCTTACCGCGAACAGCGCCTGCTTGTAGGCGCGGCGCTCGACCTCGGCGAAGAAATCCGACAATTCTTTTTGGGTGGCCAGGATCTCGCCTTTCCGGGACGGCTAGCCGCGCTACCCCGCTGCGCGGGGACTGGCGCCACGGCGCTCCTCCACGTCCAATCGCCGGGGTCGGGGGCATCTTAGCAAAACATCCGACCTGCGCAAGCAACGGCTTCCGCTTTCGCACTTCGACTGTATCCTCCTGTTTAAAGAGAGATTTTGCTTGACCTACGCAGCTGCAAACGGTAACGTTGGGGGTTTCCGCGTTTGCCGGACCGTTTGTCGCAATAAGGGGCAGGAATAAGGCCATGGAATTGAACGGCGCAGAAATCGTCGTGCGTTGCTTGCAGGAGGAGGGGGTCGATTACGTGTTCGGCTATCCCGGCGGCGCGGTGCTCTTCATTTACGACGAGTTGTTCAAGCAGAACAAGGTCAAGCACATCCTGGTGCGCCATGAGCAGGGGGCGGTGCACGCTGCGGACGGCTACGCGCGCTCGACAGACAAAGTGGGAGTGGCGCTCGTCACCTCCGGCCCCGGCGTCACCAACGCGGTGACCGGCATCGCCACCGCCTATATGGACTCCATCCCGATGGTGGTCATTACCGGCCAGGTGCCGACGCACGCCATCGGCCTCGACGCCTTCCAGGAGTGCGACACCGTGGGCATCACCCGCCCGTGCGTGAAGCACAACTTCCTCGTGAAGGACGTGAAGGACATCGCCTCCACCATGAAGAAGGCGTTCTACATCGCCGCAACCGGCCGGCCTGGCCCGGTGGTGGTGGACATCCCCAAGGACGTGACCACGGCCATGGCGGAATTCCATTATCCCAAGACGATCGAGATGCGCTCGTACAACCCGGTCATCAAGGGGCACGTCGGTCAGATCAAGCGGGCGATCCAGACGCTGATAAAGGCGAAGCGCCCCATGGTCTACACCGGCGGGGGCGTGGTCCTCTCCGACGGTGCGGCGGAGCTCGCGCAGCTCGTGCGCCGGCTCGGCTTCCCGTGCACCAACACGCTGATGGGACTGGGTGCCTATCCGGCCACCGATCGCCAGTTCCTGGGCATGCTCGGCATGCACGGCACCTACGAAGCCAACATGGCGATGCAGCATTGCGACGTGCTGCTCGCGGTCGGCGCGCGCTTCGATGACCGCGTGATCGGCAACCCCAAGCACTTTTTCAACGAGGAGCGCGTCATCATCCACGTCGACATCGATCCCTCGTCGATCTCGAAGCGGGTGAAGGTGGACATCCCGATCGTCGGCAATGTGCGCGACGTATTGCGTGAGCTGCTGCGGCAGCTGGAAACCGGCAAGGAGTCGCCGGACCCGGAGGCGCTGAAGACCTGGTGGACGCAGATCGAGCTGTGGCGCTCGCGCGACTGCCTCAAGTACGACCGCGCCAGCGCGCTGATCAAGCCGCAGTACGTGATCGAGAAGCTCTACGAAGTGACGAAGGGCGACGCTTTCGTCAGTTCCGACGTCGGCCAGCATCAGATGTGGGCCGCGCAATTCTACAAGTTCGAGAAGCCGCGGCGCTGGGTCAATTCCGGCGGTCTCGGCACCATGGGCTTCGGCCTGCCTGCCGCGATGGGTGTGCAGCTCGCGCACCCGAAGTCGCAGGTTGCCTGCGTCACGGGCGAGGCGAGCATCCAGATGTGCATCCAGGAACTCTCCACCTGCAAGCAGTACCACCTGCCGATCAAGGTCCTGAACCTCAACAACAAGTACATGGGCATGGTGCGGCAGTGGCAGGAGTTCTTCCACGGCAACCGCTACGCGGAATCGTACATGGACGCGCTGCCGGATTTCGTGAAGCTCGCGGAATCCTACGGCCACGTCGGCATGAAGATCGAGAAGCCCGCCGACGTCGAGCCCGCCCTGAAGGAGGCGTTCGCGCGCAAGGACGACCTCGTGTTCATGGACTTCATCACCGACCAGACCGAGAACGTGTTCCCGATGGTGCCCGGCGGCAAGGGGCTCTCGGAAATGATCCTGGTATGAGGCACATCATCTCCGTGCTGCTCGAGAACGAGGCCGGCGCGCTGTCGCGCGTCTCGGGGCTTTTCTCCGCGCGCGGCTATAACATCGAATCGCTGACCGTGGCGCCGACCGAAGACGCCACGCTCTCGCGAATGACCATCGTCACCACCGGCTCGGATGAGGTGGTGGAGCAGATCACCAAGCAGCTGAACAAGCTGGTGGACGTGGTGAAGGTGATCGACCTCTCCGACGGCGACCACATCGAGCGCGAGCTGATGCTGGTCAAGGTCCGCGCCGTGGGCAAGGACCGCGAGGAGATGAAGCGCACGGCCGATATCTTCCGCGGCCGCATCATCGACGTCACCGACAAGGACTACACCATCGAGCTGACGGGCACGGGCGCCAAGCTCGACGCCTTCCTCAAGGCCATCGACCGCACGGCGATACTGGAGACGGTGCGCACCGGCGCCTCCGGCATTGGCCGCGGCGACCGCGTCCTGCGCGTTTAGCTGGCCTCATTTTCGTTTCAATCCACGATTCACGCACCAAGCAGGGGAAAACATGAAGATCTACTACGATAAAGACGCCGACCTGTCGCTCATCAAGCGCAAGCACGTGGCCATCATCGGCTACGGCTCCCAGGGGCATGCCCACGCCAATAACCTGAAGGAGTCGGGGGTCAAGGTGACGGTGGGGCTGCGCAAGGACGGCGTGTCCTGGAACAAGGCGAAGAAGGCCGGGCTGGCGGTGAAGAGCGTCGCCGACGCGGCGAAGGCTGCCGACATCGTGATGATCCTGCTGCCCGACGAGCACCACGCGCAGGTCTACGCCAACGAGATCGAGCCCAATATCAAGAAGGGCGCCACGCTGGCGTTCGCCCACGGCTTCAACATCCATTTCAAGCAGATCGAGCCGCGCGCCGACCTCGACGTCATCATGATCGCGCCCAAGGGTCCCGGCCACCTGGTGCGCTCGACCTACACCCAGGGCGGCGGGGTGCCGTCGCTCATCGCGGTGGCCCAAAACCCGTCGAAGAAGGCGCGCGACATCGCGCTGTCCTACGCCGCGGCGATCGGTGCCGCGCGTGCCGGCGTGATCGAGACCACCTTCAAGGAAGAATGCGAGACCGACCTCTTCGGCGAGCAGGTGGTGCTGTGCGGCGGTCTCACTGCGCTGATCGAGGCCGGCTACGACACGCTGGTCGAGGCCGGCTATGCGCCGGAGATGGCGTACTTCGAGTGCCTGCACGAGGTGAAGCTGATCGTGGACCTGATCTACGAGGGCGGCATCGCCAATATGCGCTACTCGGTGTCGAACACCGCGGAGTACGGCGACTTCACCCGCGGTCCGCGCATCGTCAACGAGCAGACGCGCGCCGAGATGAAGAAGATCCTGAAGGAAATCCAGACCGGCCAGTTCGCCAAGGAGTTCATCCTCGAGAACCGCGCGGGTGCCCCGACGCTGAAGGCGATGCGGCGCATCGGCCAGGCGCACTCCGTCGAGCAGGTCGGCGCCAAGCTGCGCGAGATGATGCCCTGGATCCGCAAGAACCGGCTGGTGGACCAGTCCAAGAACTGACCGCGACCATAATTGCCTAAACCGTGATGCCCGACGAATCCAAGGTTCTGACTGGCAGACCCCAAGTGCCGCCTCCAGGCGCAAGCTCCTATCCGCACCCGATCATTGCCCGCGAAGGTTGGCCCTTCATCGTGGCCTCGGTCGCCGTCGCGGCCGCTGTGCACTGGTTTGCCGGCGGGTGGTGGGCCGCGCCGCTGTGGCTCATCGTAGTATTCATGGTGCAGTTCTTCCGCGACCCGCCGCGCGCGATTCCGCAGGAACTGAAAGCGGTGCTGTCTCCGGCCGACGGCCGGATCGTGGCGGTCGAGCGCACGCGCGATCCCTACCTTGACCGCAACGCGCTGAAGCTCTCGGTGTTCATGAACGTGTTCAACGCGCACTCCAACCGCAGCCCGGTTGACGGCGAGATCCGCCAGGCCTGGCACGACCCGGGCCGGTTCTTTAACGCCGAGCTGTCGAAATCGTCGCTGGAGAACGAACGTGCCGCGCTGTGGATCCGCACGCCGGCGGGGGCCGACGTCACCTGCGTGCAGATCGCCGGGCTCATCGCCCGCCGCATACTCTGCTACGCCCGGGTCGGCCAGAGGCTCTCCCGCGGCGAGCGCTACGGCTTCATCCGCTTCGGGTCGCGAGTGGATGTCTATCTCCCCGCGGATTGGCGCCCGGTCGCGTCGGTCGGCGATAAGGTCTACGCGACGGAGTCCATACTCGCGGTAATGCCTTAAGCGGCGAGGGACGGGATCGTGCGATACGAACCCCGCGAGCACAAGCTGCTGATTCGTTCCCGCTTCGCCCGGCGCGGAATCTACTGGCTGCCCAATCTCTTCACCATCGCGTCGCTCTTTTCCGGCTTCTACGCGATCGTGCAGGCGATGAACGGTCGCTTCGAGATTGCGGCCATGGCGATATTCGTTTCCATGGTGCTGGACGGCCTTGACGGCCGCATCGCCCGCCTGACCCACACCCAGAGCGCGTTCGGCGCCGAACTCGACAGTCTTTCCGACATGGTGTCCTTCGGCGTCGCGCCGGCGCTGGTGGTGTACGTCTGGGCGCTGCAGGACTTCGCCGGGATGCGGACCGTGGAGTGGCTAGGTCCCTGGCTCACCACCAAGCTCGGCTGGATCGCCGCCTTCATCTACTGCGCCTGCGCTGCGCTGCGCCTTGCGCGCTTCAATACCACGCTCGACGTCGCCGACAAGCGCTTCTTCCAGGGGTTGCCGAGCCCGGCTGCGGCATGCCTCGTCGCAGGCCTCGTGTGGGCGCTGAACGAGTACCAGATCAGGGGGCAGGACGTGAAGTGGCTCGCCTGGGGGCTCACCGCGTTCGCCGGCCTCACCATGGTCAGCAACTTCAAGTTCTACAGCGGCAAGGACATCAACCTGAGAGCCAGCGTGTCGTTCTCGGTAGTGGTGGCGATCGCCTTCGGCATCATGTTCCTGTTCATGTTCTCGAGCACGCTGCCCGAAATGCTGTTCCTCGCGTTCGCGTGTTATGGCGTGTCGGGCTATGTGATCTGGGTCTACGAAGAGGTCCGCAGTCGCACTACCGTCGGCCGGATACCACCGCCCGCTCCCGGTGCCTGACGCCCAGGGTTGCATTGGGCGATAAACGCCTATATATTCCAACACATGTATCGTTTTCCACAGGCCAACGCATTTCTTCCCGCCAGCCTTCTGCTGGCCGGCCTGCTGCTGCGCCCCTAGGCGCACATACACTTATCCCACAATCTGTTGTCAGGTCCCGCGCGGCGAATCCCGCGAGGGGAAAGCTTGTAGAACGCACGCGCGCCGCCGCCTGAGCCGGGAGTGGCGCTGCGGAAACGACGGGAGAATCCCATGGCCAAGGAAAAACTGATCATATTCGACACCACGATGCGCGACGGCGAGCAAAGCCCGGGCGCGTCCATGACCCGCGAGGAGAAGATCCGCATCGCGCGTCAGCTCGAGCGCATGCGCGTGGACGTGATCGAGGCCGGCTTCCCGGCCTCCAGCGACGGCGACTTCGAAGCCGTGAAAGCGGTCGCTGCCGCCATCAAGGACAGCACCATCTGCGGCTTGGCGCGCGCCAACGAGAACGACGTGCGCCGCTGCGGCGAGGCGGTGCGGGGCGCGCGCTCGCCGCGAGTGCATACCTTCATCGCGACCTCGCCCATTCACATGGAAAAGAAGCTGCGCATGGAGCCTTCTCAGGTGATCGAGCAGGCGGTGCGGGCGGTGAAATGGGCGCGCGAGTACACCGACAACGTCGAATTTTCGCCCGAAGACGCGGGGCGCTCGGATCTCGATTTCCTCTGCCGCATCCTGGAGCAGGTCATCAAGGCCGGCGCTACCACTATCAACGTGCCCGACACCGTCGGCTACACGTTGCCCGATCATTTCGGTCCGTTGATCCGCAAGCTGCGCGAGCGCATTCCCAACTCCGACAAGGCGATCTGGTCGGTGCATTGCCACAATGACCTTGGCCTCGCGGTCGCCAATTCGCTCTCGGCGGTGTTGAACGGCGCGCGCCAGGTCGAGTGCACGGTGAACGGGCTGGGCGAGCGCGCGGGCAACGCCTCGCTCGAGGAGATCGTGATGGCGGTGCGCACGCGTCAGGACGTGTTCCCGTGCGATACCGGCATCGACGCCACCCAGATCGTGCCGGCCTCGAAGCTCGTCTCCGGCATCACCGGCTACCCGGTGCAGCCGAACAAGGCGGTCGTCGGCGCCAATGCCTTCGCGCACGAGTCGGGCATCCACCAGGACGGCGTGCTGAAGCATCGAGAGACCTACGAGATCATGAGCGCCGAATCGGTCGGCTGGAACGCCAACCGCCTGACGCTTGGCAAGCTCTCGGGGCGAAACGCCTTCAAGAACCGGTTGCAGGAGCTCGGCATCGTGCTTGAGTCCGAGGAGGCGCTGAACGCTGCATTCAAGCGCTTCAAGGACCTCGCTGACAAGAAACGTGAGATCTTCGACGAGGACCTGCAGGCGCTGATCACCGAGGAGACCCAGGAGCACGTGGAGAACGAGCGTTATCACCTGGTGTCGCTCACCGCTCACTCCGAGACCGGCGAGCAGCCGTTCGCCAAGCTCGTGGTGTCGGATGCAGGCAAGGAGAAACCGGCCCAGTCGCAGGGCAGCGGCCCGGTGGATGCATCGTTCAAGGCGATCGAGACGATCGTGAAGAGCGGAGCCGTGCTGTTGCTCTACTCGGTCAACAACATCACCAGCGGCACCGATTCGCAGGGGGAGGTGACCGTGCGGCTGTCGAAGGAAGGGCGCATCGTCAACGGCCAGGGCTCGGATACCGATATTGTCGTGGCTTCCGCGAAGGCCTACATTAACGCCCTCAACAAGCTGCATTCGAGGCTAGAGCGGATCAATCCGCAGGTCTGAAATTCGGGGCGTTGATTTCGACGTAGGGGGACCGCGAGGGGGGTATCCCCTCGTTACTATCGGGAGGAGGGACGATGGGGAATATCAAACGTGGTGCCGCCGCGCTGGCCGCGGTGTGTGCGTTGATGGTGGCGGGCGGGGCGCAGGCGCAGTACGCGTCTGAACTGGGAAAAC
>Ga0247825_10000815_pt1 | contig 20179 bp, 13 predicted proteins | sample 13C_Vanillin_Day_FD_194413 | JGI IMG/M metagenome (GOLD analysis project Ga0247825, IMG submission 194413) | Soil microbial communities from agricultural site in Penn Yan, New York, United States - 13C_Vanillin_Day48 | ecosystem: Environmental > Terrestrial > Soil > Agricultural land | place...
GCAGGGGGAGGGGGGGACTCACGGGGATCGGTGTTCTCGGTATTTTCGCTCATGGAATTCCGAACGCTCTGCGCACACGGGGCCCGGCGGGGCCAGGCGCGTACGACTCGTCATATGGGACAGGGAGCCAGACGCGGGGTCCTCGAGGAGGCCTGCGCTCCATGCGCGGGTCCTCGAGGACCGAAACCACCGGCCCCTGAAGCCCTCCGGCGGCCCGAGAGCCGGCCAGATGGCACTTCCTACATTACCAGAGACCCGTGGCGGGCTTGGAGAATTTCGTACCGCGTGTCCGACAGGAGACTCACTCGATGGTGAGGGAGAAGGGCAGGGCGGCCTTCAGCCCGGGCTGCAGGGAGTCCTCCGTGAGCCCCATCTCCCGCACGAGCGACTGCACGCCTGGGGGCAGTGCAGGCTGGGGGGAGGGCAGCAGCCGGTCCATCACGCTGGGCTCCCCGCCGAGCGAGGAGAACAGGCCCCCAGGATTCCCATAAACCTTCAGGTCCAGCTCCTCGGAGGACTCTACCTTGGCGCGGGCCCGTGCCGCCTCCACCGCCTCCGCGAAGCCCCCCAGCTTGTCGACCAGCCCGCGCGCGTGGGCATCCTTCCCGGACCACACGCGCCCCCGGGCGACGGCGTCCACCTTCTCCTTCTCCATCTTCCGGGACTGGGCCACGTAGGTGATGAAGTCGTCGTAGGTGGAGTCCACCCACGCCTGCATCGTGGCCTGCTCCTCGGGCGTCCACGGGCGCCACAGCTTGAGGATGTCCGCCGTCGGGGAGCGCGGGAGGGACTCCTGGTTGACTCCCAGCTTGTCCCCCAGCAGGCCTTGCAGCGCTGGCTTCAGGGCGAAGACGCCGATGCTTCCGGTGATGGTGGTGGGGTGGGCGAAGATCTCGTCCGCGCCCATGGAGACGTAATAGCCGCCGGAGGCCGCCACGTCCCCCATGGTGGCGATGACGGGCTTGTGTTTCTTCGCCTCCAGCACCGCCCGGTACATGAGGTCCGAGGCGAGCACGTCCCCACCGCCCGAGTCCACCCGCAGGACGATGGCCACCACCGAGGGATCCTCCTGCGCCCGCAGGATCGACAGCACCACCGTCTCCGCCCCGGCGATGCGCGAGCCACCCAGGGGGTCCTCGCGGCTCTTGCCTCCAGCGATGGCGCCCAGCACCGGTACGATGGCGATGCGGCGGCGGCTGCCCCAGCGCGTCTCCCGCTCGGCGTGCGGTGAATAGCGCGGCGAGTAGTCCGCTCCGGGGACCAGCTCGCGCACCTTCTTCTCCAGATCGCTCTGCAGAGGGAGGATGCCGTCCACCAGCCCCAGCTCCTGGGCCTTCCGGACGGGCACGAACCCCACCGCCCACACGTCGCGCATCCGCCCCGCGGGCAGCCTGCGCGCGCGTGTCACCGCCTCCTCGTACCAGGAGACCTCCGTGTCCAGCAGGGCGTTGACCGACTCCCGCTGGGCCGGGCTCAGGTCCTTGCGGGTGAGCTGCTCGGGCGCCGTCTTGTAGTCGCCCACCCGGGCCACGTCCCAGCTAACGCCCAGCTTCTCCATGGTCCCACCCAGGTAGGTCACGCTCGCCGACAAGCCGTTGAGCCGCAGCGCGGACGAGGGCAGCGCGTAGATCTGATCCGCGGCGGACGCCACCAGGTAGTCCTTGTCGTCGGCCGAGAGCAGCACCGCCATCACCTTCTTGCCGGCGCCGCGCAGGCGCAGGACGGCCTGGCGCAGCTCCTCTGCTCGGCCCCACTCCAGCCCTGGCAGGCCCTGCATCTTCAGCACCACGCCTCGCAGCTCCGGATCCCGGGTGGCCAGATCCAGGAAGCGCATCAGCTCCAGGTACGGATCGTCCGGCGTGGAGCCGAGCAGCGAGAGCGCCAGGCTGGACCCTCCAGAGAGCCGATCATTGAGATCCAGCATCGCCACCACGCCGGTGGCCACGCCCAGCGAGGGATAGCTGTCGGCCGACAGGCGCGCCGTCAGGACATGGTCCAGGCCGTCCTTCGTGCCACCCGGCGCGTAGGTGACGCCGAAGTGCGAGGTGTTCAGCGTGGCAGCCAGCTGGAAGACGACCTCCTGCCCACTGCGGAAGCCGTGCGAGGCACCCGCGCTGAGGAGTAGCCCCGGCCGCACCTCAGCCTTCAGCGCATAGGTCATTCGCCCCTCGTCCAGCCCTCCCGAGCGGAAGAGGTAGTCCGCGCCCAGCGTGTACCGCTCGTCGAAAGGGCGGAAACCGATGCCCACGTCGAAGGTTCGCGTGAGCCGGTACACGCCCTGCTCGGGCTCGTTGATGTCGCGCGCCACCACGCTGTAGGCGAACTTGCGCGAGGGCCGCGCGGACAGGCCGATGTCCCAGCTCGACAGCTTGTCGAGGGACGCATCCTCCGAAGCGAAGGCGTAGTGCGTGGCCCCGACCGCCAGCGTGTCCGTGCCCAGCGAGAATCCGAACGAGGTGCGGCGGTAGTCCGGCGCCGTCTGGTTGCGGAGCCACTCCAGGCCGTAGCCCACCCCCACGACTCGGAGCAGGCTGGTGCCGGCGAACAGGCCGTTGCCCACCTGATCCTGAAGCCGGTTGCGCTCGTGCACGAAGAGCAACTGGGGTGCGTCCAGGAAGCGCAGGCTGCCCGGGTTGATGGACAGGGCGCTGGCCTCATCCACGATGGCCGTGGACTCGGGGGGCAAGGTCACCCCGCGTGAGCCCACCTGCGGGCGGATGATGGCGTTGGTTTGAGCGAGGGCTGCGGCAGGGAGAAGCAGGAGCAGGGCCAGGAGGCGCATACGCCCCGGACTCTAGGCAGCTTCCGCCCCAGGCGGACAAGCGCCTCGTGTCACCAGTCTTCAGTTCCTTGCACTGTGTCCAGCGGATCGCCCGCTTTCTTCTTCTTGGTCTCCTTCGGCTGGCGCTCCTCGCCGCTGGCGCCGCCCTCGGCGTTCCACTCCTCCATGCCGTGCCGGTTATCTAGCGGGTCCGCGCTCTTGACCTTCCTCTCGCCCAGGCCCAGCCCGTTGTTGACCAGGTAGTTCACCAGCCGGGTCATCTCCGCCTTCTCCTGGCCATATTCGTCGCCCTGGAGTACCAGCCGCCGGCTCGCCAGCTTCTTGCCGTCGCGCAGATCGAAGAAGCCCACCACTAGCTCGGTGCCGTTGGGGCCCAGATCCTTCACCGTGCCCAGCAGCCCCCGCTCGATCGACAGCGCCTTGCCCATGGCGGACGCCGCCGGGCTGGGCGCCGGCTTGATGATCTCCGCCGCCACCTTGTTCACCTGCGAGTCATACCTCTTGTAGTTGGAGGTGGGGGTGAGCTCGGCGCTGACCTCCACATCGTCCGGCGTCACCTCGATGAGCTCGCCGTGCTGCCGGAAGCCGGGGCGGTTCAGCTTCAGCATGTGCTTGCCCACCTGCATGGGGCCCAGCGTCACCGGCGTGTAGCCCTGGAAGTCGCCGTCCAGATAGACGCGTGCACCCATCGGCCTGGACTTCACCGTGACACTGCCGCGCAGCGACGAGCTGCGGCTGGTGGCCACCTGGGCGCGCAGGGAGATGAAGTCCCTGTTGTAGCGCTTGGTGCTCAGCTCGAAGGTGGGGTTGAGCGCCATGAGATCGATGAGGTGCAGCTTGGCCTCCTCGAGATCTCCGCGGATGTAGAGCACGGCGGCGTACAGGGCCGTGGCCTCGCACAGCTCGACGCAGGAGCTCATGGCCCCCACGGCTCCCTGCAGCTCCTTGAGGGTGGCGCGCAGCTTGCGCTCCGCGTCCTCGTAGTCCCGAGCCTCGTACGCGGCGATGCTCTCCGTGAGCCCCTTGGTGCCGCGCTGAAGCGCGGCCTGGGCGTCATCGTTCGCCGGCATGCCGAACAGCTCCTCGGGCTTGCGCACCGTGAAGCCGGAGAACTGCTCGAGCGACTCGTTCAAGTACGTCTCGAGCTTGACGCAGGTCCCCTCAGCCGCCTGATCCATGGGGATGAGGAGCGCGCTGATCTTCCGCGCCGTGGGCGGCGGCGCGGCCAGGGCTACAGCGGGGAGGAGGGCGAGCACCAGCGCTTTCATGCGGAGACCTCGATACCTGCCGGACGCAAGCACGCAGGTAGCCATTCAATCCTCACGCTAGAAGCCAAAGCCCGGGAGACCGGTGATGGGACCCACGGGGCTGCCCCCTTTGCGCTCCTGCGTGGCATAGAGGACGCCACCCGTCACCACCGCCGCGCCGCCCACCACCGCCGCCCAGAACCACGGCTTCTTGACGACGGAAGGCAGGTTCTTCATCGGTGACGAGGAGGGCTGTGCCACGACCCGGCCCGTCAGGAAGGCGTGCACGCGGTCCGCGGCGGCCACGGTGCTCTTCTCCGGATCGCGCGACCGGAGCTCGACCTCCACTCCGCGCAGCCGGTTCTTGGTGCGCACATCCCACACCTGCAGCTCCGCCTCGGCGGGGTCCGATTTTTTCTGCCGCACCGCGGCGAGCACCACGTAGCGCGCGCCCACCTTGCCGGCCACGGTGGCGACCTCGGGGGGCATCTTGCCAGAGTCGAAGCCCTTCTCGGAGGCGGCGCGGGAGGCGGAGGCGATCACCTCGGCCAGGGCCGGGAGCGGCTCCAGCTTGGGCTTCACATCAGCGCTCTTGCCGGACTCCACCAGGGGGTAGGAGGCATAGGACACGTAGCCGGGCAGGGTGATGACCACGGGGACACGGCCCGGGTGGATCGGCACGTTCTTGAGCGGCGTGACGCCCACGTCCTCGCCGCCTACGGTGACTCGGGCGCCCGAGGGGTTCGAGTCGATCTGCAAGCTGCCCAGCTTCGCGTGGGTGAACTCCTTCAGGGCATCCTTGAAGACCGCTACCACGTCCGAGCCGAAGAGCACCTCGTCGGGCTGGGTGCTGGTGTGGGCGGCCAGTGCGCGGCTGAAGGACGCCCTCGCTGCCGCCTTGTCCCCGTTGAGCAGATGGGAGGCGCCCAGGAAGATGAGCGTCTTGGCCAGCTGCGGTGGCTTCATGACTTCCGGGTGCCGCTCATAGGCGTCCGCCGCCGCATTGAACTTCGTGGCGGCTGCCTCCGGATCCAGGTTGTCGTAGGCCTCCTTGCCCTGCTCGAAGAGCGCGTCGGCCTCCCGGAGCGAGGCGGGCGGCGGAGGCGGGATCGCCGCGCCCAGATCCACCAGCTGCACGCCTGACTTGCTGCCCAGCAGGCGGACGAGCTCGTCCTGGAGCTGGTCGGCTGCCTGCTCGGCGTTGGGGGTACGGGCGATGGAGAACACGACCGTGCCGTCGGTGATCGTCTGCCGGACAGGAGCATCGGTGGCCACGGGCTGCGCTTCGGCGGGCGGAGGCTGCGCTGCCGAGGGCTCGGGCTCCGAGGCGGGATCTGGCTCCGAGGTGGGCGCCTCGACCGGGGGCTCCACCGGCTTCTTCACGGGCTTGGTGACGGCCGGCTTCTTCGACTTCGGCTTCTTTGACCGGCGGGAACTCTGGGCTTCAGCGGCGCCACCCAGGACGAGCATCAGGACGAGAAAGAGGCGTGCGATGGACACGCCCGCGGATGCTACTCGACCGGGGCCCCTGGACACCATTCCCAGGAGGCCCGAGGGATCTTCCCCTGCCTAGACGTCCAGCTCCTGGACCTCACCGGCGCGCTCCATGATGAACTTGAAGCGGGCGCTCACATCCTTACCCAGCAGGTCATTGATGACCCGGTCCGTCTCCAGGGGATTGTCAATGGTCACCTGGAGGCTCAGGCGGTTCTTGGGATCGAGCGTGGTCTGCTTCAGCTCGTCGGCGGTCATCTCGCCCAGACCCTTGAAGCGCATGATGTTGGGCTTGGCGTTGCCCTTGCTCTTCTCCTTGATGATGCGGTCGCGGTCCGCCTCATCCAGCGCCCAGTACGTCTCCTTGCCGATGTCCACCCGGTAGAGCGGGGGCTGGGCGATGTGTACGGCGCCGCTCTCGATGAGCGGGCGCAGGTGCCGGTAGAAGAAGGTGAGCAGCAGGGTGGCGATGTGGTGGCCGTCGCTGTCGGCGTCCATGAGCAGGAAGACACGGCCGTAGCGCAGCTTGGACATGTCGAAGTCCGAGCCGATGCCGCAGCCCAGGGCGCTGACGATGTCCTGGAGCTCCTTGTTGCCGGCCACCTTGTCGGTGGAGGCCTGCTCGGCGTTGAGAACCTTGCCGCGCAGCGGGAGGATGGCCTGGGTGCGCCGGTCCCGCCCCTGCTTGGCGCTGCCGCCTGCGGAGTCGCCCTCGACGATGAACAGCTCGCTGGTGCCCGGGTCCGTGGAGGAGCAGTCCGCGAGCTTGCCGGGCAGGTTGAGCCTGTGGCTGACGGCGGACTTGCGGCTCACGGCCTGCGAGGCGGCGCGGCTGGCCTCGCGCGCGCGGGCGGCGAGGATGATGCGGGCCACCACGGCCTCGGCGATGCTCTTGTTGTCGTTGAGCCACTTCTCCAGGGCTGGGCGCAGCACGCCGTCCACCTGGGCAGTCACCTCGGGGTTGTTGAGGCGGCCCTTGGTCTGCCCCTGGAACTGCGGCTCCACCACATAGACGGAGAGGATGGCCGTCATGCCCTCGCGGATGTCCTCCGCGGTGAGGGTGACGCCCTTGGGCGTCAGGTCGTGCGTCTCGATGTAGTTGCGCACAGCCTTCACCACCGCGCCGCGCAGGCCTGCCTCGTGCGTACCGCCCTGGGCGGTGGGGATGCCGTTGACGTAGGAGCGGATCGACTCGTCCGTGGCCTCCGTCCACACGAGGGCGGCCTCCAGCCGCACCCCGTTGTCGCGCGAGTGGTAGAAGCCGGTGCTCCCGGACGGCACCACGGGCTTGGCGCGCTCGGCGACCCACTTGGTGAGGTACTCGGCGATGCCGCCGTCGTGCTTGTAGGTGACGTGGGTGTGCGGATGGGCCGTGTCGTCCTTCCAGACGACCGTCATGCCCTTGTGGAGGTAGCTCTTGGCCTCCAGGCGCTCACGGATGAGCTCCGCGTCGAACTTCGCCTTCTCGCCGAAGATCTCCGGATCGGGCTCGAAGGTGGTGGAGGTACCGGTGCCGCGCACCGGGCCGCCCTCCACCCGCAGGGGACTGGCGGCCTTGCCGCGCCCGTACGTCTGCACGTGCTTCTTATGATCGCGCTTGATCTCCACGATCATCTTGCGCGACAGGGCGTTGACCACGGAGCTGCCCACGCCGTGCAGACCGCCCGAGTGGATGTAGTTGCCCTGCTCGAACTTGCCGCCCGAGTGCAGGGTGGTGAGGATGACCTCCACCGCGGGCTTCTTGTACTTCGGCATGATGTCCACGGGGATGCCGCGCCCGTTGTCCGTCACGGTGACGGTGCGGCCGTCCTTGTGGAGCGTGACTTCCACCGTGGACGCATAGCCGTTGATGACCTCGTCCACCGAGTTGTCGAGGATCTCCCACAGCAGGTGGTGGTAGCCCGTGCTGTCGGTGCCTCCGATGTACATGGCCGGGCGCTTGCGCACCGGCTCCAGGCCCTCGAGGACCTGGATATCCGCACCTGTGTACGTGTCCTTCTTCGTCGCCATGGTGTCCCTCGGCTAATCCTTCTTCTGCTCGGGCAGCGGGATGAAGGTGACGGGCCGGACCACTTCCTTGACCGCGTCCTTCCTGGACATCTCGTGGCCCTTGCCGGCGCGGCCCGTCACCTCGTACTTCGCGGGGTTGAGGCTGAGCTTGCGGCCCTTCTGTGTCTCGTACTCGATGGCCCGGTCCTTCTGGCCCGGTGGCACCGCGAGGAACTCGACCACCCGGTCGCCCTCCTCCACCTTGATGACCATCACGCCCTTGCCCGGGCCCTGCAGCTCGTTCACCTCGTTGGCCTTGCAGACCAGGGCACTGGTCTTCTCGGTGAGCACCGCCAGCAGATCCTTCTCGCCCACCGGCTGCACGCCGATGATCTCGTCGCCCTCGCCCGTCTTGGCGTAGCGGCGGCCAGAGCGGGTGGAGACCTCCGTGTGGCCCTCCAGCGCGAAGCGCAGGCCCAGGCCATCCTTGGTGACGGCGACGAGCTTCTCCGGCTTGGACAGCCGCGGGTCCAGCGACAGCGCACCGACGATTCGCTCGTTGTCGTCGAACTTGAACAGCTTCTGCACCGGATCGCCGTAGCCGGTGGAGGCCGGCACGTCGTTGAAGCGGGTGACGTAGGCGGCGCCCAGGTTGCTGAAGAGCACCAGGTTGGCCTTGAGGCTGCCGGCCAGCACCGTCATCACCGCGTCGCCCTCACGCAGGCGCGTGGTGGACGGATCCTTGATCTCGCGCACGCGCTTGATCCACCCGTCGCGGGTGAGGACCACGTGGGCGTCCTCGTCGGCGATGAAGGCCTCCTCGCTGAACTCCATCTCCTCCGAGCCCGCGCCGCCGATGCGCGTGCGGCGCTTGTCTCCATAGGCGGCCTTGATCTCGTCCAGCTCGTCCTTGACGGTGCTCCAGATCTTCTTCTTGTCCTTGAGGATGCCCTCGATGCGCTTGATCTCCGCGCGCTTCTCCTTGAGCTCCTGCTGGACGACCAGGATCTCCAGGCGGGCCAGCTTGTAGAGCTTCAGCTCGAGGATGGCGTCCACCTGGAGCTCATCCAGCTTGAAGCGCGCCATCAGCTTCTTGGCCGCGTCCTGCTTGCCCTCGGACGCGCGGATGATGCGGATCATCTCGTCGAGCGCGTCGTAGACCTTCTCGAAGCCCTCGAGGACGTGGACGCGCTTCTGCAACTCTCCCAGCTCGTGCTGGAAGCGCTTGGTGACGATCTCGAAACGGAAGTCCAGGAAGTACCGGAGGATGGCCTTGAGATCCAGGCGCTGGGGCGCGCCCACCTCGGGGTTCTCCGTGGGCACCAGGCAGGTGAGGTTCACGCCGAAGTTCGTCTGCAGCGGCGTGTGCTTGAACAGGTACGCCATCACCAGATCGGGGCTGGCGTCCTTCTTGATCTCCAGGACGACGCGCACCTCCTTGGTGGACTCGTCGCGCACGTCCAGCAGCAGTGGCAGCTTCCGCTCGCGCACCAGGTCGCCGATCTTGGCCACCAGGTTGCTCTTGTTCACCGTGTAGGGGATGGAGGTGATGACGATCTGCTGGCCGCCGCGCTTGAGCTCCTCGAGCTTGTACTCGCCGCGGATGCGGACGCTGCCCTGGCCCGTCTCGTAGATCTCCCGCAGCTCCTGCTTGCTGTTGAGGATCTGCCCGCCGGTGGGGAAGTCCGGGCCCTTGATGAACTTCATCAAGTCGCGCACCGTGGCTTCCTTGTCCTGGATGAGCATCACCAGCGCGTCACACAGCTCGCCCAGGTGGTGCGGCGGGATGTTGGTGGCCATGCCCACCGCGATGCCGGTGGTGCCGTTCATCAGCAGCTGCGGCACGCGGGCCGGGATGACGATGGGCTCGAAGAGGGTGCCGTCGTAGTTGGGGCGGAAGCCCACCGTCTTCTTGCCCAGCTCGCCCAACAGCTCGCTGGCGATGCCCGCCATGCGGCACTCGGTGTAGCGCATGGCCGCCGCGGCATCGCCGTCCAGCGAGCCGAAGTTGCCGTGGCCGTCCACCAGCGGATAGCGCAGCGAGAAGTCTTGCGCCATGCGCACCAGCGCGTCGTAGATGGCCGTGTCGCCGTGCGGGTGGTACTGGCCCATGATGGTGCCGACCACCTTGGCGGACTTCTGGTACTTGGCGTCCTGGGTGAGCCGGTGGTCGTGGTACATCCCGTAGAGGATGCGGCGCTGCACCGGCTTGAGGCCGTCGCGCACGTCCGGCAGGGCGCGCGAGGTGATGACCGACAGGGCGTAGTTGAGGTAGCGCCTGCGGGCCTCCTCGGCGAGCGGGGCCGGCATGGAGTCGCCGCCGCCGCCACCTCCGGCCGCGCCGCCACCGCGGGCACCACCGCCGCCCGAGTCCCCCTGCTTCTTGCGTGTCTTGGTTTCGGCTTGTGCGAGCATGCTCATGTGTTCAGGCAAAGGAACATCCGTACCCCGAACGCGGCGCGCGCCTCGCGCACTCCGCGAATCGTGACGCGGTGTGTGTCTGGCGGCCCGGTTACCATGGCCAACTGACAAAGGGAACGAATTCGAGGGGTTGCAGCCTCTCGTGATCGCAATGCCTATACAGATGTTCAGTTTTTTGTGCTACGGAAACCTGCTCCCCAGGTGAGGAAATCACGGGAATGCTTGCCTGCCTGGCTGGTGGGTGATCGGGACGTTGCGTGTGGGCAAGGTGGGACTTCGCGTCGTTTCCGGCGTTCTGCGAGCCGCCTGGGGGCTCCTGGAGGCGCTCAGGGGGGCGCGCCGGCCTCCTTGGCCTTGCCCCAACCCTTGCTGTTGCTGTTGCCACGGAAGATGCGGACACCGGAGCTCGAGCCCCCGCTGAGCATGCCGGAGATCGTGGCCTGGAGGGCCTTGTCGGCGGGCGGGTGATAGACGACGCGCACCTTGCGAGCCGAGGGCAGGGTGGGGCCGGTGGCGTCGATGAGCAGGTAGACGGTGGTGTCTTCTACCTGGACGCGCTCGGGGTCCAGGTGGTTGGTGAGATCGGCGAGCGCCTCGCCGTCATCGACGGTCTTGTCCTCGGCGGTGAGCTGGCGCACCTTGATGCGCAGCACGGCGGTGGAGCTGATGCCCTTGTACTCGCGGATGCCCTGGATGATGACGGCCATGTCCGCGCCGGTCTCGGCCTGCTTACCGAGCTGGAGGCCCGTGGAGGTGTTGCTGTCAGTGTCCAGGAAGAGGGTGATGTTGGCGCAGCGGTTCTTGCAGGCATCGCCCCAGGGCTCCTTGTCGAAGCGCAGGCGCATGGCGAAGTCGCTGCCCTGGGGCCCGATGGTCGCGTCGATGATGAGGGGGCGCTGGTTCTCCTCCTTGGGGGCCTTGTAGCTGAAGGTGGAGCGAGGGGGCGCGGCCCAGCTCGTGCTGGCAAGCAGGATACAGGCGAGCGGCAGCAGCAATCTCTTCACGAGAGGCCTCCGAGAATGAGCGAGTGAGAAGGGTTGCAAGCGCGCGGGCGGATTTCATCTCAATGCATCATTATGGGGGAAGCAGGCCCGCTGGGTAGATGGGGGTTTGCCCTGAGGAGGAGGAGACCCATGGAGCCGCTGTACATCCGTCAGCTCAAGCTCGGTCCGATGGACAACTTCGTGTACCTGGTCGGAGTGGAGGGGGCGCCCGAGGTGCTGGTGGTGGATCCGGCGTGGGATGTGGCGGCCATTGATCACGCGGTGGTGGAGGCAGGCAAGCGGCTGGTGGGGGCGTTCGTGTCGCACTGCCACAAGGACCACACCAATGGTCTGCCGGAGCTGCTCGCGAGGCATGACATCCCCGTGTATGCGCAGCGCGAGGAGGTGGACTTCTCGGAGGATCTGCGCTCGGTGGCGGGTGAGGCGCTGCGCGCGGTGGGGCCTGGGGAGGCCATTCCGGTGGGAGGGAGGAGCTTCCTGGCGCTCCACACTCCGGGACACACACCGGGCTCGCACTGCCTGCTGGCGGGAGACTCGCTGGTGTCCGGGGACACGGTCTTCATCAACGGCTGCGGGCGGTGCGACCTGAAGGGAGGCAACCCGGAGGACATGTACCGCTCGCTGAGCCAGGTGCTGCTGCGGGTGCCGGATGAGACGCGGCTGTGGCCGGGGCACGACTATGGGCAGGTGCCGGTGGCGGCGATGGGTGAGGTGCGCCGCACCAATCCCTACTTCGCGTTCCCGGATGTGAAGGCCTTCGTGGAGTACCGGATGCGCCCGCGCCGCTAGGAGCGTCGGGCGGAGGACAGCGGTGGCATCCTCATCTGCGTGGGCCGGTGGTCCGCGTGCATGGACTTGTACGCGGCCCACCCGAGCAGCGCGAAGCCCATCAATGTCCACAGCACCGCCCACACGATGGCGGGCACCCACGTCTGCGCGGCCAGCAGTCCCGCGTCACTGTACCCACGCACCGCGCCGTTCCACAGATCGCTCCGGAAATCGAAGAGCGCATACAGCGCCGTGAACGCCGCCAGGAAGAGGTTCACCACCTCCACCACTCCCTCGGGGAGGAACTTCGCCGCCAGCCCCAGCACCACCGCGGTGCCCAGGCAGAAGGCCAAGGTGAAGGCATCCCGCGCGTACAGCAACCCCATCACCGAGAGCCACACGCACGCGGCGCCGAGCACCAGCCTCCGTGCCCGGAAGCGGAACGTGGCCAGCATCAGCACGGCCCCCATCACCGCGCTGCCCAGGTAGCCCGCGGAGAAGACGATGATCTGCCGGAACACCCCCGGCGGCAGCATCGAGAGGCATGCGCCCGACTCGTCCGAGCGCAGGGTGATGCTCTGCACCGAGCCTCCGACAATCAGGGTGGCGATCGCATGCCCGCTCTCGTGCATCATCACCACCAGCAGCTTGACCGGCCGCAGGACGGGCGAATCCCAGAAGAACCATCCCACCCCCAGAAAGAGGAGGAGGAGGGCCACTCGCCCCATGTCCAGCCTGGCTCCGCTCGCGGTTTGCATCGTCTCTGCCTCCTGCCTCGGAACACGCCTGCCCGCCCCATCTTCCGCCGAAAACAACCACTCCGCACAGGAACGGTCGCCTGCGGGCCTCAGAACAGGTAGGGAAAGGCCCTATGAAGAAGACACTCCTGCTCTTGGTCGCGGTTTCACTCCCGGCGCTCGCCGGAGAGGGAAAGTGGACCCCTCAACAGGTCCTCGAGCTCGATCCTTCCTGGCTCAAGGCCCAGGGGCTCCAGGTCCCTCCCAAGCGGCTCTGGGATCCCAAGCGGGGAACCGGTCTGCTGGCCGGAGCCGTGAATGTGGGTGGGTGTACGGGAGCCTTCATCTCCTCGACAGGTCTGGTCATCACCAACCACCACTGCGTCTTCTCCATCGTCCAGGAGCACAGCTCGCCCCAGCGGGATCTGATCACCCAGGGCTTCCTGGCCACGAGCCGTGAGGCGGAGCTGCCCGGCAAGGGCTCGCGCATCCAAGTGCCTCGCAGCTTCACGGACGTGACGAAGGAGGTGCTGGCCGCGGTGCCCGCGGGCGCGGATGATCTGGCGCGCTACCAGGCCATCGAGCGCAAGGAGAAGGAGCTCGTCGCCGAGTGCGAGAAGCGGCTGGCCACGCGCTGCCAGGTGGCCGTCTTCGACGGCGGGCTCCAGTACGTGCTGGTGGACGCGGTGGAGCTGAAGGACGCGCGGCTCGTCTACGCACCGCCGCGCGCGGTGGGCGAGTTCGGAGGCGAGCAGGACAACTGGATGTGGCCGCGCCACACCGGGGACTTCGCCATCGTCCGCGCGTACACCGCGCCGGATGGCTCGGCGGCGGCGTACAGCGAGAAGAACGTGCCGTACAAGGCGGAGTTCTTCTTCCCGCTCGCCACCCAGGGCGTGAAGCCCGGGGACTTCGTGATGGTGCTGGGCTACCCGGGCACCACCTTCCGCGCGCTGCTGGCCGAAGAGATGGCCGAGCGCCAGGCTCGCCTCTATCCGCGCATCATCGACGTGTACGGCGAGGCCATCCGCATTCTCGAGGAGGAGGGGCAGAAGGATCCCGCCGGGAAGATCGCCGTCGCCTCGATGCTCAAGAGCCTGCACAACCGCCACAAGAACGCGGGCGGCCAGCTCGCGGGGCTCAAGCGCGGGCGCATCATCGAGAAGCAGCACGAGGCCGAGGAGGCCGTCGCGCGCTGGGCGGAGAAGAACGGCAAGTTCTCACAGGCGCTGAGTGCGCGAACGCAGCTGCTCTCGCGGCTGAAGGACATGGGCAAGACGTGGGAGCGCGAGTTCCTGCTCAGCAACCCTCGGGCGGGTGCCAGGGGGCTGGCCATGGCGGTGACGCTGTCGCGCCTGGCGCGCGAGCGGGCGAAGCCAGATCTGGAGCGTGAGCCCGAGTTCATGGACCGTGAGCAGCCGCGGCTCAAGGATCAGCTCGAGCGCGAGCAGAAGAACCTCTTCGTCCCGGCGGAGAAGCGGCTGCTGGCGGCGTTCGTGCGGCGGGCCCAGGCGCTCGGGCCCGAGGAGCGCATCGCCGCCGTGGACAGGCACTTCGGCTCCAAGGCCTCCGAGAAGGAGGTGGCGGCGAAGATCGACGCCCTGTACGCGGGCACGAAGCTGCTCACGCTCTCCGAGCGCATGGCCATGTTCAGCGAGACGGAGGCGCAGCTGACGGCCCGCAAGGATCCGCTGCTGGCCTTCGGGATGGACCTGGCCACCGAGGTGGCCGCGCTGGACGAGCTGAAGGATCGCCGGGAAGGCGCCGCGCTGCAGCTGCGCCCTGAGTGGCGCCGCGCGGTGCTGGCCCACGCGGGCAAGCCCGTGGCGCCGGATGCCAACAGCACGCTGCGCGTCACCTTCGGCAAGGTGCAGGGCTACTCGCCGCGCGATGGCGTCTTCTATACGCCGCAGACCACGCTCTCGGGCGTGGTGGCCAAGCACACGGGCGCCGAGCCCTTCGACGTGCCGGACAAGGTGCTCGCGGCGGCGCAAGCGAAGCGCCTGGGCAGGTGGGTGGATCCAGCGCTGAAGGACGTGCCGGTGGACTTCCTGTCGGACGCGGACACCACGGGCGGCAACTCGGGCAGCCCCACGGTGAACGGCAAGGGCGAGCTGGTGGGCGTGAACTTCGATCGCGTCTGGGAGAACGTGGCCAACGACTTCGGCTACAACCCGGAGGTGGCGCGCAACGTCAACGTGGATGTGCGCTACGTGCTGTGGATGCTGGATCAAGTTGAAAACGCGGATGCGCTCCTGCGCGAGCTGGGCGTCCGCAAGGGCCCGCCCGTGGCCCAGGAGGCTCGTTGATGGCAGACACCCCGACACCCGAGCTGCCCGTCTTCAAGCCGGAGGAGCGGGTCTGCGGCAATTGCAAGATGTGGAGCCCGCACTCGGTGGATCACCGGGGATGGGTGGGGCCGTGCCGCATCTACCCAGGACGAGGGCTGTTTCCGCCCTCGGCGCCGCTGTGTGACAAGTTCACGCCCCGGGGCGGGGTGAGTGTCCCGGAGGCCGCGCCGGCAGCGCGCGCCAGGGCGGCCGTGCGCAGCGTGGCCCCGGTGGTGCGGCGCAAGAGTGACCCGAACGAGATCGTCGACCTTGGAGACTTGAACATGACACGTGAAGAGCTGATGGAGATCTTCCGGGAGGCTGCGGGCGAGACCGAGGCGCCACCTCTGGCCGGCAAGTGGGAGGGCGGCATGCTGCGGCTCATTCCGGGCAATGCGGAACTGCAGGCCAAGGACCTGCCGATTGATAGCCTGTTCCACAAGGTGGTGATGGTGCGAGACCGGCTGCGCACGCTGGAGCAGAAGATCAACGCGCACTCGAAGCTGACGGACGCCGAGAAGGTGGAGATGCAGAGCTACATCACCCGCGTCTACGGCTCGCTGACGAGCTTCAACGTCCTGTTCCGCGAGAAGGGCGATCAGTTCGTGGGGCAGAAGGGCGAGGAGTGAGCCACCCCGGGGCTCTGTTCTTCACGGGGCCTTCATGACGCCCACGGTGAAGGTGGGAGGAGGGTAGACCTTCTCCATCACCACGCCGAGGATGGGCCACTCGTACGCCTTGAAGCGCAGCTCCTGCAGACGGTCCTCGAAGGTGAGGCCTTCGAGGGAGGCGGCCTGCTTCGAGCCGAGCCTCGCCAGCACGGGGAAGATCAGGACGGCCACGAAGGCCGCCGCGGTGGCCATGGCCGCCGCCATGCGCATCCGCACCCGCCGCACGCCTACCGGGCAGTCTCGCGTGAGCACCGTGCCATCCCAGCGCCGGTAGAGCCGCACGCACAGCCGGCCGCTGGTACGCTGCACCAGCTCCTCCACCTCGGCCGTCTTCATCGCGCTCACGTTGTAGACGTTGAGCTTGCAGCTCGCGCAGTAGCGGACCCGATCGTCACCCTTCATCTGGTCCCACCGCTCGTAGCAGGGTGACGCCACCTCGAGCTTCTGAAGGTCGAACTTCCCGTCCGTCATGGGCCCTCCCGCGCAGGCTTCATTCTCGCACTTCGAGTGAAGCCAGACCAGAGACGAACCCCTGACAAATTGGCAGTGCCCTCATGCCCTCCCTGACACCGTGCCGCTGGGACGCGCAGCGGGAAGAGTGAGTCCAGGAGAGGGCGCGCGGTACACGGCTTGCTCTCGCCAGGGGCATGCTCCTGCTCACCGTGCTCACGGTCCTTGGGTTCCTCTACTGGGGCACCATGGCTCTCTTGCTCCGCCGCGTCATGCGTTCCGTCCCGCTCGTGCGGGAGCTGGCGGGGCCTCTTCCCGCACGGTGGCCTCGCGTCTCGGTGATCATGCCGGCCCGGAACGAGGAGCGGACGCTCGAGCCCGCGCTCCGCTCCAAGCTGAAGGAGACCTATCCCGAACTCGAGCTCATCCTGGTGAATGATCGCTCGACGGATGCGACAGGCGCCGTGGCCGACGCGTTCGCCCGCACCGAGCCTCGTCTCCAGGTGGTGCATGTGGACGCGCTCCCGGAGGGCTGGCTGGGGAAGGTGCACGCGATGCATCGGGGCTACGAGCGGGCTTCGGGAGAGTGGGTCCTCTTCAGCGACGCGGACATCCACCTGGAGCCGGGAGTGCTCGAGCGGGTGGTCGCGTACGCGGAGCGGGAGCCGTGCGACCACGTCTGTATCCTGCCGACCGTGACCTGCTCCGGACCTGTGCTCCAGGCCACGCTCTCCACCTTCTTCCGGATGTTGTGCGTGGGAGCGCGGTTGTGGGCGGTCCCGGATCCCCGCTCCTCCGCGGCCATTGGGGTGGGCGCTTTCAACCTCGTGCGCCGCGAGGCCCTGGCGCGCACTCCAGGCCTGGAGTGGCTGAAGATGGAGATCGGCGATGACGCGGCGCTGGGGGTGATGCTCAAGCGATCTGGCGCGCGCCAGGCCGTGCTCAATGGCCGGTCGGTGGTGAGCCTCGAGTTCTACCCGTCCTTCCAGGCGCTCACGCGTGCACTGGAGAAGAACGGCGCGTCCATTCCGTTTCCCACGATCCTGGTGGGCAATCTCCTCCTGGCGGGCCTCGAGTGTGGCTTCCTCGCCGGGTCTGGCTCGGGACACCTGCCGCTGGTGCTCTTGTCAGCGGTGACGTGGGCTGTCGCGGCTGCGGCGACCTTGGGGCTCTGTCGCTGGCTGGGGTTCAAGCCAGGGTCCGCGTGGATCCCGTTCCTGGGAGTCCTGCCTCTCGCATGGGCGATGGTTCGCTCGGGGGCGCTCGCGCTTGTCCGAGGAGGCGTCATGTGGCGCGGGACGTTCTACCCGACCCCCGTCGTCCGTGCGGGTCTGCGGCTGGGGCCGGGTGCGCGAGCCTCGGGCAGTACACCTGTTCAGGCGGCATGACGAGTTCATACGAGCCCGAGCGAGGGCTTGGGAGCGCACGAACCTGTCAGACAACCAGACCAGATCGCGCGAAGTGCGCTCAGCACCTGTCAGGGCGGCATTGCGGCAACCTACTCATTAGGTAGGATGAGAGCGGGCGGAGTGGGCCGCCCCGTGCACGCCGAGGCCGCGATGAAGGATATGAAGACGCCTGACTCGCTTCGGCCGGGGGACCTCGTGGGCCCCTGGCGAGTGGAGGGCTACGCAGGACGGGGCAGCTATGGCGCGGTGTACCGGGCCCGGCGCGCGGACCAGCCCCACTCGAAACCCGTCGCTCTCAAGATAGCGGTGTTCCCCTCGGACCCGCGCTTCAGCCGCGAGGTGGAGCTGCTCTCGCGCAATCATCATCCAGGCATGCCGAAGCTGTTGGACCATGGCTCGTGGCGCGCCAGTGACGAGGTGGCGCACCCCTACTTGGTGATGGAGTGGATCCGCGGGCGGTCTCTGTACGAGTGGGCCCGGGTGCAAAACCCCACCAATCGCGAGGTGCTGCGGGTGTTGGCGCAGGTGGCGCGGACGCTCGAGGTATTGCACCGAGGAGAGTGCCTGCACCGCGACGTGAAAGGGGACAACATCCTGGTGGGGCCGCAAGGGCGAGCGGTGCTCACGGACCTCGGCTCGGGGACGTGGAAGGGTGCTCCTCCGCTCACCGAGTGGGTGGTGCCGCCCAATACCCGCGAGTACCGCAGCCCCGAGTCGCTGCGCTTCGAGTGGGCTCACTGGCGCAAGCACGGGGCTCTTTACGAAACACGCCCAGCGGATGACATCTATGCACTGGGAGTGGCGGCGTACCGGCTGGTGACGGGAGTGTATCCACCGCCTGGAACCGATCCGGAGACGCTCAAATCACAATTCAAGATGCCGCTTCCTCTGCGGCGGCCGGTGCATGAGCTCAACAGGCGTGTGGTGCCAGCGCTGTCCGCACTCATCGAGCGGATGTTGGCGAAGGAGCCGGAGGTGAGGAGTACAGCGCGAGAGGTGGCAGAGGCCGCGGAGTCCATGGCGGATGATGCGAGTTCCGCGGCGGATATGCCTTGCCTCGACTTGGAGTTGCCGGAGGCCAAAGTTCAGGCCTTGCCAGTCCGAGCGGTTCGACCCTCCAATGCGGAGCCCCCGATGGACGAGGCCAGGACCGTCCCCGTCCGTGTCCGTACCGAACTGCGATCGCCTTCTTGGGAGCTGCTGCTCAGGGCGGCTGTCATCCTCGGCGGTCCGGTGCTGGTGTTAACGGCTATTGTGTGGAGGGGCCCCGCTCCACCAGCAGAGGTTACCTCAGTGGCGCAGACGGAAGCGCCGGAGGTTGAATCGGCGCCCGACGGCGGAACGAAGGGGCTTGGTGAGGATGCGGTGGCCACGCGGGTGGAGGGCTCAGAGGTACCTGGCGCGCTGGAGGCTGTTTCGAGGGCGATACCGACGAAACCGCTCCCCGGCCAACGACGTCCTCCTTGCCGGTATAGCGGGGAGGACGTCATCAACGGAGGATGTTGGAAGCACGTGGCGAGCAGCAAACCGCCTTGTAGCGGTGACGAGTACGAGTGGCAGGGTGGGTGTTACGACCCCTCATTCGATAGGACACGCCCGCCCACCTCCACGAAGCCAGAGTAGTGCGCTGCTGTGCATGAAGCGTTGTTCGCTGGTTCCGCCCGCTTCCAGTGCCTCTCGGACTTGAGGAACTTGAGGTCCTGCTCCTGATAGAGAGTGAAGCGAGTCACGGCGATAAGACTTTGGCAAGAGCTTCGGGGTTCAGCGGAACAATGGGCAGGTGGCGGAAGTCCTCGGGAGCGGGACCTGTGGTGCCTGGAACTTGGGCCAGGATCACCCTCTTGTTGAGCGAGGTGGCGACCTTCAATTCAAAATGGACCCAATCATGGCTATGGGTGTCCTGGCCAATCAAGGCCAGGACGACGGCGGCTCCACGGATCTTGGGCTTCAAGTGGTTTTCGATGGCGGATTCGCCCTGCGGGCGCACGTCCTCGCTCTCTGTGACGGTGACGAAGTTGGGGCCGAGCCTGCCAGTCTGCACCCAATGGATGACGTCGTCACGGTGCTTGTGATCTTCATACACGTAGCTGAGAAAGATGGATTGGGGCATGAGAGTGTCTCCTTGATGCGGTGTTATGGGCTCTTGTTCGGCGCTTGCGACTTGTTCCGAAAACTCCGGTGCATCGGTTGACTCTGCCAGTGCGCGCAGCGTTGCGGCTAGGTGGTTCATGGAGGAAAGCGTGGCCGGGTGCTCCTCGCCGAGCACCTGCCGCCTCAGGGCCAACGTGCGCTCGTGAAGCTGCCGCGCCCCGGCCAGATCCCCCTGCGCCTTCAGCGTTGTGGCCAGGTTGTTCATGGAGGAGAGCGTGGCCGGGTGCTCCTCGCCGAGCACCTGCCGCCTCAGGGCCAACGTGCGCTCGTGAAGCTGCCGCGCCCCGGCCAGATCCCCCTGCGCCTTCAGCGTTTCGGCCAGGTTGTTCATGGAGGAGAGCGTGTCCGGGTGTTCCTCTCCCGGAGCTCTCTTCTGTATTGCTAACACCAATTCCTGCAGGACCCGGGCTCCACTGAGGTTCCACTGTGCATAGAGCGTTCGGGCTAGAGCCGCCATGGCTTGAACCGTGTGGGGGTGCTGGGCCCCCAATTCTTTTCTCAAGGCCTGAAGGATTTTTTCTTGTTGCTCGCTGATCTCTGCCAGTGTGGCACGATCGCCAGCCTGAGTTGCTTCAGCCAGACGTCCTCTTAGCACGAGCGTCTCGGGGGGATTGTCCCCAAGAGCCTTGACCATCACGTTCAGGAGGCGTGACTCCCGCCGATGAGCCTCTTCCGGGCTCCCTTGCAGCCGGATTGTGGCAATGAGATTGCTGATGGACTTGAGGT
>Ga0247825_10000816_pt1 | contig 20163 bp, 22 predicted proteins | sample 13C_Vanillin_Day_FD_194413 | JGI IMG/M metagenome (GOLD analysis project Ga0247825, IMG submission 194413) | Soil microbial communities from agricultural site in Penn Yan, New York, United States - 13C_Vanillin_Day48 | ecosystem: Environmental > Terrestrial > Soil > Agricultural land | place...
CGGCCGGATGAAGGCTGGGTGGTGCAGTTCAACCTGTCCCCGGCGTTCTAGCTGTTGCGGATTCGCATCCGTGTCGCGAGCCCTGCTGGTGTCGCAATGTTCGCCGCCGCCGGATCGACATAGGCGTCGGGCCGCCGCGGGAGCGATGCTGACAGACGGCAGATGCTGAAGACACTCGCGTACTACGGCGCCCTCGTCCTCCTCTTCGTTTGCACGATGCCGGCTCAGAGCGCCGCGCAAACCGATTACAGCCGCCTCAACGTCACGCGCGGCGCTGAGCTCTCGCTCTTCGGCGGGGCGACCGCCGCAGCGACCGGACCGGCTGCAGCGTTCGGCTGGTCCGCCGGCTGGCGCGCGTCGGCACGGGTGGCGCTCGAGGGCAGCGGCTCCTGGGTCTCGGAGCCCGGGGTTGACGGCTTCGCTGCGCTGTTCGGCGCGCGGGTGTATCTGAACACGACCGGACGCACGGCACCGTTCGTGACGGCGGAAGCGGGTCTGTTCCATGCGTCGGTCACTCCTTCGGATTCGCGCGCGCCCGATTTCTACCTCGATCGGACGCTACCTGGATCCCCGGAAAAGGCATTCAACGATTTCGTCGGCGCCGGTGGCGCCGGTCTGGACGTGCACGTCGGCGGACGAATCTGGCTTCGTCCCGATGCGCGGCTGCTCGTCGTCGTGGACGGATGGCGGGCGAATGTGTTGATGCTGGCCGGGGTCCATTTCACCTACAGGTTCTCCGGGGCACCGGGTTCGCCCTGAGCAACATGACACGCCGTCATCTGGTCCTGCTGACGTTCGTCGGCATCCTCGCGAGACCTGCGCTCGGGCAGGAGGCGCCGCGCAGCGTGGAGTCACACGGTCCGGCATTGTTCGACGAGCCGGCGATGCTCACAGCGGCCATCGAATTCCCCGCCCGGTTCTCGTCCGGCGTTGACGGGGGGCGCGACGACGGGTTTTACCCGAAGGTAGGCGGAATGATCTCCGGCGCCGGCTGGATCTCGGCGGGGCCCGCCTACCGATGGTCCCTGTTCGACCGTCGTGCCTTCGCGGACGTCTCCGCCACGGTGTCCTGGCGCGCGTACCTGAAGGCGAATGCGCTCTTCGAGTTCCCGCTCCTGGCGGACGGGCGCCTCGCCGCCGGCGTGCAGGCGTTGTGGCAGGACTCCACCCAGGTGAACTACTTCGGCCTCGGTCCGGACTCGTCCGAAGACCTGCGCAGTCAATACCGCCTGCAAACGATGAACGTTGCCACCTACGCGAGGTACCGGCCTCGACGTTGGCTGGCGCTTTCGTCGCGGTTCGGATGGCTCGATCGTCCATCCGTGTCGTCTCCGACCGGTCCGTTCAGGCCCGACGTGCCGGCTTCGCAGGCGGTCTTCCCCGATGACCCGGCGATGACCATCCTCGAGCAGCCGCGGTTCCTCCACGGCGAGATGGCGATCACGGCCGACACCCGCGATTTCCCCAACCACCTGACAGGGGGAAGTCTCTACCACGCGTCAGCCGGCGCATACGTCGCCGATGAGCAGCGTTACAGCTTCCAGCGTTACGAAATCGAGGGAGTACAGGCGCTGCCGCTGTTCGATCGCGCGATGGTGGTGGTGCTGCATGGATGGGGACTCTTCACGCATGCATCGCCGGGCCAGGAAGTGCCTTTCTACCTGATGCCGAGCCTTGGCGGTTCGTACACACTCCGCGGCTATTCCAACTATCGGTTCCACGACAGGCACCTCCTGCTGGCGAGCGCCGAATCGCGATGGCCAATCTTCGTGCACCTGGACGGGGCGGTGTTCGTGGATGCGGGGACCGTTGTGGCTCATGTGGGCGACCTCGGTTTCGACAAGACCGCCTACGGGTTCGGCCTGCGCCTGCATGCGCACCGGTACACGATGGCGCGCCTCGATGTGGCCCATACCGAGGAAGGCTGGCAGGTGATGTTCCGCTCCAGCGATCCGTTCGACCTCGATCGGTTGAGACGATGGGTGGCCGCGGTGCCGTTCGTGCCGTAGGAGGTCCCATGGCGAGAACTCTCACGCTGCTTGCGGCGCTGCCGCTCGTGCTCGGCATGTACGCTCCGGGCCCCGACGCCGCTGCGCAAGCGACCGTCGTCCCGGAGCGGGTGACGATCGAAGAGCTGTGGCACGAACCTGGTGACATTGCCGCAGAGGACCTGTTTCACGGTCCGTGGGGTCAGGCGTTCGCGCCTGATCCCACGGCTTCGTACCGCTTCCGGCGTTCCAAGCGAGGCGGGGCCAATCCGGGAATGATCGTGGTCGATTCGTTGAACCGCGAATGGAGCGTCAAGCAGGAGGCGCATGGCCGCACTGCCGAGGGACCGATCGAGGTCGTGCTGTCACGCGTGCTCTCCGCCGTCGGCTACCGCCAGCCGCCGGTGTACTTTCTGCCGGCGTTTTCGCTCGTGGACACCTTCGGGGCGCGGCACGAACCAGGCGGACGGTTTCGACTGAACCACCCGGAGCTGAAGGAGCGCGGCGCCTGGGACTGGCAGAGCAATCCATTCGTCGGCACCACGCCGTACAGCGGACTGCTCGTCATCCTGATTATGTTCAACAGCTCCGACCTGAAGAACTCGAACAACAGTGTCTTTGACCATACGATGCCTGACGGCGCCGTCGAGCGCTGGTACGTGGTGCGCGATCTTGGCTCGGCGCTTGGAACGACCTCGCGCATACGTCCGATGCGCGCCGATGCCGATCAGTTTGCGCTCTTGCCGTTCCTCTCCGGTAGCGATGGCCGCTACGTGCGGTTCGGATACACGGGCTGGCACGAGCGGCTCGTGCGCGATCGCATCACGCCGGACGACGTGCGCTGGGCGAGCGGACTGCTGGCGCAACTGAGCGAGCGGCAGTGGCGCGACGCGTTCCGCGCCGGTGGCTACGACGCGGCCGCTGCCGAGCCCTTCATCCGGCGGCTGCGCGAGAAGATCGCGGAAGGCCTGGCGATCGGCGGCTAGCGCCGCTCACTTCATATCGGTCCCGAGGTGCCAGAGCCGGACCGGCGAGGCCGGCGACTCACGCAGCAGGCAGGACACCTGACCGTCCTCCGATGCCACGAACACGACGCTGCCAGGGTGCTCCGCCGCGTAGGTCGCCGCCGCGCGATGGCGAGTGCCGCGGCTGTCGAAGTCCGTCAATCGTGGCGGATAGTCGCCGCTGTCGGAGCGTTCGATGAGCGGCACCGCGCCGCCGACCGGCAGGATGATGCCGAACGCCGCTAACCCGAGATTGCAGTTGAGGAGGACGGCGCCATCGATCGCCGTGAGACGGCCGAACTCTTCGCCAATGCGTTCGGCCTCGGTCAGAAACGCACTTCGCAGCAGCTGCCCGAACGCCGCACCGGCGGGCGGAGCCGACGCCTCGCGCATGCGTGGGTCGCCCGAACGCCGCGCACCTGTCGTGGATGTGAGGGCCTGCGGTCCGGAACCGATACGCCAGGCGAGGCGAAGCAGCGAGGCGAGCGAGGAGTCGAGCACCATCGCGTACGGCGCCGTCCCGGTCACCACCGGCTCCTCTTCGGTGCCGATGATCAGGATGCCGCCGCGCCCGTGCGCGATCATTTCGCGGACCAGGAACGCCACGGCGTCCAGGTAATGCGGCACGACGTGCTCTTCGACGCCGCTGTCGCAGGCGATGGCCTTCAGGGCGCGATGGATCGAGCTGTCGGCGGCAAAGACGGGGTCGTCGGTGACGGCGAGGATCGCGCCGCGCTCGTACTCGATCACCAGCTCGCGTCCGCTGCGGATCTCGAGGCATCCGGGCCGCGAGGTGACGATCTTGACGAACGGATCCGGGCCGCTGTTGACACCCTCCCGCGCCAGCCCGATGACGGCGAGCGATCCATCGTCCAGAACACCGACCGCCGAATAGATACGCCGCTCGGCGCTGGCGACCGACAGCTTCGCCAGTTCGCGCGGTACGAAGGGGCGCGGCGAGGCAAACCGCAGGATCTTCCATCGATAGAGCGGCACGCCGGCGGCTGCGGCCGCATCGGTCATCACGAAGTCGCTCTCGCTCCTGCCCACGAAGGTGACGCCGATCGAGTGGTGCTCACCCTCATAGGTCTCGAGGCCGGCGAAGAACACCGTGGTGAGCAGCCGCACGAGCTCCTCGTCCGCGACGCCGGCGAGGCACGCGCTCAACGGGGCGAGCCGCTCCCGCGCGACGCGCGCCAGCACCGGCGGAAAGACGAGTGACGGCTCATGACCAACGGGCAGCGGCACGGGTGTCACGCACACCTCCTTGGGCGGGCAGGCGGATACGATCGGCGGGCGGCTCGACAGGGACCGGCGGCCCGTCGAGCGGCAGGGTGATGTGGAACGTGGTGCCGTCGGTAGCGCCGCTCTCGGCCCAGATTCGCCCGTGATGAGCCGATACGAGCCCTCTGGCGATATAGAGTCCAAGCCCGAGGCCCGTCACGCCACTCGCGCCCGCCGCCCGCGTGCGGGCGAAGCGATTGAAGATGAACGGGAGCTCGTCCGCAGGAATCGGCTCGCCGAAATTAGTGACCCGGATGTGCGCCTGTCCGGCTGCGAGACCCAGATCGACGACGACGTCCGTCTCCGGCGGCGCGTACTTCACCGAGTTGGACAGCAGGTTGGAGATCACCTGCTCGAGACGCTGCGCGTCACCCTTGACGTAGAAGCACGCGTCGGCGGGGGCGTGGATTTGCGTGCGCGGCGCCGCCAGAGGCGTCCGTTGTACGACGTCGCTGAGGAGCTGACCGAGATCGACCCGCGCCAGTTTCACACGCAGGCGGTCGCTCTCGAGCAGCGACGCGTCCATCAGATCCGCGACCATGCGGCCGACGCTATGGATCGATCTCGCGATCTGTTCGACGCTGTCGCGCTGCTCGCTCGACAGCTGGCTCCGGAGCAGGAGGGACGTGCGCAGGGTGACGACGCTGATCGGCTGTCGCAGTTCGTGGGCGACGATCGACGCCCACTCCTCGCGCACCCGCTGAAGGCTTCTGACCGACGACACGTCCTGGCAGATCATCACCGCGCCTTCGCGCAGCCCGGTATTCGACAGGATCGGAGCGGCGCTCACCAGCAGCGGCACGGATCGATCGTCCGGGCCGCGGACAACGAACTCGCGTCCGACGGTCACCTCGCCGTCTGTCACTGCCCGCATGACAGGGAGCTCCTCCGATGGCAGCCGATCTCCGGACGGACGGCTCATGTGGATGGTGCGCGGATCCAGCGTGCCGTTCACGGAAGTCTTCGCCCCCATGAATGACCGCAACGCGTCGTTGTCCATCACCACCTCGCCGTTGCCGTCCAGGACGAGCACGCCTTCCGGCATCTGGCCGAGTACCGTCTGGAGCCACGGCCGTGCATTGGTCGCGCCCTCGTAGGCCGGCGCCGCGTCGAGCGCGCCGGTCGCGCGTGCGGCGAGCATTTCCGCCATCTGCTGATCCTCGACGGTGAACTCGCCACCGACTTGCTTGTTGCCGAGGCACAAGCATCCGACGACGCCGCCGCGGAAGCGAATCGGTACCGCGAGAAAACTGGTGATCGGCGGGTGATGCGGCGGCAGGCCCCTGTAATCGACGTGCTGCCGAACGTCGCGCAGCCGCACCGTGCGGTTTTCGCGCCCGATCAGCCCGAGCAACCCGACGGCGCGCGGCGATCGCCCAATCTCCTCGACCTGCTCGGGCGGCATTCCGACGTGGGCCCAGATGCTGAACGGATGGGTGGCGTCGCCATCGATTCCTGCCGCCGCGAGTTCCGAGCTGGTGAGCGACTGCGCCTGCAGGGCGATCGTCTGCAGCACGATGCGGGCGCAATCGCTCGGCGTATGGGTGAGCATCTCGGTGATGGTCGGTGGACGCTCACCTCGATCGAGCCGGCGGCGTCCGGCCATGGGGCGGCGCCGGCGCGGGCTGCCGCCCAGGGCTGGGACGACGACCCCGGCGGCCAGAATCAGTGCGGTCGTGAGAACCGGCACCACCAACCCCAGCCGCCAGGGCGCTGCGACACTCGTCGCCGAAGCTGGAAAGAGCAACACGGACATGGACACCCGCCGTTCCCGCCACGCAGATTGGCTCGCGGCCGAGCCGCGTTTTACCGCTGCTGCTCGCTCCTCGACTGGGCGCCGGCCGTCATCCGTTGGGCGGCGGCGGCGAGCTCGTCAAGGTCGAACGGCTTGCGGAGAAGGATCGCGTTCGCGCCAAGCGCCTGCACGCGGTTCGGAATCTGCGCGTCGGTCAGGGCCGTGATCACGATGACCGGTGTGGTCACGCCGGCCGTGCGAATCGAGCGGAGCGTCTTCAGACTGTCCATCCACGGCATCGAAATATCCGTGACGAGGAGATCGAAGGGACCGTCGGTCGCGAGGCAATCGATCAGGCCCGCGCCGCTATCCACGCTCAGCACTTCGAACCCGAGGCTGGCCAACGCGTCTGACACCGCGGCGAGCATGTCCGCGTCGTCATCGGCTACGAGCACTCGCGCGGGAACCATTTGGTGAATGACGTAGCAGAAAGAATGCCGTGGCCTTTTTACACGGGTTTCATGGCCTTGTGACGCGCAGACTCCGGCGCGGCTACCATCGGCAGTAGGGTGGCGACGACATCGTGTTGACGGCACGCCGGCGCCTCGTACTTCTGACAGGCGCACTCCCGGAACAACTGCCAGATTGATCAGCTGCTGCCGCGGGTGCAGAGTTCACGCTTACTTTGCCATCATCAAAATTGCGTGTCAGATGAAAACTGACGGGGGTCGCCATGGAACGACCGAGGTTGCTCATTGTCGATGATCACGAGCTGGTCATCGAGGCCCTCGTCCGCTTGCTCGGCCGGCGGTTCGACATCATCGGCACGTTGACCGACGGACTCGGAGTGGTAGACGAGTTCGTCCGGCTTCGGCCGGATGTGCTGCTGCTGGATCTGTCCGTTCCGCATATGAGCGGCCTCGAGATCCTGCGGCAGCTGAACGCGCGCCGGATCCCGTTCAAGGTGGTCGTGCTGACGATGCACGCCGACCCCAGCCTCGCGGTCGCATCGCTCCGGATGGGGGCATCGGCGTTCGTGCTGAAGGAGTTGAGCGGGCGGGAGCTGGAGAAAGCGCTGCAGGTCGTGCTCGACGGCGGGACCTATCTGTCCGCGCCGATCACCAAACCCACCGTGCAGCTGATGGTGCAAGGCGCGAAGCCCACCGCAGTCGCGCTCACCGAGCGGCAACTGGACGTCCTCCGACTGGTCGTGCGGGGACAGCGGGCCAAGGAGATCGCGGCGTCGCTCAGTCTCACGACGCGCGCGGTCGAGGCGATCAAGTACCGGGTGATGCAGCAACTGCGCGTGCGTTCGACGGCCGAACTGGTCCGCCTCGCCATCGAACAGCGCATCGTGTGGTCGGACCGTGCGGATCAGGAGGTCTCCGCGCCAGCAGCTTCCTTGAAGCGCGCCGCGGGGCAGTGACGGGAACCGCTCGTGTCTAGTGCAACCGGCCGTAGCCGTTGAGCTGACGCAGCCGCCGTTCGCGGCGATGTTTGCGCTCGCGATATTGCGACCAGGCCATCTTCAAGCCGACAACGGTCAGGATCCCGCCGACCACCCGATCGAAGAAGTACTCCGGCATGTAACGCTCGGTGAGCCGGCGTGGCGTCAGGTCGCTGACCTTTGCCTGCAGCGCCGTCAGCTTCTCATCGAGCTCGGCGCGGGTCCGGCTCATTTCTGCGCGGAGGACAGCCGCTTCGCGATCCATTCCGAATTCTCCTTCAATGTGGTGACGGTTTCCTGAGGAACGGCGTGAAACGTCCGCAGCTGCTTGCGGCCGGACAATAGCGACACAAAGCCGACCAGGCTGAGCAGCACGGCGATCACGAGGAAGCCCGCCCACACGGGCCAGTTGAGCAGCTCGGCAATGGCTGTCGCGGCGGCGATCAGGAGAAACGTGACGCCAAAGAGCAGCGCCCCCGCCGCCAGCCCGAAGCTCAGCGCTGCCGCGCGGGCACGTCCTGCCTGTTCACGGATTTCGACGCGTGCGAGCGCAATCTCCTCGCGAACCAGCGTCCGCAGGTCAGTCAGAATTCCCCGGATCAGCCCGCCGATCGTCTCATGACGTACCACTTCTGGATCCATGCGCATGGAGACAGCAATCGGAATGCCGGTTAGGTTGCCTGGGTTGCCTGGGTTGCCTGGGTTGCCTGGGTTGCCTGGGTAGCCTGGGTTGCCTGGGTTGCCTGGGTTGCCTGGGTTGCCTGGGTTGCCTGGGTTGCCTGGGTTGCCTGGGTTGCCTGGGTTGCCCTGGGTTGCCTGGGTTGCCTGAGTCTACGTTGCCTGCGTTCTTACCCAGGCCACCCAGGCCACCCAGCCACCCAGGCTACCCAACATGCGGCGGCTCGATGTGGATGATGACGTCGGCCAGTTCAGGGAACTTCGCCATCAGCTTGTCCTTGACGATGTGTGAGATCGAATGCGCCGACTGCAGCGGCGTCGAGCCGTCCAGCCAGAGGTGCAGGTCGAGAAACGCGTAGTCCGCGGATCCGCGCGTCCGGATCTTCTCGCAGCCGAGAACTTCGGGAACGGACTGAACCACCGCTCGCACGTCCCCTTCCGGAATGACGATGTGATCGGCAAGGATGCCCGATGCTTCCTGCGCGATGCTCCAGCAGGCGTGGCCGATGAAACCGGCGACGAGCACCGCTGCCAGCGGGTCGAGGATCGGGTAGCCCCACCAGACGCCGAGCAGCGCTCCCAGAACGGCAACCGATGTCAGCACGTCGCTCCGCGTGTGTTTGGCGTCGGCACGCAGGACTTCGCTGTTCAACCGGTTGCTCTGACCGATCTCGTACCACACGACGCCGATGTTGACGATCAGCGTGACCGTCATCAGCGCGATGCCCTCCGGAAAGACGCGCGGCGCACCCCCGTTCATCAGGCGGTCGATCGACGCCGAGACGACCTGCACGAGCACCACAACCAGGAAGACCAGGATGGCCAGCGACGCCATCGTTTCGTATTTGCGGTGTCCGTACGGATGATCCGCGTCCGGCGGCCGCCGCGCCGCCGACACGCCGACCAGCGCGACGACGTTCGACGCCGAATCCGTCAGCGAGTGAAAGCCGTCGGAGAGGATCGAGACCGCCCCGGTCGCATACCCCAGCGCGATCTTGGCGACGGCGACGGCGAGATTGAGGAGGAGTACGCGCCAGAGGACGCGGGTGACTTCTCTATATCTGTCGGTCACGAGAATTCAGAATGCAGAATTCAGAATGCGTACAAGTACGCACGCGCTGCATTCTGCATTCAGCATTCTGAATTTATGCGCCCGCGAACGCGTCAGAACACGCGGGCGTGTGGAATAGGCCACCAGCGGAGCTGGACCTTGCCGATGATGTATTTCTTCGGGACGAACTTCCAGTGCCGGCTGTCGGAGCTGTTGTTCCGATGATCGCCCATCACGAAGTAGTAACCGTCGGGAATCCGTTCCGGTCCCCAGTCGTCGTGGCTGCGGTACTCCTCGGGGACGAAGTCATCGGGGATTGGCGCGCCGTTGACGTATACCTGCCCGTCGACGATCTGGACCTCGTCGCCTTCTTCGCCGATCACCCGCTTGACGAACGACTTGTCGGGGTTGATGGGGTAGTAGAGCATCACGATGTCGCCGCGACGCGGTTCGCCCATGCGATAGACCAGTTTGTTGACGATCAGCCGGTCCTGGTCTTCCAGCGTCGGCGCCATGCTCTGGCCCTCGACGCGGGCGACCTGGAAGCCGAAGGTCACGATCAGCGTCGCATACACGGCCGCCGACGCGAGCGTCTTGAACCACGCCACGAGTTCGTCTTTCCAGACGTTCAGCCGGTGAATGACGACGTCGCGCTGGTGATCCAGCTCGGAGCGGAGGTCGGTCCGCGTCCCCGGTTCCGTGGGGGGGACCGCGGGCTGGTCCTCGGTCGCTTCCGCGCGCAACTCCCGTTCGCCGCTTTCAGCCTCCGGCTCGTCCCGCTGGAGCGATCCCGCGAAGGCGGAGGGCGCCGTCAGAGCTTCAGGTATTCCCGCAGCCGTTTCGTCTGAGCGCGGCTGACCGGGATCTCCGTGCCCTTCGCGTCCTTCATCCGAAGGATGTAATTCCGGCTGAACCAAGGGACGATCTCCTTAATCTTGTTGATGTTGACCAGATGCGACCGGTGCACGCGCCAGAAGACCTCGGGGTCCAGCCGTGCCTGTAAGTCGTCCAGGGTCCGGTAGTTGGACGTTCCCGCCACCTGCCCTGTCACTATGTTAATCGACTCGTCGGCCAGCGAGGCGAAGATGATTTCCTCCGCCTGAACCAGCATGAACCGTTCCCCGACCTTGATCGCCACCTGGTCCCGGCGGACATGCCGCCCGGCCATCATTTTGACGATCTGTTCGAGTTGATCGTTTAATCCGGCTCCCGCCCCGGCTCCCGGCCGCCCGCCGTCGATGCGCCGCCGGGCCCGGTCCACGGCCTGTTCGAGCCGTCCCGGCTCGACCGGTTTGAGCAGATAGTCCACGGCGTTGACCTCGAAGGCCTCGATCGCATGCTGATCGAACGCCGTGACGAATACCATCGCCGGTGCCTCGTCGCCGCGCGTCAGCAGCCGCCTGGCGACCTCGAAGCCCGTCAGTCCCGGCATCTGGACGTCCAGGAAGACGAGGTCGGGCTCGCACTGTTCGACCGCAGAGAGCGCCTCGAGGCCGTTGCCCGCCTGGGCCACGATCTCGACCTCGTCCATTCTCTGGAGCTGATAGCAGAGCTCGTCGCGCGCGAGCTGCTCGTCGTCGACGACGAGAACCTTAAGCGAGCTGTTCATGTGCGAACGACAACTCCGGCACCTCGATGCGCGCGAGCGTGCCCCTGCCCGGCTCGCTGGTGAGCTTCAGCTGATACGCGGTGCCATAGATCACGCGCAGGCGCTCCCGGACGTTCGATAACCCGATTCCGCTGGACATCGGCTGGTCGAGCGCTTCTGCGAAGAAGCCCATGCCATCGTCTTCGACTTCGATCACGGCGCGTCCGTTCTCGCGATGGCTGCGAATGGTGATCGAGCCAGGGCCGACCTTGCGCGAGAAGCCGTGCTTGATCGAATTCTCCACCAGCGGCTGCAGAATCATGCTCGGCACGATCAGGTCGAGCGTGTCCGGGTCGATGTCCTTGTTCACTTTCAGCTTCGGCCCGAAGCGGATCACCTCGATGTCGAGGTATTCGTCGATGGCCTCGAGCTCCTCGCGCAGCGAGACGAAGTGCTGATGGCTGCGCAGCAGCCGCCGCAGCAGCGCCGACAGGCGGATGATCAGCGTGCGGGCCGTGTCAGGCTCGGCGCGGATCAGCGACGAGATCGACGTGAGCGTGTTGAAGAGGAAGTGCGGGTTGATCTGACTCTTGAGCGATTCGATCTTTGCGGCCAGCAGGAGCTTTTCCTGTTCCTGCAGCCGATGTTCGACCCTGGCGCTGTTCCAGATTTTGATTGGTGTGGCGACGCAGAGCACCGTGGCGAGCACGACGAGAATCATCATCCACGGCCGTTCCGGCTCGAGCTGCGTGATCGACGACAGATAGAACAGCTTGCCGGCGAAGCGCATGCCAAGCACCTGCCGAAGCATCTCGAGCGAGAACGGAGCAACCAGCAGGATGATCTGCCAGATTGGCTCGAGGTTCCGAATCATCTGGCGGAGATGCTTGGGCAGGTCGAGGAACACCAACGGCGTGAACTGCCAGATGGTTTCCTTCGGACACGCTTCGCGGAGGCCCCCACCGGCAAACCCGCAGCCGATCGCGAACGGCAGGGCGATGTATTCGTGGTTGATCACCGCCGGCAGGCTGACCAGAAGGCCGAGCAGGGCGCCGGTGTACGGACCCGCGATGAGGCCGGCGAGGAATGCGCCTTCGAGCGTCAGATCGGCGGCGTAGTACCGCAGCTGCACGCGGAAGGCGACGCCGGCGGCGAGCGGGACGCCGAGCGCGGCCATGAACACGAGGCGGTCCACCCAGCCGCGGCGCTCGAAGATCAGGATGTGGCGGAAGCGGTGGTACCTCGCCAGCATCGTCGCCAGGACGGCCATGACGGCGAGCTTGAAGAGAATCGTGAGCAGGAATTGCTCGGGCGACAGATCCTGCGGCACAGGGACATTGTAGAAGGGCTCAGGGCCAGGGCCTAAGGCCTAAGGAAAGAACGTTATGATTGGGGGATGATTCGTCCGCTCATTGTCGGCTTCCTGACGACCCTGCGGCACATGTTCATGAAGCCGGTCACGGTGAATTATCCGTATCAGAAGGTTCCCGTCTTCCCGAAGTATCGCGGCAAACAGGTGCTGATGCGGGACGAGAACGGGCTCGAGAAGTGCGTGGCCTGCGGCCTGTGCTCGGTTGCATGTCCTGCCGACGCCATCTACCTCGAGGCGGCCGAGAACGACGGCACGGTGCTCGCCGGACCGCGCTACGCGTCGGTCTACCAGATTCACAAGACGCGCTGCATCTTCTGCGGCATGTGCGAGGAAGCCTGCCCGGTGTCGGCCATCTTCATGGGCAAGGACTACGAGCTCGCCGTCTACAGCAAGGACGATTTCATCTGGGACAAGAGCGATCTGCTGGTCAAGCCTTCCGTTGACGACAAGCTTCCCGCTGTCGCGGGATGACCGTCGGCGCCGTTGCTGACATCCACGGAAACTTCGACGCGCTGACACGCGCGATGGATCGGCATCCCGACGTGCCGCTCTGGATCTGCGTCGGCGACGTTGCCAGCCGGACAGGAACCTATCCAGCGCCGCCGCGGCCTTTGTTCTGGATCAAAGGGAACAACGAGGACTTCGAGCGCATCGCGGCGTGGGAAGCCGGTGAGGCACAACCGCACAACCTTCACTACATCCGCAACGGCACGGCGTCGGATGTCGGCCCGCTGCGGGTTGCCGGCCTCGGCGGGACATTTGCGCCGACCTGGTTCAACGCGGCACGCTCGGAGTTGCCGCACGGACGCCGGGACGCGGCCTTCGAGAAGCGCGATGACAAAAGACGGCATTTCGTGCGCGAAGAAGCCGAGGCGTGCAAACACCTTGCAGCGATCGATATCCTGATGACACATGAGGCGGCGCGGCCGTTCATCGTCGTGGACGAGCCGTCGCCCGGCCGAAAGGCCCGGCGTCTTGATGCCGGCAAACCGGCGATTAACGACGTGCTCGCGGCGCTGAAACCCCGTCTGCATCTCTGCGGTCACCACCACCGGTTCAGTGAAACCGTGCGCGAAGGGGTGCCGTCAGTGTGCATCGACCGCGTGAACCGGTCGTACCTGTTGATCGACGCCGGCACACTTGACTACCGCCGGCTCGACCAATGAATGGTATAGTCCCGAAGCCACTGGTGGCTCGCCTCCATGGAGAGTGAATGGCGCTGTTCGAGCGAGAAGAGACTGATTTCGGGAGCGACGTTGGAACCCGCGCGCTGTCCGTTATCGCCGTTGAAAATCACTTCGTCGAACGCGTCTATGAAAAGCTGGCGAGCGTCTACGACCTGATCTTCGGTCCGACGCTCCACCCGGGACGCCTCGTCGCGCGCGACCGGATGGAAATCCGGCCAGGGAGCCATATCCTCGAAGTCGGCGTCGGCACAGGCATCAACGCCTCGCTCTATCCTCGCAACTGTCACATCACCGGGATTGACCTGTCGACGTCGATGCTCGACAAGGCGCGCGAGCGCGTCGCCCGCGAGGGCCTCCGCAACGTCCGGCTCATGGAGATGGACGCGGCGAAGACCACCTTCGCCGACGATACGTTCGACATCGTCTACGCCCCGTATCTGATCAGCGTCGTGCCCGATCCAGTGATGGTCGCCTGCGAGATGCGGCGCGTCTGCAAGCCAGGTGGAAAGATCGTCATCCTGAATCACTTCCGCAGCGCCAATCCGGTCCTCTCGCGCGTCGAGCGTGCCATCTCGCCGCTCACCGTTCACATCGGCTTCAAGTCGGATCTCGATCTGCCGGCCTTCCTGGCGCAGGCGGAGCTTCGGCCGGAGTCGATTGAAAAGGTGAACGTGCCGAAGATCTGGTCGCTCGTCACCTGCGTGAAGTAAGCTCGGACATCCTCTCAACCGAAGCTCGCGTCGCGCTCGCTCCGGACTCCGCCTACCGCGCCCTCGTTGCGGACAACGAACGTGTCGGCGTGTGGCGGATGCTCCGTCGGCCGCTCATCGTCGCTGTCGTGATCGGAACGGCCGTGCCGATCATGGCGGTGCAGCGAATGACGATCGGGCTGTTCGTCTCGGCGGCTCTCTCATTCCTGTTCGTCATCGCCATTCAGATCGCGGTCGGTGCGGTGCTGATCGCATCCGCTGCCTCACGGCGCGTCCATCTGTCGCGTGCGCTCGATTTGTGGTTCGCCGGTCATGTTCCCTACAGCCTGTGGCTGCTGCTGGCGGCGGCGGCGATTGCGGCGATGCCGGCCGCAGGCCTTGACGGGCTGATTGCCGTCGCCATCATCCCGGCCGCGTGGACCGCTGTCATCGTCGCGGCGTTCTGCCGCAATGTGCTCGGCACCAGCAGGGCAGGCGCCCGGGGGCGCGCCACCGCGCACTTCCTCGCGATGTGGGGGATTGCCCTGCAGCTCGTGGCCCTCAGCGCCGGCGGGTGGTTCCAGGTCTGGGCGCCGATCGCGAGGGTGCTCCAGTGATCCGGCTGTCGCCGCGCGCCGCGTCAGCGGCGCTGATCGTCGCCGGCGCGGTTGTCGGCACCATTGCGGATCGCATTCCATCGCGCCAGGCAGTCCGCGCAGGTGATTACTGGGTGTTGTCCGGTGACTTCCACGTGCACGCGTTTCCGGGCGATGGTGCGCTTGCGCCATGGATGCTGCGTGACGAGGCCGCCCGTGCCGGGCTCGACGTCATCGCTGTTACCAATCACAACCAGGCGCTGACCGGCCGGCTCGCGGAGTGGATAAGCGCAAGCGGCGACGGTCCACTGATGCTGACGGGGCAGGAAGTCACGAACCCCGAGTACCACATGGTGGCCGCCGGACTCCATCGCGCCGTCAATGCCGATCAGCCCGCCGCCGGGGCAATCGCTGATGTCCACGCGCAGGGCGGCGTCGCTATCGCAGCGCACCCGTCGCGGCGCTTCAGGGGCTATGACGGCGACGCGACCGTCGCCGCGCTCGATGGTGCGGAAGCGGCTCACTCCGGGATCCACTTCGACGACGCGTTTCGGCGCGACCTGAGCGCGTTCTTCGAACGGGCGCGCCGCATCAACCCGGACGTCGCGGCGATTGGCTCGTCGGATTTTCACGCGATGCCGCCGCGCCTTGGCCTCAGCCGCACGTACCTGTTCGTGCGTGAACGGACGAAGGCCGGCGTACTGGATGCGATTCGCGACGGGCGAACGCTTGCGGTCGACGGCGACGGTCGCCTGACTGGCGATTCATCGCTGATCGATTTGCTCGGCGATGTACGTCTGGCAGGCCGCTCCGATCCGAATCGGATGTGGCGGCGGTTGTCGATCGCGCTGGCGTGGCTCGGCGCCGCCGGTCTGGTTCTCGCTGGCAGCCGCCGCTTCGAATTACCCGTCTAGAACCAGCTCCGCTCTAGTCCTGCGGCGCGCCGCGCGTCGGCCAGATGTCCGCGGTGCATGTACCAGTGGTCGGCGACATACTGCAGGCAGCGGCGATAGGTACCGAAGACATCCTCGACGCCCTTCGGCGCGCCGGCACTCGGTCGATCGAGGTCGTTCTCTGACAGTGAGTCGACCAGCGCGATTGTCGCGGTCCGCATCTCGCGGCACGTCGCGAGCACCTGATCGAACGGAGGGTACAGCCTGCTGTCCCCGCTGACGTCCTCTCCGTCGAAGGGGTTCTCCCACGCCGCAAGCGGATTCTCGTTGCCGAGCATGAACTGGCGGACCACCAGGGCCTCGATGTAGGCAAGATGTCCGAGCACCCACAGCGTGTGGCAGCCGCCATTCGGAGTGGGGAACACCAGGCAGTGCTCACGCATCTCCTCGACGCGAGCAAGAACGATCTCCCGGCTCTTCTTCAGGTTGTCGCGTACGAGATCAATGGACTGCACACCTAAATTTTGATCTTCGGCCGTCCCCGTGGCTTCTTCGGCGGCTTGTCGAGCGCCTTGAGCAGGACCTCCGCGGCGACGTCGGCGCCGTTTGTCTCCGGCTTTTTCTTCAGCTTCGGCTGCGCCAGCAGCTTGTCGAGGTGCGGCTCCCACTTGCCGTTGAACAGATCGTCGTGGCTGAAAGACGCCGATCGCACGTACTTCGGCATCTCCTCGACGAGCACGTCGTACTCCGGGAAATGGCCGCGCGGCGTGTACAGGATCGCCGTGTCATTGGCAATGGCCTCGGCGACGATGCCGTAGCCGGGTTTGGTGACGACGGCGTCGGCCGCCAGCACGAGATCTTCATAACGGATGCCGGCGTCGTACATGCCTTCTTCGTTGATGGTGATGAACGACCCCTTCTTCTCGACGAGCGGCGCGTCCTTTCGTGCACGGCTCAGCGAGACATTCGAGGTCATGATGACGGTGTACTTCTTGAACTTCGACAGCAGGTCAGTGTCGAGTCCAGGCAGTCCGTAGCCACCGAACGACGACAGCACGATCGGCTTGTCGGTCGGGATCTTCAGCTGCTTGCAGACCTCTTCCCGCGTCCTCGTCGAATGACGGGCGATGAACGGAATGTCCTTGACGTTCGAGAAGCTTTCGAAACCGCCCGACATCGGCAGACGCAGCGCCATGGACGCCCTGGCATAGGCCCCGCGAATGGCTGGCAGGAGCGACGGCGCCAGCCGGACGCGCGGATAGTCCGCGTATACCCAGTCCCACGTGAAGTTGCCCAGTCCGATGGACGGGATGCCGGCGGCGGCGCCGACGGCAAACGCCAGCGGCGGAATGTCTCCGACGATCAGCCCGGCTCCCAGCTCGCGCAGCGAACGCGTTTCGCTGGCGGCGCGCGTCACCAGATCGCTGTGAAACGACGCCGCGCGGCGGATGCTGTCGGCTTCGTCGAGCGTCAGCGCGTCGATCTGGACGACGCCGGTGTCCGTTTCGAGCGTGCTGAAGGTCACCTTGCCCTTGACGGTGAGGTCGAACAGCCATCGCGGCGCCGCCGTGCGGACGCCGATTCGGGTTTCCGGCCTGCGGGCGAGGATGGCGTTGATGACTTCGATCGAGCGCGACGCGTGGCCGAACCCGTGACCGGAGATATAGAAGACGATCGCTTGAGCCAATCTGTTATGAGTCCTTTACTAAAGGGGTCAATGACTCCCGACCCCCTTGCGCTGCCGGCGCGAGCGCGACGTTGACGACCTGTTCGAGCGTTTCCACGGGTATGAACGTCATGTCCTTCCGGATCTCCTCCGGAAGCTCCGCGAGGTCCGGTTCGTTGAGCGCCGGAAGAATCACGGTCTTGATTCCCGCCCGGCGCGCCGCCAGCGCCTTCTCACGTACGCCGCCGATCGGAAGCACCAGGCCGCTCAACGTGATTTCGCCGGTCATTGCCACATCCTGCCGTACGGGTTGATTGCGCGCCGCCGACAGGATCGCCGTCGCCATCGTCACGCCCGCTGACGGGCCGTCTTTCGGTATCGCGCCGGCCGGCACGTGCACGTGCAAGTCGTGTTGTGCGAGAAATTCCGGGGAAATCCCAAGGTCCGCCGCGCGCGCCCGCAGGTGGCTCAGGGCCGCACGGGCGGACTCCTGCATCACATTGCCGAGCTGCCCGGTCAGAATGATGTTCTGGTTTCCGCCCGGAAGCAAGGTCGCTTCGATGTAGAGGACGTCTCCGCCCGTCTCCGTCCAGGCTAATCCGGTCGCAACCCCGGGCCGGGAGGTGCGGAAGGCCGCTTCGCGCCTGAACCTCGGCGCGCCCAGATAGTCGTCAACCTGATCCCGATCAATAACGGTCTTTTCGACGGTTTCGGCGCCGGCGGAGTGCGTCGCGACGCGTGCCGCCACCTTCCGTGCGATCGCCCCGAGCTGGCGTTCGAGGTTCCGGACGCCCGCCTCGCGCGTGTACTCGGTGATGACGACCTGCAGCGCGGCATCGGTGATTTCCAGCGCGTCGTGTGTTAGGCCGTGTTCGGTGATCTGTCGCGGCAGCAGGTACCTGCGGGCGATGTGCGCCTTCTCCTGCTCGCTGTAGCCGGCGAGCGAAATGATCTCCATGCGATCCAGCAGGGCGGGGTGGATGGTGCCGAGCTGGTTCGCCGTGGCGATGAACAGCACCTTCGACAGGTCGACGGCAATTTCGAGGTAGTGGTCGCGGAACGAATGGTTCTGCGCCGGGTCGAGCACCTCGAGGAGCGCCGCCGCCGGATCGCCCTGATAGCCGGCGGCGATCTTGTCGATTTCGTCCAGCATGAACACCGGGTTCATCGAGCCGGCGTTTTTCAGCGCCTGGACGATGCGCCCGGGCATCGAGCCGATGTAGGTCCGGCGATGTCCCCGAATCTCCGCTTCGTCGCGGACGCCGCCGAGGGAAATGCGCACGAACTTGCGCGACATCGCCCGCGCGATCGACTGGCCGAGCGACGTCTTGCCAACACCCGGCGGGCCGACGAAGCACAGGATCGGCCCCTTCATGTCGCCCTTCAGCTTGCGGACGGCAAGGTATTCGACGATCCGCTCCTTGACCTTGTCGAGGTCGTAGTGATCCTCGTCGAGCACTTTGCGGGCTTCGATCGGATCGAGGCGATCGGGCGTCGTGGCGCTCCACGGCACGTCGAGGACCCAGTCGACGTAGGTCCGCAGCATCTGGTGCTCGGGCGACGCCGCGTTCATCCGTTCGAGCCGATCGACCTCGCGCATGGCGACCGCATGAACGGCCTCGGGCAGCTTGGCCGCTTCGATGCGCGCGCGCAGCTCCGCCAGGTCGTTGCCCTCGTCCTCGCCGAGCTCCTGCTGGATGGCCTTCATCTGCTGGCGCAGGTAGTACTGGCGTTGCGCGGCGGTCATCTCCTGCTGTGCCTGCGATTCGATCTTGCCCTTCAGTTCCAGCAGCGAGACCTCGCGCGTCAGCGAGCCGGCGATCGACTGCAGCTTCTTCACGAGGTCGTTTTCCTCGAGGAGCGCCTGCTTGTCCTCCGGCTTCATGTCGATGAGCGTCGCCAGCACATAGGCGAGCCGCAGCGGATCCTCGATGTTCATCACGACGCCGCGCAGCTCTTCCGCGAGCCCGGTCGCGAGCGAGAGCGCCTTGTCGATGAGCTCCTGGATGCGGCGGACGTGGGCGTCCACTTCGATCGTCCGCTCGAAGCGCTCGGGGAGCGGCGTAATCTTCGCGCGCATCGACGTGCCGGTGCGCGTCACGACGTCTGCGCGAACGCGTGCGACGCCTTCGATGATGATGTTGATCCCGCCGCCGACCTTCTGCATCTGCCGGATCATGCCGACGGTTCCAACCCGCCGGACGTCCTCCGGTCCCGGATCTTCCTCGTCGTTCTCCTGCAGCAGGAACAGGATCAGGCGATTCTCGGCGAGAGCGCGGTTTACCGTCTCGATCGAGACCGCCCGGTTGACGGCAAGCGGCTGCAGCGTCAGCGGAAAGGTGACCGTTCGTCGAAGCGGAAGGACCGGCAGTTCGGACGGAAGAGTCGGGTGCGTCGGCTCGGCCAAAGCAGACCTCAGTCTATCAGTTGGTAGTTGGATAGTTGGTAGTTCGTAGTCGGGTTCGTAGTCGAGTTCGTAGTTGGGTTCGTAGTGGGTAGTTCGACTCAAGCAGTTCGTAGGTTGGACAGTTGGGCAGTTGGGGTAGTAAGTTGGCACTCATGTAGCCGACTACGAACCCGACTACGAACTAGCCGACTACGAACTAACTACGAACTATCCAACTATCTAACTATCCAACGAACGTGGACGAACGTCAGTTTTTCACCGAGAAGCCGGAGCAGCGGACAGGCCGTTTTCAATGTCCGCGCTGCCGCCGGACGAACGAGTATTCGATCCGCTGGCTGAGGCGTACGCGCAAATCGCAGCTGCCGGGTGGGGCGGACGAGCGCGCGCGGGCGATGTTTGCCAAAGTGAAAGACCACCTCGTGCGCATCGACGCCGACGTCACGTGCAAGAGCTGCGGCAAGCGCTTCGAGATCCCGTCACACCAGAACATCGTTTTTCTCGAGCAGCTGGAAGGTCTCCCGCAAGAGGATTACGACGAATAACCCGCGAAGGGAATGTAGTGTCCGCCTTTAGGCGGA
>Ga0247825_10000817_pt1 | contig 20159 bp, 32 predicted proteins | sample 13C_Vanillin_Day_FD_194413 | JGI IMG/M metagenome (GOLD analysis project Ga0247825, IMG submission 194413) | Soil microbial communities from agricultural site in Penn Yan, New York, United States - 13C_Vanillin_Day48 | ecosystem: Environmental > Terrestrial > Soil > Agricultural land | place...
GCATGGGGAACGCGCTACCGCAACGCCCTAGCTGCGCTGGAACGGAGCGTGGCCGAGCGGGACCGGCTGGCCGATGCGCTGGCCCGATGCGTCTACGCGAAGGGCTACGACGCACGGATGCAGGCGCACGCGGAAGCCCAGGACGTACTCCGCGCCCTGGCCGCTGAACCGAGGGAGCCCGACCCGTGCCCTGTGTGCGGACCCGTGTGCGAGCAACCGGGGGTGCATCACCGATGAGTTGGCCCGTCTGTGAGAACTGCGGAAGGCGGGTTGTGTTGCCGTGGCGACACGCCCTACCCCCGGCCTACTACGACGTAAGTCACTGGACATACGTTTGCACGGCCGCTGAACCGAGGGAGCCATGAACGTCCCAGCGATCTTCCTGGGAGGACCGTGGGCCGGACGGCACGACCTGTCCGTGAGGTACGGCGTCCACGTCCTTCACACGACCACCGACCGGGGCGAGTACCGCTACCGCGACCGAGGCATGTACGGCACCGGGGAACCTGCCTGGGTCGGATACCTGTGGTGGGCCGCTGAACCGAGGGAGGACCCGTGACCGAATGGTATGAGGAGGCGCAGATGAGGGGAAAGCACCGGGGCCCGGACCGGCTGTTGCGATGGTCCGTGTCCCTGGCCGTTCTGGCGTTGGCCGGGCTCCTATTCGGTCAGACCATCGTGGAGTTGTGGGCGTCATGCTGAGCGAAAAGCTGGTCCGCTGCCCCGACTGCCACGAAAAGCATCATCCACACGAGGCGTGTGTACCCGACCCCCAGGAGCCCTTGCCGCTATGGAACAAATAGCCGACGCGTTTAACAAGTGCGAGCACGGCCTAACCCAGTCCAGCTGCGGATTCTGCCACCCGCCGGACCGCAACGAGCCCCCGGGGCATCGGGGCCACCCGGACGGGACCGAGGTCGCGCGGGCCGAGATGGTGCGCCAGCGGATCATCGGCATTCTGGGTAAGCTCGCAGCCGCAGGCGTCGATCGGCCGCTCCCGTTCTTCGTGGAAATGGCGCAGCTCGTGACTGTCGAGGATCGGCGCGAGAACTGGTCCAGCATCTACAGCGCCAAAGGCACGGTCGAAAACATCCTGGCCGGGCGGGCGGCCAAGCATTGGTCGATGGACGCAATCGACGCCACGTGCAAGACGGTGGAGGAGCTGTTGCAATGAGGATGGGCTTGCTGGCTATCGTTCTTTCATTGCTGACGATTTGGGTGTTCGCGCAGGGCATGATCGTGGCAGGCATCCTCGCCGCTGCGTTCACCATCTGCTGTTGGCTGGTAGCCATTGACGATTGGGAACATCGCTAGGAGGCGATCACGTGACGATTGCAGGTACTTGGCTGTTGCAGGAGGTTCCGAACGAGGCCAAGCTCGAAGAGCTGACCCCCACGCTCTTCCAGATCCTCGATACGACCGATGTTACCGGCCTCTCGCTCCGGTTGCAATGGGACCAGTACGAGCGCGACGGTGGATTCCTCGACGCGCTCCCCGAGCAGGGCCTGGCCATCGCGCAGGCGGCCGACAAGGACTTCGCCCTCAGGGTGATGGGGGGCCGATTCACTCCGATTAAGTACCAGGGCCGCACCATGGTTTACGACGGATCCGCGTCAAACGGGCTGGGCCGGGGAGAGATCATCCCCTTGTGCTTCGGCACGAGAGGCCGTCGCAACATCGCTTTGTTCCTTGGGATGCTAGGATTGTACGAGCACGTCATCAACTGGTCCAAGGATCGCAGCCTTGAGCTGGTGCACCTTCCCTGGCCGGGGCTCCTGTGGGCCGAGCTGGCGCTGATCACGCAAATGACCCGCCAGCGCGGCTACAACTACGAGGTCGTGCGCGACTTCCACCAAGATCTGATGTCCCAGGCTCTGAACGCAGCCGACGACAAGCTGTCGATCGAGTTCGCCACCTCCGGCCACGTCGATATCAAGCAGATCCGGACCGACATCCAGGCCACGCTCGCCAACCACCCGAACGGGGACTACGGGCTGCTTTCCACCAACAACGTTAGCGACACGCTGATCGGGTTGCCGTTGAGGAACCAAGACCGGCGCTACGGGGCGCAGATGGTCCGTGAGTTCAACGAGTACGACTGGCCGCGAGTTTACACGATCATCGAGGGCGAGGATCAGCACGAGAACGCCTACTCCGAGTACCTCGAAGTGTACACCCCCTCGTTCAGCGGCGGCACGTCGGCGCAGCTGCGCGAGCAGATCACCCTGCACGCTCCGGTCGTCGAGCCGGACCCCGATCCTGACCCCGAGCCCGCCATCTACAAACTGCCCCCCGCGTCGGTGGACGTCATCCAACAACTGTACTCGCCAACCACGCAGGGGCTCGATTCCAAGGTCCGAGCTGCCCTGGCTAACACCGACCAGTACCTTACCGGATTCGGCACGCGGATCCCGGCGCACTACCTGGACGACGACCTGCACCTGCTCGACGAATCTTTCGAGATCGCAGAGCGGAACGGACTACGCTACCGGCCCCGGCTCATGATGGGTGGCCACGTCTCAGAGGAAGTGAAGGCCGCGATGCCCGACCGATTCTTGTACCAGGGGACGGGCCAGCAAAAGGGCAAGATCCCGCGTCCGACCGACGGGCTGCGTACGAACCTGAACACCTGGATGCTGGACTACTACCGCGAAAAGATGCGCGTCGTGTTCGCCTGGTGCTCGGCGCGCGGAGTGGATCTGTTCAACGTCCCGATGCTCGGCCGCGACTACTCCGAGCTGTACGACGGACCCGAGGTCCAAAACGACCAAGCGGGATGGCTCGCGTTCCACAAGGCGATGATCGACATCGTGTGCGAGGAGCAGGTCCCCGGCGTCACAGCCGGATTCGGATTCAGCGGCCATGGCCCGTTTTACAACGCGCTCATCGACGGCGTTCGGGTGGACATGGGCATGGAGCTGTCAAAGCACGTCGCGCTGCGGATGCCCAAGCCCGACCAGGCCGAGGTCCAGGGGAACGGATGGAGCCCGACGCAGATTTGGGGCCAGTCCTCGTCCAGCACCGAGGCGCAGCTGGACCGCTACCTCACCACGAACCCGACGCTCGTCCCCGGCGCACAGGCGATCCAGCCTTGGGGCGTGAGCCCCTACGCGATGCTCACGACGGCGCAATGTCAATCCCTGTTCGACCAGCTCGATCGGATCGGAGCCCGGCAGGTGGAGCTTTACCTGGAAACCCCGGCGCGGGACACGACCGGCCGCCTCGCCCCGCTCCTGGCCGAGTATCTGGCCTGACACAGGATATTGACAGGACGCGGCGGCTGTGTTATGATGGTGTCGTCGGGGAGGGACCCCGGCACCGGATGGAAGGGAGGCCACAGATGCGAACCCGCATCAACAAGCTCACAGCGCAAAACGTGGCGGCGCTGAAAGAGGTCGGCATGGACGGAGCCTACACGGCCACGACCGCCGAGTGGGGCGAGTCCCCCGGCGCGGTCCTGCTGGCCCTGGAAGGGAAGATGCGCGACCTGCCCACGAACGAGCACCCGCGCAAGTCGCTGTACGCGGTCCGGCGCAAGCTGGCCGCCCTCATCGAGGCGGAGGAGCCCGACTTCACCGCGACGATCACCGTCACCGCGCCCCCACCCGACCTGGGGATCGACCTCCCGGCGGGCGTGGACCTGAGCGAGGGATCGGTCGTGCTGTTCCGCGACTGGGACGACTCGGACGTGTGGCTCAAGGTGCAGGGCATCGAGCAGAGCAAGGAACACGGGCCCGCCGCGCGGGGGATCGAGTACCTGAGCGAGCGGTGCCTCGATTCCGAGTACGTCAGCCTGCGCAGCCTCCCGCTCAGCCAGCTCGTGGACCGCGAGGCCGTGGAGGAAGAAAAGCGCGAGCGCAAGGCCGCCAGCCGCGCCCGCAGCAACGGCACCCGCCGAGTGGGTGGCGGGGTTTGCGAGCATTGTGGCGAAAAGACCGGCGGCGGCCGATTCCTGGCCGGTCACGACGCCAAGCTCAAGGCCGAGTTGAAGCGCAACGCGCTCGACCTCTCGGTGGAAGCGGACATTCGCCACCGGATGGCGGCCGAGTCCAACATCCGCGCCGCGCAGCACAAGCCCGAGGACCCCGCCAGCTCCGCCTGGTTCATCCAGCCCCACGCGTCGGACGTGAAGCGCGTGAAGGAGCTGGTCGGCCAGGGGGACGGATTCCTGCGGTCCGAGGTCGCCCGCCGCATCGGGGCCGACCCCAAGCCCAAGATCAGCAACGACGGGCCCGAGAGCTTGAAGGAGCTGATGAGGCTGTGATGGAGAACCTGGAACAGCGCGTGCAGAGCGTCCTCGACGCGTACATCGCCGAGAACGACCCCGAAAAAGGCCACAGTCTGGAAGACGATCTCCTGTGGGACTACATCAACCGTCGGGGAGCCTTGGGCGACCCCGACGCCGTGATTCTGCTCCGCATCCAGATTCGCCAGAAGAAGTGGTTCGCATGAACGATCCGACCATGCAGGAGGTGGCGGACTGGGAGCGGTGGCCGATCGTCACCATCAAGATCCCGGGGGGCGGAGAGGCGTCGTTGCAGATCGCCCCCGGCATCTTCAAGGACGATCCGCAGATCGGCCCCATGATGAAGCGCCTGTTCCAAAAGGCGAAGAAAGCGAGCGCATGATGACGGTGATGGAGGAGCACGGCCGCAAGGCGACGTACCGGGTTTGGGACGGACCCGCCCACCTGTACCGATCCTCGTGCATCTGTGGTGAAACGCGAGACCGCCGCACCCCCGCGCTGGCGGAGCGCGAAATCGAGCGCCACATCCTGGATTGGAAGGAAGTGGCCAAGGTGATCCACGCGCTGCAGCAAGCCGACGGCCCGTGGGAGCGGATCCAGGTCGCCAACGACCCGGCCTACGGCAGCGTGGGCGTGCGGCTCGTGGCGCTCACGATGTACGACGCGGACCGAGCGGGCCTGGACGCCACCATGGACCGCCATCCCGCCGGGGGGTCATCCCTGGTCACTCGCGGATCTCACCTAAGGGCCACGTGATGCGAGTCTTCTCAGTCAAGGCGCACCAACGCTGGCACAACTTCTGGAATTACGTCATGGACCGGTTCGCCCTGTTCATGCTCGTATGGATGACCATCCTGCTTGGGGCCCTGATCGGTTTGGTTGCCCTATTCTCCTGGATCGAGCCCAACGAAGATACGATCCTGTACTTCGAGGGCGGGAACCGGATCGTGTGCGACGACGCGCAAATGTTCGACTCCGGCTGGGTCGAGTGCGACGACGTGGGGTACTCGCCCGAGGACGTAGTACGCTGGGAAGACGTCCCCGAGGAGGCCGACTAGATGGACATGGGCAAGCTCAACGTCAACCTCAGCCCCGAGGGCGAGCGCGTGCTCCGGCTGATGATGACCCCGTACGTGGGCTCAGTCTGCGCGGTGTGTGGCGTAGAATACGATACGGTTGACAACCTCATCGCCCGCAACCCCATCTCCACGCCGACCTTCCCCGATCGCAAGACCGGGCTCGTGGATCGCGAGTGCTGGCTCCCCGCGTTCGATGCGTGGTTCGGCGTGCAGCACGACACCGGCAGGGTCACGGCCCCGGGGGGTGATGCCTAACAGACCAAACCGCTCGATGCGCCCCTACCAAGCGGGGCCTACACCGAACGGAGGTGCAAGATGATCAGAAAGCTCACCGGTCTGCTACTTGCAGGCACCTTGATGACCGCCGCAGTCGGGTTCATGCTGGCACCCGCCAGCGCCGACTCGGCCCGCACGATCCAGGACCGCGAGCGCTGGGGCCGTTACGGCTCGCTCGACGGAAAGCCTGGCCTCAACCAACATGAAGTGCGCCTGACGATCCGCTGGGCGGCCGAGCGCTGGGACGTACCGGTTGCTACCGCCCTCGCCATCGCCGAGCGCGAGTCTGGTTTCAACGCTCGAGCCGTAAACAGCTCGTCCGGCGCGTGCGGGGTGTATCAAGCGTACGGACCCGATCCGCAACGGACCTTCCTCGAACGGGTGCGGAAGTTCAACCGCGAGGTCCCCAACGGCAACGCCGGGCCCTCTTGTTTCAACGGTCGATCCAACGTGATCGTGCACGTGCGAATCATGGGGCGGTCCCTGAGCCCCTGGGATTGACACGGCCCCAAGGGCCATGCTATGGTCCTAGCCCTGGTAGTGGCGGGGTGGGCGTTCAATCCGCGTCCGTCCCACCTCGCCGCTGCTGGTTCCGGCGAGCCGGCGCAAACCGGCAGGAGGAGGAAGAATGCCAGTACAGTTGGTGAAGGTCGCGGACGCCCGCGACACCACCACAGTTTTGTACTACGGCGACGGAGGATCTGGCAAGACCAGCTCCCTCGCTTCGATGGCCAATCTCGGACGAGTCCTGTACGTGGACGCCGAGGCCGGTATCAAGCGCAAGCCCCTGGAAGGACTCGGCGTCGATGTCGATAACGTCGAGATGCTCCGCATCCAGGGCCTGGACTTCCCCACGCTTGAGGAGGTCTTCGAGATGGTCAAGGCGGACCTGGACGACGACGCCGACGCCTGGACGGGCGTGGTGTGGGACTCCGGGACCGAGATCTACCAAGCCCTGCTCCAAGAATCCGTCACCACGAGGGTGAAGCGATTCGCGGCGCGGGGTGAGTCCAACGCCAAGTCGGACCCGTTCTTCATCGACCGGGACGACTGGGGCCGGGCCAACGGCGAATTCCGCCAGCTCATCCGGCGGTTCCGTGACCTACCCTGCCACTTCGGTACGGCGTTCTTGCCCCGGCGCGACCAGGACGACAACGGGAAGGTCCACGTTGGTCCGTCCATCTCGCCGGGACTCCAAGCCGACCTCATCGGCTGGCACGATATCGTCTGCCACACGACCTACGACGACGAGTCGGGCCTCTACATGGGTCGGTTCAAGCCCCACGGGGTGTACCAAGTCAAGGACCGCTACAGCGCCCTGCCGAACGTGATGGTGGATCCCACCTTCGAGCGGATCATCGGCTACATCTCCGGTGAGCTGGTCGAGGACAACGATCCGCGTCAGGACGCTCTCAACGGAGCGGACGACGACACGCCGTCACCCACCCCGATCCGCGCGGCGAAGCCCGCCGCAAAGGCCAGTCGCGGCTAGCGACAGGAGGAAGAGAACAGATGCCCCAGCTAGACAAGAAGCAAGCGAAGGAAGTCCAGGAAGTCGAGCCCACCGAGTTTCCGGTCCTGCCGATCGGGTTCTACTGGGCCAAGCTCCTCGACTGCAAGGTGTCCGACGCGCCCGGTGGATCCGGGTTCCACTACTGGATCTGGGAGTTCGGCGACCTGTCGAACGTCGAGACCAAGGAAACCGCCCCCGGCCGTCAGTGGATGAACACGAGCCTCAGCCCCAACGCCCAGTGGAAGCTGGCGGAGGTCTTCGAGGCGTTCGGCGTGTCCCCCGACACGGACACCGACGAGCTGCTCGGCACCGAGATCGGGCTGTTCATCGGCCAGCGCGAGATCGAGCAGGGTCAGCGCAAGGGCCAGATCGGTAACCAGGTCGAGCGCGTCGTATCGCTCGATGAGATCAGCGAGGGCGCGGAAGCCTAGCACCCTCTGAGTCGGGGATCCCGGGACTGCCGCCCACGGGGGGAGGTGGCTCCCGGGGTCCCCACCCCTTCGCGATGGAGGCCCGCGTTGGACGAAGCTCTGGCAGGCGCACTAGAGGTCGCCAAGCTAGGAGCCCGAGTATTCCCGGTCTGGTCCCCGCGCGACGGCGCGTGCTCATGTAAGGCAGGGGGAGCATGCGAGTCGCCGGGTAAGCACCCGATCGAGGCGGGCTGGCAAAAGACCGCCACAACTTCACCCGCCCGCATCAAGCGCTGGTACGAGACAACATTCCCCGGATGCAACTTCGGCTACCGTACCGATGACGTCGTGATCGTGGACGTCGATCCGCGCAATGGCGGCGAGCTAGGCGACCTGATCCAGGTTCTTCCCGGCACCCAATGGTTGGTTTCAACCGGGGGTGGCGGGTGGCACCTGGGATTCGCTCCGAACGGCCACCAACCCAACGCCAAGATCGGGCCCGGCGTGGACCTCAAGGGTGAGGGCGGATTCGTCGTCGCGCCCGGCTCCCGTCATGCCTCTGGCATGAGCTACGCGTGGGATCCCGAGGCCCCGGAGGGCGCTCTCCCGATGTGGCCGGGTATCGATACCGCCCGGGGTGCCGTCGTGGTCCCCGGTGTCACGGGAGGCCCAGGAGAGGCCCAGGACGGGGCCCCCCGGACGGGCTGGATAGGCACCGTGTGGGGCGGCGTGGGAGAGGGCCAGCGCAACGACACGTGCGCCCGGCTGGCGGGCTACCTCATTTCACATGGCCTCAGCACCGACATCGTTCTAACAATGATGCTCGACTGGGGCGAACGGTGTGACCCTCCGATGGCCGAGTACGAGATTCGGCGCACGGTCCAATCGGTGGACAAGAAAGAACGCAGTAAAGCGCTCGAGCCGCAAACTGCCGCCGACCCGGACGCCGAGCGCGAGGCCAAGATCGCCGCCCGAATGATCAGCATCGAGGTGGACACGGAGGCCCGACGCCGGATCAAGGCCGGTACGTTCGAAGAGCCGCCACCTGGTTTCCTCGTCGGAGACTTCATCGCCCAGCCCGACGATCCCGAGCCCTGGGCCGTCAAAGGACTCCTGCAGGCCGGAGGCAACGCCCTATTCGCCGCCCAGTACAAGGCGGGCAAGACCACCACGATGCTCAACCTCATGAAGAGCTTGGCCGACGGGACCCCGTTCCTGGGTCAAATCGAGGCCACCCTCAGTCCCGGACGACGCGTCGCATTCTTCAATTACGAGATGACGGCAGATCAGTTCCGGGCCTGGGTCAGGGCCATCGGCATCCTCAACGTTGGAGCCTGCGCGGTACTCAATCTGCGCGGGGCCTCCCTCCATCTTGAGGAGCCGATGGCCCGGGCCTGGATCACCGAATGGCTCCGCGAGTGGAAGATCGAGCATTGGATCATCGACCCCTTCGCCCGTGCCTACGCTGGCGACGAGAATAGCAACACCGAGGCCAGCTATTTCACCGGAGTCCTGGACGACATCAAGGCCGACGCCGGTGTGGAGACAGCCTACCTCGCGGCCCACTTCGGCCGCCAATCCTTCGAGGAGGGAACGGAACATGTGCGGGGTGCTACGCGTCTGGACGATTGGGCCGACAGCCGTTGGATGCTTGTCCGAGGACGGGACTCCGATGATCGTTATTTTTCCGCCCAGGGACGAGACGTGGATTTTGAAGAATCCCGCCTACAGTTCCACTACGAGACTCGCACCCTCTCGGTGGTCGGTGGATCCCGACGAACCGCCAACCACGAACGAACCATGACGGTAGTGGAAAACCATCTGGCGTCCCTAACATCCCGATTCAGCGGCAACGAGCTACGGTCGCATCTGACCGGCAAGGCCCTGCGAGCGGAGATCGACGGCCGAGACGCGGAGATCGATGCAAGCCTACGTCAGCTCGTGGCGGCGGGCCACTTGAAGGTCGTCACCGGCCCCCACGGGGAGCGGTGGCATTATCCCTCGGATCATCCCGAGACGGCCCAGGAGTCGATGATCTAATGCACAATTGTCAGACACAGTATTGCGCCGGCGGGGATTACTCTCTCCTAATATCGTCCGATATCGGCCGGGGGTCGGCCGCCTATCCTACGCCCGCAGGATCGGCCCGACGACTCCTACGGAGTCGGGCCGAGCGGACGACCTATCCCCCTCTGTCAACCCCTCCGGGCGGGGCCGATATTATGGAGACGCAACTATGACACGCGACGCCCGGGCCGGGCTGGCATTGCCCTGGGACACATCAGGTCTGCTCGTGGCCGTGGACACCGAAACCACGGGCCTACACCCGGACCCCCCTGAAAACGCGCGGGTGTCGGTGGTGTCCCTTGCCTGGCGCGACTGGTCCGAACACTTCATCCGTCCGGCACGAGCCATGGCGCTGCCCTTCGAGTTCGGCCGGGGTACGGGGGGCCAGGCGACACTGGACCTAGAGCCCGACCCGAATCTGGGCCCCGAGGAGTGGCGGGTCTTGATGGAATGGCTGGCCCGCCAACGGCTGGTGTTTCAGGGGGGATCGTTCGACCTCATGATGCTGCACGCCGGTACAGCTCGATTCGAGGGCTCGAGCCTTGAGGACGCGTGGTACTGGGACACGATCATCGGCAGTCGCGAGCTGGATCCGGCCGAGTCGGCCGAGTTGGGCGACATCGAGCGCAGACTAAACATCCTGGGGACGCAGGAGCGGGCCGACTGGCTCAACAGCAAGAAGCTGCGGGCGAGGGTGAACCTCATGGAGTGGGCGCGGGCGGCCGAGTACGCCACGGTAGACGCGGTGGTGACGCTGCACGCGGCAGAGCACCAGCTGGCCCGCTTCGGTCAGGGAGAGGGCTCCCGCGCCTCGATGGACCGGCTCCTGGCGCAGGGGCGCGAGCTGTTGCGGATCGAGCGCCGGGGCGTGGGGTACGACAGGCAGCGCTCCCTGGAAATCGCCGAGCAGATGAAGAAGGTCGAATCGTCGATGCGCGTGGGCCTGCCGTTCCGAGCGACGCCCGCCGGGGCCAAGCGCTACTTTTTCACAGAGCGGGGGTACGATCCGGCCGAGCGTACGGCGACGGGTCAGCCGAGGCTAGACGATCAAGAGGTGTCGCGTCTTGTGGCGTTGGGAGCGCCGTTCGCCCGCGAGTACCAGGAGCTGCGCTCGATCGAGGTCGCCCGGACCAAGTGGTACGAGAGCTATGCCGAGCATTGCGGGTGGGACGGGCGACTGCGCACGAAGTTCAGCCAGGCCAAGGTCATCAGCGGACGGCTTAGCTCCACCCGCGTCAACCTACAGGCGATCCCGCACGACTACCAGCTCAAAGAGATCACGGAGCGGGGCTGGGAAACGCCGCGCCAGCTGTTCCGGGCCAGGGACGGAGCGCGGTTGTGGGAGCTGGATCTGAGCCAGGCGGAGCTGCGCGTGGCCGCCGTCGAGGCCGGGTGCACCTCGATGCTTGAACTGATCCGCGAGGGCGCAGACATCCACGGATCGGTCACGTCCGACCTATTCAACATCCAGCCCGAGCACCCCGACTGGGGCGAGAAGCGTCAGATCGGCAAGCGCGCGGACTTCGCATTCATCTTCGGCGTCGGGGCCGACACGTTCCAATTCGATCTCGCCAAGCTCACCGGCATCTGGCTGCCGATCGGTGAGTGCCAGTCGATCGTGGCCAAGTGGCGCAAGCTCTTCCCCGAGTACGGGCGGGCGATCAAGCGGTACATGGACCTCGCGGACCGGCGACAATGGATCCGGCTCGTGAACGGGCGGGTGCGGCACTTCGCCTCCTGGGAGGACCAGCACAAGGCGTTCAACCAGTACGTGCAGGGCTCGCTGGCGGAGCTGATGACCGACTGGTTGATCGAGGTCGGCAAACGGTGGCCCGGGCTGGTCCTGCTCACGATCCACGACTCGCTCGTGCTCGAAACGGCCGACGAGGCGCTGGTGCAAGAGGTCCGTCAACTGGGGGAGGAGCTGGGCACGAAGATGTTCAAGGTCCCGATGGTCGTAGACATGAAGGTGTGGGGGGAATGACGAAGCCACGGGGAGACTCGGCCAAGCGCCGGAGCGGCGGTGCGTTCAACCTCCGACTCGACGTCCCCGGGGATCTAGTGCGGGAGGTGCTCGCGATCGACCCGGGAGCGGCCCGCACCAGCAAGACGAACGGGTACTCGCATTGGATCCGGGACAACGGCACGGATCAGTTCGTTCAAGTCGCAGTCGGGTCAACCGGCGTTCTCGAAGCGATCATGATGTTGAGCGAGTGGGCGAGGCGCAACCGAGGTCAGGGAGTGGCGGTAGTTGAGGAGTTCAGGCTCTATCCGCACCTGCTGGCGGATCAAGGTTTGACGCAGGTAGCCACCGCGCAGGTGATCGGCGCAATGCAATGGGAGCTGCACCGGCTCGATTGGCCCGTGCCGATGATCATGCAGGGAGCGCACATCAAGAAAGCTGCCCAACGGGCGATGGACGAGGCGGCGATCGAGGCCCAAGGGACGAACCAGCACGCCCGAGACGCGGAGATGCACGGATGGTACTGGATCCTCAAAAAGTGGCGCCATTGACAGGCCACTAACCGGCGTGCTAGGATGCGCTCACACGATGGACGACGGAGGAGGTGAGACAGATGACGGGATTCGCGATCATCGACGACGCTTGGGAGCTGGACGACCTCATGGAGGTCAACAGCATCCGGTATTCGGCGAAGCTCAGTGACGGCAGCACGCTCGCAGCCTTCGACGGGAACATTCCCGTAGGGGGAAGTGACGTCCGGATCTTCACCGAGTACGAGGCACCGGCCGCGTTCTGGCCGTGGCGTGCGTTCCCGAAGCGGGCGATCGGGACGGAGGAGGACGTGGAACACCTCACGTTCAGCCTCATGTCGATCGACCTGCTCGACACGCTGGCGGCGGCCGACCCGGAAGGGAAGGCGGCCGTGGTCGTAGTGAACGAGGACATGCTCCTCGTGGAGGCCCGCGACTGGACGCCGCCTATGGCAACGTGGACGGCGACGGTCAAAGAATTCCGGGACGCTCGGCAGCCGGTCCCGGCGTAGGGGTAGATCCGCAAGACTACCCTGCGGGAGCGCCGGGGGGCGACGGCCCCCCGGTCAACCCGTCGAACGAGAGGATGGAAGATGAGCGATCTGATGGACGATCGACGCAAGGTCCTGGACGACGGGTACAAGGCCATCCGGGCTTTGGAGACGTTGGGACTGGACACGGAGGCTCTACACAAGGTGATCGAGCTGGGCTGGGAGATGGAGTCGATCCTGCAATTCCGCAATCTGGAAGACACGCTGGATCGGATCGAGCGTCTCCGACAGGACCGGGCCGAGGCCTTAAGGGAGGCAGCCCGTGGGTAAGCTGCAAGTGATCGTGGGGGGGCAGTTCGGGTCCGAGGCTAAGGGCGCAGTCGCGGCCCATCTCGCCCGGACCGAGGAAAAGCACGTGATGGCGATTCGCATCGGGGGACCGAACGCGGGCCACACGGCGTACGACGAGCAGGGCCAGCGCCACGCGCTGAGGCAGCTGCCGGTTGCGGCGGTCGTGCCGCACCGCTCCATCTCCGAGCCCATCCTGGCGATCGGGGCGGGGTCTGAGGTGGACATGGACGTGCTGGCGGCCGAGATTCGCGAGGTCCAAGCGATCCGGGATCCGTGGCTCGTGATCGACAGCCAGGCCACCATCTTGAACAACGCCCACGCCGAGCAGGAGGAACACGACCGGCTGCGAGATCGGATTGGCTCGACCAGCAAGGGAATCGGGGCCGCACGCGCCGCCCGCCTCATGCGAACCGCTCACCTGTTCGATCGAGACACCGAGGTAGGGGCCCCGCCCGAGTACAAGATGGCGGATGGTGTGAACGTCGCGCACTACGCGATCCAGCACATGCTGGCGGGCGGCACGGTTCAGATCGAGGGGACGCAGGGGTTCGGGCTGGGGCTGCACGCCGGGTACTACCCGTTTTGCACCAGCGGGGACTGCCGGGCGGTGGACTTCCTGGCCCAGGCGGGGCTTAGCCCGTGGCACCCGGCCGTCACCGAGTTCGAAGTGTGGATCGTGTACCGGCCGTTCCCGATTCGGGTGGCAGGCAACAGCGGGCCTCTGCTGGGCGAAACGACGTGGGCCGCGCTGGGACTGCCCGAGGAGCGGACCACGGTCACGAACAAGGTTCGCCGGGTGGGGGCGTGGGACGAGAAGCTGGCGCAGCAGGCCATGATTGCGAACGGTGGCACGACTCCCGCCGTGCATCTGGCTCTGACCATGTTCGATCACGTCGCACCCGACGTCATCGGTACGACCGACGAGCGCGACCTCTTGCCCCAAGACTTCATGACGCTCCGCCAGTACGAACGGCCGCTGGGGCGGGCATTTGAGTTGATCGGCACCGGGCCACAGACCATGATCGATCGGAGGGGAGAATGATTCCGGAGGGATACGCGTCCCCGGAGGACGTGATGTCGGCGTTGCGGCAGTCGGTGGATCGGGAGAACGAGCGCCCGTCGCTGCAGCTGGCCGCGTGGTGGGACGAGACAGCGGACGACGACCTCAAGGCCGTGATGCCGAAGGTGGACGAGTACACGGCCCTCGACCTTGAGATCATGGGCGACGTGCTCGAACGATGGGGCATCGCCGCCAAGGGCGGGGGCCAAGAGGCCGCGTGCATGTGGTATCTCCTGGGCAAAGTCGCCCGCGCGGTGGCGGCCTATCGCGAAGGGCGCGAGCCGTCCGAAGACACGCTGCACGACATCACTGTGTACTCGATGATGGCGCGTCGGATCCGGGAGGTGGGACGGTGGCCAAGCTGATCTATCTCGCCAGCCCGATCGATAAGGCCCCGGAAGGGTTCGCCGTGCGCAGGCTCGACATCAAGACGAGACTACGCAGTATGGGCTACTCGGTGTTCGATCCGTCACAGGCGTTCATCTCGGACACCGGCACAGAGCAGATCCAGGCGGTAAACGAGGTCGCCATCCGCAACTCGGACGGCGTGTTCGTATTCTACCCCCCGGAGATGGAGTCGGTCGGGGTCCCGCGCGAGATGCGGTTCGCCTACAGCTTGGGCGTCCCGTACGTAGTGTGCAAGGACGAGAACGACTTCGCCCGCTGCATCGAGATTCTGGAAAAGGAGATGACCAAGGAGGAAGAGCCAGACGAGCGTTGGATGGATTGGACGTTGGCCGTGTCGGCAGAGATGACCCGTGCTCAGGAAAAGTTCCCTGACTCGGACAGGAACACGTATGGCCACTGGTACGGGATTTACATGGAAGAAGTGGTGGAGGTGGCGCAGGCATGGAACGAGTTTTGGGCAGGAAGGCACAGCACACTAGGCGGGCTGTTGACCGAAATCGAGCAGGTGGGAGCAATGGCGGGACGCCTGTGGATGAAGCTGCACGAGGATGGCCCCTCCGAAGGGGAATCTTCGACTACGACGCCGGAGGATGGTGGTTCTTGATCGACCCGGACCGCGACCCGCTCACCCGCGTAGACTTGCTGGTGCCCGCCCGTGGATAAACGGACGATTGCAATTGTGAGCTTCCTCGTGCGAGACGACGAGGGATCCCGAGTCGAAACGTTCTCTGGATTCGTCGTTGATCATAGCTGGGCCCGAGAGCCGGTCGAGGTTCCGAGTCAGGACGGGATTTGGAAGGATTACGAGCCGGGACCGGACATCGACCTCCACATCCATTTTGATGCTAAGGGGTTCTCGCGTGAGCCGTAAAGAGCGCAAGATGAAAGACACGCCGGGGCGGTGGTACGAGCGGATTATGGGCAAGGATCTGCAGGAGCACCAGGACGCCCCGGCCGCCTCCGCCCCCGAGCCCCGTCCGGCGGTGCTCCGCCCGTCGGGGCGGACCGGGCAGCTCATCCAGGCGTGTCGGTGCGGGCGTCGGGCGGTGTATTCCAAGAAGTTCAAGCGGTGGATCCACGTCGCCCCCAACGCCGAGCACCCGGCCGTCGTTCGTTGACAGCCTCAAGACGGCATAGTACCCTGGGGCCCGTGACGACGCCGCCACCGACCCCGCAGAGGCTCGCCTCCTGGATCGCCCAAATCAAGACATCGCTCGACGAGATCGAGCGGGAGTACCGCTGGTGGCACAATGCGACGTACAACAGCGGCGGGGGTTCGGGATTCGAGCCAGGACACACATCCCCCCACGAGTCAGACGCGACAGGACAAGCAGGGGTGGCGGCAGTCAAGACATCAGGACGCCTAAGACTCTGGGCTAAGACAATAAGACGCCTAGGGGTGGTATCCCAAACGGTGGCCCGCGAGATGCGGGCGAGGCCCGAGACGGTGGAGCGGCCGGACGAGTTCCCGATGACCGTCACGCCCGACCAGCTGCAGGACCTGAGAGAGGCGCAGTCGAGGCGGGCCGCCCGAGGCGAGGGCTGGGGGACCGGTTGAGTTCACCCCTAGCCTGTCGTCGCTGCGGGTGGAAACGTCGACACGCCAAAGGTCTTTGCATGGCGTGTTACCAATGGGAGCGTCGGCACGGGGAGCCCCGACCTTACGAGGTCATCGCCGCTGCGGGCCAGCGAGCGATCGACGAGGCCAACGAGCTTGAAATAGCGAAGTACCGGTATCGTCTTTCGGGTTGAGGCTAATCGCTCAAGCTCGCGTCTTGCGCATATCGAGGCTAATCGCCCACGCCCGCGTCTCGAATATGAGGCTAATCAAACGGGCTCGCGTCTTAGCTCGATCTAACGCCGGGGGTATCGCCGGTTTAACGTTTTCGCACCGGGGGCCAGGTTTAACGTTTTCGCCACGGGGTGTGCGCAAACGTTTAACCCGGGACCGCAATGGCAAACCGTTTTTGGGCATGGGTGCCTCCCCGGGGGTTGCGCCGGGATAATAACGTCAGGTAAACCGGGTTCGCCCGGTTCGCTTGAACGCAATTCCTAGCTGAGAGCGCCCCCGGCGGAGTCCGCCATGGCGGCGGCCCAGCTAAGGACGTGCCAGGCCAGGAACAGGCCCAGGGCGGCAAAGCCCAGGAGGGCTAGTGTCTCAAAGCGCATCGGTGCTCACCTCCTCCGTCATCGGTATCTCCCCTTTCCGTTTACGCTGGCGATCCGGTCGCACGGGTAGGTCGTGACGCTGGCCACGTTCGGCCAGGCCAGGACGGCCAGGGCCTCGCGGCGCAGACGCTCGCGGCCGTGCGGGTCGTTGTAGGCGTGGCCCAGGACGCGGGCGGTCCCGTCCCGAAAGACGGCTTTCAGCTCGCGGTAGCGCGCGGGCCCCGACGGGCCCGGGGTCCCGAGGGCGGTCACGCGAGCCCCCGGGTCGAGCGGTACTCCGGGACGTCCACCGACCACGGGCCCCACAACACCGAGGTGTCGCCCGGCCAGGGCGAGAGGGCCACGGCGGCCGGAGAGAGGGCGCAGCGGGCGAGGTGCCGACGCCCGGCCAGGCAACCGCAATCGTAGCACGGGCCGCCAGCCGAGCGGTGGATCGGGCCTGTTTCCTGTGTCTTGTCCATACGAAAATCCTACCACACCCGTAGCGCCGTGTCAACTATTCCCTCAGCGCAATGCTTTTGGACGCAATGCTTGAGGCACGGAAAAGCCCCCGGCCGTGTGACCGGGGGCTGATCCGCCGCTGGGCTTCGGAGGCCTCAGCTGGCCTTCTTGGCCGCCGTCCGCTTGCGGGCCTTGGGGGCCGTGCTCTTGGCCGGAGCCTTGGGCTTGGCCGCCTTGGGCTTGCTGGCGGGCGGGATCGGGAAGCCGTGCTCCTTGAGCGCCGACTCCGCCGACTGGGCCTTGCCGCTGCCGAACTGGACGCTCTCCCCGGCCTTGTAGGCCCGGCCGAGGATCCCGCGCAGCCGCGCGTCGTGGCCCTGCTTGTACTGCCGCTTGGGCTTGGTCTCCGCGCCGCAGCCGCAGCCGCAGACGCCCTCGCCGGTCGCGATCTTCACGGTGGCCATGAGAGGCCTCCCTCCTGGAAGCTCCCGCTTCCGTCGTGGCGGGCCCGTGGCGGGCCCGCGTCCTGTCCATTCTAACATGCTCGGTGGCTTGCTGTCAAGCCCCGAACGGGGCCCCGGGAGGGCGAGCGCTCCGCGTGTGCGAAGAGTCGCGGCCCGCTGTGCGCGGTCCGCCGTCGTGGCCTCCCGGGGTTTCCCCCGGGGGTGGCGCTTTTGGCGGTTAGGCCCTCGGCTCTCTGCCGCTCGCGCGGTTTCGTTTAGCCTCGCCGATATGCCGCCGAAGCGCCCATGCCCCCCGGGGGTCCGGGCCGTTGGCGACTACCACCGCAGGCCCGGAACCTCTCTATTCGGTAGGATCCGGTTCGTGGCGAGGGCCTCGCGGCCCCGGCTCCCCGGTTCCCTTTCCCTTACCCACAAATCATACCACATCCGTAGCGCCGTGTCAATCCCCAAGGGCGGTTCGTGGGGCCCGCGCAATGACCGGCGGTCATGCGGGGGTATTGACAGGATGCCATCCCGTGTGGTAGACTTTGGTAACTGTGCCAACGACGGCCCGGAGGAGTGGCGGGTTGAGACACGGCAGGACCCCCGGCGCTGGCCGGGGGCCCGATACCGCAGCGGTTCAGCGCATGGCCTCCCAACGGGGGCGGGTGCCGACGCAACGGTAAACGTCGCGGCCGGTCTCGCGCTTGGTCATGATCAGGATGGACAGAGAGTCCTCCGTGGCCTCCGTGCCGCTGCACTTGAGGACGAGCTGGGCCCGCGTCCCGGGCGTAATGCTCGACGCCAGCTCGTAGACGTTGCGGTACTGCGGCTGGGTCTGACGGGCGACGGCGCTCGACGTGAGCGCCCCCGCGCCGAAGACGGCCAGCAACGCAATTCCCGCTGCCAGCTTGCGTGTCTTGGTCATCAGATCATCTCCTCCTCGGTGCGGCTGTTGCGGTTCGAGGCCTCGATCATCGCAATGGCGTCAGCGATCTCGCCCTCGTCGGTGAAGAGGGTCCCGGTGTAGAAACCCTGCGAGTCCCAGTCGAGACCCAGGGCCCCGGCGTTGCCGAAGGCCTTGTCAAGCTCGGTCAGCTCTTCCCAGGTCATGTCGTGCTCGTCGGCCAGGTAGCGGGCCTCGTCGAACGTGAGGCCGTTGGGGCGGTTGTTGCGCTGGTTGTTGGCCCAGCCGATGAGGAACAGGGCAGACCCCGACCCGTCGCCCTCGTTGGCGAAATCGTAGTCGCCGAAGTCGCCCTCGTTCATCCACTTGTTGGCCAGGGCCGCCGCTGCTGCGTCGCCCCCGAAACGCCCGTGACCTGTGTCCATGTCCTGCTCCTTCCATCCGGGCCCCGGTGGGGCCGACTTCTAAATCCTACCACACCCGACGCGTCCTGTCAATATCTCAAGACAAGACGGGGGCATGCCATCTTGAGACAAGACAGGGCCATACCCTATTTACTCCGAGCGCAATACCGTGACGTCGCGGCCCGCTTCCTGCTCCCACCGCAAGAACGCAATGACGAGGGACCGCTCGACGTCGAGGTCGGCGCTCTGGCCGGTCGTGTGCGCTTCGCTGCGCTTCCCGTCCTTGCGCAGGACGTGACCACGCGCGGATGCGGAGACGGCCACGTTGCCGTCGTCCAGGAAGCGCTCGGTGATCGTGGCGGAGAACAGCCGGAGCGTCTGGACCTTGCGCGTCCAGGTGTTGTAGCTGTCAACAACGGGGCCGCTGTCGCCCGGCCAGGTGAGCGTGTGGATCCGCTCGACCATGGGGATGGCGGTCATTTTGCTCTCGTAGATCTTCTCGTTCTGGTTCATGTCGTGCCTCCTTGCCTCGAATGCGAGGCTAATCGCTCAAGCGCCGATGCGAGGCTAATCGAACGCCCTCGCGTCTTGTCTGCAACGCCGGGGCTGGCGTCGTCTCGGGCGGCCCGGCCCCCGGGCGGCGTATCACGTCAGCGCAATTGCGCCGATATAATAACACCCCGGGAACCGGGTTCGCCGGTTGCGTCCAAATGAAACCTCCTCGGGGGCCCGGTCGGGCGGGCCCGCGCGCGGCCCCGGCCGCCGCCCGGGGCTCGCGCCCTCGCGGGCGGGCCGGGTGGCCAGGGGCCGCGCGCGCGCCCTCCCGGCGCGCGTTGCGTTTAGAAGAATCGGCGGGCCGACGCGGCGAGGAGCCCCGACGCGGCGGTGATTGCCTTGCCGAGAAACGCGGACCAGTAGTTGTCCTCGAAGTAAATCCTGGCCTCCTCGTCGTCGCGGGCGACCCCGGCCGCGTCTAGCGCGGCGTCGATTGCGTCCTCGAAGATCCCCCGGTTTTCCGGCGGGTAAATTGCCGCGAGGAAATCGGTCGGCTCGTCCACGACGGCCTGGATTGCGTCCCCGAGGAACCCCGCGAGGGCGGTCAGATCCTCGTCCACCACGGGGGCCCCGGCGGGGTCGCCGAAGGATGTGTCCACGAAGATTTCCGCGTCGGAAATCCCGGCGGCGGTTGCCTCGCGGGAAATCGCCTGGGCGGCGGCCCGCTCGCGCTCGCGGCGGGTGGTTTCACTCTCGCGCATTTCGCGCTCCTCTCGTCCCCGGGGCCCCGGCGGCCCCGACCCCTAAATCTTACCACACCCGCCGCGCGCTGTCAATCCCCCGGGGGCGGCGGCGGGCCCCGGCCATGACCGCCGGTCATGGGAAATACTTGACACGGGGGCCCGG